>WNGL01015573.1_pt1 | contig 13449 bp, 12 predicted proteins | sample 5400591 | NCBI WGS metagenome assembly WNGL01 (sample SAMN13153377, study PRJNA577476) | soil metagenome | isolation source: 80 cm soil or saprolite under Garry oak tree replicate 1 | place: USA:California | collected 2016-06-15
GGATGGATGACCCTTGCGGCCCCTGCGTCAGGAGGATGGTCGCCACCTGCGCGAGCGTTTCGATCATCAGAACGCCCGGCATCAGCGGCTCGCCCGGGAAATGCCCCTGGAAGAAGTCCTCGTTGACGGTGACGTTTTTCACCGCGACGAGCCGCGCGCCGGGCACGTGCTCCGTCACCGCATCCACCAGCGGCGATGGATAGCGATAACAGAGCCGGTCGAGGGCGCGGGGAATGTCGATGGTGGACACGGAAGGCGAGTCTATCAAATCGAGTAATTTCGTAATCGGGTAATCGGGTAATCGGAATTGCGCAATTACCCGATTACTCAATTACCCGATTCCCCGATTCCGCTAGTTCTTCTTGACCGCCCCGGTGTCGAGCCGCTTGATGACCTCGTCGGAGATGTTCAGTCCAGGATGCAGGAAGGCAACGCCGGAATCGGTCGTGAACACGACGTACAGACCCTTTTCCTTCGCGATGTCGTCGATGATCGGTACCAGCTTCTTCTGGAACTCCCCCTGGAGCTCGTTGTTCAGATCCTGCAGCTCGGCCTGCGCGTTGCTCTGCGCGAACTGGATGTCGCGCTGCAGCTTCTCGATGTCCTTATCGAGCTGCGCGCGCGCGGTATCGTTCAGGACACTGCCGCTTTGATCGCGCTTCGTCGTCAACGCCGTCACCTGCTTGTTCTTGTCCTGCAGCTCCGAGAGCTTCTTGCTCTGGAATTCCTGCAGCTTCTTCGACGCCTCCTTGCCGGCTGAGGACGTGCTGGCAATCTGCTGGATGTCGACGAAGGCGATCTTCGAATCCTGCGGAAATGGCGCCGGCGGCTGCGGCTGCAGCTTCGGCGCGGGCGGCTGCGCGGCCGGCACCTGCGGCGCTGTGGCCGGCGGCGTCTGCGGCTTGGGCGCCGTCTGCGGCGGCGTCTGGGCAAAAGAAGGCGCGGCGAGCGCGACAGTCAACGCCGCCACCAGAATCGACAACTTCACTACTTTCATCTGAATAATTCCCCTCTTGTTTAGAGCTACCAGCTACCAGCTTCCGGCTACCAGCTTCCGGCTACCAGCTTCCGGCTTCCAGCGGCTGGCAGCTGGCAGCTGGAAGCTTGTCTCAGAACGTCGTGCCTACCGCGAACCGGAACTTGAAGCGCCTCTCAGGTTGCAGATTATTGTCCAGGACGCCGACCCGCGAGGGGTTCATGGCGAAGATCAGCCGGAAGGGCACGTTCAGGACTGGCATGAAGAATCGAATCTCCGCGCCGGTCGAGGTCTTGAACGCGTTCGTTTCGCCGACCGTGTCGACCCGCGTCGGCAGCGAGCGGTTGAAACCGCCGACGGCGAACAGCGACGTCGTGGCGTCCGCCGCGCTCAGTCCGCCGATTGTCGTCATCCGCCTGATCGGCTCCTTCCACGCGAAGCTCTCCCCGGTGTCGCGCACCTGCCCCACATCGTAGAAGAGCACGAGCCGGACGGGACCCGCAATCGAAATCAGGTATTCGCCGTTGGCCAGCAGGGTCTTGTTTCCGCCGATTACGAGCCCGGTGGTCAGATCGCGCGGCCCGATGCTGCGGATGTCGAAGCCGCGGATGCTGTACTCGCCGCCGAGGAACAGCTTCTCGAAGATCGGCAGGTCCTTGGTGCTGCCGTACGGCTCGATGTACTGAATGGCCGCGCGCAGGCCGATCGACGTCCTCTTGGTCTGCTGGAGATACAGGACGCCTTCCGCGCTCGCATCGTAGAACTTCGAGTTGCCGCCCAGACCCGCCAGATTGGCCGAGAGCGTCAGCTTCTTGCCGTTCGTCGGGAAGATGGGGTTGTCGACCGTGTTGAACATGTAGCTCGGCCCGATCTTGCTGACGCGGCGCTCGCCCCCTTCGGAGAGGAGGAGCGAGTCGGCGAGGAAGGGATTGTTCACCAGCGTCGCCTGCTGCGAGAAGAGCGGATTGAGGTCCTTCACCTTCACGGCCTGGTAGCTGTAGTTCAGGAAGATCCTCGAGAAGGCTCCCGCAGGGAATCCCCAGACGGTGTTCACGCCCTTGGACGCCTGCGTGAACTGGCCGATGTACTGGATCTCCTGGTCGAAAACGTTGACGCCCGCCGTGATCGGCCGATCGAACAGGAACGGCTCGGTGAAGCCGATCTGGTAATTCTTGGTCCGGTTGCCCTGCTGCGCCGAGACGCTGAACGTCTCTCCCTTGCCGAGGAAGTTCGACGTCTGGAACGCGAGCTGGCCGAAGAAGCCCTCGTACTGCGAAACGCCCGCGCCGAAGGTGATCTGGTTCCGATTCTGCTCCTCGAACTTCAGCCGGACGTCGACCTGGTTCTCCGCGTTCGGCGTCTTCTGCACGTCGATCGCCTGGCCCTCGAGCGGCTTGAAGTATCCGAGCTGGTTCAGTCGCCGGACGCTGTACTTGAGCGCCTCCGTGTTGAACGGGCTTCCCTCGAACAGTCGGATCTCGCGTCGAATGACGTTGTCTCGCGTATTCGTGTTGCCGAGGAAGATGATCCGGTTGACGAAGTACTGCTTCCCTTCGTCGAGCCGCATCGTCACGTTCACGCGCGGCGCCTTCGCCGGATCGGCATTGTCGATGTATGGAAGCCAGCCGAACAGCCGGCGCCAGAGCGCCACGTGCCGCGGCTTTGGAAGTGGAAGCGACGGCGGCGGAACGGGCGTCGCGGCAGGAGGCGCAGCCGGAGCGGCCGCGGGTGGCGGCGGCGGGCCCGCGTTCCCGGCGCCCGTGCCATCGGCCGTGGCACCGGCCGGTTTCGGATCGTCGGGGAACGCGTAGTCGGGCACGGCCGTGAACTCGAAATAGCCGCCGCTGCCGTAGACTTCCTTGGCCTTGTCGAATCCCTTGCGGATCGCCTTCTCGTTGAACCAATCGCCGGCCTGAACCTTGAAGAGGGGGCGCAGCGCCTCGGTCTTCACGACCGTGTTTCCCGAGAATCCGATCTGGCCGATCTGGTAGCGCGGACCTTCGGTCACCGGGACCTGAAGCTGCACCAGGCGAGTCTTGCCGTCACTCGAGTCCTCGAGGATTCTCAGTTGCGGCTGGCCGACCTGCGCCTTCACGTAGCCGCGCTCGCGGTAGTACTGGACGACCTTGTCGGCGTCGTCCTCGAACTTGCCTTCCTTGTAAGTGCCAGGGCCGGCGATGAATTTCAGCCAGCGGTTCGGCCCCTTGTTGTCCTTCATCTTCGACGCGAGCTTGCCGTCGCTGATCGCCGTGTTGCCGAGGAAGTCGACGTTCTTGATGCGGACCTTCGGGCCTTCGGTGATGTGGAAGGTGAGGTTGACGGTCTTGGTCGCCTCGCTGACCGGCTTGATCTCCGACTTCACCTCCGCGTACTCGTAGCCCTTCTCGGCATACATGTCGCGGACGACGCCGGCAACACTGCGGATGAGGCCTTTGTCGATGAAGGAGTCGAGATGGATCTGGAGATTCTTCTTCTTCAGCTCATCGTCTATCTTGGACTGCTCGACTTTCTTCGAACCGACGTAGTCGACGATCTTGACGCGCTGCCGCTCCTCCATGTCGTACACGATCAGCTTGCCGAGCACGCCGTTGGAGAAGCGGTAGTCCTGCACGTCGATCGACAGGTCGTCGAGGAAGTTGGTCGCCCACAGGCGCTTGAAGTCGGCGACGATGATCTGCTCCGCTTTTTCGTCGTACGGCACCCAGTTGTCGATCGACGGCTGGCTCGGCCGAAGCTGGATGTAATAAATGTACGTTTGCGGGTCGATGACCGACGATCCCCCCTGCTTCGCGAAGCAGGGGACGATCTGGAAAATCACCGGTTTGGAGCCAGCCGGGGGCAGTTTCGCGGGTTCCGGGATCTGCCGGCCGCACACCGTAGATGGATTCGGGATCGGCGCCACCGGCGCGACTTGCGGCCGGGCCGGGCCCTGGCTCGGAGTAGGCGGCTGGGCGGAAGCCACGCCCATGCCAGCGATCAGCGTTCCGGCGACCAGAAGGATGGAGCGCAGGCCTTCCGTCGGCATAAACACGTGGGCTCGCTTCATCGTTGGAGAGATTGGCCGCCGGGCGGACCCCACGGCGGAATGCCGGGGGGATGCCAAGCGGTAATTTTACTGGAATTTGGACGACAATGACGAGCCTTCGGCCTGCCATTTCGGTCAATTCCCATCATCACAACGCCGAACTCCTCGAGGCGCAGGCGCTCCCAGGCCGTCTTCAGAAGAGCCTTGTGGAGTTGGGAGTTGCGGAATTGGGCGTTAGCGGCGGGCCGTCAGGCCAGGCGCCGGCCTTCCTGCGGCTGCCCGGCCGGCCGGTAGGCCAGGGAGCCGGCGTCGAGATAGACCTCGATGTCGCCGCCTTTCAGGTGCCCCCGAATCAGCTCTTCGGACAGTGGGTCTTCGATGTAACGCTGGATCGCGCGGCGGAGTGGCCTCGCGCCGTACGAGCGGTCCTTGCAAGTCTGCTCGATGACCCAGTCCACGACTTCGTCGGCCAGGTTCAAGCTGATCTTGCGGTCCACGAGATTGGCGTTCAACTGCTTCACGAGCAGCCGCGTAATCGTCCGCAGGTCGTCGTCCGAGAGCGCCTCGAAGACGATGATCTCGTCGATGCGGTTGATGAACTCGGGGTTGAAGGTCTTGCGAACCTCGCCGAGCACCATGTCGCTGACGCTGCGGCTGATCACCCCGGCGTCGGCCGTCTGGAACCCGAGACCCGCCTTCTTCTGGATGAAGCGGGCGCCGATGTTCGACGTCATGATGATGATCGCGTTCTTGAAGTTCACCCGGTTGCCGAGCCCGTCGGTCAGGTGGCCGTCCTCGAACACCTGCAGCAGGATATTGAAGAGGTCCGGGTGGGCCTTCTCGATTTCGTCCAGCAGCACGACAGAGTACGGGTTGCGCTTGACCTTTTCGGTGAGCTGCCCGCCTTCTTCGTGAGCTTCTCCATGTATTCGGACATGTCGAAGCGGATGAGTGCGTGGTCGCTGCCGAAGAGGAAATTGGCGAGCCCGCGCGCCAGCTCCGTCTTGCCGACGCCGGTCGGGCCCAGGAACACGAAGCTCCCCACCGGACGGTTCGGGTTCTTCAATCCTGCGCGCGACCGGCGAATCGCCCGCGAGAGCGCGGAGATCGCCTTGTCCTGCGAGATGACGCGCTTGTGCAGCGACTCTTCCATGTGCAGGAGCTTGTCGCCTTCGTCCTGGTTGATGGAGGTGAGCGGCACGCCGGTCCACTTCGAGACGACTTCGTCGATGTCGGTCTTGCCGACCGTCACCTTGCGCGTGTGCGTCTTGACGTCGAACTTCTCGCGCACGAACTGCAGGTTCTCGCGGGCCTGCACTTCCTGCTCGCGGTAGAACTGCGCCTTCTCGAAGTTCTTCTCCGAGACGGCGTTTTCCATCTGCTCGACCGCGACGCGGATGCTGCGGTTGATCTCGCCGAATTCCTCGCTGTTGAAGCCGGCCTCGCGCAGCTTCGCTCGCGCCCCTGCCTCGTCGATGAGGTCGATCGCCTTGTCAGGCAGAAAGCGATCGGTGATGTACCGGTTGGACTGATAGACCGCCGCCTCTATCGCCTCGCCGGTGTATTCGACGTGATGGAACTGTTCGTAGCGATCTTTCACGCCGATCAGGACTTCGATCGTCTCCTTCTCCGACGGCGGATCGACCTTGACGGCCTGGAAGCGGCGCTCGAGCGAGCGGTCCTTCTCGATGTACTTCCGGTACTCGGCCGGCGTCGTCGCGCCGATGCAGCGGATCTCGCCGCGCGAGAGCGCGGGCTTGAGAATGTTCGCTGCGTCGAGCGAGCCCTCCGCGGAACCGGCGCCGACGAGCGTGTGCAGCTCGTCGATGAACACGATGATGTTCGGGTTCTCGGTCAGCTCTTTCATGATCGCCTTGAGGCGCTCTTCGAACTGGCCGCGGTACTTCGTGCCGGCGACGATCAGGGAGATGTCGAGCGCGAGGATCCGCTTGTCGGCGAGGAAGTGCGGCACGTCGCCGTAGACGATCTTCTGTGCGAGCCCTTCGACAATGGCGGTCTTGCCAACGCCAGGCTCGCCGATGAGGACGGCATTGTTCTTCGTGCGGCGGCAGAGAACCTGCTGCACACGCTCGAGCTCCACGCTGCGTCCGACGAGCGGATCGAGCGCGTTCTTCATCGCCGCTTCCGTGAGGTCGCGGCTGAACTCGGCGAGCAACGGCGTTTCCTTCACGCGCGTCAGCGTCGTCTTTTCGTTCAGGAGGGCGACGATGTCCTCGCGGACGGTGTTGAGGCGCATCCCCTTTTCCATGAGGATGGTCGCTGCGACCGATCGCTCTTCGCGCAGGATGCCGAGCAGCAGGTGCTCGGTCCCGATGTAGTTGTGCAGCAACCGATCGGCCTCTTCGGCCGCGAACTGCAGGACGCGCTTGGTCTCCGCGCTGAACGGGATCTCGACCGAGGTCGAGACCTTCTCGCGGAACACCGTACGCCCTTCGATTTCCTTGCGAATGGATTCCAGGGACAGGTGCGAACGGGCGAAGATCCGGCTCGTGAGCCCCTTGCCTTCGCGAATCAAGCCCAGAAGGAGGTGCTCGGTTTCAATGGAAATGCTGCCGAGCTGTGAGGCTTCGTACCGCGCGAAGAAGAGCACGCGCCGCGCCCGTTCCGTGTAGCGTTCGAACATCCGGGTTCCTCAAGAAAGTATCGTCATTATACGGCAAAGGAGTAGGGCGACCAATGCCTTTCTCAGCCGTAAGTGTTTTTCTCAGCAAGAGTTAGTCGAACGCCCGAGTTTCGAATGGGTCTCCAGCTGTCTACTGTTTAGGACGTCGACCGGCAGGCGGGCGTTTCAGCGGGGCGCGAGCGCCCAGTTGTAGGTGACGTTCGAGCAGGACGCGCCGCCAATCGTTAGCTCCCCGTCGATGGCGCCCTGGACGGTGCCGGTCAGCGCGCTAGCGCTACCGATCGCCGTCCCCGACCCGACGACGGTGACGCCGTCCGCATTGCTCATCGTGCCGGAGATCGACCCGGAGACCGTCGACGAGGCGACCTGAAGCGACATCCTGAAGGAATCGGCGGCGGAGACCGGCATAACGACCGCGCGATCGCCGTCGCGGTGAACGATCACGGAAAATGACGCCGAAGAAGGTGCCCCCGCCGGTCCGACGCAGAGGCTCACGGCGGTACAGATGCCGTTCTGGCACGAGAAAATCATCGAGTGCCCCATGGTCAGCGTGTAGGCGCCGTTCGGCAGAACGCCGGTTGGCAGGGTCGATATCGAGGGAGACGTGGGAGCGCCGGCGCATGAGCCGGCCAGAACGAGAGCTGCCAGCAGCGAGGTGCGGCGCATCGTCTTCTAATTGTAAGCGCAGGCCTTACGGAGCGGCACACGCAAATGGATCAACCTCTTATTGCCCTCGAGGGCGTCGACGCCGATTTGCCTCAGAGGATCGCGTCGGCTTCGATTTCGACCAGCATGTCCGGGTCGATCAGCCGGCTGACTTCGACCATGGCGGTCGCCGGCCGGATGGTCCCGAAGACCTCGCCGTGCGCCCGGCCGACCGCCTCCCAGTCGCGCTGGATGTTGGTGACGTAGATCCGCGTCCGGACGACGTGGTCGGGCGTCGTCCCCGCGCGCTCGAGAGCGCGGCGGATGTTCTCGAGCGTCTGTCGGGTCTGCAAGCCGGCGTCGCCCTTCCCGATCAGGGCACCATCGTCACCGGTCGCCGTCGTGCCGGAAACGTAGACGGCATTGCCGACCTTGACGGCGCGCGAATACCCGACAAGGGGTTCCCACTTCGTGCCGCTGGAGATGTTCTGACGCATGGAACGCTCCCGGTGCCGCTTACAGGTTTATGGAAAGGCGTACGAAAATGGACCAACGGCGGTGTACTGCCCGGAATGATCCATGCTGATTCCCTCGCGGACGCGGAAGGCCTTCGAGCATCCCAGGTCCGCCTGCTTCACGATGATTCCTTCCGGAAGAACGACGCCGGGATGCTCCTTGGCATGCAGTTGACGCCGCTCAAACGCGCCTGTCTGGCATCGTGCAGCACTCCAATGGCGTTCCTGATGCAGCGCTGGCGCGAAGGAGCCCTCGGCGCGTTCCGGCTCGGCTTCGAACACGGTCTGTCCTGCGTCGGCTGCTGCGGGGCGCTGATGCTGCTGCTCTTTGCGGGCGCGTGATGAACCTCGCGGTGATTGGCGCGCTGGCGGCATTTGTGCTCGTCGAGAAACTGACGCCGCTCGGGCTGCTAGGCGTCCGCCTCACGGGGCTTGCCTTGATGGCCCTCGGCGCCTGGGTGCTCGCCACACGACTCTGACCGCTGGCGGTCAGCGCGCCTCGCGCAGCTTCCCTTCCTCCAACCGCAGCACGCGGTCGCAGGCGGCGGCGAGCCTCGGGTTGTGGGTGGCGATGATGGAAGTCAGCCCCCGTTCCCGGTGCATCTCGCGCAACAGGTCGTGCAGCGACTCGGCGGTGTGTTCGTCGAGATCGCCGGTCGGCTCGTCCGCGAGCAGGACGGAGGGGTCCATGACCAGCGCGCGCGCGATCGCCACGCGCTGCTGTTCGCCGCCCGACAGCATGCCCGGCTTGTGCGCGAGGCGCTCGGACAGGCCGACGCGGTCGAGCAGCGCCATCGCACGGCCGTCGCGCTCCTCCGCAGGCCGCCGCGAGATGCGCATCGGCATGCCCGCGTTCTCGAGCGCGGTGAATTCCGGCAGGAGGTGGTGGAACTGGAACACGAAGCCGACGTGCCGGTTCCTGAACGCGGTCAGCTCGCTGTCGCGCATCTTCGCGAACTCGGCGTCTCCGATTCGAATCGATCCGCCGTCGATCGCGTCGAGCCCGCCGAGCACGTGCAGCAACGTGCTCTTCCCCACGCCCGACGCCCCGACAATGGCGACCATCTCGCCCTTCTCGACATTCAGCGTCAGCTGGCGCAGCACTGCGAGAGGCGTCACGCCCACCACATAACTCTTGTCGACGTTGGTGACTTCGATAAAGGGCATCAGACGTCACCGCCTACGGTGCGTTCACGAAGACCACTGAGATACAAAGCATTCACCAATCTCTTGTACAGGAGATAGGAGGCAGGAGACTCTCTGTTCTTGCACTTTGAAGTAGTTCTGATCTCCTGTCTCCTGTACAAAAGATTGTGGCGATTCCCCGGCTCTTGTACAGGAGAGAGGAGGGCAGGAAACTCTTGTTTTTGTGACTTTGAAGTAGTCCTGATCTCCTGACTCCTGTACAAAAGATCTTGGCGATCTTTGTGCCTTCGTGATCTTTGTGATGAGTACGTGTCACCGGACTCTCCGTGTCACTGGTATCTCAGCGCCTGCGCCGGATCGAGTTTCGACGCCTGGCGGGACGGATAGATCGTGGCGACAAGACAGACGAGCACCGCGACGCATACCACCACGACGAGATCCAGCGGCAGCAGCGTGAACGGCACGTACGAAATCTGATAGACGTCGATCGGCACGTGTATGAGCTTGTACCGATCGAGGACGTAGACGATGGCGCCGCCGGCGACCGTCCCGGTGCCGGTCCCGACCAGGCCGATGATCAGCCCCTGAAGCATGAAGATGCGTCTGATGCTCCGCGCCGGCGTTCCCATCGTCTTCAGTATGGCGATATCGCGGCTCTTCTCCATCACGAGGAGGACGAGCGACGCGACGATATTCAGCGCGGCGACCATGATGATCAGGCCGATCGTGATGGAGATGGCCATCTTTTCGAGCCAGAGCGCCGAGAACAGCGACTTGTTCATCGTCTTCCAGTCCTGCGTCGCGTACTCCTCGCCGAAGCGCTTCGGAACGGCCGCCGCCACGTCCGAAGACGCGAACATGTCGTCGAGCCGAAGCTGGATGAAATCAGGTTTGTCCTTGCCGAAGAGACGTTCGGCGACGGGCAGATCCACCAGCGCATACTCGCTGTCGAATTCGAAGAGCCCGAGGCTGAAGATGCCCACGACCTTGAAGGTGCGCTGGTGGGCCATCGCGCCCATCGGCGTCAGGATCTCGTCGGGTGTGATCAACCGGACGGTGTCGCCGGTCTTCACCTCGAGCGACGCCGCCAGGTCCGTTCCGAGCACGATCCCGTCCATTTCGTCTGGCGCGGCGCGCACCGCGTCGACGCTGCCGCTGCGGATCGCCTTGCGGATGTCGGTGACGGTGCCTTCCAGCGCCGGATCGATCCCTTTGATCGTCACGGGCGCCTGACGGTCCGGCCCCCCCGTGAGGAGGCCCTTCCCGATTGTGGCCGGCGCGACGCCGATGACGCGCGGCATCTGCTTCATCTTCGCGAGCTCCGCGGACACATCGCGGATTCCCTCCCCGACCTTGAACACGTACACGTGCGCGGACGATCCGACGATGCGATCGCGGAGTTCGCCTTGAAGGCCCGTCATCAGCGCGAGCGCAATCAGCAGCGCCATGACGCCGACCGTCACGCCGAGGATCGAGATGAGCGAGATGACCGAGATGAACGCCTGCTTCCGCTTCGCGAGGAGATATCGGACGGCGACGAACAGCTCGAAGGGCAGATCGTTCTGCGGCGGAACGCGCGGAACACGCGGATCCGTCATGCGCGCGGCCGCATCAATGGGAAGAGGATGACGTCCCTGATGGACGGGCTGTCGGTCAGCAGCATCACGAGGCGATCGATCCCGACCCCTTCCCCGCCCGTCGGCGGCAGGCCGTACTCGAGGGCGCGGATGTAGTCCTCGTCCATCGCGTGCGCCTCGAGATCGCCGGCGGCTTTGTCCTCGAGCTGCGCCTCGAAGCGGCGCCGCTGCTCCGCGGGATCGTTCAGCTCGCTGAAGGCGTTGGCCACCTCGAAGCCGCCCACGTACAGCTCGAAGCGCTCGACCGTGTCCGGATCGTCGGCGCGCTGCTTCGACAGCGGCGACACTTCGGTCGGAAAATCGTACACGAAAGTCGGCTGGATCAGGGAATCTTCGCTGAGGCGCTCGAAGATCTCCGTTGCGATCTTTCCTGGACCCCACGACGGCTGCAGCTCGAGCCCGAGCGTCCTCGCGAGTCCCGCGGCGGATTCGCGGTTCCGCAGATCCGCGTCGGTGACGGCGGTCCCGAGTTTCCGGGTCGCACCCTCGCGCGCGCCTTCGCGCAGCGACACCCGCCGGTAGGGCGGCGCGAGCGAGATCTGGTGCTCGCCGAATGTCACCTGGTCCGTGCCCACGGCCTCCCGCGCGGCCGTCGCGAGCATCTGCTCGGTCATGTCCATCAGCTCGCGATATTCGCTATAGGCCTGGTAGAACTCCAGCATCGTGAACTCGGGGTTGTGCTGCGTCGAGATCCCCTCGTTGCGGAAGTTGCGATTGATTTCGTAGACCCGCTCGAAGCCGCCGACGACGAGCCGCTTCAGATAGAGCTCGGGCGCGACGCGCAGGAAGAGCTGCATGTCGAGCGCGTTGTGATGCGTCACGAACGGCCGTGCCAGCGCGCCGCCGGCGATCGGCTGCATCATCGGCGTCTCGACTTCGAGGTAGCCGCGCGCGTTGAGAAACGTCCGGATGCTCGCGAGCACGCGGCTGCGGATCTCGAAGACACGACGCGAATCGGGATTGACGATCAGATCGAGATAGCGCTGGCGGTAGCGGATCTCGACGTCCTGCAGCCCATGCCATTTCTCGGGCATCGGGATGAAACACTTGGCCAGGAACTCGAGCTTCGACGCCCAGATCGTCAGCTCGTTCGTCTTCGTCCGGAACAGATGCCCTTCGACGCCGATGAAATCGCCGAAGTCGAGGAGCTTGAAGAGTGCGAAATCGCGTTCGCTCAGCGCGTCCTTGCGCACGTAGATCTGGATCCTCGCGCGCCCGTCCGAGACGACCAGGAAACTCGCCTTGCCAAAGCTCCGGATCGCCAGGATCCGTCCGGCCGTCGTCGTCTGGATCTTCTCAGCCGCGAGCTCGTCGTGCGTCTTCGCTCCATGCGCGTCAACGAGCTCGGCAATCGTGTGCGTCCGCACGAACGCGTGCGGATACGCCGGGACGCCGAGGCGCTGGAGCTCCTCGAAATTGGCCCGCCGCTGCCGCAGCTGGTCGGATTCTTTTTGCTGATCTGTCTGACGGGTTTCGTCTGTCATCTGCAACGCACGTCTCTACTCGCACGCACCGACGGTTCTCCACGAAGGTCACCTTTGTGAAACGCCGTCGGCGCGTTCGTCACTCTCGACCCAGGGTCTTCCTCACCGCATCCAGCACACCGTTGATCAGCGGCACCGGTTCTTCGCCGCTGAAGGTCCGCGCGAGCTCGATCGCTTCGTTGATGATCACCTTCCCCGGCGTCTCCTTCTCGGTCAGCAGCTCGTAGACGGCGAGCCGGAGGATCAGGCGATCGATCACGGCGACGCGCTCGATCCGCCAGTGCTTGAGGTGCGCGCCAATCAACGCGTCCGCCTCGGAAACGCATTCGATCGTGCCCGAGACCAGGCTGTTCGCGAAGGTGCGGCCCCGTTTGTCCACCACGGACCCGGGATCGACGTCCGCGTGCTCGTCGTCTGCTGCCGGCGGAGCGTCGCGGCCTGGCCAGTACGTGCGCGCCGCTTCGTGTGCGGACATGCGCCCGATTTCCCACTGATAGAGCATCTGCAGCGCCGCCTCTCGGGCGCGATGGCGCGCGGCGCCGTCAGGCTTCACTCGTCCTCGCGGCGTCCACGTCGATTCGTTGGTACAGGGCCGCCATTTCGATCGCCGCGGCGGCTGCTTCGCGCCCTTTATTGTCCGCGCCGGGACCGGATCTCGCGTCCGCCTGCGCGACCGTGTCCGTCGTTAACACCCCGAACGCCATCGGCACGCCGGCATCCCCGGCGGCGGTCATGATGCCGTGCGCGACCGCGGACGAGATGTAGTCGAAGTGCGGGGTCTCGCCCCGGATGACGCAGCCGAGGCAGATCACCGCGTCGAACCGGCCGGTCTCGGCCGCCGCGCGCGCCGCCTGGGGAATCTCGAAGGCGCCCGGCACGTCGAAGACCTGCACCTGCGCAGCGCCGGCTTCGGTGAGGGCCGCGAGGTCGCCGTCGCGCAGCCGTCCGGTAATCGTGTCGTGGAAGCGCGAGACGATGACGGCGAATCGGAACGGCGACGCGTCGGCGAGCGGCGCCGGCGGCGAAGGCTGGCCTCGCGCCATTCAGCGCCCCTTGAAGTCCGGCATCCGCTTCTCGAGGAATGCCTTCGTGCCTTCGCGCATGTCGTCCGTGCTCGCCACGAGTCCGAAGAGCGTGGCTTCGAAGATCTGGGCTTGCGGAAACGGCATCTCCAGGCCCTTGTGGACGGCCTCGAGGATGTAGCGCACGGCCACCGGCGCCTTGGCGGCGAGCGTCGCGGCCAGCGCCTTCGCCTCCCTCATCAGCGACGCGGCGGGGACGACGCGATTGACCAGTCCGAGCCGATGCGCCTCCTGAGCCGATATCGGGTCGCCGGTGAGCAGCAGCTCGAGCGCACGGCCCCGGCCGACGATCCGC
>WNGL01009405.1_pt1 | contig 13447 bp, 12 predicted proteins | sample 5400591 | NCBI WGS metagenome assembly WNGL01 (sample SAMN13153377, study PRJNA577476) | soil metagenome | isolation source: 80 cm soil or saprolite under Garry oak tree replicate 1 | place: USA:California | collected 2016-06-15
ACAACCAATTCCGCCGCCACCAGCCAAAGTCGCCGTGCGAGCGAATTTTTTGGACTGGCATTCTGAGTCGTAGCTCGCAGCAAAAAGGTCCGTCTTCCCTAAAGCTACGGCGCGACAGTCTTCGCTCTCCTCTGCGAGCGAAGACTGGAGGTAAGGGGATTCGAACCCCTGACCTTCTCATTGCGAACGAGACGCTCTACCAACTGAGCTATACCCCCGGCCTAAGGGAGCGAAAATATCACGAGATGGCGATTGTCAGCAACCGAAGAATACCATACGCGCCTTTCCCCCAAGTCGTCCGGCAGCGGTTTGGAAACCGCCTCTCCTTGGCCCCCTTCGGCTTCGCAAAGAAAAAGCCGGCTTGCATTCATGAGATCAAATCGTAGACGATTGAAGAGAATTGCATCTGATCTCGTCGAATTGCCGAGATCGATTAGCGATTCTCAACTCAACTAACAACAAACCAGAAAGAACTATGAAAACCAAATTCTATCTCGCTGGCGGTGTCTGCGCCGCAAGTCTTGCGTTTTGCATGCCCCTTGGCGCGCAAACGACACCCACGACTGCGACTTCACCCGCCGCTTCGCCCCAGGCAACGGCAGCCGCCGAATGGGCCGCGCGTCCACTTCCATTTCATGGGAAGGTTTCGGCGGTCGATCAAACCGCGAAAACGTTTACCGTCGGCGGCAAACAGGCGTCGCGTACCTTCAAAATCACAGACGGCACCGTTATAACCAAGGCTGGCGCTCCTGCCACCATGGCTGACCTCGTCGCAGACGAACGAGTCCGCGGCGCGTATATAAAACTACCTGACGGCACGTTTGAAGCGAAAACAGTGACGATTGGACCGAAAACCGAAGGTGAAAAGAAGGGGAAGAAGTCGAAGAAGGGCGCTACTGCAGAGGAAGCTGCTCCCACGCCTTAAACTCGGTTGACAACGAGGAAGCAGAGGAAATACAGGCGCTTGGGAAAGCGTTCGCGGTGATTTCACGCTTCGCCAGCGGCTTTCAAAGCGGCGCGAAGATCTGAAACGAAGCGTTTGTATTCTCTCTGGCGCGATTCCTCGTCGGGCTGCCGAAGCAGAGAGGAGGGGTGCACCGTGGCAAGAACGCGCGGCGCAAGCTTGGACGACAACACTTTGCCGCGCTCGCGCGTAACCCGGAACGACGGCCCGAAGATCGCTTGAGCAGCGGTCGCCCCGAGGCAGACCATCAATTTCGGTTTCACTAAACGCAGCTCCGCCTCGAGCCATGGGCGGCATGCTGCGATCTCGCGCGAGTTCGGTTTCTTATGAATCCGGCGTTTCCCGCGCGGTTCCCACTTAAAATGCTTTACCGCATTCGTGACGTAAACGTGGCTTCGATCAATTCCGGCTTCTTCCAGCGCGCGATCCATGATCTTGCCAGCCGGACCGACGAACGGTTTGCCGGCCACATCTTCATAATCGCCGGGTTGTTCGCCAACCAGCATGATTGGCGCGGTCTTCGGACCTTCGCCAAACACGGTTTGGGTGGCGCGCTTATAAAGATGACATGCGGTGCATTTGCTCGCCGCGGCGCGCACTTCAGCCAAGCTTGATGTATCTGGTGGCCTTGCGGGACGAGCATATTCTTCGTTCTCCGTTGGCATATTCGATTATGAATCGAAACTCGCTGGGTCTTCGTCTTCATTAACTAAATGCCGCGTCTCGAAACACCGCGCCTGGTTCTACGGCCGTTCCGCGAAGAAGATGTCGATCCTTTGGCGAAGCTGATGGCGAACGCGGATTTCATGCGGTTTTCGCTTGGTGTTTTTTCCCGGGAGCAGACCATTGCCTTTCTGGACAAAATCATCGGCTGGCAGCGCGATGGGCTTCCATCTCAATTTGCGGTCATTCATCGCAAGTGTAATCAATTGATTGGCTATTGCGGTTTCTTTCATCAACTGGTCGATGAAACAGAAGAAATTGAAATTGGATATCGGCTCGATCCTGATTATTGGGGCGGGGGACTCGCGACTGAAGCCGCACAAGCCGTGCGGGACCATGCGTTTCGAGATCTAAAATTGCGGCGCGTGATTTCGCTTATTCATCCCGATAATGTGCCTTCGCGCCGCGTCGCGGAGAAAATTGGAATGAAGATCGAGAAGGAAACAGTTTTTCGTGGATTTTCCACCCTTGTTTTTGCGATTACTTGGGAGCCACGAATGCTTTCGGAGGTGGAGGATGGCGCTGGATGAACTCGCGCGCGAGGGCGCGATAGGCGGTTGCAGCCGCGCCATTGGGAGCGTATTCCAGGATCGATTTGCCGAAGCTCGGCGCTTCGCTCAAACGAACGCTGCGCGGAATGACAGTTTCATAAACACGCTCCCTGAAATGCTGGCGCACCTCCGCCACCACTTGCTCACTAAGATTTGTCCGACCGTCGAACATCGTCATAACAATGCCGCCGAGCTCGAGTCGCGCGTTGGCGCCCGAATCGCGCACCTGTTCAACCAGCCGAACAATCTTTACCAGACCTTCAAGCGCGAAATACTCGCATTGTATCGGGGTCAAAAGTTCATCAGCCGCAGCCAGCGCATTGCTCATCAGAATTCCAAGCGAAGGCGGGCAATCCAATAGAACGAAATCGAAGGTCTCATCGGTATGCAACGGCTTGAGTGTCTCCGCCAAACGTGTGAGGTGGTCCGGCATTCGGGCGATCTCGACCTCGGCTCCGGCAAGATCAATATCGGCGGGCACGATAAAAAGGGCGTCACGCTGCGTGGGGAGGATTTTTTCAGTAATCGATGCGCCGCCGAGCAATGGCTCATAGAGACTGGTTTGCTCTGCTCCTTGCAGGCCGAACGAGCTGGTCGCGTTCGCTTGCGGATCGAGATCGATAAGCAAGATCCGTTGGCCCAGCTCCGCCAGGGCCGAGCCGAGATTGACAGCCGTAGTCGTTTTACCGACGCCGCCTTTCTGATTAGCGATTGCGACGATCTTCATTTACTCGGGAGCGCGGGCGTCTTGCGTGCTAATGCCAGTCCGGCTCGGACCGATGACGCCCTCGCCCTCGTGAACTTTTCTTAAGTAACGACGGGCGCAAAACTTCTTTCGGCGAGGCGCCGAAAGCAGCACGCGAGGGCGCCCGCACACAGGCGGGCAAGCTGTGCGCTCCCGTTCGTAATCAGCAATCGCTACAATTCTCATGCTTGCGGAGCAGTCGCTTGCCAATGATGTTGCCCATCGCACCGGACGGAAACTAAAATTTTCGTGAAAGTGTTGAAGCGTTGAAACGTTAATGCGTTCCAGCCATGAAAGCCGCTCCAGTATCGATTGAACCTGCATCGATTCCGAAAGATTTCGGGGTTGAAGAACCAGTTGTGCTGCGCAGCCAGGATGGGCGCGGCGTGGTTACGCTGAGATTGAACCGGCCGCACGCTTTCAACGCCTTGTCGGAGGCGATGTTTGCGGCCTTGCAGCGCGAGTTCGACGCGATTGCCGCCGATGCATCCGTGCGCGTAGTAGTGCTGGGTGCCGAAGGCAAAGCATTTTGCGCCGGGCACGACTTGAAGGAAATGCGGGCGACGCCATCGCTCGATTACTACCAGCGGCTTTTCGCGCAATGCTCGAAAACGATGCTTTCCGTGCAACATCTGTCAGTGCCGGTGATTGCCCGCGTCCACGGCATCGCCACCGCGGCGGGTTGTCAGCTCGTGGCCATGTGCGATCTCGCCGTCGCGTCGAGCACGGCGAAATTCGCCGTCAGCGGCGTGAACCTTGGTCTCTTCTGCTCGGCGCCGGGGGTGGCGCTCTCGCGTAATGTTTTGCGTAAGACAGCGTTCGAGATGCTCGTCACCGGTGAATTTATCAGTGCCGAAGAGGCGAAGGAACGCGGTCTGATCAACCGGGTTGCAGAGCCGGAACATCTCGACGCCGAGGTCGAGCGGCTCGTCGTCAGCATCGTTTCCAAGCCGCGCATCGCTGTTGCAATTGGGAAAGAACTTTTTTATCGCCAGGCCGAACTAAGTATCGCCGCCGCGTACGAAGCTGCTAAAGAAACGATGGCCTGCAACATGATGGACGAGGTCGCCCTCGAGGGCGTGCAGGCATTCATCGAAAAACGCCCGCCGCGGTGGAGCCAGGGCGAGCCGCGCTGACTGCGGCGGTTCAACGCTTCAAACGAATCCATGAGAACCAAGCAAGCTTGCGAGAAGGCAACACTCTGGGTAGCGCACGCGTCTCGCGTGCTGGTTTCGGCGTCGCGCCGAGACAATCTTTTTTTCTAAATGTCGCCCGCAGCCAGGAAACAGAAGTCAAAGGGAAAGTTCGCGACCGCAAGGACGCGGCCGCCAGCACGCGGGACGCGTGCGCTACCCTGACCTTCCGCTGTAATTTCTCCGTGACCTTTACGCTTCAAGAACTAGCTGCGATGTCGGGCGGCGAGTTGAGCGGCGATCCGGCGCTCAAAATCACGGGCGCTGCGTCGCTCGCGGAAGCGACTCCCGGAGAGATCAGTTTTTTTTCCAATCGAAAATACGTCGGACTCCTCCGCAAAACGCGCGCCTCTGCCATTTTCGTTCCGCCTGATTTTGCCGAGCCCATCTCCGCCGCTCAGATTCGCGTCTCAAATCCAGCCAAAGCCTTCGAGAAAGTCGTGCTTAGACTAGCGCCGAAACCGATCACCTTTGCACCTGGAATTCATCCGAGCGCAGTTGTTGATCCGGATGCTCAGATTGGAGCGCGTGTGTCGATCCAGCCGTATGCTGTCATCGAAGCCGGGGCCAGGATCGGTGATGACACGATGATCGGAGCCGGAGCGTACATCGGTCACGAAGTGGGGATTGGAACGGCATGCCTTATTTATCCGCGAGTAACAATTCGCGAGTGGACCCGCATTGGCTCGCGCGTGATCGTTCATAGCGGCGCGGTCATTGGCGCCGACGGTTTTGGGTTTGAAGTAATAGATGGCCGGCAGGAAAAAATTCAGCAGCTAGGGATTGTTCAGATCGACGATGATGTCGAGATTGGTGCAAATACCACGATTGACCGCGCCCGGTTTGGCCGGACGTGGATTCAACAAGGTGTGAAGATCGACAATCTTGTGCAGATCGCGCACAACGTTGTCATTGGGAAGAATTCAGTGATCGTGGCGCAGACCGGCATCTCAGGCAGCACCCGCGTGGGGGAACGCGTGACCATGGCCGGGCAGGTAGGCATTGTCGGCCATGTTGAAATCGCCGACGGCACCGTCATTGCGGCGCAGAGCGGAGTCTCCAAGAGCATTCCGGGCGGCGTGTGGTTCGGCTATCCTGCGGGTCCGATCGATGAGGTGAAACAACAAATCGCCTGGATCCGATCGCTGGGAAAACTCTTCGCGCGCGTCAAAGAGATCGAAAAGAAACTCGGATTGTAAGCATAGGTCAATCGTCCTATTCACGCGCGCGTTCCAAGAGCTCGCGCAGGCTGTCGGGAGAGATCCGTTGTGCCCCAGAAGCGTGCACTGTCTCCGCTTCCATGGAATCGGACGTGGCCACCATCAAATCGAATTGTTTCGCGTATTTGCTCGCGAGCCGCTCAATGATGGCATCGGCTGATTGTCCGCTGCGCGAATAAAAGATTTGGACGTCAGCAGGCTCAGAGGTTGCGGTGACTTTCGGGCCTTTCCCGTCAAAAACGATCACCACGCGCACACCAGTCCAATCTTGATACTGGCGCAGCCGCTTAATTAACTCTTCGCGGGCGAGCGAGGAACGTCGCCGATGGAGCTTGCGCAGCTCAGGCCAGGCGAAGATGATGCTGTGTCCATCGACGATTAAATAACGTGTGCGATGGGGCATTGGTAAAAATGCGCTGGCATTATTCCTCAGCCTCGGATTTCGTACGAACGCGGCTACCGCATTATTCGGCCGTGATCGCTTCCTTCTTTGCCCGCGGCTTGGTCGGTTCCCTGCGTGTCGAACGAAGTGACATCTTCTTGCGCTCCAGGTAGGCTTTTCGTCGCCTGCGTTTGGCTCGCGTCCGGAGTTGTTGACCCATGGAGGGTCTATCGGTTGAAACGCCGGGAAACGCAATCTGAATTCGAGCTTTAATCTGACCGAATCCTCCCATGAAACCGAATTGGAATCTACATCTGCGTACAGAAACGGCGCTTTGGAAAGACGCCGCTCCTTGGTGCCCGATGAAACGCAAATTGGAATTTGCATTTGGGCCTGCTTCGCTGTTACAAGAGGGCCTTCCATGGTCCATTCGAGTTCTGCGACTTCGGCGGTCACCCAAAAAAACGTGATTGGCCTTTCAATCCTGTTTCTGGCGCTGGCCGCCATTTTCGGGGCTCTTAACAGCCATAAAGTGAAAGTGCTCCGCACAAACGTGGCGAATGCCGAGGCGGCGAGGCTTGCACTTGCGAATCGGCGGGTAACTCAGCAACAAGGTCTCAAACCAAGAGAAATGACTGGAACCGGGGAAGGAGACAAGGTTGCGGAAGCCGAAAGCAAGGCGGCAAAGGCTGAAGCGGACCTCGCGCAATTGCAGAAAGAAAAAGCCGATCTGCAAACCCGATTGGACGCAAATCAGAGCGAGACCGCTTCGTTGCGAAAACGGGTGGAAGAAGCGGAGAAAGCGGCCAAGCCGTCGGAAACTCCCGCTGCTGCTGCCGCTGGCTCCGTCGCAGAGCTACAGGCGCAACTTGATGACGCTCGTCGTCAACTCGACAGCGCGGAAAAAGAAAAAGTTTTCTTGTCTGAAAAACTTCAGAGCGCCCAAGAGCGCTCCGCTCCGCCTCAGGAAGAGAGAAAACGCCGGGAAACAGGGACCCGCAGAACAGGTGTGCGCGGCACCGTCCTTGCAGTCAATCAGGCGTATAATTTTGTTGTGTTAAATCTTGGCGCTCGGCAGGGGGTCGAACCGAATTCGGAAATGCTTGTTTTGCGGGAAGGCACCCTGATCGGAAAAATTCGTATTTCTTCAGTTGAACCCGCGACCGCTATCGGCGATATCATCACCGGCAGTTTGGCGCGTGGCGTCCAAGTGCAACCTGGAGATATGGTGATTTATGCTGGCACAAGTTCATAAGATTTGGAAAAAGATCGCATCCGCACTGTTATGTGCGCTAGCGCTGACCATCGCCTCATGCGCGAGCACGAACCAACCACCTCGTCTGGTCGATGATCCAGACGATCACGGTGATTCGGCGATTCCTTGGAATAAACAGGAGAAGTGGGAGACGGCCGGTGGTCAGCTCACGGAGTTCACCGACCGGCGATAGCTATAACAGAACAGAGACGGTAACGTGCTGTAGGGTGCGCTCTCCTCACCGCATTGGGGAGCGGAGGGCTGCTTGTGCGCTGGATTGTCCGCTGAGGACGGCGGACGCTACAGCAAAAATCAGATCCAAAAACTGGCTGGAATCACAGCGTTCTTTGGCACCACCACGATGCCGTCGCGGATGAAGTAATTGTCCCCGTCAAAATTCGGAGGCTTACCTTCCGGCGTAATTACGACCCCGTCGGCAATCCGTGCGTTCTTGTCAATGATTGCACGGTCGATCACGCAATTGCGCCCGATGCCGATCGGCGGTTGCGCTGATTCGGCGTGTCGATTGTGTTCAAAGTAATCAGCTCCCATTACGATGCTGTTACGTATGGTCGCGCCGCTCTGAATAATGCTACGTATCCCGACAACGCAGCGTTCCAGGTGCGCATCGGAAATGATGCATCCATCTGAAATGATCGCCTGCCGTAGAGTAGCCCCGTTGATTTTGCTGCCGGGCAGGAACCGCGGATGCGTGTAGATCGGCGACTCCGGCTCGAAAAAACTGTACTCGGGGACGATGTCGGTCAGATCAAGATTCGCCTCATAAAAGGCCCGGATGGTTCCGATATCCTCCCAGTAACCTTTAAAAATAAATGCGCTTACGTGCCGGTCTTTGATCGACTGTGGAATGATATGTTTGCCGAAATCGACCAGATCATTCTCCAAACATTCGATCAGCACTCTCCGATTAAAGACATAGATTCCCATCGACGCCTGAAATAATTCCTCGTCTTCGTTTGAATCGATGGCGCCGAGCAGCTCCCTCTCCATTTTCATTTCGTGCAGCACGGCCTCTTCAGTCGGCTTCTCGACGAAACGCGTAATCCGCCGCTCGACGCCGCTTTGCATGATGCCGAACTCGGGAACCTGATCTCGATTGACCGGTTTGGTGGCCAGCGTGATATCCGCGCCCGAACGAATGTGCTGATGGAGTAGCGCGCGGAAATCCATCCGGTAAAGCTGGTCGCCGCTGAGGATCAGGTAATAATCAAATGGGTGCTCCAGGAAATAGCGCATGTTTTGCCGCACTGCGTCGGCGGTCCCTTGATACCATTGCGAGCCGGCGGGCGTTTGTTGAGCGGCGAGAATGTCCACAAAGCTGCGCGAGAAATTGTCAAATTTGTAGCTCGCCTGAATATGTCGATGTAACGACATGCTATTAAACTGGGTCAGCACGTAGATCGAGCGCAGCCCGGAATTCAGGCAATTGCTGATGGAAATATCGACGATGCGATATTTCCCCCCGAGTGGCACCGCGGGTTTGGCACGGTCCTTCGTCAATGGGAACAAACGCGTGCCGGCGCCGCCACCCATGATGATTGCAAGCGTTCGCTGGGTTGTGCCCGGCGGGAGCGCAGCTGCAACCGCAGTCCGGGTTGGGCTCTTTAAAAGCGAATCGCGCTCTGGCTGATCTTGCATGGCTACCAATCAATAATCTAGCCTCAGCGCTTTGCGGCAACTTTTTTGAATCGCCAGAGACGAGTCTCTCACTTGCAGAGCTTTCGCGGAGCCGACCCCGGGTTAGAATGACGCCAATTAATGAGCGAATTAACGCAACTCAACGAAATCAAAGTTGCTTTTTCGCGTCGATTCCCGTGATTGGCGTTGCACTCGCCTTTCCTCTTTCCCTAAGACGCTGAAATTTTCATCATGCAGGCTGAAATCTTCACACTTTGTGATGCGGCCACAGTGACTGGCGGCAAACTGAACATCTTGGGATCGTTTGACACGATCGGCGCGCATACTTTTCCCTGCAATCATCCGCTATGTGCCGTTGCGTGTAAGTTACGATTTGATGTGGGCGAGGAGGGCCGCCACTGGATCGAGATGCACTTCTGCGATCCGGATATGCGGCCCGTTCTCAAGCCGATACGCCAGGATTTTGAGATTCGGATTCCCGGTAACCAATCGCAGTCGCATATTCACATCTGGCAGCATCTCGGTTTTCATCTTGAGCGTCCTGGCGATTACTATTTCGAGCTCAACGTCGACGGCGAGACCAAAAGCCGCATCCCTCTGTACGTAGTTCAGGCGCAGTCGCGCTGAGCGTGTAAAGCGGCGGAACTACTGTCGCAGTGCAAAACGTGACCGTGTTTGCAAACAGCAGATCACGCGCTTGCGTTGTGGAGTGCGGCGGTGCGCTGCCGCTTCTCGAATGGTCACCTGCTGCGAATCTTGCGGCTGAGAATAGCTGCAATTAGACTCCAACCATGTGTGGAATCGTTGGCTACGTGGGTCGTGCCGAAGCAGCGCCGATTTTACTCGATGGGCTGCGACGTCTTGAGTATCGAGGCTACGACTCCGCCGGCATTGCCGTTGTAGACCGCGGCCATCTCGAGACGCGAAAATGCGCCGGGCGCATCGCGGCGCTCGCCAACTTGATGACGAAGCAGCCCGTTACGGGGTCCTTCGGCGTCAGTCATACACGCTGGGCCACGCACGGAAAAGTGACTGATGAAAATGCGCACCCGCACTTCGACGCCAGCGGAAAACTCGCCCTCGTCCATAACGGAGTGATCGAAAATTATCAGGCGCTCAAGGAACAGTTGATTCAGGATGGCGATACCAATTTTCGCTCGGAAACTGACACCGAAGTGCTCGCCCATCTGATCGGGAAACTCTACGACGAATCGTGCGCGAGCACAGCGGACGCCCCCCAGAAAAAAGCGCGGCTCGTCACCGCCGTTCGCACGGCACTTCAACAAGTAATCGGCACATATGGCATCGCTCTCGTCCATGCGGATGTCCCGGATTTCATGATCGGCGCCCGGCGCGGAAGTCCGCTGGTTCTCGGGGTAGGCAAAAGCGAAAATTTTCTGGCCAGTGATGTGAGCGCGATTGTCGCTTACACGCGGGACGCTGTTTACTTAAACGACTTCGATGTGGTCGCACTGGAGCGAGACAAATTCGAGATTAGCTCGTTGGCCGGAGAGAGCGGCGACCATCGAGTCAGCAAAGTCGAATTCACGGCTGAGGACATCAAGAAGGGCGATTTCCAGCATTACATGCTCAAGGAAATCTTTGAGCAACCCAACACGGTGCGAGACGCGATGAGAGGCCGTCTCGGCTTGGAAGATTGCACCGCGAAGCTGGGCGGCTTAAACATGACGCCCGCGGAATTGCGCGACGTTGGGCGCATTGTTCTGACCGGTTGCGGCACCGCTCTGCATGCCGGCAGAGTGGGGGAATATTTAATCGAGCGGCTCGCAAATGTTCCCACCGAAGTCGAATTCGCGAGCGAGTTTCGTCACCGCAATACGCCGATGACGCCAGAGACACTCGTGTTCGCCATCAGCCAGAGCGGGGAAACTGCGGACACACTCGGCGCACTGCGTGAAAGCCGGCGCAAAGGTTTTCGCACCTTGGGAATTTGTAACAATGTCGCCAGCACGATCGCGCGCGAAAGCGACGGTGGCGTTTATATGCACGCCGGACCGGAAATCGGCGTGGCAGCCACGAAATCTTTTACTTCGCAACTTGTCATTCTCACGCTCATTGGTCTGCTCTTCGGCCGGATGCGAAATCTTTCCACTTCTGAAGGAAGCCGGATCATTGAGGCGCTGGAAGCTTTGCCCGAGCAAATCGAGACGGTTTTAAAGCTGAGCGATGAGATCAAAACCATCGCGAAAAAATATGCCGGTGTGAACGGGATGCTTTTCTTTGGCCGCCAATTCAATTTTCCGATCGCGCTCGAAGGCGCTCTCAAAATGAAGGAGATCACTTACCTTTTCGCCGAAGGCCATCCGAGTGCGGAGCTCAAGCACGGCATCATCGCGCTGGTGCGCCCGGATCTTCCCTCGGTCTTTATCGCGCCTGACGATGCGGTCTTTTCGAAGAACTTGAACAACATCGAGCAAGTCAAAGCTCGTAAGGGTCCCATCGTTGCGCTCACCAGCGGGAACGGCACGAAGCAGCTCAGGAACGTTGCCGACGAAATTATCTCCGTGCCAGAAGCGCTCGATTGCGTAATGCCGATCCTGGCGGTCGTCCCGCTTCAGCTTCTTGCCTACCATCTTGCGGTCGAGCTTGGCCGCGACATCGATAAACCGCGCAATCTCGCCAAGAGTGTGACGGAAAACCCCCAGCGCACGACGTCCCTTAATGGCTGGAGTGTTCCCGGCGATTGGCGAGGGCGCCAATCGCAGCACGCGAGGCGCGTGCGCTCCCCTGACCGGTTCGCCGGCGCTCGGAAACCAAGCGAATACCAAGGATTGCAGTAAATTGTTAGCTCAGGCATCATTGCACTCGTGCCGCAGAGCGACGACTATGTGCTTGGAATCCTGCAAGAGGGGGGATTGGTCACACTCCCCCAGATTGACAGTGCGCGCTCGCGTCTGAACGGTGCAGCCGGCGTCGTCGATGTCTTGATCAACGACGGAATCGTTTCCGACTCGGATGTCTCGCGCACGCTCGCCGCGCAAGCGCACATGGATTGGATCGATATTTCCTCCATTGTGATTCCGCCGCAGATCATCAATCAAATCCGCGCGGAAGAAGCGCGCCGGTTCAAAGTAATCCCGGTGGCATTCGGTGAGACCGGCCTTGTCGTGGCAGTGGGCAACCCGCTCGACATCGATACGATCGACAGTCTGAGTTTTTTACTTCAACGCGAGTTGGAACTGGTTTGTACGAGCCCGCAGAAAATTCGCGAGGCGCTGATCAAATATTACGGCACGGCGGATGAAGCGGCCGATGTCCTCCAGGAGAGAATTGGAGAAGATATCGATCTGGGCTTGGAAATCGGTGATGGCACCGATGCCGCGGGCGTGGATGAAGCCGAAGCGCCGATTATTCGCCTGGTGTCGATGTTACTGATCGAGGCGCATCGCGCGGGCGCGAGCGACATTCATTTGGAGCCGCTCGATAAAAAATTCCGCGTCCGGTTTCGCATTGACGGCGTGTTGCAGGAAATGCAGGCGCCTCCCAAGCGCTTGCAATCGGCCATTATCAGCCGGCTCAAGATCATGACTGGCTCGATGAGCATCGCAGAAAAACGTTTGCCGCAAGACGGCCGCATCCAGGTCAAAATCAAGAAAAAGCCGATCGACCTTCGCGTCTCGACGATCCCAACCAATCATGGCGAGAGCGTGGTCATGCGCGTGCTGGATAAGTCCAGCTTGAAGCTTGGTCTGCCGGAGCTTGGATTTTTCTCTGACGATCAGGAAATTTTCGAGCGCCTGATCAAGTTGCCGGACGGAATTCTGCTTGTCACAGGCCCGACTGGCTCCGGGAAGACGACCACGCTTTATGCCTGTCTTCATTACGTCAACAAACCAGACCGCAAGATCATCACCGTAGAAGAGCCGATCGAATATCAGATGACCGGCATCAACCAGGTACCGGTGAATCCAGAGATTGGCATGACCTTTCCCGCCGCGTTGCGTTCTATTCTGCGCCAGGCGCCGAACATCATTATGATTGGCGAGATTCGCGACCTCGAAACCGCGAGTATCGCCACGAATGCCAGCCTGACCGGACACCTCGTTTTCAGCACACTGCACACCAACGACGCTCCTTCTGCCGTCGCTCGTTTGATCGATATCGGTGTTCAGCCGTTTCTTGTTGCTTCCTCGGTGCGCGCGATGATGGCGCAAAGGCTGGTCCGGCGCCTGTGCAACAACTGCAAACAACCGGGGGAACTTACCGAGACGGAATTGCGCGCACTGCGGATCGAGCCCGGACAACTCCAGGAAACGCAGGTAATGAAGCCGGTGGGCTGCGAGCAATGCCGTCAAATCGGTTACAAGGGACGCATGGGCATATTTGAAATTTTTGAGATCGACGATGAGGTGCGCCATATGATCAACAAACGCAGCTCGACTTTGATGTTGCGGCAGCGAGCCCGGGAACTGGGCATGCGGACACTGCGTGAAGATGGCGTCCGCAAGGTCCTGGCCGGCCTGACCTCTGCCGAAGAAGTCATTTCCATTACGATAGGGGACGTGAGCTGATCTGATGAAATTTGCGAAGCATGTTGCACGAATGGATCTGGGTAGCGTACGCGTCTCGCGTGTTGGTTTCGGCGTCGCGCCGAAACGAACTTTTCTTTGGATCTTGCCAGCACTGGGCGCAGAGAAGCCAGAAGGAAAAGTTCGCGATCGCGAGGACGCAATCGCCAGCAGGCGAGACGCGTGCGCTACCCGTTTCCCGCTTCGACGCTTCAACGTCTAAACG
>WNGL01006802.1_pt1 | contig 13443 bp, 13 predicted proteins | sample 5400591 | NCBI WGS metagenome assembly WNGL01 (sample SAMN13153377, study PRJNA577476) | soil metagenome | isolation source: 80 cm soil or saprolite under Garry oak tree replicate 1 | place: USA:California | collected 2016-06-15
CTCCCTTCGCGGGTACAATCCGCCAATGGATTTCGACATCGTCATCATCGGTGGAGGGCTTGCCGGGGCGAGTCTGGTGGCGGCGCTTGCCGAAAGTGGGTTAAGGCTCGCCCTCATCGAGCGCAAGGCGCCGCCTTCGCCGGGTGCCGATTGGGATTCGCGCGTCTACGCGCTGACTCCGGCGAGCACGGCGTTTCTCGATCGCATCGGCGCGTGGCGACGCCTCGAAGCAGGGCGCGTCACGCCGATTTACGACATGCGGGTGTTCGGTGATGACGGGCGCTCGCGGCTGGATTTTTCCGCCTACGAGTCGGGGACGCTGCAACTCGCGGCGACCGTCGAATCGGGCCGGCTTCACCATGCCCTGTGGCAGGGTTTCGAACATCAGCGAAATTTATCGCTGCTGTGTCCGTCGGTGCCATCGAAACTGCGTTTCGCCGAGAACCGTGTCGAGATTGGCCTCGAAGACGGAAGCGCAGTGGCGGCGAAACTCGCCGTCGGCGCCGATGGAGCCGAGTCGTGGGCGCGGCGCGCCGCGCGCATCGAGGCCCTAAACGCGAGCTACGGGCAGCTCGGCGTCGTTGCCAATTTCGCCTGCGCGCGGGCGCATCGCAATATCGCGTATCAATGGTTTCGCAGCGACGGTGTGCTCGCCTATCTGCCCTTGCCCGACCGGCGCGTCTCGATAGTCTGGTCGGCACCGGAGCACCACGCGCGCGAACTGCTCGCGCTCCAGCCCCCGGAGTTTTGCCGGCGCGTCGCCGAAGCGGGCGACGAAGCTCTGGGCGCCCTGGAGCCGCTCACCCCGCCGACCGCCTTTCCCTTGAGCCGCATGGTTGCCGATCGGATCGCACAGGGAAGGATGGCGCTCATCGGCGACGCCGCGCACGTCTTGCACCCGCTCGCCGGGCAGGGAGTCAATCTGGGATTGGGTGACGCGCACTCGCTCGCCGACCTGCTTCGCGGAGCCCCCGACCCGGGAGATCGCCTCCTGCTGCGGCGCTATGAGCGCGCCCGTGCCGAGGATATACTCGCATTGCGCTGGGTCACTGACGGATTGTTCCGGCTTTTTGATGCGAACCATCGAGTAGCCGCGCGGATCCGGAACGTCGGATTGAATCTGACGAACTCCAATCCGGCCGCGAAGGGGCTGCTTGCGCGCCGCGCCATGGAAATAGGCGGGGGCCTTCACCACAGGGAACCATCATGAGTTTGCGACTGCCGGCTCTATTTCTCGCAGCGGTCTTTGCCGCGACGGCGCTCGCCGACGAAGCCTCGGTGAGGCGAGGCGTCGAGGCCCGCTTCGACGGCATCAAGGTGGACAGCGTGACCAAAACGTCCTATGGCGGCCTGTATGAGATCGTGGTCGGGGAGACGCTGTTCTATACCGACGAGAACGTGAACTTCGTGTTCAAAGGCGAGATCATCGACGCGCGCTCCCAGAAGAATCTCACCGAAGAGCGCCAGCAAAAGCTTACCGCGATCAAGTTCGAGGATTTGCCGCTCGATCTCGCGATCAAGCAGGTGCGGGGCAACGGCAAGCGCGTGGTGGCGATTTTCGCCGATCCGTTCTGCCCCTATTGCAAGAACCTGGACCGCGCGCTGTTGCGGCAGGACGACATCACGATCTATACGTTTCTCTATCCCATTCTGCGGCCGGAATCGCCGGACAAGGCGCGTACCATCTGGTGCGCGCCCGACCGGGCCAAGGCCTACTACGATTTCATGCTGAACGGTCGAGACCCGGTGGCCGCATCCTCCTGTAGCGCGCCGGTCGATAAGTGGCTTGCCCTGGGCAAGAGAATCGGCGTGAGAGCGACGCCAACCAGCTTTACGACAAATGGGGAGAGAATTCTCGGCGCCCGGCCCGAGGAGCTGGTGAAATTGATCGACGAGGCGAAAAAATAACTCTTGAGTGGGCGTACCCGGCTTCAGGGCGTCACGGCGCCGGTCGGAGCGGGTTTCAGGTCCTTCGGGAGAAGGGCCCACATCCTCCCCTGTTGCCGCATGCGGCCCGCTTGCGCGCCCGCCTCGGGGCCGAACCCCCAGAAGAAATCCGCGCGCACCGGGTTGCGGATCGCGCCTCCCGTATCCTGAGCGAGGACCAGGCGCGTGAGCGGAGTCGCGCTTGCCGGAAACGTCGTCGCGAGAAATACCGGAGCGCCAAGCGGGACGTAGCGCGGATCGACGGCGATGGAGCGGCCCGGGGCGAGCGGAACGCCGAGCGCGCCGACGGGGCCACTCGCCGGGTCGGCGAGTGGCAGTTCGCGAAAAAACACGAAGCTCGGGTTCTGGTTGAGCAGCTCCTCGAGACGCTTCGGATTCGCCGTCGCCCAGGCCTTGATTGCAGGCATCGAGGCTTCGCCGAGCTGGAGTTCACCGCGCTCGACGAGATAGCGCCCGATCGATTGAAAAGGATGGCCGTTCTGGTCCGCGTAGCCGAGGCGCAGCGTCTCGCCGCCGTCGAGCTGGATCCTTCCGGAACCCTGGATCTGGAGAAAAAAGGCCTCGATCGGATCGTCGACCCACAGGATTTCCTTTCCGGCAACGGGTGCGGCGCCGCGAGCGATTTCCGCGCGCGAGTAATACGGCACGACACGCTTTCCCTCGACGCGCCCGCGCAAGCGCATGCCGCGCAGCTCCGGGTTGGTCGCGGAAAGGTCGATGGTGAGCAGGTCGTCCGGCGGACCGTAAAGAGGGTAAAGAAACGGCATGGCCCTCGCGCGGCTGCCGTGCAGGAGCGGTTCGTAGTAACCCGTGACCAGCCCCTCGAGTGTGCCGTCGGGGTTGGCGAGACGCCATGGAGTGAAATTTTCCTCCAGGAAGCGCCGCGCCTCGTCGTCGCCCGGCGAGCGAAGCTCCATCGCTCGCGCGCACACACCGCGCCACGCCTCGCGCCAGCGCAATGCCTGACACGACGCGAGGAAAGCGGGCCAGGCCGCCGCCTGTTCGCCGTCGTTCCACCCCGTCAGCGCTCCGAAATCGACGGGCTCGAGCGGGTTGATGCGAGGGGCAACAAGGGGCTGCCCGGGACACGGGCAACCTCCGCCCGGCGGCTGGAGAGCGCAGCCTGCGATCAAGGCCGCGGCCGCGAGGAAGGACAAGCGCCAGTGCTCTATCATCGGCTTCCGAGGCTTAGAGAGGGCGTCGCCAAAGTGAGTTCCGGGTTGTGGATCATCGTGCTCGAAGCGGGACTCGCTCTTGCACTCGTCGCATTCCTCGTGTGGTGGACGCTGCCGCGCAGGCCGGAAAACAAGGACCGCGATCGGCACTAGTGCAGGACACGGGGTACCGACAGCGTGAACTCGGGAATCGGTGCGTCGAACTGAGTGCCGTCCTCGGCCACCATCTGGTAGCTGCCTCGCATCGTCCCGACCGGCGTCGCGATCGCGGTGCCGCTCGTGTACTCGAAGCTTTCCCCGGGTTTGAGCAGCGGCTGAGCGCCGACCACGCCCAGCCCGCGCACTTCCTGCACTTGGTTGCGGCCGTCGGTGATGATCCAGTGCCGCGAGATCAGTTGAGCGGGGAGATTTCCGTTGTTGCGGATCGTGATCGTATAGGCGAAGACAAAGCGCGCGTTCTGCTCGTCGGACTGTTCCGGGATGTACTGCGTCTGCGAGGAGACCGCGACCTCGTATTTTTTCTCCGCGACCATGCGGTCATTCCACACGAAATCGCGCGGACTGACAAGGGCGGGATGATCGCTGTTTCATGCGGCCCCGGGCGAATCCAAGTAGAATTTCCCTCGATGGCTGCACGCACGTTCCGAATCGCACCGAGCATCCTGTCGGCAAACTTCGCGCGGCTCGGCGATGAAGTGGTTGCGGTTGTCGCAGCCGGAGCCGACATGATTCACTTCGACGTGATGGACAATCATTACGTACCGAACCTCACCGTGGGACCGCTCGTGTGCGAGGCAATCCGCCCGCTTACAGAGAGCGTGATCGACGTGCACTTGATGGTCCGGCCGGTCGATCGGATCATCCCGGATTTCGCTCGCGCCGGAGCCAACATCATCAGCTTCCACCCGGAGGCGAGCGAGCACGTCGATCGCACCGTCGGTTTGATCCACGACTCGGGCTGCAAGGCGGGCCTCGCCTTGAACCCCGCGACGCCGCTGTCCTGCCTCGATCACGTCCTGCACAAGCTCGACCTGGTTCTCATCATGTCGGTGAATCCCGGATTCGGCGGGCAGCAATTCATCCCCCACGCCCTGGAGAAGCTGCGCGACGCACGCAGGAAAATCGACGCTACGGGGCGCGCGATCATGCTGGAAGTGGACGGCGGCGTGAACGCCGCGAACGTCGCCGGAATCGCGCGCGCCGGGGCGGATACCTTCGTTGCGGGCTCCGCGATTTTCGGCTCTAAGGACTACCGGGCGACGATCTCGCAGATGCGGGATGCGCTCAAGTCCGTCGGCTAGGGACGGGTATCGCGGAGTGCTGCGCGGCCGCGCCGAGAGGCCGAATTGAGATCGTTCATTGAGGAAATCCAGGCCATCGTCGGACCGGCGGGGCTGATTACGTCGCCGCTGGAGGTCGCGCCCTACGCGACAGATTGGCGAAAGCGCTACTTGGGCAAGCCGGCAGCCGTCGTCAGGCCGGCGTGCACCGCCGAGGTGGCCGGGGTGGTGCGCGCGTGCGCCGACTCGCGTACGGCGATCGTCCCTCAAGGGGGAAACACGGGCCTCTGCGGCGCCGCGACCCCGGACGCGAGCGGTACGCAGATCGTCCTCAATCTTTCGCGCATGAACCGGATCCGCGAAGTCGATGCGCGCAACAACACCATGACCGCCGAAGCCGGTTGCGTATTGGCTAAGCTGCAGAAGGCGGCCGAAGAAGGGGGGCGCCTCTTCCCCTTGAGCCTTGCGGCCGAAGGCAGTTGCGAAATCGGCGGCAATCTTTCCACCAACGCGGGCGGCACCGCGGTACTGCGCTACGGCAATGCCCGCGAACTCGCGCTGGGACTCGAGGTCGTGCTGCCCTCCGGGGAGGTGTGGGAGGGCTTGCGCGGCCTGCGCAAGGACAACACCGGCTATGACCTGAAGCAGCTCTTCATCGGTGCCGAAGGAACGCTCGGCGTGATCACGGCGGCGGTCTTGAAGCTCTTTCCCCTGCCCAGGTCTCATGCGACCGCAGTGGTGGCGCTGCAAAGTCCGGGAAAGGCGCTGGCGCTGCTGGAGCGGGCTTTGGACGCCTGCGGCGAGAGGCTCACGGGCTTCGAGCTATTCTCCGATTTTTGCCTCGCGCTCGTGCTGAAGCACTTCAGGGATGCTGCTGCGCCTTTTCCGCGCCGCTTCCCTCATTATGTGCTGATGGAACTCTCGGACACGCAGTCGGGTGTAGGTGTCGGGGCTTTGGCCGAAAGCGTGCTGGAAGCGGCTCTCGAGGAGAAAGACATTCTCGATGCGGCGGTCGCGCAGAACGAAACCCAGGCGCGGGCTTTCTGGAAGCTGCGTGAATTCATCTCCGAAGCGCAGGCTCGCGAGGGCCCGAATATCAAACACGACGTGTCGATTCCGATCTCGCGCATTGCCGATTTCATCTTGGCGACGGACCAGGAACTCGCACGCGCTCATGCGGGCGCGCGCATGGTGACTTTCGGACATCTCGGCGACGGAAACCTTCACTACAACGTATCCGCTCCCGAAGGGGTTGCCCCCGATGTTTTTGTCAAGAATACGGCGGCGATCAATCGCTTGGTGCACGACAGCGTGGCGCGTTTCGGGGGCTCGATCAGCGCCGAGCATGGACTCGGTCAGCTGAAACGCGATGAAATCCAGCGCTACAAGTCGCCTCTCGAACTGGAGCTGATGCGCAAACTCAAGCGCGCCCTCGACCCACACGGCATCATGAATCCCGGCAAGGTGCTCTAGCGCGCCGTGGTGGCATGAGGTCACGCATCGCGCCATCGCGGTGGTGCCGTCGCCCCTAGGGTGTCAGACCCGCAAGCTGGACAAGCCGCGCACGGGTGTTATAGAGTGGGTGCTCTCAGCGAGATGCAAGGTAAGTCAACCGTGCTCTTCGAAAACGCCGGGAAACGGGTGCAATCGCGCAGTTGGCGCTGGTGGCGCAGCTAGCCTGCAGTCGCTCGCGCGCCCCGCGCGCACCCGCAGTACCCGCAACGTTTTCGTGGAGCAGTCATGACCGAAGCAGAATTCCAGCGGCTTGCCGCTCAAGGTTTCAACCGCGTTCCGCTCCTCGCGGAGACCTTCGCCGATCTCGAGACGCCGCTATCGCTTTATCTGAAGCTTGCCAATCGCTCCAACACCTATCTGCTCGAGTCCGTAGTGGGCGGAGAGCGCTTCGGGCGCTATTCGTTCATCGGACTGGCGGCCCCGGTAAGGCTGCGGGCGGTCGGGAGCTTGGTGACCGTGGTGCATGGGGACGTTATCGCGGAGAAGTCCCAGACCGCCGATCCGCTCGTTTTCGTGCGCGAATTTCTTTCGCGCTACCGCGTCGCGGAACTCCCTGGCTTGCCCCGGTTCTGCGGGGGCTTGGTCGGATACTTCGGCTACGACACGGTGCGGTGGATCGAGCCGCGGCTCGCCGGAGGATGGCTCAAGCCTGATGCGCTCGGGTGCCCGGACATGCTGTTGCTCGTGTCCGAGGAGCTTGCCGTCATCGACAATCTTTCGGGGAAGCTCTATCTCGTCGTTTACGCGGATCCGACCAAGCCGCGTGCCTGGCACGACGCTCAAGCGCGTCTGCGCGAACTGCTGGGTGCGCTGAGCCTGCCTTTGTCACCGCCTTCCGAGACGCGCGACGCCGAGACGGAGGTCGCATCGAATTTCGACGCCGACACGTTCCGCGCCGCTGTCGACCGTGCAATCCGATACGTTCACGACGGCGACATCATGCAGGTCGTGCTGTCACAGCGTTTGTCGCGTCCGTTTGGCGGATCTTCGCTTTCCCTGTATCGGGCTTTGCGCTCGATCAACCCGTCGCCGTACATGTTCTATTTCGATTTCGGCGACTTTCAGGTGGTCAGCGCCTCACCCGAAATCCTGGTGCGTCTGGAGCGTGGTACGGTTACGGTGCGCCCGATCGCCGGGACGCGCCGCCGCGGGGCGACGCAAGACGAGGACGTCGCGCTGGAGCGCGAATTGCTTGCCGATCCGAAGGAGCGTGCGGAACACGTGATGCTGGCCGACCTCGGCCGCAACGACGTCGGGCGCGTGGCGGCCACGGGAACAGTCCGACTCACCGAAACGATGGCAGTCGAACGCTACTCGCACGTGATGCACATCGTGTCGAACGTGGAAGGAAGGCTGCGGGGCGGGCTGGACTGCCTCGACGTATTCCGCGCGGCGTTTCCCGCGGGAACGGTGAGCGGCGCGCCCAAGGTACGTGCCATGGAGATCATCGACGAGCTCGAGCCGGACAAGCGTGGCGTCTACGCGGGTGCCGCGGGCTATCTGGGATTCAACGGCGATATGGACCTCGCGATTGCGATCCGCACGGCTGTCGTGAAAGACGGCCAGATGCACGTGCAGGCGGGTGCGGGGATCGTCGCCGACTCGGTACCCGAAAGCGAATTGCAGGAAACCCGTGCCAAGGCGCGCGCCGTACTGCGCGCTGCGGAGATCGCCTCGAGCGGAATGGACGGGCGGACGTGATCCTGATGATCGACAATTACGATTCCTTCACCTGGAATCTGGTGCAGTATCTGGGCGAACTGGGCGCGGACGTCAGGGTGTTTCGCAACGACGAGATCGCGGCGGCGGACATCGCCGCGATGAGACCGGAAAGCATCGTCATTTCGCCCGGGCCCTGTACTCCCAATGAAGCGGGGATCTCGCTCGCTGTGGTACGCGAGTTTGCCGGCCGGGTCCCGATACTGGGCGTGTGCCTCGGCCATCAGGCGATCGGCCAGGTTTTCGGCGGCGAGGTCGTGCATGCCGTTAAAGTCGTACACGGGAAAACCTCGGCGATCAGCCATTCGGGCCTCGGGGTGTTTCGCGGACTGCCGAGTCCCTTCGTGGCGACCCGTTATCATTCGCTTGCGATTCGCCGGGCGAGCCTGCCCAAGTGCCTGGAGGTCACGGCAGAGTCCGAAGACGGCGAGATCATGGGCGTACGCCACCGTGAGTTCGCCGTGGAGGGCGTGCAGTTCCACCCCGAGTCCTTTCTGACCGAGCACGGACACGCGCTCTTGAAAAATTTCCTGCAACGGGAGGCTACATGAGCATCACGGTCCAGGAAGCGCTGACGCGGACCATCGAGCACCGCGAGATATTCCACGACGAAATGCTCGACCTCATGCGGCAGATCATGAGTGGACAGATTTCGCCCGTCATGATCGCGGCGATCATCGTGGGGTTGCGGGTGAAGAAGGAAACGATCGGCGAGATCACCGCCGCGGCGCAGGTGATGCGCGAGCTCGCGACGCGGGTGACGGTGAAGGATCCGGACAACCTCGTGGACATCGTGGGTACCGGGGGGGACGGCGCGCACACCTTCAATATCTCGACCGCGTCCATGTTCGTTTGCGCCGCGGCCGGGGGCCGCGTCGCCAAGCACGGCAACCGGGCCGTGTCTTCGCAGTCGGGCAGCGCAGACGTGCTGGAGGCGCTGGGCGCGAACATCAACCTGAAGCCCGAGCAAGTGGGCCGCTGCATCGACGAGATAGGGGTCGGCTTCATGTTTGCGCCGGCGCACCACGCGGCGATGAAACACGCCGCTGCGGTGAGGCGGGAGCTTGGCGTGCGCACTCTGTTCAACATTCTGGGACCGCTCACCAATCCGGCCGGCGCGCCGACGCAGCTGATGGGTGTCTTTCATCCCGATCTCGTCGGAATCCAGATTCGGGTGCTGCAGCGGCTCGGGGCGCGCCACGCGATGACCGTCTACGGCCTAGAAGGCTTGGACGAGATCTCGGTGAGCGGCCAGACGATGATCGGGGAGTTGAGGAACGGCAAGGTTCTCGAGTACGCGATTCACCCCGAAAAATTCGGCTTGCCCGTGCACGATCCGAAAGCGCTGCGCGTCGCGACGGTGGAAGAGTCGCGAAACGTGGTCGTGGCAGCGCTGGAAAACAAGGCCGGCGCCGCGCGTGACATCGTCGCGCTCAATGCCGGAGCTGCAATCTACGTGGCCGGCAAGGCGGCAAGTCTCGAGGACGGCGTGGAAAATGCGTTCGACTTGATCAAGAGCGGGGCCGCGCGCGCCAGACTGGACGCATTCGTGAAATTCACCCAGCAGCTCGCGCGTGGCTGACATTCTGGACAGGATCCTCGCGGTCAAGGTCGAGGAAATCGCGAAGGCGAAGAAAACCCTGGGCTCGGACGCTGCGCGGCGCCAGGCAGAAGCGGCGGGAAAACCGCGGGATTTTATCGGCGCCCTGCGCGCGAAAATCACCGCGGGGAGGCCGGCGGTGATCGCCGAGATCAAGAAGGCGAGTCCGAGCAAGGGCGTTCTTCGCGAGCGATTCGATCCGGCGGCGATCGCCCGCTCCTACGCGCAGCACGGCGCGGCCTGCCTCTCCGTGCTCACCGACGAACGCTTCTTTCAAGGTCGCGCCGAGGACCTTTCTATTGCGCGCGCGGCTTGCGGCCTGCCGGCTTTGCGCAAGGATTTCGTGATCGATCCCTACCAGGTGTACGAGTCGCGCGCCATGGGTGCAGATTGCATTCTGCTCATCGTGGCGGCTCTCGAGCCGTCGCAAATGCGCGAGCTCGAAGCTGCGGCGGCTTCGCTCGGCATGGCGGTGCTCGCCGAAGTGCACGATCGCGCCGAGCTTGAACTCGCCCTCGAGCTCGCGACCCCGCTGATCGGCATCAATAACCGCGACCTGCACAGCTTTGAGACCCGGCTCGAAACGACCCTCGGATTGTCGCCGCGGATTCCGCCACCGCGAATCGCGGTGAGCGAGAGCGGGATTCTCTCCGCCGAGCATGCAGCGCGCTTGCGACAAGGGGGCGTTCAGGCATTCCTGGTCGGAGAGGCTCTGATGCGGGCCGATGACCCCGGGAGCGAGCTTGCGCGTATATTCTTAACATTTTGATTCGAATTGAGGTATCCTTGTCGATGTTGCGAAAGTGCAACACCGGGGAGAGTAAAAATTCACGGTTCTATTGAGCTTGAAACATTCGATTGGCAGAATTGCAACAGCCCAGTTCAGGGGTGAGAGCGGGCGTCGCGGTGCGGCTGCCCTCGAGTCAAAATATGATGAGGAGATAATCTCGATGAACAAGAAACTGATGGCAGTGGCAGTCGCCGGCGCGCTGACTGCACCCGGCCTCGCTGTTGCACAGGTCGGCGGCAGCCCGGGCGTCTCGCTCTACGGGCGCCTCGACACGGCGGTCATGATTCAGACGTTTTCCGCGAATGGCTCGTCGACGATTCCTGAAGTGAAAAAGAACGACATCTTTTCGCCGGGTAACGCGTTGGGTTTTCGCGGCAGGGAAGATCTCGGCGGCGGCACCGCCGCGTGGTTCCAGTTGGAGACAGGCGTGTGGCCGGATGGACGTCTCGACAGCGCGGCGACGAGCGGCCAGCATTTCGGCGGCAGGAACTCGGCGGTCGGCTTCTCGAGCACCGCGGGCGACGTGCTGTTCGGCATCTGGGACACACCCTACAAGGTCGCGTACGGTACCGGTAATCTGGTGACCTCGGGCGGATTCGCATCCTCCGGGATCATCATGGGGAACGGCGATACCACCGGCGCTCTGAACAATCCGCTGTGCACGAACACGGTGAGCAACTCCAGCGGTACTCCAGCCGCAGGCGCCAACTCCGTATGCGTAACCGAGGCGACAGCCAACGGCACCGCGTGGTCGCGCCGCGTCAACAACTCGATCCAGTACTGGTCGCCGGTGTTCAGCGGTGTGCAGTTCAAGCTGATGACGGCACTGGCCAACTACCAATCGCCCGACAGCGCTTTCCCCAATGGAACGCCGAAAATGAAAGAGTATTCGGGCAACGCTACTTGGGCGCGCGGACCTCTCGCGCTGGCTTTTGGGTTTGACTCTCATGAGGGACTTCGCCCGAACACGGCTGCAAATGGGGTGCCCAATCCCAAGGACACCGCGGTTCAGGTCGGCGGCAAGTGGGATTTCGGTATGGCCCAAGTCGGCGCGGGATTGGAGCAGCTGAAATACGCGAATAACGCCACGGCTGGCGCCGTAGATACCGGAATGAAGGTGTCCAACCGCGTCATCAACGGCCGGGTTAGCGCGGGCCCGGGCCAAGTGTGGCTGAGCTGGAGCCAGACCCCGGGCGGGAAGAGCTGCACTCAACCGGCTGCTTTCAACCCCAACACCGGAACCGGGAACCTGGTGATCGGCAGCGCGGCCTGCGGCGACGCCGGAAAGGCGAAAATGCTGACGTTGGGCTACGACTATGTCATGTCCAAGCGCACCAAGATGTACGTCGCCTACAACAAGATCGATAACGGGATCAGCACGAACTACTACTACATCGCTGGCCCGGCGGCGAACGGACCGGGACCCTTAGCGGCCAACGGCACCGGCACGAACGGGGGCCTCGCTGCCGGCTCGGACGTGAAGACCTTCGCGCTCGGCATACAGCATACGTTCTGATGTAGCGGGAAAGCGACAGATAAAGGCGCCTTCGGGCGCCTTTTTTTTGCTTGTGATTTGCCTCTCGCGCACGGGGTGATCGGGGTTATCATCCCCATGCTCAAGACAACCTCCTATGGAAATCTCCAACTGCAGGCGTTTCGATCTCGATCGCGGCATCCTAGAGTTCGACAAGGCCATCCGTGTGATTTTGGCCGAGCCTGCCGCACGCCGGCCGAGCCCAGCGGAGGCTGTCGCCGAAGGCGATCTCGACGATGGTTTGCGCCGCGACGCGGCCGCGTTGATGCGGGTCAACCACTGCGGCGAAGTGTGCGCCCAGGCCCTATACCAGGGCCAGGCGCTAGCATCTTCGAACGACGACATCAAGGACGCGCTCGCAAAGGCGGCACGCGAGGAGGCCGATCATCTCGCCTGGAGCGCTCAGCGCGTACGCGAGCTCGGCGGCCGGCTGAGCCTGCTCAACCCCCTGTGGTACGCGGGTTCAGTGGCTCTCGGTTATGCCTCGGGGAGGCTGGGCGAGCGCTGGAATCTCGGATTCCTCGCCGAGACCGAGCGGCAGGTCGAGCAGCATCTGCAAAGACACATCGATCGGCTCGGAGGCCGCGACGCCAAGACGCGGGCCGTGATCGAGAGCATGCAAGGGGAAGAAGCCGGACACCGGCGCACGGCTGAATTGCTCGGGGCACGCGAACTGCCTGAACCGGCTCGGCTCGGCATGCGCTTGGCCGCACGTTTGATGACGACGCTCTCGTACTGGATCTAGCGCTGCGCGGGCTCAATCGGCGATGATTTCGTAGTCGTGCGAAATCTGCGCGGTCTTTCCCAGCATGATCGAAGCCGAGCAGTATTTGTTGTGCGAGAGCTTGATCGCGCTTTCGACTAACGAGGGTTTCAGGTCTTTGCCTCGTACGACGAAGTGCATGTGGATCTTGGTGAACACCTTGGGATCGGTTTCCGCGCGCTCGGAGCTCAGCCGGACTTCGCAAGCCGAGATGCTCTGGCCGCTTTTCCTGAGGATCAGCACCACGTCGTAAGCGGTGCAGCCGCCGGTTCCGGCGAGCACCGTCTCCATCGGCCGCGGCCCCAGATTACGCCCTCCGCCTTCGGGCGCACCGTCCATGACGAAGGCATGGCCGCTTTCAGTTTCGGCTACAAAGGTCATGCCGTCGGGGCCCACCCATTTGACTTTGCACTCCATCGGACCAAGCGCTCACTTTTAATGAATTGAATATGCTTACTATTTCAAGGATTCCTGATGTTAGCCAAGTTTATCACCGCACCGCACCTGGACTCGGTGAGATTGTCTCCTCCACCCTCCTCCATTGGTGGATTTGGCGCAACCTTTCGAGGTTGCGCTTTTTTTGGAGCGGCCGCGGGTTGAAATGCGTTTGACACTTCGCTACTTCTTCAATAAAATCACGCGCTTTCGTCACTATTAGGGACGCAGGCCTCCAAAACCATGACCACTTTCTCCGCCAAGTCCCATGAGGTCAGACGCAATTGGTATTTGGTCGATGCCAGTGGCAAGGTGCTCGGGCGACTTGCCGCCGAAATCGCCCGCCGACTACGTGGCAAGCATAAGCCGGAGTTTACCCCGCACGTCGACACCGGAGACTATGTGGTCGTCATGAACGCCGGTAAGCTACGTGTCACGGGGAACAAGAGCGAGGCCAAGACCTATTATCGCCACAGCACCTACCCAGGCGGGGTCTACGCGACCACCTTTGCAAAGATGCAGGCGCGGTTCCCGACTCGGGCGCTCGAGATCGCGGTCAAAGGGATGTTGCCCAAAGGGCCGCTCGGCTACGCGATGCTCAAGAAGCTGAAAGTCTACGCGGGTGGGGAGCACCCTCACGCGGCGCAGCAGCCCCAAGCACTGGAGATCAACGCATGATCGGGCA
>WNGL01016700.1_pt1 | contig 13443 bp, 16 predicted proteins | sample 5400591 | NCBI WGS metagenome assembly WNGL01 (sample SAMN13153377, study PRJNA577476) | soil metagenome | isolation source: 80 cm soil or saprolite under Garry oak tree replicate 1 | place: USA:California | collected 2016-06-15
TCCCACTGGTCCCTGCCCGCCCACCACAGCGCTGCCAGCGCCGGCGCGAGGCCGGCGGGCGGCTTTGCCTTGGCGAGGGAACGTTTGAACTCCGACAAATTCATCGCGAAACGCTCAGCAAGCAGATTACCACCACCGCTCCGGCGAAAACCGCCCCGCCGCCTGCTCGACGACGTGAGCGAGCGAGAACAGCGTCTCCTCGTCGAATGGACGGCCGATGAGCTGAAGGCCGAGCGGCAAGCCGTCCGCTGACAAGCCGCCCGGAACGGAAATTCCGGGCAAGCCCGCCATGTTCACCGTCACCGTGAACACGTCGTTGAGATACATCTCGATCGGATCGGCGGTGCCCTTCTCGCCGATGCCGAAGGCGGCCGATGGCGTCGCGGGGGCGAGGATCGCATCCACGCCGTCGGCAAAGACCTGCTCGAAATCGCGCTTGATCAGCGTGCGCACCTTTTGTGCGCGCAAGTAATAGGCGTCGTAATAGCCGGCCGAAAGCACGTAGGTGCCGATCATGATGCGCCGGCGCACCTCCTTGCCGAAACCGCGCGCGCGCGTGTTCTGGTACATGTCGGCGATGTCGCGTCCGCCCACGCGCAGACCGTAGCGCACGCCGTCGTAGCGCGCGAGATTGGATGAGGCTTCGGCCGGCGCCACGATGTAGTAGGCCGGCAACGCGTATTTGGTGTGCGGCAGCGACACCGCGACCATCTCGGCGCCCGCGGCCTTGAGCCACTGCGCCCCCTGCTCCCACAGCCTGTCGATCTCAGCCGCCATGCCGTCGACGCGGTACTCCTTCGGAATGCCGATCCTCATTCCCTTGATCGACTTGCCGATCGCCGCCTCGTAGTCCGGGACCGGACGATCGACCGACGTCGTGTCCTTGGGATCGTGCCCCGCCATCGAGTTGAGCAGGATGGCGGCATCGCGCACCGTGCGCGCGAGCGGCCCCGCTTGGTCGAGCGAGGACGCATAGGCCACGATGCCCCAACGCGAGCAGCGGCCATAGGTCGGCTTGATGCCGACGATGCCGGTGAAGGCCGCCGGCTGGCGGATGGAGCCGCCGGTATCCGTCCCCGTGGCGCCGAGGCAGAGGCCCGCGGCCACCGCCGCGGCCGAGCCGCCCGAGGAGCCGCCCGGCACGAGCGGCGTATTCGCCCCTTTTCGCCGCCACGGCGAGATCGTCGGCCCGAAAACCGAGGTCTCGTTCGATGATCCCATGGCGAACTCGTCGTTATTGAGCTTGCCCAGCATCACCGCGCCGTCGCGCCAGAGGTTGGCGCTGACGGTCGACTCGTAGGTCGGCAGGAAATTATCGAGGATGTGCGAGCCGGCGGTGGTGCGCGTGTCCTTGGTGGCGAACATGTCCTTGATGCCGAGCGCGAGACCTTCGAGCGGCCGCGCGTCGCCCGCCTTGAAACGCGCATCCGCCGCCTGCGCCATCGCGCGCGCGCGCTCCGGGGTCTCCAGCACATAGGCGTTGAGCGCACGCGCCTGCTCCATGGCGGCAAGGTGCGCGTCGGCGAGCTCCGTGGCGGAGAATTCTCGCCGGCGAAGGCGGTCGCGTGCGTCCGCGAGCGTCAGAGATGTGAGATCGGTCATTCGTCCGGACTGTCGCAAGCAAACGCGTTGGCGGCGCGGGCCGGACGTTTTGGGAGTTCCTGTTTGCGGCTGGCCGCCGGCTTGGGCAGCGGCAAGCCGAGAGCCTGCAAATCCTCCGCCGTGAGGCCGGGCGGAATTTCGCCGCGTGCGAGAAAATCCATGCACCACAGGCGGAAGAAATATTCCTGTTCCTCACACGCGAGGCACATTGGTCGTTCTCACTATACCGTCATGGCGCGGCTTGGTCAGGGTAATCCAGATGCCGCTCAGTCTCTCGAGAATCCTCGGGTCCCGCTGCTTGCCCGAGGATGGCGGAATGCGCCGCCAGCGGCTTATTCCACCACCTTCGGCACCACAAAGAAACCGTCCTGCGCCGCCGGCGCGTTCTTGATGATGTCGTCGGGGATGCCGCCATCGGTGACGACGTCCGGGCGCTTCTTCATCTCCATGGGAGTGACCGAGGTCATCGGCTCGACGCCCTCGACGTCGACTTCCGACAATTGCTCCACGAAGGCAAGGATGGCATTGAGCTCCCCCCGCAGGTGCTCGACCTCATCCTCGGCAACCGCAATGCGCGCGAGATGCGCGATGCGGCGGACGGTGGCGGCGTCGACGGACATGGGGCGCGCGCGCTCCTGGAGCGGACCAACCTCGGCGAGCCTAGCAGAGCAGCTTTTACGACGGCAACCTGCGGTGAGAGCGCTATTGCGCGCCTCTCCGGAAGGGTCGATATAGCTCTCTTATGGATGCACCAAACCCTTCCGCCACCCCCACCTTCGCCAGTCGCACGCCGCTTCATATCGGCGCGGTGGGCCTGAGGGTACGCGACCTCGACCGGGTCACCACCTTCTATCGCGACGTGCTCGGGCTCGCGGTCCTCGATCGCGCCAAGGACGCCACCGCGCTCGGCGCCGGCGGCGTGCGGTTCGTTCACCTCGAGCACCGGCCCAACGCCGAGCCCGACGACCCGCGCAGCGCGGGACTCTATCACACCGCCTTCCTCATGCCGACGCGTGGCGACCTCGCCCGCTGGATCCTGCACGTGGCGCGCCACAAGGTGCCGCTCACGGGCGCTTCCGACCACGCGGTGAGCGAGGCATTCTATCTCGACGATCCCGAAGGTAATGGCGTCGAGGTCTATTGCGACCGGCCGGCGGAGACCTGGGAGTGGACCGGCCACGATTTGAAGATCACCACCGATCCCCTCGACGTCGACAGCATCCTGCAAGAAGTTGCGCCCACCACGACATATCCGGGCGCGCCCGACGGGCTGCGTATCGGCCACGTGCATCTGCGCGTCGGCGACGTCGCGCGCGCGGAGGCGTTCTATCGCGACGCGCTCGGGCTCGATGTGACGCGGCGGCGGCAGGGCGCGACCTTCATGTCATCGGGGCGCTACCACCACCACATCGCCGGCAATGTCTGGCACAGCGCCGGCGCCGGCCGGCGCCAGGAGGGGCGCGCGGGACTGTCCTGGCTCTCGCTCGAGGCCGCCGATGCCCCCGCTTTCGAGACGACGAAGGCGCGGCTGACGCAAGCCGGGGAGGAACTCGCGGTCACGCCCACGGGCATCGCGACCGCCGACCCCTGGGGGACGCGCCTGCGCATCACGCGCGCGTAATCCTTTCACGTCTTCGATGTCGCGAGCGCGCGCATCCGCTCGAGTGCCTCGGCGGCGAGCGCCTTGGTCAATTGACCGGCTGGCATGTCGCGGCCGAGCGACGCCGCCTGCCCGGCCCACATGGGCGAGAAGTCGCCCGAGCCCTGCGCCTCGGCCTTGGCGCGCAACGGCGCGAGCGCGCCGGCGGCGAGCGGAAATTCCGGCGCCACGTCGGATATCGGGCCGACCTCGCGCATCAGGCGGTTGACGATGCCGCGCGCCGGGCGGCCGGTCATGAGATTGGTCAATGCCGTGCCGTCGTCGCGCGCGGATTTGAGCGCAGCGCGATGCGGGGCCGAGATCTTCGCCTCCGGACACCACAGATACGCCGTGCCGATCTGCACGCCGGCGGCCCCGAGCGCGAAGGCCGCCGCAATGCCGCGCGCATCGGTGATGGCGCCCGCGGCGATGACCGGCACCTTCACCACATCGACGACTTGCGGAACGAGCGCGAACGTGCCGGCCTGAGAGGCGATATCGTCGCTCAAGAAGATGCCGCGATGGCCGCCGGCCTCCTAGCCCTGCGCGATCACGGCATCGACGCCGCGCGCTTCGAGCCAGCGCGCCTCGGCGGCAGTGGTCGCCGAACTGATGATCATGCAGCCCGCGGCCTTGACGCGCTTCACCAAAGCCGGCTCCGGCAGCCCGAAGTGGAAACTGACGACTTCGGGCTTGAGCTCCTCCACAACGTCGCAGAAGGTGGCGTCGAACGCCGCGCGGTTGCTTGAGGGGACCGGCGCCGCCGCATCGATGGTGAACTCGCGATAATAGGGGGCAAGCCTTTCGCGCCATCGCGCTTCTCGCTCGTTGTTGAGCGCGGGAGGCGTATGACAGAAGAACCCGAGATTGATCGGCTTGACCGTATGCGCGCGAATTTTCGTTATCTGCTCGCGGACCTGATCCGCATTGAGCATTGCGCAAGGCAGCGATCCGAGCGCGCCGGCCTGAGCCGCAGCCGCCACCAACTCCCAGTCCATGGCGCCGGCCATCGGCGCCTGCACGATCGGAAGCTCGATGTTGAACAGCTCGAGGAGGCGACGGTCCGGCCACATATCCGCACAATTCTCCGTGATCTCGTGCCCCATTTAATCACATTGCCGTTTGCGTCGCATGGCCGTCGTTTGCATCACGGTCATGCCCACCACATGATGGTGTAGCCAACTCCTGCGCGGAAGCGGTCATGGAACACCTCATCTTCGTGTGCCCGGCCACCGGACGCGAGATCGACAGCGGCGTCGGGAGCGAGATCGGCACCCTTCTGCGCATCCGCCAGCAGAACGTGCGCGCCCTTTGCCCGGCGTGCGGCGCATGGCACACATGGCCGGTGCGCGACGCCTTCCTGGCGAAAGCTGCCAGCCATCCCCTCGGCGCCGATGCTCACATCGCCTGACTCATGCCGCGGATGCGCCGCGCCATGGCGCCCATGATGTAGAGCGCGAAGTTCGGCACCTCGTCGACCATGAAGCGAAATTTGCGCTGATCGATCAGCGAGAGTTCGCAGGCCTCCTTGACGCGAGCGGTGGAGCTTCTCGGCGCGCCGTCGATCATCGACATGAATCCGATCGCTTCGTTTGGCCCGCAGATCTCGATTACCTTGTCGCCGATCGCCATCTCGATCACGCCGGACTGCACGATGTACATGGAGGAGCCCGGATCGCCCTTGTTGAAGACGACGCTTCCGGCACTGAAGGTCACGTTCGCGCCGGCCCGTTGGGCAAACATTCGCATGTCGATGTCATTGCCGTTCATTTCCGCCTCGCCGGTCCAAGCCGCGCATCGATCGGCAGCGACTTTATGCCAAAAATTCGCAGCCCCGTGCTAGCTTTGCCTCGACCAGGGGCGCAATGATCCTTGGCTGCGCGTCGGGGCGCCCGCTCGCCCGGGACGCCCATCGCCGCTCACCGCGGAGGCACGATCATGGCTACCGTCACGACCGTCGCGAGACGCCCCGCCGAAAGCTCCTGGCCGGCGCCGCGGGCCCGCATCGGAATGATCATTCCATCAGTCAACAGCATGACCGAGCCGCAGTTCAACCATTTTGCACCGCCCGGTCTCGGCGTGCATATCGCGCGCGCCCGCGTCGCCGGGGAATGGAAGCGACCGCTTGCGGCGATGGCCGATGAGATCGCCACGTCGGCAAAGTTGCTCGCTGACGTGGCGCCCGATCTCATCGTCTTCCACTGCACCGACACCTCGATGACGCAGGGCCCGCAGGGCGAAGGCGGCATTCTCAAAATCGTGCAGGACGCAACCGGCATCGAGGCGGTGGCAACGAGCCGCCTCGTGCTGGAGGCATTGCAGGCGCTCGGGCTGCGCAGGCTCGTCCTGCTCAGCCCCTACAAGAGCAACCAAGCCGTGATCGATTATCTCGGCGCGACCGGCTTTACCGTGGTTCATGACGTGGCGCTTGCCCGCAAGGCGCTCGAATTCGCGACGGTCACGCCGCGGGAATGGGTGGAGCTCGCGCACAAGCACGACCGGGCGGAGGCCGACGGCATTTTCTTGAGCTGCACCAACACGACCCAGATCGAAGCGATCGCGGATATCGAGCAGGCACTCGGCAAGCCGGTCGTCAACAGCAACCAGGCGGTGCTTTGGGGCTGCGTCAAGAGGCTCAAGTCGGCGCTTGCTCCACTGCCCCCGATGCCGTCGCTCGGCCGGCTGATGCGGCACATGGATGCGTGAGAGCGACCAGCGAGGATCGAACACATGAAACTGCAAGTTGGACGTCTTGCCGGCGCGGCGGCATTTCTCACGCTCGTTGTTGCGGTCGCGACCGCGCAACCCTATCCGACGCGGCAGATCACGCTCGTAGTTCCCTTCGCGCCCGGCGGGCCTGCCGATTTTCTGGGCCGGCTCATCGGCCAGAAGATGAGCGAAGATTTGGGCCAGCAGATCGTCGTCGACAATCGACCGGGAGCAAACACCATCATCGGCGCCCAGGCGGTCGCCAAGGCCAGTCCCGACGGCTACACGCTGCTGATGGCCATCGACGGCACGCTTGTCATGAATCCGTTCCTTTACAGCAAGCTTGCCTACGATCCTTTCAAGGATTTCGTGCCGATCTCGCTGATCGCGCTCGTGCCCTCGGCGGTGGTCGGGAACGTCAACATCCCCGTCAACTCGATCAAGGAACTGGTCGAGCAGGAAAAGGCCAAGCCCGGGACCTTCCAGATCGGAATCAGCACGCCGACGTCGCAGGTCAATGTCGGGCTTCTCAACATGATGGCCGGGACCAATTTCACCATGGTGCCGTATCGCGGCGGGACGACCCAAATCACCGGCATTCTCGCTGGCGACATTGCGCTCGGCATGGAGAGCATCAACGTGTCGCTGCCGCTCTGGCGCGACAAGAAGCTCAAGATCCTCGGCCTGGTCAGCGCGCAACGCCTGTCGCTTGCTCCCGACATTCCAACCATCGCCGAGACCTTCCCCGGATACGATCTCGGCATCTGGCAGAGCATCGTCGCGCCCGCGGGCACGCCGCGCGACGTCGTCACCAAGCTGCACGGATCGATCAGGAAGGTGCTGGCGCTGCCGGAGGTCCGCGAAAAACTGCTCAAAGCCGGCATCGAGCCGGCGAGCAGCAATACGCCGGAGGAGTTCGCAGCCTTCATCCGCTCGCAGGCCGACACGCGGGCCAAGGTCATCCAGGCGGTTGGCATGAAGCTCGACTGACCATGCCGATGGCGGCTCGCATCCTCATCGCCGCGGTCGCCTTCGCGATGATGGTGGGGCACGCGCGGGCGCAAGCGACGCTCGACGCGAACGCGAAGGATTATCCCAATCGGACCATCCGCATCATCGTGCCGTTCCCGCCGGGCGGGCCGGCCGATATCGTCGCCCGCTTGGTCGGACAGCGCATGAGCGAGGACTGGGGCCAACCGGTGGTGGTCGAGAACCGCGCGGGCGGCAACACTGCGATCGGCGCGCAGGCGGCGGCGCGGTCGGCGCCCGACGGTTACACGCTGTTCGTGCCGATGGACACGACCATGGTGATGAATCCATTGGTCACGCCCAATCTGCCCTACGATCCGCTCAAGGACTTCGCCCCGATCACGCTGTTGACCAAGAACATGTCGCTTGTGGTGGTGCGAAGCGACGGGCCCAAGACGATCAAGGAGCTGATCGCCAAGGCGAAGGCCAATCCCGGAAAGCTCAACATGGGCGCGGGCACGATCACGTCGCGGCTGGGCGCGCTGCTGTTCGCCAAGAGCGCCAGCATCGATGTTCAGCTCGTTCCGTTCAAGGGCAGCGCCGAGATCGGTCAGGCCGTGCTCGCGGGAACAGTCGATTTCGCCCTCGACAGCACCGGTTCGAGCCTGCCGCTGATCCAGGCCGGGCAGTATCGTGCGCTCGCCAAATACAGCAACCGGCCGCTCGCCATCCTGCCCGACGTGCCGAGTCTTGCCGTAGCGGCGAACCTGCCCGGGCTCGACGAAAGCTCCACCTGGGTCGCGCTGGTAGCGCCCGCCGGAACGTCTGCCGCAATCATCGATAAAATCCATCGCGAAGTCGCGAGCATCTACGCCGACGCGGCCATGATCGCCAAACTGGAGAAACTGGGCATTCTCGCGACCGCTAGCAGCGCGCCCGCCGAGTTCGACGCATTTATTCGCAACGAGACGAAACGCTGGTCCAAGGTCTTCAAGGACAGCGGCAATATCAAGCTGGACTGACGCCGGTCGCCGCACGCGAAGGACGCTCGGCGCGGGCGATCAGTCCGACCCGCGCGGTCAGGATCCTTGTTTCTCGATCACCGTTTCTCGCGCAGGCCCGCCCGTTGCAGACGCGGCAAAACCTCGTCGCAGAAGAACGGAAGCTCGTCGAGATAATTGACGAGCGATACCGCAACCCCCGTCAACCCCGCCTTGCTGAGATCGATGAGTTGGCTCGCCACGTGGTCGGGGTCTCCCACGATGGGCAATCCGCCCATGCCCTGCGCGTATCCGGTGCGGATCTGCTGGAGCTCCTTGCCCTGTTGCTTCGCCTGGGCTTTGGCGGTCGCAACCTTCTGCGCGGTCTCATCGAGCGAGGTGCGCGATGCCTGCAGGAAGAATGCGTCGCAGTTGCGGATTGCAAAGGCTTGGCCGACGGGAGAGGCACCGGCATTCATGATTAGCGGCCGCGATCCGCCATAGGGCTTTGGCTTGCCGCGGATGCCCTTCATGTTGAGATATTTTCCTTCGAAATCGAAGTCCTCCTTGTCGGACCAGAGCAGCTTGATGACGTCGATCCACTCCTGCGCGTATTCGTAGCGCGATTCATGATCGCGCTGCTTGACGCCGAACATCGCGAATTCGCCCTCGTTCCACCCGACCACGATGTTGAGCCCGAACCGACCTTCCCCCACGTGGTCGGCGGTCACCATTTCCTTGGCGGCAATGACCGGGTTGAACAGCGGCGCATGCACGGTGCCGAACACCGTGACGCGCTTGGTGAGGGCGAGGAGGCCCGTCGCCCAAGTGATGGTCTCGAGCGTCGCGCCCTGGTAGTCGGTGTCGCCGCCGTAACCCTTCCAACGCCCGATCGGGAGCAGGAAATCGATGCCGACATCGTCGGCCATCCGGGCGAGCTTGAGATTGTCCGGCCAGCTCCCTGACCAGCGCTCCGGAACGAGCGTGACGGCCCGCCCCGACGAGCAGTTCGCCCCAAACAGGCCGATCTTGAGCTTGTTCGCATTGTGCATCGACATGCGATCATGGCGGGATGGTGCAGGAGCGAGCACGGTTCCTCCTCGAGCCTTGCTGTGGTCGCCGGCAAATCAGGCTAGCCCATGGACGCCACATTTTGAATGGGACGCCGGCATGAATCGGTTGCCAGCGAAACGCGCAACGGTGAGAATTGCACGAACGGACAGCACCAAGCCGCTGGGAGGAGCAATGGCGCGGGCAGTGCGCTTACTACTCGCTGCAGGGCTCGTACTATCGGCATCCGGCGCGGCGGCTGCCGAGGACCCATCCGCGAGCTTTCCCAATCGGCCGATCCGGATGATCGTGCCCTTCCCCGCCGGCGGTCCGAGCGACATCGTGGCGCGCCTGATCGGCCAGACCATGAGCCAAGACTGGGGACAGCCGGTGGTGATCGAAAACCGGCCCGGCGCCAACACCATCATCGGCGCGCAGGCGGCGGCGAAGGCGCCGCCCGACGGCTACACGCTGTTCATGGCGATCGATTCGACGCTGGTGATGAACCAGTTCGTGCACAAGAACCTGCCCTACGACCCGTTCGACGACTTCGTGCCGATCACGCTAACCGCAAAGACCATATCGGTGCTGACTGTTTCCACTGCGAGCGGACCCAAGAGCGTCAAGGAGCTGATGGCTCGCGCGAAGGCGCAGCCGGGCAAGCTCAACTATGGCGCCGGAACCATCACGGCGCAGCTCATGGGGCATCTGTTCCACAAGGCCGCCGGACTCGACATCGTCTATGTGCCATTTAAGGGCACGCCGGAGACCGTCAACGGCCTGCTGACCGGAAGCGTCGAACTCATCTACGCCGCCAACCAGATCGTCGCGCCGCTGATCGCGAGCGGTCAGGTGCGAGCGCTGGCGAAGCTCGACCGCGATGCACCGCCATCGATGGCCGATATCCCGACGCTCGCCGAGGCGGCCGGCTTGCCCGATCTCGAGGACATCTCCGTCTGGCTCGGGCTGGTGGCGCCGAAGGGCACGCCCAAACCGATCATCGAGAAGATCCACGCCGAGGTGGCAAGGGTTTTGAGCGATCCCGCCGTCAAGGAGAAGTCCGAGCGGACCGGCAATTACCCCGTGACCAGCACGCCCGATGAGTTTTCCGCCTTCATCCGCAAGGAGGCAAGACGCTGGGAGAAGGTGATCAAGGAAACCGGCATCAAGTTCGACTGAGAGAAGGACGCCATGACCCGTCGTTGGATCGCGCTTGCAATGGTGTCGGCGCTGGTGATGGGGACGGCCGCCGCGCAGGAGCGGCCGGGTGCCGCAACCGGCGACAGCCGGAGCTATCCCAATCGGGCGGTCCGCATCATCGTGCCGTTTCCCCCGGGCGGGCCGACCGACATCCTCACCCGCGTGCTCGGCCAACGCATGAGCGAGGTGTGGGGCCAGCCGGTGGTGATCGAGAACCAGCCCGGCGCCAATACCGCGATCGCGGCCGCGCGCGTCGCCAAAATGCCGCCCGACGGCTACACCCTGTTCGCCGTGATGGATGTCACCATGGTGCTCAATCCCATCACCGCCAGCAACCTGTCTTATGATCCGCTCAGGGATTTCGCCCTGATCACGCTCGCGTCCAAGAACACGTCGCTCTTGAGCGTTCGCGCCGAGGATGGGCCGAAGACCGTGAAAGAGTTGATCGCGCGCGCCAAGGCCAGTCCCGGCAAGCTCAACTATGGCGCGGGCATCATCACGACGCGCCTGGCCGGCTATCTATTCAACCGCGAGGCCGGCCTCGACGTGCAATACATTCCGTTCAACGGCAGCGCGCCCACGGTGCAAGGTCTCTTGACCGGCACGGTCGACTACATCATCGACGGCGCCGCCACCAGCCTCCCGCTCATCCAGAGCGGCAAATTACGCGCGCTTGCCAAGCTCAACAGCCGCCCGCTGCCGGCCTTGCCGGAGGTCAGGCCGCTCGCGGTCGAAGCCGGCATTCCGGCGCTCGACGACATCTCGACCTGGATCGGGCTGGTGGCGCCGGCCGGCACGCCGCGCCCCATCGTCGACAAGATTCAACGCGAAGTGGTCAAGATGTATGCCGATCCCGTCATCGCCGAGAAGCTGGAAAAATCGGGCATCAGCGCGGCCAGCAGCACGCCGGAGGAATTCGACGCCTTCGTGCGCAAAGAGCTGGACCGTTGGGATCGCGTGTTCAAGGATAGTGGAATAAAGCTCAACTGATCTCCTCCCCGCCGCCTCCGCCGCGATTTCCTCTCCACGAAACGAACGACCCGGTTCCCCGGCATCCAACCACGGAGCCTCCATGTCAAAGCCGAAAATCCTGATCTTTGCCCCGCGCGAGGAGCCGCCGGAGACCGTCAACACGCTCGAAGGCTTGGGCTGCGAACTCGTCTTCGGCGACCGCGCCTGGCAATTGCCGCGCTTGACGCACGAAGAGGCCGTCGTGGAGGCGGCGCGCGACGCGGTTGCGCTCATGGGCACGTCCATGCGCCACACCCCGATCAGCCGGCGCATCATGCAGGCCTCGCAGCGCCTGCGCATCGTCGCCAAATACACAGTCGGCGTCGATGACGTGGACACGGAGGCCGCCACCGAGCTCGGCATCATGGTCTGCCATGCGCCGACCGAATCCAATTGCTTCGGCGTGGCCGAAACCACCATTGCCTTCATGCTGTCGCTGCTGAAGAAAGTCGCCGAGCGCGACGCCGATGTGCGCGCCGGCAAATGGCGCACGGCGGACAATTTCGCCTATTACGTCGGCAGCCGCGCCTCCGACGGATTTCCCGGCCAGACCATCGGCCTCGTCGGACTCGGGCGGATCGGAACGCGGGTGGCGCAGCTCTTGGCCCCCTGGCGCCCGCGGATCATCGCCTACGATCCCTATGTGCCGCCGGCGCATTTCCTCACCCACGGCGTCACGCCGGTCGACTACCGGACGCTGCTGCGGGAGTCGGACGTGGTGTCGTTCCACGTCGTGCTCACGCCGGAGACGCGCTACATGTTCGGCGAAGCCGAGCTCAAGCTGATGAAGCCGAACGCCATCGTGCTCAACACCGCCCGCGGCAAGGTGGTGGATGAAAAGGCCCTCGCCCGCGCGATTGACGAGGGGCGCCTCCGCGGCGCCGCCATCGATGCCTTCGAGGAGGAGCCGCTGCCCGCGGATTCACCCCTGCGCAAGCTCAGCGATCGCGTGCTGCTCTCGCCCCACTCCGCCTCCTACACCGAGGGAGGCGAGCTCCGGCAGGGCGTAGCCTGGGCCACGCGCTCGGTGGTCACCGCGCTCAAGGGCGGCATTCCGGACAATGTCTACAACCGGGAGGTCATCCCGCGCTGGAAGGAGCGCTTCGGGGGCGCCAGCGCCGCCGGCGCGTGAGGCCGGTTGGCGGGCTCGGCCTAAAATCGGCGACGTTTTCGCGCCCCGGCCGGCGGCGCGAATCGCTCGATCTTTGTGAAGAAACAATGATTTAAGATATGCATATTTCGCATAACTGCGGCGCAACATGGCATCTGATGCAACGCACCATGGAACCTTATTTATCTGCTGACTTGAGATTGCCCGGCGCCGGGCCGGGAGAAAGGTAACAACCATGTTGGTCGCAATCGTCAACTTCCTCCGCGCTTGGAGGCGCTACAACGCGAGCCTGAAAGAGCTCTATCAGCTCGGCGACCGCGAATTGGCCGATATCGGCATCACCCGATCGGACATCCCGCGGATCGCGTGGGACAGCGCTGACCGCGGAAATTCTTAAACCTTCCATGAAAGCGCCCGCCCGCGGGCGCTTTCGCTTTTGCGGCCTTGGAACCCCAGCTCGCAGTTTCGATCCGATCGCCTGCGCGTTCAGCCAGCCCGATTTGCAACACCAGAAACGGGACGAGATAATCTCGTCCCATGACCGACGAGCGCCTGCGAGCAGTGCACGTCATCGGCGGCGGGCTCGCCGGATCCGAGGCGGCCTGGCAGATCGCCGCGCGCGGCGTCCCGGTCGTGCTGCACGAGATGCGTCCGCTGCGCACGACCGCGGCCCACAAGACCGCCGCCCTCGCCGAGCTGGTCTGCTCGAATTCCTTCCGATCCGACGACAACGAGCACAACGCCATCGGGCTCTTGCATGAGGAAATGCGCCGGCTCGGCTCGCTGATCATGCGCACGGCCGACGTCAATCAGGTCCCGGCCGGAGGCGCGTTGGCAGTCGACCGCGAGGGTTTTGCAGCGGCCGTGACCGCGGCGCTGGCCGCGCAGCCGCTGATCGACGTCCGCCGCGAGGAGGTCGCGGGATTGCCGCCCGCCGAGTGGGACAGCGTGATCGTCGCCACCGGACCGCTGACCTCGCCGGCGCTCGCCGAAGCGATCGCCACGCTCACCGGAGAGGACGCGCTCGCCTTCTTCGATGCCATCGCTCCGATCGTTCACCGCGACACGATCGACATGTCGCTCGCTTGGCTGCAGTCGCGCTACGACAAGGCGGGACCTGGTGGATCGGGCGCCGATTACATCAACTGTCCGCTCACGCGCGAGCAATACCA
>WNGL01006805.1_pt1 | contig 13441 bp, 10 predicted proteins | sample 5400591 | NCBI WGS metagenome assembly WNGL01 (sample SAMN13153377, study PRJNA577476) | soil metagenome | isolation source: 80 cm soil or saprolite under Garry oak tree replicate 1 | place: USA:California | collected 2016-06-15
GCAGAAGCGAGCGCATCGAGCGAAAGCACGAGGAGCTCGTGCCCGAGCTACGGGAACGACAGGAGACTGCCGTGTCGGAGCTCGACGCCGCGCTCGACGACGACATTGGCGACGACGTGCTCCGCCTGATCTTCATGTCGTGTCACCCGATTCTGTCTCGCGAAGCGCGCACTGCGCTCACCCTTCGTCTCCTCGGTGGCCTGACGACTGACGAGATCGCACGCGCTTTTCTTGTTCCCGAGCCAACGATCGCACAGCGAATCGTCCGCGCCAAGCGGACGCTCGCTGACGCGCACCTACCATTCGAGGTCCCCCGCGGTGCCGAGCTTGGCGCGCGATTGTCGTCGGTACTCGAAGTGATTTATCTGGTCTTCAACGAGGGCTATTCGGCCACTGCAGGTGACGATATCGTGAGGCCCGCGCTCTGCGAGGATGCGCTTCGCCTTGGTCGCATTCTGGCCGAGCTCGATCCTGAAGAGCCGGAAGTGCATGGTCTGGTGGCGCTGATGGAGATTCAGGCGTCGCGTTTGCGCGCGCGTGTCGGACCGTCCGGAGAGCCGATACTGCTGCTCGATCAGGATCGGGGACGATGGGATCATCTGCTCATTCGTCGCGGGCTCGCTGCACTCGAGCGAGCCGAGAAACTTGGCGGAGCCAATGGCGTTTACGCGCTGCAAGCGGCGATCGTCGCGTGTCACGCGCGAGCGCGCACTGCCGAAGAGACCGATTGGAGGCGTATCGCCTTGCTCTATGATGCGTTGGCGGAAGTCGCACCGTCGCCGATCGTCGAGCTAAATCGGGCCGTCGCGATAGCAATGGCGTACGGACCGGCGGAGGGGCTCGCGCTCGTCGATGCGTTGAGATCGGAGCCGGCACTGAGGAGCTACCATTTGCTGCCGGCAGCGCGAGCCGATCTGCTCGAGAAGCTCGAACGCTTTGACGAGGCGCGCGTCGAATTCGAGCGCGCGGCATCGCTCACACGAAATATACGCGAGCGCGATTTCCTGCTCGGTCGCGCGCGAGCCAACACTAACGACATCTAAGGAAGAACAATGGCTTCCACTACTCCGCCACTCGCAATCTCGAACCGATCACTCTGGGCGGGACGAGTTCTCAGCGCTTTGGGGGCGCTCTTCCTGCTTTTCGACGGCGTGATCCATGTGCTGAAGATCACGCCCGTCGTAGAAGCATTTGCCCAGCTGGGATATCCACTTGGTGTCTCGGTAACACTAGGGGTTGTCGAAATTGTTTGCGTCATTCTGTACCTGATTCCGCGCACCTCGGTGTTCGGAGCGATTCTGCTCACGGGCTATCTCGGCGGGGCAGTTGCCACGCAGGTCCGGGTTGGTGCACCGCTCTTCAGCACCACTCTTTTCCCGATCTACGTCGCCCTCCTTATCTGGGGAGGACTTTACCTGCGCGACGATGCTGTGCGCGCGCTGATTCTCTTGCGGCGTTGAGGAAGCGGAGGTGACAGAATGAATACGACAACGAGAAAATCCGCTCTGGTGACAGGGGCTCTGCTCGCAACCATCGCGATGTTCGTCTTTGCGTCGAGGGCGACTTCGCAGCAGGCCAGCAGAAGAGTCGGTGGCCGTCACGCTTTCGTGAACGGTCTCAACATGTATTACCTGGTTCAGGGCACAGGCGGCATTCCGCTCGTGCTGTTGCACGGTGCGTTCTCGAATATCCAGACCGATTTCGGGAAGATGCTGCCCACTCTGTCCAGGAACCGGCAGGTGATCGCGATCGAGCAGCAGGGTCACGGCCATACGCCGGACATAGATCGTCCGCTTACCTACGAGCAGATGGCGGACGACGTCGCGGAGCTCCTGCGCCAGCTCAGGATCACGAAGGCTGATTTCTTCGGCTACAGCATGGGCGGCGCGATTGGTACTTACGTCGCGATTCGACATCCTGAGCTGGTGCGAAAGCTCGTCTTCGCGGGAGGAGCGTCGTACAACGTGGCGGGCTTTTATCCCGAGCTGATGGAAGGCGAGAAGAAGATGAAGCCGGAGGACTTCGCTGGAACGCCGTGGCTCAAGGCCTACACGCGAATTGCCCCACATCCCGGCGACTGGCCAAAGCTTGTCACCAAGATCAAGGACCTCGACGTGAACTGGCGCGGACTCTCGGATGATCAGCTTCGATCGATCAAGGTACCAACGCTGCTTATCGTGGGTGACGCCGACGTGGTTCGCCCTGAGCACGTCGTGCAAATGTTCCGATTGCTTGGTGGTGGCGTGCCTGGCGATCTCGTAGGTCTCCCGCGATCGCAGCTCGCGGTGCTCCCCGGCACGACGCACGTCACGCTCATCACCAAAACCGATTGGCTCTTGTCAATGGTGCGGCCTTTTCTCGACGCTCCGTTGCCGAAGGCAAAGTAATGACTGTAAGCGATCCTGATCCTCTTCAGACCTTAGCTAAATAGGCAGATACATGTCGATTTTCGAGCCATCACGGTCGCCGTGGACGGGCAGGATGTTGAGCATCCTGCGAATCGTGGCGGGACTTGTCTTTGTCGTGACAGGAACGATGAAACTATTCGGCTTTCCGCCGTTTCCGGCCCAGGTACCTACGATGCCAGTAGTGCCGCCAATGTGGGAGTTCCATCTCGCCGGCATACTGGAGACGTACCTCGGGGCAGCATTCACTCTGGGATTTCTGACCCGGCCGATCTCCTTCGTGCTAGCTGGCGAGATGGCCGTTGCGTATTTCCAGGTTAGCTTCCCGATGTCGTTCTGGCCAACGGCCAACTGGGGCACACCCGCTATTCTCTACTGTTTCCTCTTCCTGTACTTCATGCTTGCCGGTGCAGGGCCATGGAGCGTCGACGCGATCATCGCGGGTCGAAAGGCAGTAACTCGCATTGACTGATGTAACGGCGCCTGTCCCCGCCGCTCCGGCAGCGCCTTCCGCAACCGTCGCGGGCAAGCCGGAGCGACGCCGCTACGACCGTTCGATCATCGAGGGTCCGCTGCTTCCGGCGGTGTGGAACCTCGCGTGGCCTACGATGCTCACGAACATCATTGGCGGGTTCCAGGGCATGGTCGATCAGGCGCTGGTCGGGAATCTGATTGGGTACAGGGCCAACGCCGCGATCGGTGTCAGCTCTCAGATCTTTCTTATCGTCGTGATTTTCATTTCCTCGCTCTTCACGGGAATGAGCGTTCTTGTGGCGCGCTTCGCTGGTGCCGGCGATCACGACAAAGTCGATAGGACCGTTTATCAGGCGTTCGTGACGGCGATCGGCATTTCACTGTTCGTGATGGCGCCGATCGGCTACTTCGCATCGCCGGCGCTGCTCGATTTCGTCAACGCAGCGCCAGCCGTGAAAGCCGAGGCGCTGCCGTTTCTGCGGACGATGTTCGTGTTCAGCAGCGGCATGCTCGTCTTCTTCATGTTGGGCGGCGCGCTGCGGTCCGCCGGCGACGCGCGGACCCCGATGATACTCGGCATCAGTCTGACGGTGCTCAACGTCGTCTTTAACGTGATCCTGATTCGCGGCCTCGGTCCCATCCCCGCGTTTGGGACAAAAGGTGCCGCGATGGGTACGTGCGCGGCGTCGGGACTCCTCGCGCTCTACTCGTTGTGGAAGCTGTGGAACGGAGGGTGGGTCGTGTCATTCCCGCGCGGACGCGGTTGGGGTCCCGACTGGGACATCATCCGCGCTCTCTTCCGCTTCGGACTGCCGACCGGATTCCAGGGAATCGCGATGAACATTGGCGGCGTCTTCATGCTGTCGTTCATCGGATCGCTGGCGCAAAGTGCAGCTGCACAGGCGGCGTTCGCAGTGTGCTATACGCAGCTCTTCTCCCTTATTACCTGGACGTCCGTCGGGCTGATGGGCGCTTCAGCTGCGATCGCTGGTCAGAACCTTGGCGCCGGCCAACCCGATCGCTCCGCCGCCGCGGTCCACGTCGCCGCCCGCATCGGATTGTCGAGCGCGGCAATCGTCGGAGCGCTTTTCCTCTTTTTCCCGCGACAGCTGCTTGCCATCTTCGGGATGCACGATCCGGTCGTCGTAAGCATCGGAGTGCAACTTCTTCGCGTGCTCAGTGTTTCCGGGCTCCTGATTGCGACAGCGCTGACGTACACCGGCGGACTACAGGGAACGGGCGACACCAAGAGCCCGATGTACATCTCGATCGTCTCGCAGATCATCGTGCCGCTCGGGATCTGCTTCGTCATCCAGCGCACCAGTACACTTGATCCAATCGACATCTGGATAGCGATTCTGGTCGGCCACGCGACGCGCTGCGCACTAAGTGTCCTGCGATTCAATCAGGGGCGTTGGCGCAACATCGCGGTGAATATTGGCGGGGCGCGAGCATGACGTTCGCGGAATTGAGGCCACCTGAAGGCCACGACTCGCCCTGATCGGCATCAAAACAGAAGCGGGGAGCGAAGGGCTCGGCAGCTTCGCAGCCGGCAGCTGTAAAGCGCGCTCGAAAACGCTCCCAGCTTAACAGCTGCAAAGCTCTCGGCTCCCCGCTTCAGTATTCGATGTCTATACGAGGCACCACCCAACTCTACTTCGTAATCTTGTTCTGAACCAGCGCGAGCGCTCCCTCCTGTCGCTCGGCTGCGCACCGCCCTCGCCGTAGCGCCCACAGCTGCTCCGCCAGCAGCAGCGTTTGATCGATCGACTGCGATTGACTCGCCGCCGCCGCTGAAGCAACCAGACTCGCACCAGCCGAGCCTAACGCGGCGGCGACGTCCGGGGCTTGAGTGCCAAGACACTTTCGCACCGAGGCTAGCGTGAGCTGGACCAGATTTCTGCTCCGCCTGTACTGCTCCGCCAGCGACAGTCCGCGCTGCGTGGGATCGAGTGCAATCACACTGTCGGTCACACTGATGCGCGCCTGTATGCTACTGCTGTCTTGAGGCGAGAGCTTCTGCGCCGCTACAAGATCAGCCTTGGCCGTCGCGAAATCTCCGAGCGAGAGGGCCGCCTCCGCCAACCCGATGTAGGCGTCTGCATCCTTAGCATCGTGGCGCAGGACATCCCGAAAAATCGTAACGGCGCGCGACGGTGAGCCGGCGACCACGAACAGATGCGCGATTCTCTTGCGCTGAGCGAGACTGTTCGTTGAATCATCCTGAATCGGAAGCAGCTCCGCTAGCAGCTCCTGCCTGGCATCGGTGCTCGCCAGTAGATCGATCAGCTCGAAGCGAGCGGCGGTCCGGTTATCCTCGGCTCCGCGCGGCCACAGGCCGTAAATCGCGCGATGATAATAAGCTTTCGCTTGTTCAATCTTTCCCTGCTTGAAAAGCACTCGCGCCATTGTGAGATTTGCGGCGCCGTCCGTCGCATTTCGCTCCAAGAGTGGCACCAGCAGTAGCTCAGCGTCGTTCGGCCGGCCATCGGCAAGGACCGCGTCGGCGAGCGCGGTAGCGTACCTCGTATTCTCACCATCGAGCGTCGACGCAGTACGGAGATGTTCAATCGCCTGATCTTTTTTTCCTTCTGCGACTAGCTGCTCGCCAGCGGCGAACTCGCGAGCGGCGGAGACCTTGCGCTCTCGACTGTCGATCCTCGCCAAAGCCGTGTCGAAGAGCACCAGCCCGACCACAGTGGCGAGAATGACTGCAAACGTTGCAATGAATTCCGAGATGCTCGCTGCCGGCGTCGGTGGTGCCGGAATTACAGGCGTCTTCATAGATCGGGATGATCCGTGTAGTCGAGCTCCTCTGCCCGCTCGACGCCGTAGGCCTTGAGAATATCCGTGAGCGTCACGACGCCGAGCATGATGCGCGCGTTCGCGCGGCTGACAACTGGCAGAACGTTATGACCGGTATCACCCATTCGCGCCAACGCTCGACTTAATGGCTGATCGTTGTGCACATGCGGCAGTTCCCTGTACCTCGCACCGTCGGATTTGCGTGCGACCTGCATCAAGCGCGCTACCGTCATGTCGTCTCGTCCTTTTTTCATCGCCGACTCGATATGGCGAGTGCGCACCATTCCAACGAGGCCGAGCTCGTCGGCCACGGGCCAGGATTCGAGGCTGCTATCCTTCACTCGTTCCGCCGCCTCACCGATGGTCGTCTCCGGACTAAAAGACGGGGGCGCTTCACGAATCGCGGTGCTGACTCGTTGCACGCCCACCTGTGCGCCGACGCGAGTTGGCAGATGAAGTCCATCCTGACGCGCGAGTGCCTCGTAAATCGGCACTTTCTGCAGCTTCTGCGAGATGTAGAACGCGATGAGATTCGAGATCATCAGTGGCACGATGATGGTGTAGTCGCGAGTCACCTCGAAGATCATGATCACCGAGGTGAGCGGTGTCCTGATGATTCCTGCGAACGCCGCCCCCATCCCGACCAGTGCGTACGCGCCAGGTCCCGCTGTTGAAGCGGGGAAAACAAGGTGCGCTACCGCTCCAACCGTTGCGCCGACCATCGAGCCGATGAACAAGCTCGGTCCGAATATTCCGCCGGCGTTCCCCGAAGCGTACGCGACCGATGTCGCGATGATCTTGAGCACGGCGAGGAGGATGACGACTTTGAGAATCACGTCACCGTTGAGAACTCTCTCCACCTGATCGTATCCAACGCCCAGCACCTGCGGCACAAAAAAGCCGAGGATGCCGACAGTGAGACCGCCGGCGACCGGCTGAATCCAGAGCGACGCGCGAGGCATTCTCGCGAATTGCGCGCGCAGCCAGAGTAGCAGCTTGACGAACGCAACCGAAGTCAGTCCGCCAACGATGCCGAGGATGGCATAAACGCCGAGCTCGCCCGCGCTGACGAGGTGATACGGGGCGACGTGAAAGAGGGGAGAGTCACCGAGCACGAGGTGCAACACCATCCAGGCCGTGGCGGACGCGATTACAACGGAGCCGAGCACGGGTGCGTGCAGATCGCCGATGATCTCCTCGAGTGAGAAGAGTACCGCTGCGATTGGAGTGTTGAACGCTGCGGAGAGCGCGGCCGCTCCGCCGACGGGAATCAGCGACCTGATTTGTACTCGGGTCAATCCGAGTCGTTGCGCGATCGTGGATGCGAGTCCTGAGCCGATGTAGACCGCGGGTCCTTCACGTCCGAGTGGGATTCCGCTGGCGAGCGAAATGCCGCAGCAGATGAACTTGCCAACGACGGATCGCAGCGAGATGCGCCCGTCGTGAATGAAAAGCGCGGCACGCGTCTGTGGAATCCCGCTGCCGCGCGCGAGGGGGAAATACTTGAAGAGCAGATATCCGCTGAGGAGCGCGCCGAGTGTCGGTGTGAGCACTCGTCGCCAACCGGCGCCGCCGGCAGGATAGATGAGCGCGGCGAGTCGTCCGGTGAGAAGTATGAACGCGACGACGACCAGCCCGACGAGCGCGCCGATGACGAGGCTGAGGAGAAGGGCGAGGCGGTCCTCTTTGCGCCGAAGGTCTTCAACCAGGTTGACCAGGCGGGAGGGCAGCGCTGCGACTCTTATCGCTGGCATTTTCTGAAACTAAACGCGGTGAGCGCCGTGCCGAAGTGCACAGCCCTCACCGCGTCAAAGGTTTTTTCGCCAGCTCTACGGTTTTGTTACCGTCAGGCCCGTCACCAATCCCTCGGTATTGTGCGCGAACCGGATTCCGTAAACGCCGTCGGTCGATTTCAGTTTTCCGGGACCGACGACATCGGACTTTTTGTAGGTGGCGACTACCGTTCCATTGATCGCGCACTGCACCTTGTCGCCGTTGACTGACAGAGCGATCTGCTGGGTCACCGGCGATCCCGCCGCTGCTGCCTTGTTCACCGCCTTGTTGTCTTCGCCGCGACGGCCGTTCATCTGGAACGGCTGCGGTCCAAATCCGCGCACGATGAAGGTTCCGTTCCCATACGCGGCGCAGTACAGGTAGGTCTGATTGGGAGTCCCCATGTCATTACCGCCAATGAAGACGCCGTAGGGATGCGGATGATCGTTCAGGTTCATGTACTTCGGCTCGGTGAAACTCGCCTTCACGGTGTAGTCGCCGCTGGCGGTGTTCGATGGATTCCAATAGGCGACGGCCGGCCCAGTGGTCGCGTGCAGGGCGTCACCAGACTTGTCGAGCTTTGAATTCGTCAAAGTCTGTCCGCGAGTGGCTTCGCTCGCATCGATTTGTCCCTTCCAACCCGCGACAGAGATTCCCCCGCCCGGGACTGCGCGTGCGGACTCGCCACGCATTTTGGTCGTGTCTCGCGACTCGTTTTGAGCCTTTGTGCTGCAGGCGAGCGAGCCGAGAGCGGCGATTGGCAACAGAAAAGAGTAAATCCGTCGCATAGTTGAGTCCTCTACGAATGATGGGAAACGAACGCCAATGAGGTGATTCTTCTCACCTCATTGGCGTCGCTTGAATGGTTCACGAAGTTGCTGCGGCCAAATCTCTTACAGCTTTGGCCAGCGTCTGTACCTTGCCGGCATCACTCGACGTGCGTGCATCCGTGTCGAGCTGCGCCGCCAGAGCGGTCAGCGCATCTCGCTTTTGACCGCCCGATGCGCTCTCGGCGCTCGCAAGCGCCTGTCGCACCGCCGACAATCTCGCTGCGCTCAGTCCCTTCGACCTCTCCAGCTGATCGGCGTACGCGCGCGCCAACGCGAAGCTCGACGGCCACACGAACTGTGCCTGACCCTGAGTATTGAAATAGTCGAAGTGCACTGTCTTCGCCGCGTCGATCTCGTTCTGAGTGAGATATTGGCTCGGCACCAGCTCGAAGATGTCCAGACCGCGCGCAATCTCCGAGCTCACGATGTTGCCGTTGTACCAGTACGCGGACCACGAGCCACCCATCGCCATCCTGGCCGAATCCACCGGGCCGCGATCGAAGAAAGCGATTTCCCTGGGGTGTCTTGGATCGGTCCAATCGAAGACAGAAATGCCGCCCTGGTACCACGCCTGCACCATTACGTCGCGTCCGGGAATTGGAATCAGCGACCCGTTGTGGGCAACGCAGTTCTCCTGCGCCGTCTGCGGAGCGGGAAGCTTGTAATAGCCCTGGAACCGCATACTCTCAGCCGCGGGGTTCACCGGTAGAACGGCTCCGTCGCGTACTAGCAGTGGAGCGCCGTTGGCGTTGACTAGCGTGAAGATCGCGTCAGCACCCCACTCGCGTCTGTCAGTTGTTCGGCATTTCGGCTGACCGCCACCTCCCCATTCATCCGAGAAGAGCACCTTCGTTCCGGAGTTGTTGAACGTAGCCGAGTGCCAATACGAGAAGTTGGAATCGGATACGGCAGCTATGCGAACGGGGTGCGCGGGGTCGCGGATGTCGAGCAGGAATCCGTATCCCTCGCACGCACCACCAGCCAATCCAATTGCGGGATAGGCAGTAATGTCGTGACACTGCGTCGGTCCGGGACGGGGGCCGGGCCCGGCTTGCTCACCAATCATCTTCGCGATGATTCCCGGCAGAGCCGTGCGAAGCGCCGCGCTGTCAGCCGCCGTCGGAGCGCCGGTTCCGCCGCGGGCCTTGACGATGCTATCCAGCATCGGGTTGATGAATTGCGGCGGAAGTACTCGTTCCGCGCCAAAGATTTCCGCAGTGTACGCACCTTTCGCACGCGCGGCGGCCGCCGTTCTTCTCGCCTCGGCGACATCCCCCGGCGACTCGCCGTGTCTCGCTGGCGCCGTCAGGTCGTTGAAGATGCGTGGCGAGCTCACGATCGCCGCCTGCTCGGGATGAGCGAGCGGAACCTTGATGACTTCGATGCGGAACAGCGCCGAGTTCGGATCCTTCTCCGGTGTCTGTCTTACGCAACCCGCAAGCTCACTGGGTGAGCGCACGCCGGCAGAGCCGGAGATGTAGACGTAAACGTTGTCCGGATCCTTTGGATCGACCACCACCGTGTGAGTGTGCGAGCCTCGGCAAGTCTGTACGTTGCCGATGTACTTCGGATTGGCGATGTCGCTGATGTCGAAGATGCGGAGTCCGCGCAGGCGTTCCTTGCTGACGGTGTCCTTGACACCCTGCGTCCCGCAGTCGAGACGTCCGCTGTTTCCTTCCCCGGAAACGAAGAGCAGGTTCCTGTAAACCGAGACATCGCTCTGCGACGCGGGGCATAGGTACCCGATCTTGAGCGTCGGCGCAGCGGGATTCGAGATGTCCCAAACCTGATAACCGTTGTAATTGCCCTGGATCGCGTAGTTACCGAGGAACGCGAGGTCGGAGTTGGTGACGCCCACGAATTTTTCGGTCGGTTGCGTCGTCGAAACCAACCTCAGATTCCAGGCTGCCGTTGCGGCGTCGAATTTTCCAGCGCGGAGTCCGACTCGCGGATCAGGAATCGGCTCCCCCGGCGACATGTTGTTGCTGCTGCTGACCGCGGTAGATATCGCCGGCGCGCACGCTGCGACGGAAACGAGACCGACTGCGAGCGATAGCGATAACAGTTTGGCGGTGATCGATTGGATCGCCGTTCGGCCAGGGTGATACTCGGGTGACATGATTGGTTCCTCTGGAATGACGAAGTGTGACAACGGGGAGTTGGAAGACATCATGAATTACTGTGTGGAAATGCCGAGGGTAAGAGCGACGAGCATCTTCTCCATGCGAGCGATCTCGGTGGTCTGATCGACGTTGACGTCGGATGCAAACTTGAAGACAGTTTCATCCTGGCCTGCCCCGTAAGATCCGAAAAGGTCCTTCACCATTTCGACGGCACCGCGGTGGTGTTGGATCATGTAGGTGAGGAACAACCGGTCGAACTCCGGCCCTCTCGCCGCATCGAGCTGCTTCATCTGCTCGTCGGTGAGCATACCAGGCATGAGCATCACGTGTTCCATGCCGTTCATGGTCATCTTCATTCCGGGGATCGCGTCTGGCACCGGCTGAAGTCGATCTGCCAGCCATCGCTGCATGGTCGCGATCTCGTCCTGTTGCGCGTTGATGATGCGCGATGCCAGTGTGAGCACGGATGCGCTGGCGCCGTGCGTCGGTGCCCAGCGCGACATCACGATGGCCTGCGCGTGGTGACCGATCATGTGGGTCATGAACTCGACGTCGGCGGCGGTATAGGGATGTCGGATGCTGTCTGCTCGCGCTTGTGCAACGTACGCTGGTTCTGTCGGTCGGGGTGCGACCGGTGCTGCGGAGCTGTGGGTTGCTGCGGGATTCGTAGTGGCGCACGCCGACACTGCAATCGTGGCCAGAAGCGCCGCGGCGATTCTGCTGGCTAGTGAGGGAGTCATTCCAATCCTCTGTGCGCGACCGGCTGGGTGGGGTGGCCAATCGGGTTCGGTACTAAGGATAGCTAAACTACTCCTTTCTCGTACAGACCCCGGCTGCGCGACTGGCATCCACAATACCAAAGCGGGGAGCTCAGAGCTTTGCAGCTTTTAAGCCGGGAGCTTTTGCTCTTACAGAGTAGCAGGCGGCCCATGGCGAGCCTCCGGAGCGCCACTCGTAATGAGTGGCACTCCAACTTAGCTCACGTCATGCGTTGGCGCTTACAACATTCTAATAGTTAGGGTTCCCGGCCTTTTCGCTCAGCGGAACTATCAGGCACTTCGCTGCGCCGTAAGAGTCATTGAATACCGGATACTTTCCCGTCGGGAACAGGTCGGTACCACCTTTCAGATAACGTCGCAGATCTCCGAGCCGCTGACCGGTCAGGTAGAAATCTCTGGCGCGCTGTTCTGCCAACTCGGTCATTAACGCCGCGCCAGTGAGCGCGACGGCGCCCTGACCACCGACGGCGCGACGTTGATTCACGAAGTTGAGCGTCGCCGGCGTCGGGCCGTCCGTCTCAGCCATCACGTACTGTGCTTCGAGACCTGTCGCGAATTTGATGTCACTGTTGACGTCGATCCTCGGTGATGCCGAGCCCGAGGGGACCCAGCCCGTATACATGTAGGGAGTAAGCGGTGTGTAAATCGAACCGCCGGTCAGCCCCAGCTGAGTCGCGGCAGGTTGCGGCACTCGCGGATCGTTCAGTCCCTGAAATTTCACGTACATGCCGAGCGATGCACCCGACGCATGTGTCAGGGCGTTGAGCGCATTGTTCTCGCGCACCGAATTTGAGGAATAGTAGGCGAGCTTTTCGTAGTTCGCGGGAACGAGCGAAGCGTAGGTTCGCGCGAGCGCAGCGTCGCCAAGCTTGAGAGCGGCACGCGCAGCGCCCACCCGCGACATGTTGATCAGATCCTGCGCGGCCGTAACATTCGCACCAGTGCTGCCCGCGGTCGCGACGGTGATCGCTTCGTCGAAGTGAGCGATCGCACGCCGCAGCAGAGAATCAGAAGGAAGCGGAGCGCTGAGTTTGACAGGTGACTCGCACCATCCCTCGCCCAACAGCACGTAGGAATAACCCCCGTACGCGAGTGCGCGGGCAACGTTGAGATCGGACGTTGCCGTTGCTCCGATCAGAGACTTGAGCCGGTCCGCCGCGTCGTCCCCGGATTGGCGAGCCCGCTGCACGTACTCGTAGGTGGTGGAGTTTATCGTGTTCAGGTCGCCGAAGTTGTGTTCCGAGAAATCACGGACGTCCACGTTCGTGTGGTCCGTGAAAGCCTCGTCGGAGAGAACAGCGGACCATTGCGCGTATTGTCCGTAGGCATATTGGAATTCACCGATCGCTCCGTTGACGATCAGCTGCACGAGCGCTGGATCACCCAGCTGTCCTTCCTGGATCGCCCCAGGATTCTTGACGTCGAGGGCATTGTTGCATCCTGCTACGGCGATGGCCGTCGCCGCGATGATACCAGTTGTCCGCAGTCCGAACATCGTCCTGGCGATGCGAGTTTTGCGCGGTCCGTTGGCGGCCTCAAAGGGCAAAAGCTTATGAGTATTCATCAGAAGCCCGCCTGCACTGAGAAGGTGTACCGCCGAGGATTGGGAACCGTCCACGAGTCGTTTCGATTGAACGTCGACGAGCCACCGTTGAAATTCAGCTCGGGGTCCGCACCGCCGTACTTGGTCCAAATCCTCAGATTGTGTCCCGCCAGCATCAGCGTTGCGTGGTCCGCGAATCGTCCAACGAACGCCACAGGGAGATCATAACTGAGCGACAAATCCCGCAGCTTGAGAAAATCCGCTTTCTGGACGTCGAAATAGTTTTCTGCCGCAAATTGGCGCGCCAGTACTTCGTCGGGATTTGCCTGCGGATTCACCGTCGCCCACGAGAGGCCGGCGCGATCGCGTCGCCAGTCCTTGACGTTGAACATGTAGTGACCGCCCTGGTAGTTGAACAAGCTGTGAAGGCGCAGCTTCTCGAAGATGATGAAGTCGTTTGAGAACGACATCTCCTTCGTCGGGACAGATGGACCCATGTACACACTGGTCGGATCCAGAATCGGCTGACCGGCCGCGTTCTTCACGACATTGCCGTTCGCGTCGTATTGGACACGCTGTGCCCAGTAGGCTGCCAGCGGGGACCCTTCCTGGTAGCGCTGGACCGGAGCGTAGTCGCCGAAAATGATTGGAGCACGAGCGACACCGAACGAGACGAGTTTGTTGTGGTTCGTGGACAGCGTCAACATCG
>WNGL01010879.1_pt2 | contig 13441 bp, 10 predicted proteins | sample 5400591 | NCBI WGS metagenome assembly WNGL01 (sample SAMN13153377, study PRJNA577476) | soil metagenome | isolation source: 80 cm soil or saprolite under Garry oak tree replicate 1 | place: USA:California | collected 2016-06-15
GTATTCATATTGATTGTCACACGCCCTCTGCACACCCTTATTACCGCGGTGAAAGAGGTCAGGGAGGGGGAGCACTCCGAAGTGAAGGTGATTTCGCCCAGGAGCGAAATCGGCAGGCTCTCCGCCGAATTCAACAGGATGAGCCGCGCGATCAAGGAGCGGGAAGAGTTTCTCAACAACATAGTCGAAAACATCCCGGACATGATTTTTGTCAAGGATGCGAAGGAACTGCGATTTGTGAGATTCAACATGGCGGGGGAAGAACTCCTCGGCTACTCCAGGGAAGAGCTGTACGGGAAAAATAGCCATGATCTGTTCGCGAGCGATGTCGCGGACCAATTTGTCGCAATGGACAGGGAAGTCCTTCGCACCAGGGAACCTGTCGATATCCCCGAGGATATCATTCAAACTGCCCACAAGGGCGAAAGAATACTCCATTCCAAGAAAATTCCGATACTGGATGAGGACGGCAATCCGCAGTATCTGCTGGGCATCTCGGAAGACATAACCGAGCGCAAACGGGCGGAAGATGAGCTGGAAAGGCACCGTGATCATCTCGAAGAACTGGTCGGGGAGCGGACAACCGAGTTGACAATCGCCAAAGAACAGGCGGAATCGGCAAATCGGGCCAAGAGCGATTTCCTGTCGAGCATGAGCCACGAGTTGCGCACGCCGCTCAATGCGATCCTGGGGTATGCCCAGATCCTCAAACGTCAGGATAATCTGACTGATCCGCAGAGACAGCAGCTGGCCATCATGCAGAGCAGCGGCGAGCACCTGCTGACGCTCATCAACGACATCCTGGACGTCGGCAAGATCGAAGCGCAAAAGATGGAGATCGAGGAGGTGTCGTTCGACTTGACCGCGCTTCTGTTGCAGGTATTCAACCTCACCAGACTGAACGCCGAGGAAAAGGAGTTGCGCTTTCACTATGAAGCCGACACCTCCCTGCCGTCATACGTGCGGGGGGATGAACGGAAGCTCCGGCAGATACTTTTGAACCTGCTGAGCAATGCGGTCAAGTATACGCGCCGGGGGGGCGTCACCCTGCGGGTGAGCTATGGGCAGGGAAGAGCCGATCTGTTCCGCTGCGAGGTGGTGGATACCGGCATCGGCATTCCAGCCGACAAGCTTGAAGCTATTTTTGAACCTTTTACCCAATTGGTGACCGACCGGCAGGGCCGCGAAGGAACAGGGCTGGGACTGCATATTACGAAGCATCTGTCGGAATTGATGCGGGGCAGGATGGGAGTGGAGAGCATGCCAGGCAAGGGGAGCACCTTCTGGCTGGAGGTTGTGCTGCCGTCGCTGGCGGAGGAGGCTGCCGCCCTGGAGAATACGGAGTTCAACGTCACCGGCTATCGGGGAGAGCGAAAAAGAATCCTGGTGGTTGACGATAACATTGGCAACACCTCGATGCTGATTTCGCTGCTGGAGCCGTTGGGCTTTGAGCTGGACACGGCGCAGAATGGCCGCGAGGCGGTGCGCCTGGCGGAAAAACGGCGGCCTGACCTTGTGCTGCTCGATCTGGTAATGCCGGAGATGGATGGGCGGGAGGCCGCCACGCTCATCAGGCAAACCCGGGAACTGGCCGGGACCAGGATCATCGGCGCATCGGCCACGGTGACCGAAAGCACCCATAAGGAGGCGTTCGCGGCCGCGTGTGACGACTTTGTGGAGAAACCGATCCGCATTGATTCCCTGCTGGAGAAAATCGGGCATCTGCTCCGGATCGAATGGGAAACGGCACCGGCGGAGACATCCGCCTTGGTGAACGGCGCGGAAAGGGGGAGGCGCGAAGAGTGGTACACGGTTCCTTCGCCGGAAGAGATGGAAGGGTTGTTCGAGTTGGCGATGATGGGAGATATGTCAAGAATAGAGGCCTGGGCGGATATGCTGGAAGAGAGAAACAAGGCATACCGCTCCTTCGCCGACAGACTGCGTGAACTGGCCGGAGGGTTCAAGACCAAGGCCATTCTGGCGATGGTGGAACACGCCATGGGAGAAGGAAATGGGCCCTGACAGGAAAGTCCAGGCTGGACCCGAAGTGCGGAAACCGGCCATCCTGATTATCGATGACGATCCCAATAACCTGGCGGTGTTGAGGGATTCTCTGCGAGAGTTTAATTATACCGTTCTCGCGGCCGAGGATGGTGAAAGCGGCATCGCAAGGGCCGATTACGCCCGGCCGGACCTGATCCTTCTCGACATAATGATGCCCGGGATAGACGGGTATGAAACATGCCGCAGATTGAAACTCCTGGAAAGCACCAAAGATATCCCCGTGATATTCATGACGGCATTGGCGGAAACGGGACATAAGGTAAGGGGGCTTGAAGCAGGGGGAGTGGACTATATCACCAAGCCATTTCAGCAGGGAGAACTCCTGGCCCGCGTCGGCGTCCACCTGAGCATCCGGGAACTGACCAATAAGCTCCGGGAAGCGAACGAGTCCCTGGAGAATCGGGTCGCGGAACGGACCGCCGACCTGGCAAAGACCAACAGGGAATTAACGGCGGAAATCGCCGAGCGCAGACAGGTAGAAGAGAGACTACGCGCAAGCAAGCGAAAGTTTCGCGCCATCTTTGACCAGACCTTCCAGTTCATCGGCCTGATGACCCTCGACGGCTCGCTTATCGATATAAACAGGGCCGCATTGAATTTCATCGGGGGGGCGGAAGCGGATGTTATCGGCAGGCCATTCTGGGAAACGCCATGGTGGACGCATTCGGCCGAAGAACAGGAGAAATTGCGTCAGGCGGTTATGAAGGCTGCGGCGGGCGAGTTCGTCCGTTTCGAAACGACCCATCCGGCAGCCGACGGCAGCCTCCACTGCTTTGATTTCTCGCTCAAACAGGTGCGCGATGAAGCCGGCAACCTCATCCTTCTCATCCCGGAAGGTCGGGACATCACCGAACGCAAGGAGATGGAGCGGCTGAAGGATGAGATGATTTCAGCGGTCAGTCATGAGATGCGCACCCCCCTTACCGCCATGCTGGGGTATACGGAATTTATGCTGGAAAACGAGCTGGAGCCGCAGCTGCAGAAGGAATATCTCACCATCCTCTACAAAGAGACGGAGCGGCTTGATGAACTGATTGGCAGTTTCCTCGACCTGCAGCGATTTAAATCCCGCCAGGGGCCCATAGCATGCCGGCCGCTCGCCATTGCCCCGCTCCTGGCGGAAACCGCCGCCCTTTTCGCCGCCTCGCAACTACACCACCTGACGGTTGACTGCCCGGCCGATCTCCCTCCGGTCTGGGGCAATGACAACCACCTCAGGCAGGTTTTCAACAATCTCGTTTCCAATGCCGTCAAGTATTCGCCGGAAGGGGGCGAGGTTCGCCTGGGCGCCCGCCGGGAGGACGACAACAACATCATCACGGTGAGGGACGAGGGGATAGGGATTCCGCCAAGGGCGCGGGAGATTATTTTCGACAGATTTTATCGTGTGGACAACAGCGACCGCCGTACGATCGGTGGCACCGGCCTGGGCCTCGCCCTGGTGCGGGAAATTGTCACCGCCCACGGCGGAAGGGTCTGGGTGGAAAGCGAGGAGGGGAAGGGAAGTACGTTTATTGTTTCACTGCCGACCGCTAAAGAACGGCACGAGGCGAAAGCGCTGGATTAGCCGCACAAGCAAGCCCGCAGATTGACGCCGCCAGGGCGGAAAAGAACCGTTTCCCTCAACCCCACAAAAGGAGGAACTGAGCATGCGATACAAGACAATGAGAACGGTCTGGATACTTCTCTTCACCTTCTGCCTGGCATGGTCACCCGCCTGGGCGGCCCAGGCGCTTAGCCCGGCAATCCTGGTCATCGGTGCCTCTTTCGAAAATGCAGTTACGCCTTTCAACGACAAGCTTGAGGCCCCGCTCGGAGGTATTTCGGTCAATGCCGGCAGTTACCTGTCCCTCGGAAATGCACTGGCGCGGACCCCGCTTCTCGACGGGTTCATCATCAACGAGGCCCAGGCGGGCGCAACCACCTTCGACCGCCTCAACTGCGATCCCGGGCAGAAGGCCTGCGGGCCGGCCGGCTGGCAGGGGTTCGACAAGCAGTTCGTGAAGGCGCTTGCCAGGGTAACGGTACGGAATCCGGCGGACCCGGCGCAGGTGCTTTTCTACAACGCCGACTATATCCTCGTCGGAATGGCCAACGACTGCCTCCACTCAGCGGCTTTCGGCATCCCCCAGGACCAATCCACCAAGTGCGGCACGACGGAACTGAACGCCTTTGCGGACAGGTTGATCGCCCCGGGCAAAGCAGCGCTCTCCATGGGGATAACACCGATATACTACCGGATGCCTGCCTACAACGAGATAAACCTGCCGCTCATGGCTTCCCTGTATGGTTTTAGCTGGATCCTCAACGAACAGGAGTACACCGAGATGCGCGACCTGGTCTGGACCCGGCTCCAGAATGAACTGCCGGGCGCGCTCTTCGTCGATGCCTGGGAAAACTACACCCCTATCGGTGACGGTCTGCATCCCTCCTCCAAAACCGTCGAACAGGCGGCACACCGTATCGCACAGGCCATTAAGATCGACAGGGCACTAAAGTAGCAGCATCAGGGAAAGAAAAAGGGCGCCGCGGTTTTCCGCGGCGCCCCCCGGTGCACGTCAACGCAGAGCATCCCTCACCAGACCCACACAACACTAATCTCCGAGCCGGATGACCTCGCCGGCAATTGCCGGCAGCGGAAGTATCCGGTCCACCACACCAAGCCTGATCGCCTCCTGGGGCATGCCGAAAACCACCGAGGTGGCCTCGTCTTGGGCGATGGTTGTCCCCCCCGCTTCCTTCAACTCCCGCATTCCACGAGCCCCGTCGTCCCCCATGCCGGTCATGATCACTCCCACGGCGTTTTTGCCGGCATAGCGGGCCGCCGAACGAAACAGCACGTCCACCGATGGGCGATGGCGGCAGACCAGCGGCCCGGCCTTCACCTCGACGTAATAGCGGGCCCCGCTCCGCAGCAGAAGGAGATGGCGGTTCCCCGGAGCGATCAGGACGCGGCCGCGGATTACGCTGTCGTCGTTCTGCGCCTCTTTTACCGTGACCCGGCAGAGCCCGTCGAGTCGTCGGGCAAAGGCGGCCGTGAAGGTTTCCGGCATGTGCTGGACGATGACGATGGCGGGTCCGTCGGCGGGCATCGCTTCGAGAAAGGTCCGCAAGGCCTCGGTGCCGCCGGTGGACGCCCCCACGACCACGACCTTTTCCGTGGTCCTGAGCGTCACGTACGACTTCGGCCTGGGCATAACGGCATCGGCGGTCAGCTTGGGAAGGACCGGCCTTTCCTCGGCCGGGATCGGCTTCAACCTCGCCTGGCTCGCAGCCTTGAGGGCATCGCAGATGCGCAGCCGGGACTCTTCGAGGAACTGCCGGGTACCGAGGCGCGGCTTTGTGATGATTTCCACTGCGCCGTACTCCAGGGCCTTCAGCGCGGTTTCGGAACCCCGTTCAGCGAGGCCTGAACAGATCACAACCGGAATCGGGTGCTGACTCATGATCCTGCGCAGAAACGAGAGGCCGTCCATGCGGGGCATCTCCACGTCCAGGGTGATGACGTCGGGAACGGCGTCTTTCATCCGCTCGGCGGCGATGAACGGGTCGGCGGCGGTCGCCAGCACCTCGAGCTCCGGGTCAGCGGAGATGATCTCCGCCAGCGCCTGGCGCACCAGGGCGGAATCGTCAACAATGAGGACTCTGATCTTCTTCTTCATGGCGCCATATCAACCCCGGCCTCTCTGCCAGCCATCCTGTTCAGGCGCCGCAGGAAAACCTCGCCGGAATCCGGGCGGAACAGGATTTTGCGCCCCTGCACTCCCCCCACGTCAGCAGCTATGATCCGGATTCCTTCCGCGCCCAGGATTTCTTCCGCCTTCGCGATGTTCAGCCGCCCCACCGTCGCCCTGCCAGCCTCACCATTCCTGCAATCAGCACCTTTCCTCTCGGGCTCATCGGGGAACATGTCGGCGCCGCCGAATACCTTGGCCTCGATGCCGGTGCAGGGGATGCCGCGTTCCCGGAACATTGCCAGCATGCCGTGGATGGAGCAGCCGACATGACGGAACCTCTCCTGGCAGTCGGAGTGCTCTCCATCCCGGCACACGGGGAGGAGGGCATGACAGATGGCACCGACCCGGTGGCGCGGGGCAAAGAGAGTTATGGCGACACATGATCCGAGCAGGGTCGAGACAAGCTGCGAGGTATCGGCAATGAAAATTTCCCCCGGCTTGAGGTTGATGTGTCGCACCCCGGCTTCGCGAGGTCTCATTGCACTTTCCTGTAAACGGTCGGGCAGACCCCCTTCAGCCGCACCTCAAGGCCTTCCAGGGTTTCCGAATGGCCGAGAAAAAGGTGACCGCCCACTGCAAGTTGCCGGCTAAGATGCTGCAGAACCTTCTGCTGGGTCGGTCGGTCGAAGTAGATGATGACATTGCGGCAGAAGATGATGTCCATCTGCTCGCGGACGCCGAAATTGTCCGCTATGAGGTTTAGGTATTGGAAGCGCACCTTTTGCCGCAATGCCGGGGCAATGCGGACAAGGGGGACGCTCCGGTCACGGCTTCTCAGGAAATATTTCCTTTTCAGATGGCCGGGAACCGGAGCCGCCCGTTCTTCCGCGTAGACGGCCATACGGGCCGTTTCAAGGACCCGCGTGGAAATGTCTGTGGCCAGAACTCGGAAATCGAAGCCGGGGGTCAACGAGGCGAACTCCGAGAGAACCATGGCCAGGGTAAATGGTTCCTCGCCGGTGGCACACCCCGCGCTCCAGACCCGGATTTTCCCGGCGTGGCTATCCTCCCTCCGCCGCACCCACGCGGGAAGCACCTCCCGGACCAGGTACGCGAAATGGTCGGGCTCGCGGAAAAAATCGGTTTTGTTGGTGGTCACGAGATCGATCATCCGGACCGCTTCCAGCTTACCCTCCTCACTACCGAAGAGATACGCGCAATAGTCAGCGAACGACCCCATGTCGAGGCTGCGCAGCCTTTTATGCAGGCGCGTTTCGAGCATGGTCTTCTTGCCGGCGGCCATCTTGATGCCGCACGCTTCATGAATGAAGCGGCTCAGGCGGGAAAAATCGCCATTGGATAGCCGTGCCGGACTCACATCACGAGTGAGGGAACCTTGCATCTGCACACCCGCCATAGCGTCCCGTGCGGTTAGTTCGCCGCACCGAACACTAGCTTGAGCCGTCGCCGCCTTTGCCGCAGCGCCGGGAAAACCTCGGCATCAGAATTTCTCGAATGAAGCGTCTAGCTTGTCCACCCTTCCCCCCATATCCAGCTCAGCCCGGAACGATTGCAGGGCAACAGCCGGCTCGGGATAATCGTTGTCCTTGATGGGGCCGGGATGGTAAACAGGATGAGGCCCGGTCTTTCGCACCTCCTTCTTGATAGACGGTTTCGCCTGTGCGGTTACAGGGCGGCGCACGACGTGCTCATCCCCCGTCTGGAAAAAATCGACGGCACTCTGGAGCTGTTCCGCATGAGAAGAGAGCTCTTCGGCAGTGGAGGCCATCTCTTCGCTCGCCGACGCGTTCTGCTGAATCACCTGGTCAAGCTGCTGAATCGCCTTGTTGATCTGCACGACTCCAGTGTCCTGTTCCCGGCTGGCAGCGCTGATCTCTTGGACGAGTTCCGCAGTTTTCTGGATATCGGGCACCATTTGCCCCAAAAGTGTACCCGCCTTTTCCGCCACCTCGACGCTCGATGCCGATAGCTGGCTGATCTCCGCAGCCGCTTTCTGACTCCGCTCGGCCAGCTTTCTCACTTCACTCGCCACCACCGCGAACCCCTTGCCGTGCTCGCCGGCCCGGGCCGCCTCGATAGCCGCGTTGAGGGCCAACAGATTGGTCTGACGCGCGATCTCCTCGATGATGGAGATCTTGTTGGCGATTTCCTTCATGGCGTGAACCGTCTCCACAACCGCCTTCCCCCCATCCAGTGCGGCCGCAGCCGACTTGACGGCGATCTTCTCGGTCTGCAGGGCGTTGTCGGCATTCTGCCTGATGTTGGAGGTCATCTGCTCCATGGAGGAGGACGCCTCCTCGGCGGCAGCGGCCTGTTCGGTCGCCCCCTGGGACATTTCCTCGGAGCTGGATGAGAGCTGCTGGCTCCCGGAGGCGACGTTGTCCGCCGCGCTCTTGACTTCGCCCATGACCTCCCGGAGCTTCGCCACCATGTTCCGCATGGCGCTGATGATCTGACCGATTTCATCTTTACTCCCCTCTTCCAGCTGGATGGTCAGGTCTCCCTCAGCAACGCGACGTGCCGTCATCAACGCCTGTCCGAGGGGAGCGGTGACGATCCTGGCAATCATGAGACTGCCGATTATTGAAATGAGGAGGACCGCACCCAGCATGGCAATCAGCACCGTTACCACCACCACAAGCTTTCGCGAGGCAGACTCGTCCACCGCCCTGCTCATGGTGTCCTCTAGCGCAGCCAGTTCATTCATCTGCTTGCGAATTATTTCATACTTGTCATCGGCGGTCCCCATAAACATGGTCGCCGTGTTGATATCCGAGCCGGCAAGGTCAATTAGATCGCCAGCGGTTTTCCGGTAATCCGTCAGAATCTTCGCGACACCCTCGTTCAGCTCCCGTTCCTTTCCCGTCAGCGTCTGTGAGCCGAGCTTCTCTTTGATCAGCTTCAGATTCTTGTCGATTGTGCCGATCTGCTCCCTGCCGAGAGCGTCGAGCTTTGCCTGGTCATACTTGGCGGTCGCCCAGGCAAGGAGGCGGTAGAGATTCGAATGGACCGCCTCAATGTCGATGAGAATCCCCGAACTCTTCTGATAGCTTTTGAATCGCGAGCTGTATTCGTTGATGACGGTTCTCTGGCTTTCAAGTCCGACATACGTCATCACGCCGAACGCGCTGAGCAGGATCATGACGATGGAGGGAGCCACCATCATTTTTTTCGACATCTTGAGATTCATCATCCATCTTTTCATGAGGGATCTCCTTTTTCCACATCTGGCCGAGTAATACCCCATCCTTCTTTATCACTGCCTGTAGATGCCGCACGCAACAACTATATCCTCGTACTTCTCGAAGTACGTCGATTTGAGCTCAATGCTTTTCGTAACCGGGTTGGTGAATTTGTAGTCCTGCCACCCCTTTCCCTTGCTCTTGGCGACTTCGAGCCTCTCCTTTATGAAGTATTTCCCGTCGGCGTCTTTCAGCTCGATCAGGTCCTTACCGATCAACTTCGGGTTCTGGCCGTGGCAAAGGCATTTCCCGTTCATGTCATAAACCGTGACATACAGGTCCTTGTCGATAAACTTCCCGTTGTGATTGCTGAATTCGGCGAAAGCCTTATCCTTGCCGTTGGCCTTGATGTAGGCAACCGCCTTTTTCACCATGACTTCAGCTTCCCTTGGTGTCGCCTTTGCGGACCCGAACGAGATGCCCGCAATACCGACAACACAGAACAAAGCCAGCAGAAAACCCATTCCTCTTTTCATTGTCACTTCCTCCTTGACCCTGGTTATGAAACCACTTAATCCGCTCTGCGCCACACAATACGGGAGCAGCGAGAGCATGCCTTTGCTAGAACTTCTCGAACGAGTCATCCAGACTGTCACCCTCCGCCCCCATATCGAAGCTGACCCCGGCCGGTTGCAGAGGAGCCGACGGCACGGGGTAGCCACTCCCCTTGCCGGTCGCGCCAAAGGCGGGAACCGTTTTGCGGCCCCCCTCCTTGCGTGCGTCTGCCCTGAACGCCTGCCGCTTTGATACGGTTGCCGGACGATGCACAGCGCCCCTCACATCGACGCGGAAAAAGGCGATTGTACTCTGAAGCTGCTCCGCCTGAGAGGAGAGCTCCTCGGCAGTGGAGGACATCTCCTCGGACGCCGAGGCATTCTGCTGGATCACCTGATCGAGTTGCTGGATCGCCTTGTTGATCTGTCCGGCACCAAGGTCCTGCTCCCTGCTCGCAGCATTGATCTCCTGGACGAGCTCCGCGGTTTTCTGGATGTCGGGCACCATTTGCCCCAAGAGTGCCCCCGCCCTTTCCGCCACCTCGACGCTCGATGCCGACAACTGGCTGATCTCCGCCGCCGCCTTCTGGGAGCGCTCGGCGAGCTTGCGCACCTCACTCGCCACCACGGCGAACCCCTTGCCGTGCTCACCGGCCCGCGCCGCCTCAATGGCCGCATTGAGCGCCAGGAGGTTGGTCTGGCGGGCGATCTCCTCTATGATCGATATCTTGTTGGCGATCTCCTTCATGGCATGGACGGTTTCCTCGACTGCCTTCCCCCCTTGCCGGGCGCCATCGGCCGACTTCACGGCGATTTTTTCGGTCTGCATGGCGTTGTCGGCGTTCTGCCTGATGTTGGAGGTCATCTGCTCCATGGACGACGACGCCTCCTCGGCCGCGGCCGCCTGCTCGGTCGCCCCCTGGGACATCTCCTCGGAGCTCGATGAGAGCTGCTGGCCCTCGATGTTCACGGTCAGGTCCCCTTCGGCGAGCCGGTTCGCGACCGCAACCCCTTCGCTGATAGGAGTCCTGATACTGCGGGCGATGAGGATGCTGGTAAAAATTCCGACAAGAACGGCTATGCCACTCATGATCAGCATCAGCATCACGGTATGGTTCATCTTGTCCACGACCAGCTTCTCGGCCACATCCATCCGCTTGTTGCCCTCATCGGCGAGCTCGGCGGCGGTGTTTTCCATCTTGTGGGTTTCATCCTTGTACTCGGCGACGGCCGCATTGGCGGCAGCGGGGGTTTGCAGCCGGCCGTCGCGCACCATGCCATAAACCTTGTTGAAACCGGCGACATAGAGGACAAGGTTGTCCTTGATCGTCTTGATCGTATCCCTGTCCTTTTGCACTGCTGCCACTTTTTCCAGTTCGACGACGGACTTTTCCACCTTTTCCCGGTCGTCGTTCCACTTCCTGTAGTACTCTTCAACCTTGTCGGGTGTCCCGATATTGAGAAAGATATCCTTCTCGAACCTGCGCAGTCCGAGGACAGCGCTACGGGCGGATGCCCCGTGCTCGGCAATATTCGCGTCGGTTTGCAGCATCGTGACCATAGTGCCGGTGACCGATTTGACCCCCCACTGCCCCACGGCGCCGGTGATCAACAACAGCGACAGCACCAGACCGAAACCGAAACCCAACCGTGCCCCGATTTTCATATCCGTCATTTTCATTACTTTCTCCTTTACCCGTAAGTGCCAGTTTTGAACCGCGTCACCCGTAATGAACCTCTCATTGCCCGCCCACGGCCAAGGCCTCTTCCTCCCCCTGCCTGATCAAGGACAATTCGGTCCAGGAGAAGACTCTGTCGATGTCAAGGATGATGATGAACTCCTCGCCACGCTTCCCCATCCCGCGGATGAATTCCGTGTTGAGCCGCGTCCCTATCCGCGGTGCCGGCTCGATCTGCTCCTGCTCCAGGTCGAGCACTTCCTGCACCGAGTCGGCCATCGCCCCGAGCACCAGGGCCTCGCCGTCAACCGTGACCTCCACGATGATCACACAGGTGTTGACCGTCTTCGGCGTGGCCGGCATGCCGAACTTCAGGCGCATGTCCACCACCGGCACCACGTTGCCGCGCAGGTTGATCACTCCCCGCATGAACTCCGGAGTCTGCGGCACCCGCGTCACGTCGGTGAAGTCGAGCACCTCCCGTACCTTGGCGATGTCGAAGGCAAACACCTCTTCCTCAAGCTGGAAGGTCAGATACTGAATAGCTCCTGCCCCTGTTTCGTTCATGGCTCTTTTCTCCTTTTATTCGTTGCGGCTGTATGTCGGGGACCGGTTTCCTTCCCTAAAACTTCTCGAACGAAGCATCGAGGTTGTCCCCCACGCCCCCCATATCCAGATCAACCCCGGAAGATCGCAGCGCGACGCTCGGATCGGGGAAACCGGTGGCCTTGCCGGGCGAGGACTTCCGCACCACTTTCTTGAAAGACGGTTTCGCCGGAGCAGTTGCCGAGCTGTGCCCGGCGGCCTTCGCATCGATCCGAAAAAAGGCGACGGCCGACTGGAGCTGCTCCGCCTGGGAGGAGAGCTCCTCGGCAGTGGAGGCCATCTCCTCGGATGCCGAGGCGTTCTGCTGGATCACCTGGTCGAGCTGCTGGATCGCTTTGTTGATCTGCTCGGCACCCAGATCCTGCTCCCTGCTCGCAGCGTTGATCTCCTGGACGAGCTCCGAGGTTTTCTGAATGTCGGGGACCATTTTCTCCAGAAGGGCTCCCGCCTTCTCAGCCACCTCGACACTCGACGCCGACAGCTCGGAGATCTCTGCCGCCGCCTTCTGGGAACGCTCGGCCAGCTTTCTCACCTCGCTCGCCACTACCGCGAACCCCTTGCCGTGCTCCCCGGCCCGGGCCGCCTCGATGGCCGCATTGAGGGCGAGGAGGTTGGTCTGGCGGGCGATCTCCTCGATGATCGAGATCTTGTTGGCGATCTCTTTCATGGCACGGACCGTCTCCGCAACCGCCTTCCCCCCGCTCTGTGCGGCCTCGGCCGATTTCACGGCGATCTTCTCGGTCTGCATGGCGTTGTCGGCGTTCTGCCGGATGTTGGAGGTCATCTGCTCCATGGATGTCGACGCCTCCTCGGCGGCAGCGGCCTGCTCGCTCGCCCCCTGGGACATCTCCTCGGAGCTGGAGGAGAGCTGCTGGCTCCCGGAGGCCACATTGTCCGCCGCTTCCTTCACCTCGCTGACGACCTGGCTAAGCTTTTTCACCATAGCGGCCAGCGCCTTCATCAGCTCGTCCCGCTCGGAGCGCTCCCTTACCTCCACCACAAGATTGCCGACGGCGATCTCCTGCGCCACTTTCGCGACGTTGTTCATGGCTTCGACGCTCTCTTCCAGGCTCCGATTGATTTTGGCAAAGTTTTCCCCAACACTCCGCGTGTCTTCGTCGGTGGCCGCCAGATCGGTTTCGATGCGCGTCTCCCCCCTGGCGAGCCTCCCCAGGTTTACCACCAGCTTGTTGGCCTCGTTCTCCTGGAATGAAGCCTGCTTTTGCGCAATCCGCCCCGCCTTTTTGATGGCTGTCTGGTCCACCACGAACTCACTGGCCCCCACGACCTGGTCGTTCCTGTCCCTGACGGGGGATGCGAAGTACGCGATCTCCAGGTCCATACCGTTCGGATGGGCGTCGATCTCCCGGTTAGCACTGATCACCTGCTGGATTGCCGTTGCACAGGCGCAGTTAGCTGTCCGGCAGTCGCCCGTCTTGAAATGGTCGTAGCACTTGGTTCCGATCACCTGCTGCTTCGTCATGCCGAGGAGGGTCGCGCCGGACTGGTTCATGTATTGAATGGTAAAATCCCTGTCGATTGTCAGGAACGGGTTGGGCATGACATCGATCTGCCCGAGGAGCTTATCGATGGTGTTGTTGACCCCTTCGATCATCTTGCCGAACTCTCCGGGATGCCTGGATGCATCCGCGCGCGTC
>WNGL01015109.1_pt1 | contig 13441 bp, 10 predicted proteins | sample 5400591 | NCBI WGS metagenome assembly WNGL01 (sample SAMN13153377, study PRJNA577476) | soil metagenome | isolation source: 80 cm soil or saprolite under Garry oak tree replicate 1 | place: USA:California | collected 2016-06-15
GGAGCTGGCGCCGCCCGCGGTGCAGGCGGGACATCACGGTTCCGATCGAGGTGCCCATGATGTCCGCGATCTCCTTGTAGGAGAACCCTTCGACGTCGGCCAGCAGAACGGCGACCCGGAACTGCTCGGGCAGCGAGTCGAGCGCCTCCCGGACCTCGTGCTCCGGGATCCGCTCCAGGAGCACCTCCTCAGGCGATTCCGACCCGCCCCCATTGGCATTGGCGATGCGCTGGTAGAGCGAGAAGTCGTCGACGTCATCCGTCGACACCGACTGCGGTTCGCGCTGGTGCTTGCGGTAGGTGTTGATGTACGCGTTGGTGAGGATCCGGTACAGCCAGGCCTTCAGGTTGGTGCCTGGCTCGAACTGGTGGAACGCGTTGTAGGCGCGCAGGAAGGTCTCCTGCACCAGGTCCTCGGCGTCGGCCGGGTTGCGGGTCAGCCGCAGCGCGCCGGCGTAGATGGTGTCGAGCAGCGGGATCGCGGACTCGACGAAGCGCTGCTCGCGCTCCTCCGGGGTCTCCTCGGCGGGAGCGCGGCTGCCTTCCTCAGGTGTCCTGCTCTCCTGTTGGCCGAGCTCTCGGGCAAAGGGTTGCAACCGGGGTCCTTCCAGTTGTTCCAGTCGCGGTAGTGGTGACGCCAGCGCCCGCAGTGGCGCACCAGAGGCCTGTCCAGACGCTGGCCGACACTCCTGCGCAGGATAGCAGGACAGTGCCAGGCTGGAACCAGGCGAATCGGAACGGACGAACGTCTGCAAACGGCAACCTCATGTGATCGTGGATTTCAAGATTGTCAACAGCGTTCACCCCGCCCACATTCCCCGGTGGAACCGTCGGGTGGGGTCGAAGCCATCGTGGCCATGCATGGTCAGGAGTCGCCGGTAATGACCTGGACCTGGTCGTAGCCGGAGGAGCCGCTGGGGTACGGCGGGGCCTCGTCGGCGGTCTGGACCCTGCCCTGGTCATCGATGGCCCGCACCTGGACGACGGTCCTGCCAGAGGTCGCCGGGCGCCACGGCAGCCGCCACTGCCGCCAGCTCGTCCGCGAGAGCTGGCGGCGCAGGATCGCCGGCATCCAGGTGCGGCCTCCGTCCAGCGACACCTGGACCCCGTCGATGCCGCGGTCGCCGGCCCAGGCGACCCCGGCGACCATCCCCTCGCCCCTGACCGAGCCGAGCTCCTCGGGGACGTCGATCCGGCTGGCCGTCTTGATCACCGCCTGGTTGTCCCAGCCGGCGCCACGCTGCCAGTAGCCCTTGTAGTCGTAGTCCACGACCACCGGCAACGAGTCGGTGTAGCCGCCGACGGCGTGGAACACCACGCGCACGGCCCGGTCGGGGACGCCGCCGGCGCGCTTCAGCAGCGCGGCCAGCGGGACGCCGGTCCATTTCGCGGTGCCGACCAGGTTCCCGCCCACCACGTTGGAGATGCACTGCATGGTGACGTACTGCTCGATGGCGGGCAGCGACAGGAGCTGGTCGTAGGTCAGCGTGATCGGCGTTCCCACCAGCCCGTCGATCCGCAGCTTCCAGGAGCCGGGGTCGACGTCGGGGTCGATGATCGACTCGTCGACCACGTAATGGCGGTGATTCGGGGTGATCTCGGGGGTCAGGCCCTGGATGGAGCGGAACGGGGCGTCCCCGGGGCCGTCGGGTGGCAGCGCCACCGGCTCGACCGGCGCCGCGCCTGCCGGGCGGGTCAGCGGCCTCCCGCCGCGGTCGCCCAGCCCGCCCCCGGCAAGGGCTCGCACCACCAGCCCGGCGGCGAGCAGGCCAGCGGCGCCGGCTCCCGCGCGGAGCACCTCGCGCCGCGTCCGGCCGAGCCCGCGCGCCGGCGGGGGCACGCGGTCACGCTCCAGCCGCTCCAGGGATCGCCGCAGCGACAGCGCGAACATCAGGCCGGCCAGCGCGACCAGCACCGCGTAGGTGGTGAACGACGGCGCCCCAGGGCCGGAGCGGTAGCCCCCCAGCGCGATCGCCGCGAGCACGATCGCCGCGGCGGCGGCCGCCAGGAGGCGTCGCGAGGCGGCTTGCCTGGCGACCGCGATCCCGGCCACACCGCCGGCGAGCACGCTGCCGACGGTGAAGCCGGCGGCGAACAGCCGGAGCGCCCAGTGCCCGAGCCGCTCGATGAAGAACACCGCCACGGTCCCGGGGATCAGCTCGACCACCCGCTGCGCCAGGCCCAGGGCCGGGAACGGCAGGTTCGCCTGCACCAGATGCGCAACGCCCAGCAGCGCGGTCGGAGGCAGCATCGCCGCCACGCCGGCTATGAACGCCTCGGAAGCGCGCAATCCCCGACCTTGTTCCATACCAACTGGAACGATAGTCCCCGGCGGCCGATTGCGCGTCCCGAGGGGGTCGTGCGTCGCGCGGCCGGCGCCGGTGATCGCGCGGCCCGCGGCCGGGCGGCGGTCCCGCTCCGGACCAGGCGGGCCGCCGCCCAGGGCGAGCCGTCAGATCAGGCGGCGCCTGCGGCGACGGTAGCCGGAGGAGCGTGTGCCGGACCGGTACCGCGCGCGGTAGCCGCGCCCGCGGAAGCCGCCGTTGACGGCGTGGTAGATGAGCAGCAGGATCACCGCGCCGACCAGCCCGACCACGAAGGTGTAGAGGTTGAAGCCGAGGGTGCCCGACCGGTTCAGGACCTCGGAGGCCAGGAAACCGCCGAGTACGGCTCCCGCGACGCCGATGATGGAGGTGACCACGAGGCCGCCCGGGTCACGACCCGGGACCACCGCCTTGGCCACGATGCCCACGAGCAGTCCCATGACGAGCAGAGCGAGGATGCTGGCGATCATGTCGGCTCCTTTCGTACGGAGGCGCCGGGGTCCGGCAATCCGAGCAACCCGGCACGAAGGAGGCTTGCCCGCCTTCGACCCCGCTGAAACGCGCGCTTCCGGCGTTGTGGACGCCGGCGGCGACGCTAGGTGAGGTGGGTGCGGTGGCGGGGCGACAGGGCGGTGGCCACGGCGTGGGCGAGGGCCGGGGCTTCGTCGGGGTCGAGCGTCGAGGCGGTAATGCGGATGCCGGGGCCGGAGCGCAGCCGGAACGGCTCGCCGGCACGGACGGCGCAGCCGGCCGCCAGCAGGTGCTGCACGGCCCCGTTCTCGGCCGCGACCGGCACCCACACGTTCATACCGGAGCGGCCGCTGCTGGCGATACCCTCCTCGGCCAGCGCCCGGCGCAGCGCCTGCCGGCGGGTGGCATAGGTCTGGCGGGCGCGTTCCAGCAGGGCGGCCGTGCCCGGCGCCGACCAGAGCGCCACCACCAGCAGTTGCAAGACGTGGCTTACCCAGCCGGGGCCGAGCGACTGGCGGCCCTCCACTCTGGCCGTGGTGGTGGCGTCGCCGGCCAGCACGGCCACGCGCAGGTCGGGGCCGAGCCATTTCGAGACCGACAGCACGTGCGCCCAGCGGGGACGGTCAGGGCCGGCCAGGGTGGTCCCGGCGGGCCCGGCGACCGGACCGGCGTGGTCGTCCTCGATCAGCAGCGCCCCGGGATGGCGGTCGAGGACAGCGCGCAGGGCGGCCACCCGGTCCGTGCCGGCCGCGGCCCCGGTGGGGTTCTGGGCGCGCAGTGAGGTGATCACGGCGGCGGCGCCCCGCTGCAGCGCCCGCTCCAGCGCGTCCGGGTCGAGGCCGTCGTCGTCCACCGGCACCGGCTCGAGCTCGAGCCCCAGCGACCGGACCAGGTCGAACGCCGGCGGGTAGCCAGGGTCCTCCACCGCGACCCGGTCGCCGGGCCGCAGGTGCGCGTCCAGGATGCGTTCGACGCCGTCGAGCGCGCCGTTGACCACCGCGATGGAGCCGGCGTTCACGCCCTCCGAGCGCAGCAGGCCCTGGGCCAGCTCGGCGAGCTCGGGCAGCACCGGCTCCTCGCCGTAGAGGTGGTGACGCCGATCGACCAGACCGAACGCGGCGTCCAGCGGTGGCAGCAGGCTCGGGTCGCCGTATCCCAGCGTCAGGTCGCGCACGCCGGCGGGCGGAGCCGCGATCTGCACCGGCAGGGGCGGTCGAGGCGCGACCGCCGTAACCCCGCGACCGCGGGCGGTGACCACTCCCCTGCCCCGGAGGCGGGCATAGGCGGCGGCGACCGTCGCCGGGCTCACGCCGAGCTCCCCCGCCAGCCATCGGATGGTCGGCAGCCGGTCGCCGGGGGCGAGCCGTCCCTGCCGCACCGCCACCTCGACGCTGGTGGCGATCTGGATCGCCGTCGACCCGGCAATGCCCTCTGTGCTCACGAAATTGATTCTAGAACGTATCTCGTGGCGGGCCTCCGGTCCCGGACGGGGGGCTGGCCGGGCGTTTCCCGCCCTGACGGCCCTGGATGGTTAGGGGTCGATTAGGGCGGCGCGCGATGGTGGTGCCGGCAGCCGGCACGGACAGGAGCGGAGCAATGATCACCTACCCGATGCGCACCTACCCGAACGTCGTCGTGAACGCCCGCGCGATCGAACGGATCGAGCTGGGCAGGCGGGTGTGCGACGCCATGGAGCCCGAGAGCCTGCCGCTGCGGGTCGGCAAGGACGCCCGCCTCGGCGCCACGCTGGCCGCCTTCGCGGCGGTGTGCCAGCGAGGCGACCTGGCCCGCCGCCGCGCCGCGATCGCACACTTCGCGCACCAGCTGCGCCAGCGCGCAAGCTGACCGCCAGGCCCTCCCTTGCGACCCGGCGACCCGGCAGGCGCCAGACCCGGCAGGCGCCATGAAATGAAAGAGACCCACGGATTCCGTGGGTCTCTTCTTGGTGGCGGGGGAGGGATTTGAACCCTCGACCTCTGGGTTATGAGCAACCCCGCGCCATTCCCACGGGGCCCCACCCAGTTCCGCCACATCCCCTCTGAGCAGCAGCGATAGTCCGTCATGGATGCCACCAAGCCCTTGGGCTCCCACGCGCTCCCGCTGCGTCCCGCTAGCAATTCCGCTGGCGTCCGCACTCCCCCACGACTCCCTTCGGCCGGTTCTGACGCAGCCCCCGGCGGTTCCTGACACCGTCCGATTCGCCCGCCTGTCGCTGGTGACTCCCGAGCCCTCCAGGGCCAAGCCTGGGGCCGCTTTTGAAGAAGCCCCCAGCGGTTCCTGACGCCGTCCGATTCGCCCGCCTGTCGCTGGCGGTTCCCGAGTCTCCCAGGGCCAAGCGCGCCGCACGAGCGAAGCGGCCACGGGATGGGGCAGCGGCATGGCCGAGGTCCGTTCCTGGCGTGACCGGGCCGCCTGCCGCGACCTGGTGACGGCAGACGACGACCCGTGCTTCGCCGACACCGACGAGGGCATCCAGGCCACGGTCGCAATCTGCGCCACCTGCACGGTGCGTGACGACTGCCTGACCTTCGCGGTGCGGACCGGGCAGCAGTACGGGGTGTGGGGCGGCCAGACCGAGCAGACCATCCGCCAGCTGATCGTCCTGGACCGCGCCGGCCGCCCCCACGGCACTCGAGCGCCCGCCGGCCTCCCCAACGCCGGCAAGACCCACTGCAAGCGCGGCCACCCCTTCGACGCCGCAAACACCTACTACCAGTACTCTGTTAGGTCTTAAGAGAGTGCCACGCTCGGGTGTACCTCTGAGGCGATATCGCCGAGCCGAAAGGAGCCCGCCACCACCGCCGGTGGCCAAGACGTGACACCCGCACAACTTCGACGTATCCGGACCCGCCTGACCACCTTCGCCGAGGATCTCTTCGCCTCCATCCCCCGCAAGGACCAGCGTCGTTGGGGTCAGACCTACCTGCGGGGCTTGTTGCTGGACGCCAAGCGCAAGTCGATCGAGCCGATGGCCGCCCGGCTGGCCCGTGGCGATCCCGACGCCGACGCCGACGCCGACGCCGACGCGCTGGAGCAGGCCCTGCAGCAGTTCGTCAACCAGAGCCCGTGGGACCCGGCGGCGGTGCGCCGCCGCCTGGCCGAGCGCATGACCGCGGCCATCCGGCCGGCCGCGTGGGTGATCGATGACACCGGCTTTCCGAAGTTCGGCCGCTACTCGGTGGGGGTCGCCCCGCAGTCCTGCGGGGCGCTGGGCAAGGTGGCCAACTGCCAGGTCGGCGTGAGCGTGCACGCGGCCACCGATGGGGCCTCCTGCCCGCTGGACTGGCGGCTGTTCCTGCCGCCCCAGTGGGATGACGATGCCGAGCGGCGCCGCAAGGCCCACGTGCCCCAGGGCGAGCGGCACCGGCCCAAGTGGCAGCTGGCCCTGGAGCTGCTGGACGAGCTCACCGACTGGGAGCTGCTGCCGCCGGTGCTGCTGGCCGACGTCGCCTACGGCGAGGTCAACCAGTTCCGGCTTGGCCTGGAGCCGAAGACACACCGCTCACCGAGCCCGAGCGGGCGCTCATGCAACAGTGGCTCACGACGTTGGCCGACGCCCCCGCGCACACACTTCCTGCGCCGCCGCGCCGACCGCAACGCAGAAGAAGGGAGAGCTTGCAATGACCACGACAGTGGCACCCGAGCTGACGACCTTCCGTTGGTTGCCGCAGTGGCGTATGTATCGCGGTTGCATGCTGCCCGTCCGGCCGAATGCACTTCTTCAGCGTGCACGGCCGATAGCGGCCATGGGTATCCGCATGCTGACTGCACCTCCACGCCGGCGGCAGGGTCATTTCTCAGTGTTTGCCTGAGGTGGTGCGGCGGCCCGGTTGATCAGGTCATGCAGCTGGTGCCGACCGGATATGCCGAGCTTGGGATAGGAGCGGTACAGGTGCGAGGCGACGGTGCGCGGGGACAGGAACAGCCGGTCGGCGATCTCGCGGTTGGTCAGGCCACTGCCGGCCAGGACGATGATCTCGCGTTGCTGCGGGGTCAACTCGGCCAGGGCGCCCGGGTCGCCGATCGGAGCGTTGACGCTCACCCCGCACGCTCGCAACTCGGCTTCGGCGCGCTGCGCCCATCCCGTCGCCTGGAGCCGCCGGAACGTCTCCAGCGCGGCAAGCAGGAGCGGCTTGGCCTCGTTGATCCGGCGGCGCCTGCGCATCCATTCGGCGTAGTCGAGTCGCAGCTGCGCCCGCTCGAAGGGCCAGCGGTCGCCTGCCGGGTCTGATAGGGCCTTCTCGAACTGCGCGCCGGCCTCGTCCGGGCCGGCGAACAGGCCGCGGGCACGGGCGAGGATCTGCTCCAGCCGGGGGGACGGCGTTCCGCTCAGGTGGCCGACCGCGCGGTCGAGGACGCCACGGCCTTCGATGCGCCGGTCAGCGCGTATCGCCGCCGCCGCCAGGTCTGCCAGGCCGAGGTAGGAGACGAGCGGATGGAGCGGGCTGCCATCCCGGCTGAACATCTGGCGGAGCTGGGCGTAGGCCACCAGGTGCGCGCCGTCGTCCAGGGCCGCGATGCCGAAGACCCGCCGCGCCCGGGCGGCGACCAGGCCGCTTTCGGCTGGGTCGATGCTGGCCAGGGCCTTGGCGGCCTGCTCGCGGGCCCCGGCGGTGTCTGCCCGCATGGCCTGGACGGTCGCTGTCATCAGCGCGGCCGAGGCGGCGACCATGTCCATCTGGTAGGCCTCGGCCAGGTCGCTGGCCTCGGCCGCTATGGTCAGTGCACTGTCCCAGCGCCCGGTGTCGATGTAGGCCCATCCGAGCGCTGTGAGCGAAGCACCGCTGGAGCCCAGGATGCCGGGAGACCGGATCCGGCGCACGGCTTCCCCGAGCAGCTCGACCGCCAGCTCGGATTCGTCGAGGAGCCAGGCCGTGGCGCCGGCACCGGACAGCGAGGGTTCCTCCAGGGGCGAGGCGGCGAGACGGTGGAGGTGCGGGATGAGCTGGTCCCTGCTGTCATGCGGGTCGGTGCTGGCTCGTATCCACAGCCAGAAGGCCTCGATGTCCGGTTGTTCACCATGGCCGCCGGATGGCAGCTGGGCTGTTGGCCCGAGAAGATGGCCGAGGGTGCGGCGAACGAGCTCGCGGTCGGCGGACGTGCCGGACTGGTGCGCGACGGTGGCTGCCGTCGCGAGCGCGTCCCAGGCGAGCGCGGGCATGCCAGGCGGGGCGTCCTCGGCGACGGCGATGAGCGCCGACAGCGCCGCCGTCCGCTGGTTCGACCAGGTCAGTGCCCAGCCCGCGGCACGGCGGGCGGCGAGCTGGATTGCCGGGTCGGCTGTGACCGCAATGGCACGCGCGGCGAGCTCCTGAACCCAGTCGGCCTGCCCCGTGGGGACGGCGGCCGAGGCGGCCGACACCAGCCGCCGTGCCTGCTGCCCGTGGTCTGCACTGAGCTCGGCGGAGCGCTCCAGAGCGCGTGCTGCGGCGGCGGCGCCACCACGGCGCTGCGCCTGCGCGGCCGTCTCCTCGAGCAGCGCGGCCACGTGCTCGTCGGGCCGCAGGGCCGCCGCGGCCAGATGCCAGGCTCGCCGGTCCGGCTGGTCATGCAGCGCGCCCGCCAGGTGGCGGTGCGCCGCGGCACGATCCGCGAAGGGTGCGGAGTGGTAGATGGCAGAACGGACCAGCGGGTGGGAGAACTGCAGGCCGGCCGGGCCGACTTTGATCAGGCCCAGCTCCTCGGCCGGCACCAGTGCCCTTGGCTCAACCCCGGAGGTGTCTCCGGCGGCTGCGCTGAGGTCGGGGCTGTCGGCGACCGCGGCAAGCAGCAGGGCGGCTCGGGTCGGCTCGGGGAGCGAGCCGAACCGGTGCGCGATGATGGCCGAGAGCCGGTCGGTCAGCGGCAGCGGCTCGGCGTCCCAGCGCCGTCCCGCGGCGGGATCGGCCGCGATCGCCCGGGTCAGTTCGATCAGCGCCATCGGGTTACCGGCTGCCTGGGCCAGCACCTGGCTGCGGGCGCGTCCGCGGGGCGGCCGGGGCTGCCGGTCGAGCAGCCGGCCGGCCTGCGACGAGGACAGCGGCCCCAGGTGCAGTTCGGGAACGTCGCGGTCGAAGCCTGTCGGCGGTGCGCTGCCGCGCACGCCTAGGACCAGCACGACCGCCTCGCTGCCCAGCCGGTGGGCGGCAAAGGCGAGCGCGTCCAGCGAGTAGCGATCGAGCCACTGGGCGTCATCGGCGACGACGAAGAGCGGGGATCCCGTCGACAGGTCCGACAGCAGGGTGAGCACGGCCATCCCGGTCAGCAGCCGGTCCGGACCAGCCGGATCAGATGTTAGGCCGAGCGCTCCCCGCAGCGCGGTCGCCTGAGGGCCCGGCAGACCTGACACGCGGTCAAGCACCGGCCGCAGCAGCTCATCCAGCCCGGCGAACGCAAGTTGCGACTCTGACTCCCTGCCAGTGGCCGCCAGCACCCGCATGCCCGCCTGAGCCGCCGTCGTCGTCAGCTCCGCCAGCAGCACGGTCTTGCCCATCCCCGCATCGCCGAGGACTACCAGCACCCGGCCCTCATCCGGGACCGGGTCGACCAGCGCCCGCAGCGTGGCGAGCTCAGCCTCCCGCCCGACCAGCTCCTCCGAGCCCGTCTCGCCCGCTGCCGTCATCTCCTCGCTCAGCCCTGCCCCGCGCCGCTCGTCCTCACCCCGTAGACAGTATTCCTTGGCCACATTCCCTCGGCCCCGCGCCCTCAGCCCACCGCGGCCGGAGCATGCGCCGGGAAACTGCGTCGGCGTGCCTTCCCGGAGGTGCAGTCAGGTTGCGGATACCGCCTTCCGGTCGCGCCGACGCAAAGTCGGTGCAAGGGGGTGCCGCCCTTCAGAGGCCGCGGCGCCAGGTGTCCGCATGAAGCACTGCGACGTGAGGCCGTGATGTCGTTCATCACCGTCGGGCAGGAGAACTCCGAAGCGATCCGGATCTATTACGAGGACCACGGCTCCGGCGCCCCGGTCGTCCTGGTGCACGGCTACCTGCTCGACGGCCGCTCCTGGGAGAAGCAGGAAGCCGCCCTGCTGGCCGGCGGATACAGGGTCATCAGCTATGACCGGCGCGGCTTCGGGAACTCCAGCAAGCCAAGCGTGGGGTACGACTACGACACCCTCGCCGCCGACCTCAGCGTGCTGCTCTGCGAGCTCGGCCTGCACGATGTGACGCTGGTCGGCTATTGCACAGGCACTGGGGAGGTGACCCGCTACCTGGCGGCCTACGGCACCGACCGGGTCCGCACCGCCGCGCTGATCGCACCGCTGCCGCCCTACCTGCTCAAGACGCCCGGCAACCCACAAGGCATCGACCGCGGCGTCGTCGAGGAGTTCCTGGCCGAGATCGCCGCCGACCGACCCGCCGCAGCCAAGTCCTTCCTCGACAAGGCCTACAACATCGACCTGCTGGGAGGCAGCCACGTCAGCGACCAGGCATGGCAGAACAGCTTCCAGGCAGCCCTCCGGGCATCCGCCACCGCCGCCCGCGGCTGCATCACCGCCGCGCTGGAGGACTTCCGCTGCGACCTTGAGCGGATCGATGTGCCGGTGCTGGTCATCCAGGGCAGCCAGGACCGCATCCTGCCCCCTGAGGCCACGGGAGACCGGCTGCCCGCGCTCATCCGCAACATCCGCCACATCGTCATCGACGGCGGACCACACGCGATCATCTGGACCCATGCCAGCCAGGTCAACCAGGCGCTCCTCGGCTTCATCCCCGTCACCGGGCCACGGTATCGGCAACCTGACGGCACCTGATCGCCGGGCGGCCAGTGCAGTCAACATGCGGATACCCGGCCGTCGGCCGACAGGCCAGCATGGGTTGGGAACGATCACTGTCCCCGGCAGGGAAGGAACCACCGAGATGGAGGCTCGACCAAACATCATCCTGGTCCATGGGGCATGGGCCGACGGCTCCAGTTGGAGCGGCGTCATCGAGCGGCTGCAGGCCGACGGCTACCACGTGACCGCTCCGCAGTTCCCGCTGACCGCGCTGGCCGACGATGTCGCCCGGCTACGCCAGGTGCTGGACCTCCAGGACGGCCCCACGGTCGTGGCCGGCCACTCCTACGGCGGCCAGATCGTGACCGCGCTCGGCACCGACGCGCCCAACGTGGCCGGCCTGGTCTACATCGCGGCCTTCGGGCTCGACCAGGGGGAATCGCTCGGGGCGCTGCTGTCACAAGGGCCGACGCCGCCGGCGCTGGAGCACCTGTTCACCGACAAGCAGGGCTTCGGCTGGCTGCCGCAGGACGACTTCGTCAAGCATTTCGCGGCTGACGTCGACCCAGTCCGGACCAGGGTGCTGCACGCCGTGCAGCAGCCACTGGCCGGCTCCACCTTCACCGACGTGATGGGGGTTCCGGCCTGGAGGTCGCTGCCCTCGTGGTACCTGGTCGCCACGCAGGATCAGGCGATCCCGCCGGACGCTGAGCGCCTGTTCGCCACCCGCATGGGCGCGACCACCGTCGAAGTCCCCTCCAGCCACGTCGCCATGGTGTCCCACCCTGACGAAGTGACGCAGCTGGTCAAGACGGCAGCCGAAACCGTTGCCGCGACGGCACCCTGACCCCGGGACGGGCAGGTGACATCCGGGCAGAGCAGCGGTGGAGCGAGTCGTTCGCAGACCCCAGCGGTGAGGCCTTCGCGGCAATCGCCTCTCCCCGCGTTGAGCTCGACGGCAGCATCTTCGCCCGGCCCGTTCACGGCCGCGACGCCGCCCGGCCGACCCTGCGTACCGCATCCCGGAATCTACGACAGCCTGACATTCACAGCGACGCTGCTGGTGGCAAGCGGGTCTACCTGGAGCGCTCGACAGCGAGATGCTCGGGCTACTGCGTCACGTGACCGGGGTGCCGGCATCCGTGCCTCCCTGCGCCCGCGCGCGCCACACCCTCCCATCTGCCAAGGAGCATCGCTATGCCCATGATCGACGTCTACGCCACGGCCGGGACCTTCCCCGACAAACACCAGCTCGCCGTCGACCTGGCGACTGCGGTCATGACCATCGAGAAGGTGCCGGACATCCCCATGTTCCGGCAAAACACCGCGGCCTTCATCCACGACCTGCCTGCCGGCAGCCTGTCCAACGTCGACGGGGAACGCAACTACGTGCGGATACAGGTCCTCACCAACTCAGGCGCACTCAATCGCGGCAAGCAACTGGCCGTGGTTGAGCGGCTGACGAACATTGCCGCTGATGCCGCCGGCGACCCCACACTGGCCAGCCGGACATGGGTGCTGCTGACCGAGGCACCCGACGGAGGGTGGGGCCTCAACGGCCACGCGAACACAAATGAGGAACTGGTGCATGCTGCCCGGGCACAGATCGCAAGCCTGGCGTCCGGCAAGCAGTCCGACGGCTGACAGCGCTACCTGGACTTCCCCCGACGACCGACCATCACAATGGGTGCTCCCGGGAGCTGGCGCCCTCCTCGCCAGCTTGTTGGCGCGGCCTCCCGTCCGCAGACACCGACGTCGCGAGCGGGGCCGGTAACGCAAAGCGTGCCCAGCGTGAGTGATGGTGGCACCTTGCCGTTCCGGAGCGTGGTTCCGAACAGGAAGCTTCGCTCAGGTTTCGGGGTGGAGCAGGTTGCGGGCATGCTCGGCCAGCAGCATGACGCCGCTTGGGTCCATGTGCGCCTCTAGCGACCGGAGCAGCGCGAGGAGCTTGGCGGGGGTGAGCACCGGGACGTTGTCCACGTATATCTCGTCCTAGGGAATCCGGGTGTCGTGGACGCACAGCAGCGGCAGGACCGGCGCGCCGAGCACGGCGGCGAGTTGCTGGGCCTCCGCTTCGACTTCAGCCAACCACAACCCGCTTTTCAGACACCCTCTATTGAGTTTCGTGGGTTAGGTTGACTGCTCAACGCGGAAGGCAGCTTCCGCCGGCTCAAGGGCTACCGGCAGATGCCGACGTTCGTCGCTGCGCTCGCCCGTCACGTCGAAGCTGTTACACCGGCATGCGATGCTGCACGAGTCGCATGAGAAGACTAACCGACGCCCCACCGCCCAGTGGTTGCAACTCAAAGCTGGACGCTCGGGACGACCTCGGCCCCCAAGTCTTGAGAGGAGTCCGCATGAAGACACCCCCGATCGTGTCGCCGGAGGAGTGGGAAGCTGCGCGCCAGGAACTGCTCGTGAAGGAAAAGGAGCTGACCCGCGCCCGTGACGCGCTGGCCGCCGGGCGTCGGCGGATGCCGTGGCTGGCCGTGGACAAGGCGTACCAGTTCGACGGGCCCGACGGCAGGGCGAGCCTGCTCGACCTGTTCGATGGCCGCCGTCAGTTGATCGTCTACCGCGCCTTCTACGGGCCCGAGGTCACCACGTACGCGGAGGGCGGCTCGTATCCGGAGCGGGCGTGCGTGGGCTGCTCGTTCCTTGCCGACCAGGTCGCGCCCCCCGCCCACCTGAACGCGCGGAACACGACGCTGGCGTTCGCCTCGCGCGCCCCCCAGGCCGAGATCCAGGCCCTAAAGGAGCGCCACGGATGGCAGCGCATCCCCTGGTACACGATCACCGACGACTTCGATAAGGACTTCGGCGTCGACGAGTGGCACGGCACCAACGCGTTTATCCGCGAGGGCGACCGGGTCTTCCGCACCTACTTCGTCGACGCCCGCGGCGACGAGCAGATGGGGAGCACGTGGAACTACCTCGACATCACCGCGCTC
>WNGL01006812.1_pt1 | contig 13435 bp, 9 predicted proteins | sample 5400591 | NCBI WGS metagenome assembly WNGL01 (sample SAMN13153377, study PRJNA577476) | soil metagenome | isolation source: 80 cm soil or saprolite under Garry oak tree replicate 1 | place: USA:California | collected 2016-06-15
AGGGCGCCTTCGACATGAGCGCGAGCGTAAAAGCCTATTTCGCGCTCAAGATGATCGGGGACTCCGTCGACGCCCCGCACATGGCGCGCGCGCGGGCGGCGATCCGCGCCCGAGGCGGCGCATCGCGCTCGAACGTGTTTACACGGGTGATGCTGGCGCTGTTCGGTTTCATCGGTTGGCGCGCCGTTCCGGTGATGCCGGTCGAGATCATGCTGCTGCCGAAGTGGTTCCCCTTCCATCTCGAAAAGGTCTCGTATTGGAGCCGCACGGTCATCGTGCCGCTCTTGGTATTGATGGCGCTTCAGCCGAGGGCGCGCAACCCCAGGCGTGTTGCGCTCGATGAGCTGTTTCTCGAGCTGCCGCAGACGATCGGGCTGGCGCCGAAGGCGCCGCAGCAGAAGGCGGCGTGGTTTTGGGTTTTCCGCGCCGTCGATACCGTGCTGCGTTTTGCCGCGCCGCGGTTCCCGAGACCATTGCGCCAGCGCGCGATGCAGTGCGCGGTGTCCTGGGTCACCGAGCGGCTCAACGGCGAGCATGGCTTGGGGGCGATTTTCCCGGCCATGGCAAACAGCGTCATGATGTTCGACGCGCTCGGCTATGCGGATGGTCATCCGCACCGGGCGATCGCGCGCCGATCAATCGAGAAGCTTCTCGCCTTACGTGACCACGAAGCTTATTGCCAGCCATGCGTGTCGCCGGTTTGGGATACCGCGCTCGCCTGTCACAGTTTGCTCGAGGTCGGCAGCGATCAGGCCGTAACGCAAGTCCGCAAAGGTCTCGAGTGGCTTGCAGCAAAGCAGATCCTCGAGCTCAAAGGCGATTGGATCGCGCGGCGGCCCGATGTGCGGCCCGGCGGTTGGGCATTCCAGTACGCCAATCCGCATTATCCAGACGTCGACGACACTGCCGTGGTGGTGATGGCGATGGACCGCGCGCAGCGCTTGAGCTCACAGAATGACTTCCGCGCATCCATCGCCACGGCGCACGAATGGGTCTTGGGGATGCAAAGCAACAACGCGGCTTGGGGCGCGTTCGATGCCGACAACGAGCACTACTATCTGAACAACATCCCGTTCGCCGATCATGGCGCATTGCTCGATCCTCCGACCGAGGACGTCACCGCCCGCTGTATTTCGATGCTGGCACAGATCGACGAATCCGCGCCGAACAGCGCGGCGGTGGCACGTGCGGTCGATTACTTGCGCCGCACGCAGACCGCAGAGGGAAGTTGGTATGGCCGCTGGGGCATGAATTACATTTATGGAACTTGGTCGGTGCTGTGTGCGCTGAATGCGGCTGGCGTGGACCATGCTTCGCCCGAGTTGCGCCGCGCGGCGGCATGGCTGGTCAAGATCCAAAATTCCGATGGGGGCTGGGGCGAGGACGGTATGAGCTACAGGCTTGATTACCGCGGGCACGAGAGCGCGCCGAGCACGGCCTCGCAAACAGCCTGGGCGCTCCTGGGCCTGATGGCGGCCGGGAAGCGCGACCATCCCGCCGTCGCGCGCGGGATCGATTATCTCTTACGCACGCAGGGCGAGGATGGCTTCTGGAACGAGCCGCGCTACACCGCAACCGGTTTCCCCCGCGTGTTCTATCTTCGTTACCATGGCTATTCTAAATTTTTCCCCCTGTGGGCGCTCGCGCGCTACCGCAATCTCAAAAATACCAATGCACGCTCGGTGCCGCACGGCATCTGATTCCAATCTCACTCGGTTCTCGCTTGTCACTCCGCCGCCTCGAGCGGTACGCGCTTCTCGGCCTCATGAATCGCCGCGAGTTCTTGCTCGACATGGCGCGAGAACACGAATTCGGCCGGGCGCTGCCGATCGAGCGGGATTTCGGGCGCCATCTGTCCTTCGGTGCGCGGACCGAAAATGGCGACCTTGAGTGCCTGCCATGGCTCCGACATCGTCGCTTCGGCTGCCGTCGGCTCGTAGCCGCAATGGGCCATGCAGTTGGCGCACTTTTCGTATCGGCCGGTGCCGTAGGAATCCCAATCCGTGGTGTCCATCAATTCATGGAACGTCTTGGCATAGCCTTCGCCGAGCAGGTAACAGGGTTTCTGCCAACCGAAGATGTTGCGGGTGGGCATGCCCCAGGGCGTGCAGTGATAGGTCTGGTTTCCGGCGAGAAAGTCGAGATAGAGGTTCGAGTGGATGAAATTCCATTTCTTACCCTTGCCCATGCTGAAGACCTTCCGGAACAGCTCCTTGGTCTTTCTGCGGCTGAGGAAGTGCTCCTGGTCGGGCGCGCGCTCGTAGGCATAACCCGGCGAGATCGACACGCCGATGCCGAGCCCCTTGCAGTAATCGAGGAAAGCCGCGACGTCTGCGGCGGGGTGGCCGTCAAAGATCGTGGCGTTGACGTTGACAGCGAAGCCCTTGGCCTTCGCGGCCTTGATCGCAGACACCGCGCGATCGAATACGCCCGGCTGACAGACCGACTTGTCGTGGTGCTCGCGCAGCCCATCGAGGTGGACGGAGAAGAAGAGATAAGGCGATGGCTCGAATAGATGCAGCTTCTTCTCCAGCAGGAGCGCGTTCGTGCAAAGCGAAACGAACTTCTTCTTGGCCACGAGACCCCTGACGATCTCGCCGATCTCGCGGTGGATCAGCGGCTCGCCACCTGGGATGGCCACCATGGGCGCGCCGCACTCGTCAGCGGCATCGAGACACTCTTTGACAGTGAGCCGCCGATTGAGAATTGGATCGGGATAGTCGATCTTGCCACAACCGACACAACCCAGATTGCAGCGAAACAGCGGCTCCAGCATGAGGACAAGCGGATAACGTTTGCGCCCCGAGAGCTTCTGTTTGAGGATGTAGGCGCCAATGCGCATTTCCTTGAAAAACGGTAGTCGCATTCTTTGTATGTTCCTGTTTGTCGCCTTAAACGCTTTGATCAACGCCTCACCCCGTCGCCGAGTTCGCGGGGTAGCCTGAACTCGATATGCTCTTCGCGGCCGGGCAATGTGGAGACCTCCACATCGCCCAGGTTCCGCAACGTGTTGATGACGTCCTCGACTAGCACCTCCGGCGCGGAAGCGCCGGCGGTAATGCCGATCGTTTGGGCATCCTTGACCCACTCCGGCGCAAGCTCGCTACCGTCGGCGATCAGATAGCTCGGAATACCGGCCTCGGCGCCGATCTCGCGCAGCCGATTGGAATTGGAACTATTCTTGGCGCCGACGACTAGAATCACATCGACGTGATGACTGAGTTCCCGCACCGCAGACTGGCGGTTTTGTGTGGCGTAGCAGATGTCTCTGATCTCTGGTCCGATAATATTGCGGTAGCGGCGTTCAAGCGCGGCAATGATACCTCGTGTGTCGTCGACGCTCAGCGTGGTCTGCGTGACATAGGCAACGGGTGTATCGGGCGCAATATCGAGCGCCGCGACATCTTGCTCACTCTGCACCAGCACCACAGGGCCGTCGATCTGGCCGAGCGTGCCCTCGACCTCAGGATGGCCAGCATGGCCGACGAGAATAAGCACGCGGCCTTGAGCGACGTAGCGCTTGCCCTGGTTATGCACCTTCGTGACCAAGGGGCAGGTCGCATCGAGCACCGGCAGCTGACGTCCGGCCGCTTCTCTCACCACACTCTTGGCGACGCCATGCGCGCTGAAGATGGTGACGGCGCCTTGCGGTACGTCCGAGAGTTCCTCGACGAAAATGGCGCCCTTGGCCTTGAGGCTATCGACAACGAATTTGTTGTGCACGATCTCATGGCGCACGTAGACCGGTGGCCCGTATTTCTCGAGGGCGCGCTCGACGATTTCAATCGCGCGCACCACGCCGGCACAGAATCCCCGAGGTTGCGCCAGCATCACCTTTATCGTCCGGCCCGGCTGCTCCTGGGTCGCAGGAGTGTCCCGGGAGGGGTCCAGTTGGCGAGGCCCTTGAGGGCCGGCGCGCACGGCCGCAAAGCTCGCACGGCTTGGGCCGTCAACGGCTTGAGCAGGACGCATCTGTGCGGCAGGGGGGATCGGCGGGAGGGCCATGATTCCGCCATTTTCCCACATCGGTTCGCGCAGGCACAGCCCAAATTATTATGAATTTGCAGGCGAAGCCGCTCCCTTCGAACTTGATGGCGGCTTTTGGGGTTGTTCGGTTTGATCGTTGTTCTGGCAGTGTTCCCCTACAACCTTTAGCCGTTGTCAACGCACTGAAATGCCTGTTATTCCGCCCGCCATACTGGCTCACCGTCCGATCCGAGCGGATCCGTTAGCTTTCAGGACCTAACCATGCTGCAGCGGGCGATCGTCACCATTGTTGATTGTTGCACGCGCTACGCGGCGCAAATCATAGGCATCGCGGTCCTTTTGGGTCTTGTCACCGGCATATATGCGGCCGGCCATTTCGCCATCGACGCCGACGTGAACAAGCTCATTTCCAAGGAATTGCCATGGCGGCAACGTGAGGTGGCGTTCGAAAAATCGTTTCCCCCGAAAGAAGAAACGATCCTCGCGGTCATCGATGCTCCGACCTCGGAATTGGCGACCCAGGCGACGACGGCGCTGATCCAAAAATTGGCCCCCCAGAAGGATCACTTCCACTCGATTTTGGAAGCTGGCGGAGGGCCGTTCTTTGCAAAGAACGGGCTGTTGTTCTTGCCAACTCAGGAGGTCATCGGCCTCACCAAGAAACTCGGCGAAGCCAAGCCCCTGATTCAGACCCTGGCGCAGGATTCCAATCTGCGTGGCCTGACAACCGTCCTCAACTACGGGTTGATCGGCGTGCGTATGAACCAATACACGCTCGATGATCTATCAGGCACGCTGAATACGGTGTCGGACACGCTCGATGAGGTCATCGCGGGACGTCCGGCGAGCTTCTCCTGGCTCGCAATGCTCAACGGCCGGCCAGCCAATCCGGACGAGCGGCAGCGCTTCGTCGAATTTCGGCCGGTGCTCGACTACGCCGCGCTCATGCCGGGTAAGGTTGCGACCGACGCCATTCGCCAGGCGGCGGCCGAGTTGGATATCGGCAAGAGCTACGGCGCGAGGGTACGCCTGACTGGACCAGTCGCGATTGCGGATGAGGAATACGCCACTCTGCAGGAGGGCGCTTTCGTCAATACCGCACTGACCATCCTAGTGGTGCTGACCATTCTGTGGCTCGCCTTGCGTTCGTTCGGGATCATCTTGGCGGTGGCCCTCAGTTTGTTGGTCGGCCTGACCATTACCGCCGCGATCGGCTTGGCAATCGTCGGCGCGCTCAACCTCATTTCGGTGGCATTCGCGGTGCTCTTCATCGGTCTTGGTGTTGACTTCGGAATTCAGTTCAGCGTGCGCTATCGTGCCGAACGTCACGACGTCGATAATCTCCACGAGGCGCTGGTGAATACCGCGAGCCACGTGGGTGCGCCGCTGACCCTTGCCGCGGCGGCAACCGCCGCCGGGTTTCTCTCGTTCCTTCCGACTGACTACAAAGGCCTGTCCGAGCTCGGCTTGCTCGCCGGTCTTGGCATGATCATCGCGTTTTTAACCAGTATCACGCTCATTCCGGCATTGCTGACTGTCCTGCGGCCGCCGGGCGAACCGGAAGAGATGGGTTTCAAAGTCCTGGCGCCGGTCGACCGGTTCATGGAGCGGTACCGCATCCCAGTCATCGTTGGCACCGGGCTCGTTGTCACGGCGGGTCTCCCACTGCTTTATTGGCTGCAGTTCGACTTCAATCCGCTCAACCTGCGAAGCGCAAACGTCGAGTCGGTTGCGACTTTTCTTGAGCTGCGGAGCGATCCGAACATCGGGGCGAGTTCGATTTATGTGCTGGCTCCAAACAAGGAGGCCGCCAATATCGACGCGGAGAAGCTCTCCAAGCTGCCCGAGGTCGCAAGCGTAAAGACGATCGACAGTTTCATTCCCGATGACCAGCAGCCCAAGCTCGCCGCCATCCGCCAGCTCGCAACCGTGCTCGATCCGGTGCTGCGGCCGGATCCCAACAAGAAGCCGCCCACCGATGCCGACAACATTGCCGCGCTCAAGTCCGCCGTGGATGCTTTGAAGCAATCGGCGGGCACACAGACCGGACGAGGCGCCGCCGCCGCCAAGCGGCTGGGGGAGGACCTTGGGAAGCTCGCGAGCGGCGATGAAGCCTTACGCGCGCGCGCGCACGCCGCCATGATCCCTTCACTCAACACGGCACTGGATGAGCTGCGGAATTATCTGCAGGCGCAGCCGGTCACGCTCGAAACCTTGCCTCCTGAGATCGCGCGCGAGTGGGTGACGCAAGACGGGCGGTACAAAGTCGAAATTCTCCCCAAAGGCGATCCCACCGACAACGAAACGTTGCGCCAGTTCGCCCGCGCGGTCCTGGCAGTCGAAGCAAATGCGACCGGCGGTCCCATCGCAATTCTCGAGTCCGGCCGCACCGTCGTGCAGGCATTCTATCAAGCCGGCTTTTGGGCGCTTGGCTCCATTATAATCCTGCTCTGGATCGTGCTGCGCCGCTTGGGCGACGTCCTTCTCACCATCATTCCACTGCTGGTGGCAGGCATCGTCACGATGGAGCTGATGGTCCTCTTTGGCATGAAGCTCAACTTCGCGAACATCATCGCGCTGCCGTTGCTGCTCGGCGTCGGCGTTGCCTTCAAGATTTACTACATCATGGCGTGGCGGGCCGGCCAAACCGATCTTCTGCAATCGAGCCTGACGCGCGCCGTGATGTTCAGCGCGCTCACCACCGCCACCGCTTTCGGCAGCTTGTGGCTATCAAGCCACCCCGGCACCTCGAGCATGGGCAAATTGATGGCGCTCGCGCTCGTCACCACCATGGCGGCGGCGGTGCTGTTCCAGCCGGTTCTGATGGGCCCGCCGCGCGAGCCGAAACCGAAAAAGTCCAAGCGTCGCATGAGCGCAGGCGCGGGCGCGGCTCAATCTCAGGAGCCGGTTGCAGTCGGCGCCGACAGGTCAACGTAGACCTGCCCGTCCCTCACCTCGGTCCGGAACGTCCTGAGATCCGTGTCGCAGGGTGGTTGCACGGCTTTGCCGCTGGGTACGTGAAACGCGCCGAAATGCAGACTGCACTCGATGACATCGCCTTCCAGAATGCCGTCGCCGAGATCGGCCATGGCATGCGTGCAATATGCCTCGGTAGCGTAGAACGTCCCTTCGATGTTGTAGACGGCGACGCGCTCGCCCCCCACCTCGAAGCTCTTGACGCTGCCGGGCGGAACATCGGCGACGGCGCATACAGGGACCGCATTTTCTGCCATGGCTCGCCTATGGGCTAAGGAGACAAGTGCTTTAGCGGCGTTCGTGAAAAGTTCAATAGGGAGCGCCGCTGTCAACAACGGCAAGCGCGGTGGCCGAATTGACCGCCTTTCGTGCAGGCATGTACGTTGCGGGATGCAACGCAGCGCGTGGGGGAGAAGCCGATGCCCAGGTTGGACCACCTGATCGAAGAACTCGTCACCGCAAACCGCATTCTCGCCCGTGAAGGTGTGGTGGATTCCTTCGGCCACATCAGCGTGCGGCATCCGGACAATCCGCAGCGCTACCTGCTGTCGCGATCACGGGCGCCGGATTGCATCGAGAGCGGCGACATCATGGAGTTCACTCTCGACGGCACGCCGGTCGATCCCCGTGGCCGCGCGTCATATCTCGAGCGATTCATCCACGGCGCGCTCTACGAGGCGCGACCGGATATCATGTCGGTCGTGCACAATCACAGCGAAAGCGTCATTCCGTTTGGCGTGACCGGCAAGAAAATCAAAGCGATTTTCCACATGGGAGCATCGATCGGACATGACGTGCCGGTTTGGGACTCCCACGACGGTTTCGGAGACACCGCCTTGCTGGTCGAGAACATGGAGATGGGCCGCGATCTCGCCAAACGCATCGGCGCGGGCGCTACGGCGCTCATGCGTGGCCACGGTGCAACGGTGGCCGGCAAGGATATCCGGCAAGCCGTGTATATTTCGGTCTACCTGGAGGTCAACGCGCGGCTGCAAAAGCAGGCAATGGACATGGGCGCGATCAAATTCCTGACCGCCGGCGAGGTGGACAAGGTTTCCGGGCGCACCGGATCCTACGGCATCAACCGCGCTTGGGAGAATTGGTGCCGTCGCGCGGGCCGTCCGTTCCAGGCAGATGCGGGATGAGGCTGAGCGCTGGACGTATGCGGCGCTGCAAGCAACGGCCGTGGTTGTCGGGACGTGCTATAGGTCGGCCTCGGCCGTGCAAAGCGTGAAGTGCGTGAGCATGGAGGGCCGAAAGAAAATGGCTGCCGTGCACTCTGAGCGCATTGACGCAGGTGAGCCGAAATTCCCGGCCGCTGATCCCATTCTGGTCGTCGAGAATATCGTCAAGCGTTTCGAAACTCCGGACGGCGTCCTCACCGCGGTCGATCACGTATCCCTCAACGTCGCGCCGGGCGAATTCGTCGGCGTGATCGGCCCATCTGGCTGCGGCAAGTCGACGTTATTCAACGTCATCGGCGGCTTGCTCGACGGCTATGACGGTATGGTCAGGGTCGCGGGCGAACGAGTGCGCGGGCCGCATCCTGCGATCGGCATGATCTTTCAGGAAGAATCGACCTTCCCTTGGCGCAACCTGATCGATAACGTCGCGTTTCCGTTGGAAATAATGGGCTTGCCGAGAGCCGAGCGGTACGAGCGGGCGCGGCAGTTCGTAAAGCTCGTGGGGCTCGAGGGATTCGAGCGGCGGTATCCCGCCGAGCTGTCGGGCGGCATGCGGCAGCGCGTGTCGATGGCGCGCACGCTGGCGGCGCAACCCAAGATCCTCCTGATGGACGAACCGTTCGCCTCGCTCGACGAGCAGACCCGGCTCCTTCTCGGCGACAAGGTCTTGCAAATTCAGCAGCAACTCAAGCAAACGACTCTTCTCATCACTCACAACATCACCGAGGCGGTGCAACTCTCCGACCGCATCGTGGTGATGACCTATCGCCCGGGCAAGGTGAAGCGGATGGTGGAGATCAGGCTGCCGCGTCCGCGTACTTCTGAAATCGTGTCGAGTGAGGCGTTCGGGCGCTACGTGGCGCAGATCTGGAGCGATCTGCGCGAGGAGGCGAGCCGCGGGCTGGATGACGAGGAGAGCAGGAAGTTGCGCGAAGCCGAGAAGCGATGATTGCCGCGACGCTTGCCAAGAATAAATATTTTCCTGCCGCGCTCGGCATCGGCTCGTTCGTCGCGTTCATCGCGCTTATAGAACTGCTGATCCGCGTCGGCGTCATCAATCGCTTCATCGTGCCGATGCCCTCCGACATCATTGCCGCCTTCCCGCGCGTGATCGTCGAGGAGCATGTCCTTCAACGCTTCCTGCTCACCGCCGGGGAAGCGTTCTCCGCCAGCATCCTGGTGACCATTGCCGGCGTCGCCGGCGGGGTCGTGCTTCATCGCTATAATTTGCTGCGGCTCGCGACTGAGACCTGGGTCGCGGCGATCGCGGCGGCACCGCTCGTTCTGATGTATCCGCTGTATCTAGTGATCTTCGGCCGCAGCGCCCTTACTATCGTGATGATGGGCTTCACCGCGGGAGTCGCGCCCGTCATCCTCAAGACACTGGAAGGCCTTTTGGCGACGCGACGCGTGCTGATCAACGTCGGTAAGAGCTTCAATCTAACCCCATCGCAGCAATTCTGGAAGATTCTGTTTCCCGCCGCGCTGCCGACCATCTTTGTCGGACTGCGGCTCGGTTTGATCTTCGCGCTCATCAATATCGTGGGAGTCGAATTTCTGATCAATTTCGGCGGCCTTGGGCAGCTTATCAACGAGCTTGCCGAGCGGTACGATCTTGCCGGAACCTATGCCGCGATCTGCTTCGTGATCCTGGTCAGCATCTGCGTGTTCATCCTCATGGAAAGACTCGAGCGATGGCTGAGACCGGTCGATTGAGGCTGCCGACGACAAGCCCGTTGGGGCTGCCGCTGCGCCCGGTCACCGCGCTGCGCCTCGCGATCATTGTGGCCATTGTGGTGATTTGGGAAGCCGTCTCCGCGTCGGGATGGCTCTACCGCGACGTCGTGCCTTCGCTCCTCACCATCGGCAGAGCGCTTTATGTGACGCTGAGCGATCCGACCTTCTATTTCCACCTCGGCACGACCGCCTACGAGATCGGCATCGCGACGGTGATCGGCGGCTTGAGCGGGCTCGCGGTCGGCATCTTGCTCGGTGGCAGCAAATTCATGTCGCGCGCTTACGAAGCCTATCTTTATTACCTAGGTCCGTGCCCCAAGATCATCTTCTTTCCAGTCATGATCATGTGGTTCGGCGTTGGGCCCGGATCCAAGGTGGCGATGGGCGCGATCTCGTGCTTCTTTCCGGTCGCTCTTAACATCGCCGGGGGCATGCGCGAGATCGATAAGGTGCTCATCCGCGTGGGGAAGAGCTTTCGCGCCAACACCTGGCAGATGGTCACCAAGATCTACCTTCCTGCCATGCGCCACCCAGTCATTAACGGGATGCGCCTCGGCCTCGGCGTGGCGCTGATCGGCACGTTGCTTGCCGAGACGAAGCTCTCGAATCGCGGAATCGGGTTTTTGGTGATTCAGGCCTACAGCATCTTCAACATGCCGCAGATGTACGCGCTGCTGATCATCCTCTTCGTGATCGCAATCGGTGCCAACGCGCTGATCGGGCGATTCGGCGGTCTCGACGACATCAAAGCTTCCTGAGTGCTCTACTCCTTGCCTTAGAGGTGTCCAATGGTTGCAGTTGCCGCGGCGAGACCTCAACCGCTTCCTCCCAATCTGCCGTCGCATCGTGATCCCTATTACGCCGGCCAATGGCAGAAGCCGAAATCACCGCGTTATGTGGAGACCATCAGCCCAGGAACCGGCGAGCCGCTAGGAAAGGTGATCGACGGTTCGGCGGCTGATGCGGACGCCGCCATCGCCGCCGCCAAGACCGCCTTTCGCGAGTGGCGGCACGTGCCGCCGCTCGAACGGGCAAAGATGCTGCGAGCGATCGCCGACGTGCTGCGCAAGAACGGCGATGAGCTTGCGATGATCGACGCCGCTGATTGCGGCAATCCCTATGCCGAGATGGTGCGTGATGCCCAGATGGGGGCGGCACAGCTCGACTTCTATGCCGGCCTCGTCACCGAGATGAAAGGCTCATCGATCCCGATGGGCCCGGAGGCGGTCAATTTCTCGGTGCGCGAGCCCTTCGGAGTGGTCGCTCGCATCATCCCATTCAATCACCCATTTATGTTCGTTGCAGGAAAATCGGCGGCGCCGCTCGCCGCCGGCAACACCGTTGTGGTCAAACCGCCCGAACAGGCCCCGCTGTCCTCCCTGCGGCTCGCCGAGTTGATCGACGGTATCCTGCCGCCGGGCGTTTGGAATCTGGTACCGGGCGGCAGGGAGGTCGGCCAAGCGCTAGCGAGCCATCCCGACGTCGCCAAAGTGGCGCTCATCGGCAGCGTGCCGACCGGCCGCGCCGTGATGAAGGCGGCCGCCGATACGCTCAAGCCGGTCACGCTCGAGCTCGGCGGGAAGAACGCACTGATCGCTTTCCCCGACGCCGATCTCGACGCTGTGTCGGCTGCCGTCGTTGACGGCATGAATTTCACCTGGTGTGGCCAATCCTGCGGCTCGACCAGCCGCGCCTTCGTGCACGAGAAGATTTACAACGCGGTGCTGGAGCGGGTGAAAAATTCAGTCAAACGCTACCGGCCCGGCATCCCGACCGATCCTGCAACGACCATGGGTTCGATCGTGAGCAAGGTGCAATATGATCGCGTGCTCGCTTATATTGAGGCCGGCAAAGAGGAGGGCGCCCGGCTTCTCACCGGCGGCAAACGGCCGAGCGATCCGCATCTCGCCAAGGGCTTCTATGTCGAGCCAACGGTGTTCGCCGACGTGACCATGGACATGCGCATCGCCAAGGAAGAGATCTTCGGCCCAGTCCTCTCCATTTTCAAATGGAGCGACGAGGACAAGATGCTGGCGCAGGTGAATCAGGTCGAGTACGGACTGACCTGCTCCATCTGGACCAATGATCTCGCCACCGCCCATCGTGCGGCGGCAGCTGTCGAGGCGGGTTTCGTATGGATCAATGAGGTATCGAAACATTTCCTCGGCGCGCCCTTCGGCGGCTACAAGCAGTCCGGCACCGGACGCGAGGAAGGCATCGAGGAACTGTTGAGCTTCACGCGCGAGAAGAACATCCACATCAACCTTAGGAGACGCAGCGGCGCGCATTGACACCGCATGTCAGCTCCGGAATTTCGCATCGCCGGAAGAGGCGGAGGAAGGGCGGCGTGCGGCCGCCCCTCGACGCCACGCGAGATCAGTGACGAGCGGTTCGCTGCGGACCATAGCTGACCCGATAGACCGCGCCGTTGTAGTCATCGGAGATCAACAGCGAGCCGTCCTTCATAACCATCACATCGGCCGGCCGTCCGACATAATTGTTGTTCTGGAGGAAACCGGTGACGAATGGCTCCATCGACCTGAAGGTGCCGTCCGGCTTTAGCTTCACTACGACAAGGTCACCCCCGATCTTGGTGCTGCGGTTCCACGAGCCATGCCGCGCGATGATAATTTGGTTGCGGTAGGCGGCCGGGAACATACTCCCAGTGTAGAAGCGCATTCCTAAAGCCGCCGCGTGCGGCCCCAGCAGCGCGATGGGCTTGGTGAACTCCTCGCAGGAATGGCCCCATCCAAATTCCTGGTCCGGAATATTGCCCTGGTGGCAGTAGGGGAATCCGAAGTTGTCCTTGCCGGGCTGGGTTACTCGATTGAGCTTGTCTTCCGGTATGTCTTCCGACAGCCAATCCCGCTGGTTTTCGGTGAAGTAGAGCTGTTTTAGCACCGGATGCCAGTCCATCCCGACGATCTGGCGAATGCCGCTCGCAACCACTTCGAGCCCACTGCCGTCTAAATTAAGACGGTAGATCTTGGCATGCCGCTCGGGCGGCATGCAGATGTTGCAGGGTGCGCCGACCTGGAAATAGAGCTTCTCGTCGGGACCGATCGTAAGATATTTCCAGCCGTGCGCCTCATCCTTCGGGAGATCGCTGAAGATGACGGTCGGCTTCGGCGGGTTGTCGAGCTTGTCTTCGATGTTGTCGATTTTCGAGATCTGGGACAGTTCGGCGATGTAGAGCGTGCCTTTGTGCAGGACGATGCCGTTAGGGCGATAAAGCCCGGAGGCGACGACCTTGACCTCGCGCGTCCCGCCCTTGTCCACGATGGCGTGAATCTTGTCCTTGAGGCGGCTCGAGACGAACACCGTGCCCTTATCACCGAGCCGAAGCGTGCGCGCGTTGTCGAGGCCGCTCGCATAGACCTCGATCGTGAACCCCTTCGGCGCCTTGAGCTTGTCAATAGGGAGCTTGTCGGCCGTGGCCGGGATGGGCGGCGGCGCGACCGGCGCAAGCCTCTTTGCGGCGTCACTATCCGGTCGCCCAATCAACGGAGAACCGGGCGGCAGCGGAGCTTGCTGCTGCGCGGCCACCGGCG
>WNGL01018884.1_pt1 | contig 13435 bp, 16 predicted proteins | sample 5400591 | NCBI WGS metagenome assembly WNGL01 (sample SAMN13153377, study PRJNA577476) | soil metagenome | isolation source: 80 cm soil or saprolite under Garry oak tree replicate 1 | place: USA:California | collected 2016-06-15
TGCGTGTCAAGGCTCCCATTTATGTCACACTCGACGTGATAGAACGCGCTGGCAATATGGATGCCGGCATGCAAAATGTCACAGAAGAGCCCGATAGATTGAAAGAATGGCTCGAGAACCTCAGGCCTGAGGATTTTGGGAAACTGTGATGGCCATTCTGAGAGAAGTTGTCGTTGCGGAGGCATGGCATTCTTAGTCCTTCTGTAAGGGTCTAACCTTTCACACATATCCTATCTTGCATCGTACATCTGTTCATGCGTATATTAGGTGAAATGCCTCAGGTTGCCTAGCGAAGGAGAGCGTAGTTCATGGCCAGAGCGACAGATGCCTCTATGGGGGAAGAGAACGTAACGAGGCGGCGCTTCCTGAGTTTTGTAGGATGGACGAGCTTCGCCTCTTTTTTTGGTGGCATCACGCTGGCCTCAGTGCGCTTTCTCTTTCCGCGGATCTTGTATGAACCTCTGCAGGAGTTTGTCGCGGGTAAGCCAGAGGATTATCAGGTGGGCGAGGTCAGCACACGCATGTTGAAGGAGCAACGGGTATGGGTGGTACGCAACGAGCAGGGTATCTATACGCTCCTAGCTACCTGCACCCATTTGGGTTGTACTCCTATATGGCATCCGGCGGAAGACCGTATCAAGTGCCCATGTCATGGCAGTAACTTTCTGCGAGATGGACAAAACGTCGCAGGTCCTGCTCCTGTGCCACTGTTTCGAGCTGCTATTTCACTTGATGTTACCGGGAAAATTCTTGTCGACAAGGGGCGTAAGGAAAACCAGATCGGTAAACGTGACCGGCCACCTTTCTTTCTCCCCTTAAAGGCTTGAAAGATTTTACTGCCTGACTGAAGACACCAGCATTGCGAGACCATAATCTGTTTGAAAACGCTTGAGCGTAAGGAAGTGTCATGGCGAAGGTGAGTCTCAAGACACTGCAACACGCAGTAGTGGACAGTCAAATCTGGAAGTCGATCTTTCGGCATGGTTATGCGATGAATCGGCGGAATCGACTTCTCGCCGTCACGAATAATGTTTTCTATCATATTCTTCCCACAAAAATTACCAAATACGGTATGCGTATGCGCTTCCATTGGGGTGCTGGGATAATAACCTTTTATTTATTTCTGGTTTTGACATTCACTGGTGTCTTGTTGATGTTTTACTATGTTCCGACGGTTCCTCGAGCTTATTTCGACATGAAAGACTTGCAAAATGTCGTACCCTTCGGGAATATACTGCGTAATGTCCATCGTTATGGAGCCCATGCTATGGTCTTCATGGTTATGGTGCATATGGCACGTACCTTTTATACAGCTTCTTACAAACCGCCTCGTGAATTTAACTGGAGTGTGGGAGTCATCCTCCTTACATTCACATTTCTGCTGAGTTTTAGTGGTTATCTGCTCCCCTGGGATCAGTTGGCCATATGGGCTGTAACGGTCGGTACGAACATGGCACGCGCCACCCCCTTGCTTGGGCATGAGGGCCCGTTTGCCAATCTCATTGGTATGAAGATTAACAACGACGTGCGTTTTGCATTGTTAGGCGGTACGACCGTAGGGTCCGCTACTCTGTTGCGTTTTTATGTCTTGCACTGTATTGCCTTCCCTATCGTCCTGACAGCTTTTATTGCTGTCCATTTCTGGCGCGTACGTCGCGATGGCTATTCGGGGGATGTGCACGCAAAGATATAGCGGAATACTCTGTAGGTATCGATGGCTCATCATGCGGATGGAGAGGTAAGGAGATTTCAGGTATGGCCACGAGTGATAAAACGAGAGAAGCGCGCCAGACGGCGCGGCAAACGCGGCGAGTGCCAACGGCTGGGGAAGACCAGTATGAGCTCACATGGCCGTATTTTATGTACACTATTGTCTTGTGTTTTCTCCTGACTACGGCAATCTTATGGGTGTGGTCCATGGTGATGCCGGCACCTCTTGAACCGCTGGCCGATCCCAATAAAACACCCAATCCCTCCAAGGCTCCATGGTATTTTGTCGGTTTGCAAGAGCTTCTCGTCTATTTTGACCCCTGGATTGCTGGTGTGATGCTACCGACCCTCATTATCGTTGGCTTAATGGCGATTCCTTATATTGATAAGAGCCCACATGGCATTGGGGAGTACAATTACAAAGATCGGAAGTTTGCTGTATGGGTGTTTTCACTGGGAACGGCTTTTTGGTTCTTGTTGATTATTATCGGTTACTTTTTTCGTGGTCCAAGTTGGCAATGGTACTGGCCCTGGGAAAGCTGGGAATTTCATAAGGAATCGCATGTTGTTACCCATAGTTGGAGTATCGTCGAAGGGCTAGTGTTTCTCGTCTGTTATGCTGCTGTCGGTCTAGGATTGCCCATTGCTTTGCCCTACGTTATGGGTCCCAAAGTGGCTGCGGATTCATGGCTCAAACGCCTGTGTGATGGGCTCCAGACTTTCTATGAAAAGCGCGGACCAACGATCTATACCATTGAGATGCTGTTGCTATTAGGGATGATTGGTATCCCAATCAAGATGATTTTGCGTCTGTTTTTTAATATCAAATATATTCTCACCATTCCAGCTATCCAGCTCAATATTTAAGCTGTTGCTCTCTATAGATATTCCTGAGCGAGAGTAGAGCTTAGGTCTGCGATCAACGACAGGTCGTATGGGGGAAAGGAATGCCTCATGGCAGAAGAGGAGGTCAAGCTTTTTAGTAACAATTTTATGGCTGCTGCTTTTGCTTTGGCCAATTTGTTGCTTGTGCTGTTACTCATGTGGACCATGACTACAGAGTACGCTCCAGAGTGGAAGAAGTACCAACGCGAGTATTATCGTCTGTGGGCGGCGAAGCTCACAGAGGCTGACCTCCAAAGTGATCCTGCTCTCAAGCAGAAGTTGCTTACTAAACCTCTGGAAGTGAAGCAGACTTGGGATGCGAAGCTTGGGATTACGGATCGCTGCATGACTTGTCACATGGGTGTCGACAACCCTAAAATGACGGACGTTCCACAACCCTATAGGACACATCCAGATATCAAACCTCACGATTTTAAACAATTAGGCTGTACCGTATGCCATGAAGGCCAGGGGACGGCCACCACAAAGCATGCTGCGCATGTGATGGAAAATCTTGAGGGACGCTTTGGATCTTTTGATGAACAGGAGATGGGCTGGAACCGTCCTATGTTGCCATTGGAATATGTCCAGGCGTCTTGTAACAAGTGCCACAATGTGATGGAAGCACCGGTTCCAGGGGCTGAGCAACTCAATACTGGTTGGAAGATAGTCCAAGAAAAGGGCTGTCAGACCTGTCATTATATTGTTGATAGTGGGGCGAAACAAGCACCTGAACTTAGTATAGTTGGTACGAAGTTTTATAATGAATCTGGATATTCCGAGGCTTTTCACGACGTGCGTTTTGGTTACTTGAAGGAATCTGTGCGTTGTCCACAGGCTAATTTGAGTCACGAAGAAGCAGAAAAATGCAGGGCTACGCCGCAGCCAGTTGCCGATGTGAGTACTGAGAAGCCTCTCCCTGGAGCGGAATTAGTCAAGAAATATCCCTGCGGCAATTGTCACAGTTTTGACACCCCCAATACGGTTCTTGGCCCGAGCCTCTATGATGTTGGAAAGCGGCGGGACGAAGCCTACATCCGCGCGAAGCTTCTCGACCCTGATAAAATAGTTGTCGAGGGATTCCCAAAAGGGGTCATGAAAGCGACACTCTCAGGTAGTGGGTTTTACACTGATATTGGTAAAAATTCTGCTATCCTCGACAATTTGGTTAATTACCTTGGCGGCTTGAAAGGAGGAAACGGTGGGCAAGCTGGAGCTCAGGCTGCTCCAGCCGTTGTGGTCATGCCTAACTTTCGTCTCAATGATGAAGAACTGCAGAGCGTGGTAACCTTCCTCTTAGGTCTGCAGGAGCAGAATGTCCCCTGGCCTAAAAAATCATTTGCGCAAAAAGCCGCGGCCAATGGCCATGCAACTCCAGCAGAGGGAGGAAGCGCCTGGGCCGGGAAAAGCGGAGAGGAACTTGTCAAGCTGGCAGGCTGTATCACCTGCCATAAGTTTGACGGCCCAGAGAGCCTCGTTGGTCCAAGTTTATGGGATGTGGGGGGGCGGCAGGATCAAGCATATATCCGTGAATCCGTCCTGGACCCTGACAAGGTCGTAGTCCCTGGGTATCCAGCAGGAGTCATGAAGGCAACTTTGACTAGCACAGGTTTCTATCAGAAGATCTCCGTCGAAGGGCTAGAACAGATCGTCGCTTACCTCAGTAGTCTGAAAGGCAAGCCATAGAGAGCAACGTTTACGAGGGGGGCACGGCCCTGCATAGAGGTTGAGTTTTGGCTTGACAGAGAAAACGGGGCTCATGGATAATGTACGCCATACTTACCTCTGAACCATTCACTAGAGGAGACGCTGGTTATGGCTGATGTGAATCTTGCACATATCGCCTCAGGTTTTGGCGCTGGGCTTGTGACTATTGGGGCAGGGTATGGTATTGGTCGCATTGCCTCCGCCGCCATGGAAGGTAGCGCTAGAAATCCGCAGTCTGCTGCTGATGTGCGGACTTCCATGATTATTTCGTGTGCCCTTATCGAAGGTGTAGCACTTTTTGGCACAGTTGTTTGTCTCCTTTTAGCTGTGAAGTAAGTGTACTGTTATGTTGTTAAATATCGAACCTGGCTTGATAATTTGGACTGTCATTACGTTTGTTGTTTTATTGATCGTCCTGCGTAAAGTGGCATGGGGACCTATCCTGACTGCTTTGGAACAACGTGAGCATACTATACGTAACTCGCTCGAAGAAGCACAGCGGGCGCGTCAGGAAGCCGAGCAACTCTTAGCGCAGCATCAGCAAATGCTCACTGATGCTAATCGAGAGGTTGGACGTCTCCTCGAACAGGGGCGAGAAGAAGCAGAGCGCCTGCGCATCTCTTTGACAGAGCAAGCGCGGGCAGAGGCGCAGCGGTTGACTGAGGCGGCGCAGCGGGAAATTGTTCGCGAAAAACAGCTAGCGATGCAGGAGTTGAAAAACACCGCTGCTGATCTTGCCCTTGCAGCAGCGGGGCATTTACTGAATACTGCCATGACTGGTGAGGATCATCGTCGTCTTGTCAGCGAGTTCCTCGACCATTTCCCGGAGCGTATGGAAGGCTAAGTTCTACAAAACTACCTGCCAGGATTAATCCTATCTGTCAATCGTAGGGGTATTAGCCTTGTCCCTACGCCTTCCCCTGTCTATTTTTTTCGTTACAGTTTTAGTGCTGCGGATGAATAGACATCCCAATAAAAAGAGAGGTTAACATGGTGAAGATGTAAGCCTGAAGGAAAGCAACAAAAAGCTCAAGCAGACTAATAAATAGTGCAAAAAATACTGACACAGGGGAAACAAAAAGACTTTTAAGTATAAAAATCATGCTTAGAAAGGAAAGAATAACTATATGGCCAGCAGTCATATTCGCAAATAACCGAATGCATAATGCGAAGGGTTTGGTAAATTGTCCCATGATTTCTACAGGAATCATAATAGGCAAGAGCCAGACAGGGAGTCCATGAGGAATAAAATTTTGTAGATGATGTTTAAGGCCATGCTCTCTGATGCCACCCACTTGAATCATAATCAAGGACATAATAGCGAGAGCTGCAGTCACACTTACGTTGCCGGTAGCAGTGGCAGCAAAAGGAATGAGACCTAGTAGATTGCAAAAAAGGATAAAGAAAAACACAGTGAGTAAATATGGCAAATACTGTCTTCCTTCTTCACCCATATTAGGCAAAACTACTTCATCTCGCAAAAAAACAACAATTGCTTCAAGCAAATTTGCTACTCCACTAGGTATACTACGTTGCTCCCGGAAAGCATAACGGAAAACAAAAACTACCAATGCTGCTGCAATCCACATCATTAAAACATGTTTGGTAATAGAGAGGTCAATTCCGAAAATATTTATGCTAAGTATCTTTGTGTCCAAAACATGATGCAATATGACTTCACCGACATTTGCTTCTGCACCATGCTCGCCACCTTGAGATGCAGCATAAGCTAGATCCATTCCTAAATTTCCTCTCTACGCTGTATATTATGGTTAATAAAGTAGAGTTCGACAACTAAACAGAGGGTATAAAAACCAATTAATGAAAACAGCAGACTGGACATATGAAGCTTTGTAAGGCTCACTATTAGTATGAAGACCGTACTAATAAAAAGCAAACGGACTAACATGCCACCGAAAACGGCAATCATAAAAGGGCGAAACGGACGATTGAAAGCCCAGGAAACTGCATAAAAACCGGGTATGAAACACACAACAGGTAAGAGGCAACCTATAAAAATCTCTTTAAAAAGTATAGATTTGGCAAAAAAGTACAGGGACGATATCAGTAAAACCCATACAATGCTTAGAATAGTACCCAACATCTTGAGGAAATCAAGGAACATGCTTTACTTTCAGAGAACATTTGAGAAACTATGATAGGAGCCTGCAATCGTGCTAGCCGACACTCCTGACATTTGCCGTTGCTATTCGGGAAGAATTCGGGGAATAATGGTTGGGGTTTCCTTCCAGAGACAACTCCACTTCCCTAGAGAATATGCGAAGAGTAGCATAAAATGGGTGCCATGGCAAGAATACTAGTTGAGCGACAATTGTTTTGCAATAAGCGCCTGGCAAATGTGGAACACGACAGGGATGATAGGGAGCCAAGCCGCGGCACAGCCGATGTCCACGCTTATGATACGCACTACCTGCTTGCACTCCGCCTAGCCGGGAGTGTAAAGACCGGCCATCATACAGGAGCTTGCAGGAAGTAGGCGCGGGAAGCGAGAAAGGAGGTTGTGCTTTCATCCCTTCCCAGATTATACTCACTCACAAAGCTCATGAATGTGACGACATTGTGAAAGAGACAAATATCATGCGGCTCGACGCACTGCGAGACCGGTTGGACATCATTGACGAGCAGATACTGTCCTTGCTATCAGAGCGAGCCAAGGTCATCATGCAAGTGGCCGATTTTAAGCGGCACCATAACATCCCGATCTATGTTCCTGAACGTGAGGTGGCCATCATCGAGCGTTTGCGCACGGCCAATCCTGGACCTCTTCCTGGTGATACGATTGAGCGTATCTATCGTAATATCTTGGAGGAGATGCGAAAATTTGAAAGTGAGCATTCCCCTTACTAGAAAAAGCAAGACTGCTTTGAATGTACTGTTGAATGTTGTGGAACGGTTTGTTCCATGATGGATATGACTGTGAATGTGGGGGAAATGAATGTCTGAATAACTATTGCCTTTAGAAAAATCTCGAACAGGCTTCTAGGGAGAATAGACATCGTGTCAAAGCAGCATGTAAAATTAGCTGTTGGTGTACTAGTCATTGTAATATCTACTGCCTATCTCATATTTTCTGGAGCCACAGGGAGTACCATGTATTTTCTAACGGTTCCAGAAGTACAACAGAAGTTGACCACTTTAAAAGGTGAACCTATACGAGTTGCTGGCAAGGTAACTGCAGATCCTATTCATTGGGACGTACGTAATTTATCCCTGGCTTTTGTCATGGGTGATGGACAGGCTCGCATCCCCGTACGTTATAAAGGCGTAAAACCCGATATGTTTCAGACAGGCGTCGACGTCATCGTTGAAGGGCGTATTGGACACGATGGTGTTGGCGAGGCGGCGTTAAAGTTTGCTTTTATGACAGCGCTCTATGCGGTAGGCATTGCGCTGCTAGGAGTCTGGCGTAGGCGACCAGAGATGGTTCGGAGTGCCGAACGAGCCACATATGGGGTTTTCGGATTGGTGACTATCGCGATGGTGGCCATGCTGTATGCTCTGTTAACGCACGATTTTCGACTGCAGTATGTTGCAAGTGTCTCCAGTCGCGCCATGCCGACATTTTATGTGATTGCAGCATTGTGGGGCGGGCAAGAGGGGTCTATGCTGCTCTGGCTCTGGCTCTTGACCATGTATAGCGCTCTTGTTGTAGGGCAAAATCGTTATCGCAACCGGGAGCTTATGCCGTATGTCATCTCGACGCTGATGGTGACAGCCCTCCTGTTTCTCGCCATGCTCGTGATCGTTGAAGATCCCTTCAAGCGGCTTGCCCATGAAGTACGTGATGGGCAAGGCCTCAATCCGCTCTTGCAGAACCCGCTGATGGTGATCCATCCGCCGAATCTGTACCTGGGCTTTGTAGGTTTCGCTGTGCCTTTTGCATTTGCAATTGGTGCTTTAGCGAGTGGGCGTCTCGATACCCAATGGATACGGAGTATACGCCGTTGGACGCTCGTCGCCTGGCTCTTTCTCGGTGTCGGTATCCTCCTAGGAGGACAATGGGCCTATGTCGAGCTCGGATGGGGAGGATATTGGGCCTGGGACCCGGTAGAAAATGCGTCATTCATGCCCTGGCTTACAGGTACAGCATTTCTCCATTCGGTGATGATTCAGGAAAAAAAAGGCATGCTCAAGGTCTGGAATATGGCCTTGATCATTTTGACCTACTCTCTCTCTATCTTTGGCACGTTTCTCACGCGGAGTGGGGTGATTTCTTCTGTGCATGCTTTCGCGCAATCTTCGCTCGGCCCTTATTTTTTGCTGTATCTTGCCGGCATATTAGTTGTTGCTGTCACTTTGCTGGTGAAGCGTCTACCACAGCTACGCAGTGATCATCGTTTGGAATCGGTTATTTCCCGTGAAAGTAGCTTTTTATTCAATAATCTGTTTCTTGTCGGTATTATGTTTGCAGTGTTATGGGGCACCATGTTTCCAATTATTTCGGAAGCGGTGCGAGGAGTAAAAATCAGTGTGGCAGCTCCTTTTTTTAATCAGGTCAATATTCCATTAGGATTGGGCTTGCTCTTATTATCTGGTATATGTCCTCTCATTGCTTGGCGGAAGGCGAGTACACGGAATCTCCGTCGCAACTTTCTTTACCCTCTAAGTCTCTCCTTTGTGATCACAGCTACGCTTTACACCCTTGGTATTCGGCATGTTGTCGCGCTCATCTCTTTTGCCATATGCTTGTTTGTTTTTGGGACTATTCTCCTGGAATTCTATCGTGGTACACGAGCACGTAGGGCCGGGAGCGGGGGAACGGTTTGGCAGGCGTTTGTCTCGGTTATACGTAGAAATCGGCGTCGTTACGGAGGGTACATTGTCCATTTTGGGATTGTACTCATCTTTGTAGGGATTACGGGTTCCTCGGCATACCAAATAGAAAACAATGTGAGTCTCCATCCGGGGGAAAGCGCTCTGGTTGGCGCATTTACCTTACAGTACGATGAGCTCGCACGTGCGATAGAGCCGACTCACGAGGCGTTTATTGCGAAACTTACGGTATCGCGTCACGGAAAATATCTCACTACGCTCTATCCCGAAAAGCGTCTATACTTTGCACAGAGTCAGCCTACCACAGAAGTTGCTCTGCGCACGAGCCCCTTTGAAGACCTTTATGTCATTATGGCAGGTTTTGAACCATCCAAGGCAGCAACGTTCAAAGTGTTTGTCAATCCTTTGGTTTTCTGGATGTGGATGGGTGGTCTTGTGTTGGTCTTGGGAACGACCATCGCCATCTGGCCCGAGCGCCGTCCGTATGGAGCAGTACGGCAGCATACCGCAGGACAAATAGCAATAACTGCTGTGCAGGGGACGAACTCATGACGGTCATGGACATCGCTGTTATTTGTTTGATGGCCATTTGTGTTGTCATAGGAGTGGGAGAACCTCTCGCACGGCGATGGTCGTATCGAGGGCATGGCCATGAAAGCGGCGATGACACGGAGCGATTATTGCTCCAGAAAGAGATGTTATATGGTGCTATTCGTGATTTAGATTTTGATTTTCAGACCGGAAAAGTGGACCAGAAAGATTACGCTGAACTCCGTCAACAACTCGAAAGAGAAGCCGTGCAAATTCTACGTCAACTCGACGCTGCTGATCCTCTTGTAGCGCTCGACCATGAGATCGAGCACCAAGTTTTTGCTCTGCGTCGACACAGCGCATCAACTGGATGTGGCTCTAGTCGAGAATCTTGCTTCGGTTGTGGCACTCCCCTTGAGAACGGCGAGAATTTCTGTCCTTGCTGTGGGCAAGCGTTGAGGCGGTCGTAAGATATGATGCCCCAGATCGATTGTAGATGTAACCAGAAAGTTTATCCGCCTTTCCCTAGCATGGACTACTCCGTAAAAATATGGCGTTTATTCTGGATGGGATTGATCTGCAGTGCCCTGGTAATAGGGTGCTTACCCCGGATAGGACGTACCGAAGGTGTAGGGCGTATCCGTGGTGTTATACAACGAGAAGGGAAGGGCTTTGCTGCGCAGCGTATTATGCTGATTCGTTTCGGTCCTAATCAGGATGTGCAGCGGTTCCCAGGGCAAACGGATGCTGAGGGGCGATTCTTCTTTGAAAACTTAGAGACTGGACCAGCGTTCACGTACTTTGTTGGGATTCGATACAAAGAGCAACTACGCCGCAGTGATCCTGTGCTCTTGCAGAGTGAAGAGCCAGCGGAAGTTGTATTAGAGGTGAGTGAGCAGCCTGCCCAGGAAGCCAAGGGGAGCGATGCGCCACCGCCGCTACGTATCATTAACCATCTGATGGTCATTGTTGGGCGTGGTACGCATCTTGAAGTACGTGAGGTCGTCAGGCTAGCCAACACTGGGACAACACCTTACATAGAGAAAGCAGGCCATGGTGGCGCTTCAGGCATCTCGTTGCACTTGCCTCTTCCACAAGGCCACTACAATCTTGGCCAGGTGCAGGGGCTGAATACTGAATATGTCCATGTCGATACCGTAGGACTGTCTTACCTAGCTCCTCTACCTCCTGGGGAGCATCAGATAGTATATACTTATAACTTGCCGTGGCACGATGGTCTTGCCACGATTCTAGTGGAGCGTACGCTAGGCACATCTATGCTGGATGTACTCGTCGAAGACGAGCATCTTAACGCTACGAGCGATTTGCCATTTGGCGGACGCGTCTCTATTGATCCCCATGTCTTCGCCCATTTTCACGGGATGAATTTGGAGGCGCACTCGCGCTCGTGGTTACAACTAACGCCGCGTCAAGCATCTGCCGCTTTGCTGCACGTTGGAGCTTATGGCCTCATCATGGGTATTATGCTTTTGGGAGTGTTAATTCCTTTGCACGATGTTTGGCACGGTCAAGCACGCCCAGAGCACAGGGAGACAGATGTCCTACAGCACACCCAAAGATCGGATGTTAAGGGAGCAGGAAGATATTTATTGAAGAGTATTGCTCGGTTGGATGACGAGAACGAGCATGGCACAGTTGATGATGACACGTATCACCAGCGTCGTCAGGCCTATAAGGAGCAGCTTTGTAAGCTGATCGAGGAATTGCAAAGAAGTGAAGCAAGTCAAAAGGTGATAGAGACGCGGAGAAGAGCAGTGTGAGCACCGAAACAATGGTGCACCTTAAAGGTGTCATAAAACATTTTGGTACTATAACAGCTCTCAGTCTGCTTGGCGTGTTGAGTCATCGCACCTTCCTATACGGCCATCTGACCGCGTATGAAAACTTACAATTTTACGGACGTATGTTTGGACTGAAGAAACTTGCTGAGCGTATTACAGAAGTCTTGCAAGCTGTAGATTTAGTAACTTATGCACATCAATTAGTACGGACCTATTCACGAGGCATGCAACAGCGTTTAGCTATTGCTCGTACTATACTACACTATCCAAAGTTATTACTTCTTGATGAACCGTATACTGGCCTTGATAAACATGCTGTCAGTCGCTTGCATGATCTTATAGTACACTTGCATGCTGAGTCGTGTACCATCATTATGAGTACACATGACTTGCATCGTGGCCTTGATGTATGTGACGAAATTGCTATTCAGTGTCGTGGGAAGATTGTCTACAGAGGTCTATCGTTAGGGACCGATGTGCAAGCATTCGAACAGATTTATAGTGCTTATGTTGGGTAGCAACATATTCCTCCAACAAGTGCTGGCTCTCCTGGCGAAAGACTTAAAGACCGAATGGCGTACACGAGAAATTTTTACTTCAATGTTCGTGTTTGCAGTATTGGTGGTTGTTGTGTTTAACTTCGCCATTGGAGCAGATACTGAATTGATTCGTCAGGTGGCTTCAGGCGTTATATGGATAGCTCTATCGTTTGCTTCAGTATTAGGCTTACAACGTACCGGACAGATGGAAAGTGAAGAGGACAGCCTACAAGGTGTCCTTTTGGCGCTGCATGATCGCAGCGCGCTGTTTATTGCCAAAATGCTTGCACAGATGCTGTATTTACTGGTGGTAGTGATCTGTACATTACCGCTCTGCGGTATATGGTTTCGTATCGATTTTCTGGCATGTCTTGGTGCGCTTTGCGTAGCTTTTACGTTGGGGATGCTAGGTTTAAGCATTGTAGGAACCTTGTTTGGCATGATTGCCTTGCATACTCGTGCATGTGAGGTCATGCTACCTATGTTATTTCTCCCGGTGTCAATTCCTGTAACCATTGCTGCTGTCCAGGCAACAGCTCAATTGATCGATGGCAAGAGCTTGAGAGATATAGCCGACTATCTTGTCTTGATAGGTATCTTCGATGTAGTATTTTTAGTCTTATCTATTATAGTCTTTGATTACATTGTAGAGGAATAGAGTTATGCCGAAATGGTGGACTATAATGCTTTTTGTGATGGCTTTCCCTTGCATATATTTATGTATGAATCGCGTTTTTCATGCGACTGTTATGTGTATTACTATGAATGTAGCGATCATGCTTATTTTTCTCTATGCTCCAACTGAAAAGATGCAAGGCATTGTTCAGAAGATCTTTTATTTTCATGTATCATTAGCAATTACCATGTTTTTTGCTTTTTTTCTAGTATGCGTAGCAAGTATTATGTATCTCTGGAAGAATTCTGACTGGTGGGATACCATCGCGTTAAGTGCAGCAGAAATAGGGGTAGTCTTTTGTACTCTTGTACTGATTACTGGTCCTCTATGGGCTCGTCCTATCTGGGGTACATGGTGGTCTTGGGACCCGACGCTTACATTGACTTTAGTACTCTGGTTAATTTATGTGGCATATCTTATGTTGCGTATAGAGACGTACGACCCTAAGCGAGCGCGTTTTGCTGCGATCTTGGGAATCGTAGGTTTTGTTGACGTCCCGTTGATTCGCTGGTCTGTCGAAAAGTGGCGTACACTGCATCCCAAACCTGTGCTCATTCAAGAAGGTGGCACCACAGGGGTGACCTCTGCAATGCTTCTGACTTTTCTGGTATGTTTAGTGGCGTTCTTACTCCTCTTTTTCTATCTCTTACGAGAACGCATGAGCGTTGCACAGAGTCGGCACGCCCTGGAAGTATTACGTCATGATATCGACGAGATCTGCGTAGGGTAAGATTAGGGTGTCCACATAGGTAGGTACTTTTAAGTCTTTGATTTCATTGTGGATTTTTATT
>WNGL01021694.1_pt1 | contig 13435 bp, 14 predicted proteins | sample 5400591 | NCBI WGS metagenome assembly WNGL01 (sample SAMN13153377, study PRJNA577476) | soil metagenome | isolation source: 80 cm soil or saprolite under Garry oak tree replicate 1 | place: USA:California | collected 2016-06-15
CGCGTGCGGATGGGACGTTCGATCTGATCAAGCATCCGGGCACTGGCGGCCGGATCGACGTTGCCTCAGTCACCGAACAGCTCGTCTACGAGATGGGCGATCCCCGGGAGTACATCACACCGGATGGCGTCGCGGACTTTACGACTATTCGACTCGCTCAGGTGGGCAAGGACAGGGTTCAGGTGTCTGGCGTCAGGGGCAAACCCGCGACTGACAAGCTCAAGGTCTCAATCGCGTATTTCTACGGCTACAAAGCCGTTGGCACGCTCGTCTATGCCTGGCCGGACGCGCTGGAGAAGGCAAAAGCGGCTGATCGCATCCTGCGCCAGCGCCTCAAGGACCTTGGCCTCGAGTTCGAAGCGATCCACACCGAGTTTCTGGGGGCCAGTGCCACGCACGGACCGCTCGCTCTGAAGGGCGTCGACGTGGCGGCGATTCCGGAAGTCCAGCTGCGCGTGGGCGTGCGCGCGCGCGACGAAAAACCGGTGGATCGTTTCACGCGCGAGATCGCCCCGCTGATCCTGAACGGCCCGCCCAGCGTGACGGGCTTTGCCGGTCAAGGGTGACACTGCCAATATCGGCCTGATCGCGCTCAAGCCGCAGTACTATCCCCTGCTCGTCAAGCAGGTGACGGCGGCGCGCGTCGCGCGGCATTTTACAGGCATGATCACCGGCAAGGTCGAGCGCTTCGAGCTGCCCAACCTCCATGCGCTGAACTTCCTGCTGCACGGCGCGCTGGACGGCGGCGGCACGATTTCGCTGAAGACCGACGCGCAGGGCAAGGTGTTTTCCACCGCGCTGCTGCGGATGGAGATCGAGGTCCGCAAGTGAGCGATCGTGTTCTGGTCCAGGCAGCGAGCGGCGTGTTCACCGCGACGCTCAACCGCCCTGACAAACGCAACGCGATCGATACGGCGATGATCGATGCGTTGCTCGCGGCGCTGGACACGGCCGACCTCGACGCGAGTGTGCGCGTCGTCGCGATCCGCGGCGCGGGGCGGGACTTCTGCGCGGGCATGGACTTGAACGAGCTGCTGGCTTCCGCCGACCATACGCTCGAGCAGAATCGCCAAGCGGCGCTGCACTTCGCGAAAATCTTCGTCCGCATGCGGCAGCTGCCGAAGCCAATCGTGGCGCTGGTGCATGGCCGGGCGCTCGCCGGCGGCTGCGGGCTGGCGACGGCGTGCGATCTCATCATCGCGGCGGAATCCGCGCAGTTCGGCTATCCGGAGGTGCAGCGCGGCTTCGTGCCCGCGATCGTCATGACGATGCTGCGCCGCGCCGTCGGCGAGAAGATCGCGTTCGATTTGGCGGCCACGGGGCGGCTGCTGGACGGTACCGAAGCCGCCGCCGTGGGCCTCGCGGCGCGCGTGTACGAGAACGCCGACTTCGAGGAGCAAGGGGCGGAGGTGCTCCGTGTGCTCGCCGAAGCAAGCCCTTCGGCGCTCGCGTTCACGAAGCAACAATTCTATCAGCTCGACGGCTTGAGCTTCGACGACGGCCTGCGGCTTGGCGCCGACGTCAACGCCGTCAGCCGCAGCACGCCCGATTTTCGGGCCGCGCTGAGTGCGTTCTTGAAGAAATGAGGAGCCTATGCGGAACCTGAACGTCCCGATGTACGATCCTGAAATGGTCCGCCCGATGCGCGAGGAACTGACGCGCCTCGGGTTTGAAGAGCTGCGAACGCCGGACGCGGTGGACGCCGTACTGGCCACGGAGCGCGCTCCGACGCTCGTTGTGGTGAACTCGGTCTGCGGATGTGCCGCGCGCAACGCGCGCCCGGCTGCGGCATTGGCGATTCAACACGAGCGGCGGCCGGCGCGGCTCGTCACCGTGTTCGCCGGACAGGATGCGGACGCCACGGGGCGCGCGCGCAGTTACTTCACCGGCTACGCGCCATCGTCACCGCAGATCGCGCTGTTCAAGGAGGGACGGCTCGTGTTTATGCTGGAACGGCGCAATATCGAAGGCCGCAATGCCCGAGACATTGCGGCCGATCTCACTGCGGCCTTCGACGCGTACTGCTAGAGGAGTTTGCCGCGCCGGACGCGGAAGTCCACAATCTGCTGCGTCCAGCTCCACAGCGAGTCTTGACGCTCCATCGCGACGCCCTGGACTTCATGGCGGTGCCAGCCGACCATCACGTTCTGATCCTGGGTCCAGATTTTCACCCGGTTCCGCGGGACGAGCTTTTCCCAGTTCTGCGCCACCTGGGGTTGCGCGTAGAGCAATCGGATCGTGACGTTGCGCGACAAGTATTCGATCGGGCTCACGTCGATCTTGGCGTAGAGCTGCGGGGCACTCATGCGGCCGGCCCCGGGGAAATCGGGCACGCCGTCTGAGAACAAGACAATGTTGAGCGGAGCGAGGACCAGGTTCTGCCGCTTGATGTGCACCGCGGTCCGCTCGAAGAAAGAGTTGAAGTCGGTGACGGGATCGTCCTCCGGGAACCAGGCGCGAAGACTCGCTTCAATTTCGGCTGGAGTCTTCCCCGAGAGGTCCTGGATCGGGTGGAAGCTCTTCGGCTGTCCGACGTGCTCGCCGCCCAACGAACCCACGAACACTTCGGTGGCCTGCTTCAAGCCGCCGAGCGCGTTGATGTGCCCATAGATGTACAGCGCCGCGTAGCGGAGCGCGTCGTCGAACTGACCGCTCTTGCGGAATGAGCCGGAGATGTCGAGGCCCACGACGAGCGTGGACTTGGGCGGCCGTGCGTCGGTCGGCGGTTTGCAGCTGACGAGCCCGAGGGCGAGCAGCCCCACTACGACGCGCTTCACCGGGCCACCTCGCCGCTGACGCGGGCCGGGAAATGCGTCGCGGCCAACACGTCGTCGATGGACTTGAACGGCAGCGTGAAGTGGCCACGACCCGTGAACACGACAAACAGGAAATTCATCCCCGACGCGACGACCTGCAGCACGGGTAGCGACGCCAGCTCGAACAGCTCACGCGATTCCTTGCGGAACCACTCGCGCTCCGCCTTGAGCGCACTGATGGGGCCTTTCCAGTAATCGGGCACCGCCGTCGAGCCGCCGTGGGGAACCGACCCTTCGACCGCAAACGCCTGGCGGCCGAGCAGACCGAGCAGCGCGGGGGCGCCGAAGCGGCCGAACAGGAACCACGTCATCCCGCGCACGCCAACCCAGCCAAAGAAGGCGAGACCGATCGTCCCGAACACGCCGAGTTGGATCCCCTGCTGCGCCAGCCACGGAGTCATGGCATCCACCAGTTCGCGATAGAGGAACAGCACTTCGAACATCGCGACCGAGATTTCAACCAGGATCATGAAGACGATGTTGCCGGCCTGGCGCGCCTTGATCGCGTCATTCAGCACCTGAATACACGCGAACGATCCGGCAATAATGATCGCGAGGAAGATCCAGAGAATCAGCACCAGCGCGAAACCGTTGACCTCGTATCCCGTGAGGTCCGCGAGCAGCTCGCTCATCGTGGGCCGCAGCGTGAACGTGAAGATCGTCGCCTCGACCGCGGACCAGATGATCAGCAGGAAGAACGCCGGCCAGGGAACGCCGGGGCGTCGCGAAGTCGCGTCGAGCATCGCGAGCGGCGAAGTGATCGCGCTTTTCAGGGTGCCGATGATGAGCTGCACGCTCAGCTTGAGCAGCCCCCACGTCCAGCCGACCAGCACGATGAGAAACTTCACGAGGCCGGCCCAATAGAACCACACCATGCGCAGCGCGTCCCACCACGCCAACGCGACCGACTGCAGGAGCGTAACCGAGCGTCCCAGACGGAAGGGGATCGTGTAGAGCGATACCATGGTGCCCCAGATCGCGGCGATGAAGACCGCTGCAGGCAACAGCAGCAGCACCGACATGCCGGCGAGGCTCCAGAAGGACTCGCCCTGAAGTACGAACCCAAAAATCCGACTCTGGAATGGAACGATCCACGCCAGTCCCGCCATCACCCAAGCAAACAACTGCGACAGGATGAAGCTCCATTGCTGGGTCTGCGCGGCGCCAGTGACAACTTCTTGCATCGGAAGAGCCCTCCCACGAGGTAGGACGGCAGTCGCATCGAGGCGGGCACATTGTTATAAAACCGGACCAGACAAGTCAAGCAAAGGGAGGGTGACGAGCGTCACGGGCAGCGTGCGACTTGCGCAAAATGCCGGTAGAAGGCTAATCATCTGGCGTGTCGGACGACCCGAAGCGTTTGATCGTCGTCGGCGACCGTGTACTGATCACTCCCGCGGAAGGGGAGGAGCGCACGAACGTCGGCCTATTTTTGCCGCCCTCCGCAATTGAGGGTCGGCAGGTTCAGGGCGGCCGCATCGTCGCCACAGGGCCCGGCACCCCCATGGCCGAGCCTGCCAGCATGGACGACGAGCCGTGGAAGACGCACGCCGGCGGCGCCGAGGTGAAATACCTGCCGATGCAGGCCGAAGTGGGTGACTACGCGCTGTTCTTCCGCAAGGCTGCGGTAGAAATCACATTCGAGGGCAAGACGTATCTCGTCGTGCCACAAGCTGCCATTCTAGTACTTGTGCGAGGGACGCATGGCTGACATCGGGTGGGCACGCAGTCGTGGCGATCGCGCCGAAGGGCAGGGACTCCGGCGCGGCGCCTGGTATCGCATCGTCGAGGATCCGAAGAAAGACTACGTGGTGGTCGACGTCCATCACGTCGAGATTCGTGTCCCAAAAGGCGACCTCGAGATCCGCGGCCAGCGGCCCACCGCGTGGAGCGTTGTGCGCCAGCCCCACCTCGTCTGTCCCGGATGTGCGAGCCGTGCCGTCATTCCCGAGGGAATGAAAGACGCGAAGTGCAACGAGTGCGGTCGCGTCTATCCGATTGATTGGAAAGACGCGGGCTAGAGCTCCGGCGGCACGTACGGGGAAGGTGGCGGCACCTTCGATTCCGGGTTGGCATCTCTCTCGCAGAGGTGCTCGAGCAACTCGATCTGGCGCTTCTGAATGTGCCACAGCTCGTGCCACTGCTTGAACCGGAGCGAATCGAGCTTGTCGTGTAAGTCCCGGATTTCAATCTCCGCCATCAAGTTGATCTCGTAGTCCTGATTCGCCTGCATGCGATCTTTGTGCGCCTGGCGATTCTGGCTCATCATGATCACCGGCGCTTGCAGCGCCGCAAGGGTCGAGAGCACGAGATTCAGCAGAATGAACGGGTAGGGATCGAACGGATGGCGGGCGAGGACCCACGTGTTCACCGCCATCCACGCGAGCAGAATTGCCCCGAATAGTCCGATGAAGCCCCAGCTCCCGCCGAATTGCGCGACCCGATCCGCGACGCGCTCGCCGAACGTCATCTGCGTGTCGAGGTCCTGATGCACCAGCTTACTCACCCGACCGCGCCGCGTGACCTTCGACACGACCGCATGCTCGAGCTCGGACAACTTCTGATACTCGGCCTCGAGATAGCCGATGAATTTCTTGGCGCGGTACTGCTCCAGGCAGTTCTGGCAGATGCCGCGCTTGGCTTCCCAGTCCGGCCGCTCCTGCCTGATCAAATCGATGATCCGGTTCTCCAGTTTCTGCGGAGAGGCGAGGCTGCGCCCCTCGACGAGATTGCCGCAGAGCGAACAACTGATTTTGGCCATTGCGGTGCTCTCCTAGGGCCGCGGAGGCATGGCCGCCTCGGCCGGTAGTTGCACGTGCAGAGTGTGAACGAGGAACGCCCAGCGATCGGTCTGCTCCTCGATGACTTTCGCCGTCGGCTTCCCGGCACCGTGGCCGGCTTTCGTCTCGATGCGGATCAACACGGGCTCCGGCCCACCCTGCGCCGCCTGCAGCGTCGCCGCGTATTTAAAGGAATGCCCCGGCACGACGCGGTCATCGTGATCGGCAGTCGTGATCAACGTGGCCGGATAGTGCGTCCTCGGCTTCATGTTGTGGATCGGGGAGTAGCGAAACAGAAACGGAAACTGTCCAGCGCTGTCGGCCGAGCCGTACTCGGTGACCCAGGCCCAGCCGATCGTGAACTTGTGAAAGCGCAGCATGTCCATGACGCCGACGGCCGGCACCGCCGCGCCGAACAGCTCCGGGTGTTGATTGAGCACGGCCCCGACCAACAGCCCACCGTTCGATCCGCCGCCGATCGCGAGCTTGGGTGGTGAGGTGTAGCGCTCCGCGATGAGATACCGGGCTGCGGCAAGGAAATCGTCGAACACGTTCTGCTTGCGATCCAGCATTCCCGCCTGATGCCACTCCTCGCCGTACTCCGAGCCGCCGCGCAGGACCGCCTGCGCGAACACGCCGCCCATCTCCAGCCACGCGAGCACGCCGATCGAGAATCCCGGCGTCATGTTGACGTTGAAACCGCCGTAGCCGTAGAGGTACGTCGGATTCGAGCCGTCCTTCACCAGGCCGTTCCGGTACGTCAAGAACATTGGCGCGCGTGTCCCGTCCTTGCTCGTATAAAAGACCTGCGCCGTTTCGTATTTCGTCGGATCGAACGCAATCTCCGGTGCCTTGAACACGCTCGATTTGCCGGTCGTGAAGTCGTGCCGGAAGATGGTCGTCGGGTACAGGAACGAGGTGAACGCGTAGAACATCTCCGTGTCGTGCGGCTCGCCCGTCACCTGCACGATGGACCCGAGCGTCGGCAACGGCACCTCGCCCAGCGGTTTGCCGTCCAGCGCAAAGGTGCGGAGCTGCGAATACGCGTCGTGGAGATAGCGAACGACGAAGGTATTGTGGACGATCTGCGAGCCTTCGATCACGTCTGGCGCCTGCGGGACCAGCTCCTCCCACCGACCCTGTTCCGGATGTGCCAGGTCCACGGCGATGATGCGGCTGCGTGCCGCGCCGTTGTCGCTCTGAAAATAGAAAACCGCACCCGTATTCCCCACGAACCCGTACGACGCATCGAAGTCGTCCAGCAGCCGTACGACCGGCGCATCGAGCCTGGGACGCTGCGAATCGCCGAGATCTTGGTAGTAGATGCGATTGCGCCGGTCGGTGCCGAGCCAAACGGTGTAGACGGCGTAGCGGCCGTCGGCGCTGACTTCGACGGAGAACCCCCAGTCGGGATGATCCGGCCGCTCATAGATCAGCCGGTCAGCCGATTGATCGGCCCCGAGCTTGTGATAATAGACTTTCTGGTTGTGGTTGACCTGGAGCAGCGGGTCGCTGCCCGCGGCGGGTTCCGGGTAGCGACTGTAAAAGAAACCGGCGCCGTCATGCGTCCACGCGGCGCCAGAGAACTTGATCCATTTCAGGTGATCGCGCAGGTCCTGCCGGGTTGCCACGTCGCGCACGCGGAATTCCTGCCAATCGGAGCCGCTGCCTGACGTGCCGTACACCATCGTGCGGCCGTCTTCCGTGAACGCGAGGATCGAGAGCGCGACGGTGCCGTCGGGCGAAAGCATGTTGGGATCGAGCAGGACCTCGGGCTCCGCCATCAGTGAATCCTGGGAGTTGAGTCTCCGGCGAGTCCACATCCTCGAGCCAGCGGTAGGGGTCTGCGACCTTGGTGCCGTGGTAGTCGTCCACCACGTCGCTTTTGCGCGTGACGGGATATGTGATCGACTGCGCGTCGAGAGTCGAAGTCATCAGCAATGCCAGAAGTGGTAGGAGTTTTGTGGTGACCATGTCGCGTAAACGTGCCCCGGGCCGCGGTTTTGGGGTAGGGGGTCGCGGGACACGGTGCTGCCGACGGGAGCGGGGAAGTCGCTCTGCTATCAAGTGCCCGCGCTCCTGAGCACCGGGCTGACCCTCGTGATCTCGCCGCTCATCTCCCTGATGCAGGACCAGGTCGGCGCGCTGCGGCGGCGCGGGATCGCGGCGGCGTATCTGAACAGTCAGCTCGACGCCGATCAGCGACGGGTCGTGCTCGACGCCGCGACGAGCGGCCGCCTCGCGCTGCTCTATTGCGCTCCCGAGCGGCTGGGGTCGCTAACGCGCCGCCTGACAACTGGCGATACGCGCGTGACCCTGCTCGCGATCGACGAGGCGCATTGCATCACCGAATGGGGGAATGAGTTTCGGCCGGTCTATCGGCGACTTGGGATGTTCCGCTCACTGCTCGGCCGACCACCCACCATCGCGCTCACGGGGAGCGCGACACCCGCCGCCCGCGCCGACATCCTCCACGTCCTGCGGATGCCCGATGCGGACGTCGTCGTCACGTCGTTCGATCGCCCCAATCTCATCTTCGCCACTCGCCGAGTGCGTGATGACCGCGAGCGCTTCGCCTCGATCCGCGCGCGCGTGCGCGACGCGCCGGGCGCGTCGTTGATCTACACGCCGACACGCCGTCTCACCGAGCTCGTCACGCGCGCGCTGCTCCGGACCAGCGTGCGCGCTGCGCCGTATCACGCCGGGTTGAGCGCGAACACCCGCCGCCAGGTGCTGCGCGCGTTCCTCGGCGATCGCGTTCACGTCATCGTCGCGACCAGCGCGTTCGGCATGGGGATCGACAAGCCGGACGTGCGGCAAGTGGTCCATTGGGGGCCGCCACTAACCCTCGAGGCTTATTACCAGGAGGCGGGGCGGGCGGGGAGGGACGGACGCGCAGCCGAATGTCTCGTTCTGTGGCGACCTGAAGACCTTGCATGGGGAAACATCGCGCCGCCAATGCGGCGATATATGGAAGCACGCGGGGACCACCGTGCAATCATTCTTGAATACTTCGGCGAGGTGTGACCCTTACCGTCCTTTACCGTCGCTTCTTTACCGTCCCTTACCGTCGTATTTTTCTCTCATGCACGACAGCCTCTATTTCTCCGATCACCATCTGCAGGTCCGCGAGATGGTCCGCGATTTCGCCCGCACCGTCGTGAAGCCCACTGCCCGCCAGTACGATCTCGACAGCCGCTTCCCCTGGGACAACGTGAAGCAAATGGCGGAGCTGGGACTGTTCGGCATTCCGTGGCCCGAGGAGCTGGGCGGGTCGGGGATGGATTATCTGTCGTACATCATCGTCATTCACGAGCTCGCCAAAGTCGATGCGAGTCATGCCATCACGGTCAGCGCCCACACCACCCTCGGCACGTCGCCCATCATGGATTTCGGCACCGACGAGCAGAAGCGGGGCTTCGTTCCGTTGCTCGCGACCGGCAAAGTGCTGGGCGGCTTCGGGCTGACGGAGCCCGGGGCAGGGTCGGACGCCGGCGGGACGAAGACCACAGCCGTCGATCGCGGCGATCACTTCGTCTTGAATGGGTCCAAGATTTTCATCACGCACGCCGGCGTGGGCGAGATCTTTTGCGTCACGGCGCGTACCGACCCCAGCGCCAAGCGCACTCACGGCATTACCGCGTTCATTGTCACCAAGGACACGTGTGATCTCGAAGAAACCAAGCGCGTCGGCATCGGTCACGCCGCAGAACTCCCGAAGAACCGCGGCGTGCTCTCGGGCAAGAAAGAGGATAAGCTGGGATGGCGCGCATCCGACACGCGCGAGCTGATCTTCCAAGACGCCATCGTGCCAAAGGAGAATATGCTGGGAACCCTGAATAACGGCTTCCGGCACTTCCTGCATACCCTGGATGGCGGTCGGATCGGCATCGCGGCGCTCGCGCTGGGGCTGGCCGAGGGCGCCCTGGAGGAGTGTCTGACGTATACATCAACCAGGAAACAGTTCGGCCGGCCCATCGCGAGCTTCCAGGGCGTCCACTTCGCCCTCGCCGACATGGCCACCGAAATCGAAGCCGCCAAGCAGCTCGTCTATCATGCCGCCTGGATGAAGCAGCACGGCCACCCGTTCAAGAAGGAAGCGGCGATAGCCAAGCTCTACGCCTCCGAGCTGTGCATGCGCGCGACGACCAAGGCTGTCCAGCTCCACGGCGGGTACGGTACACGACCGAGTACCCGGTCGAGCGCATGATGCGCGACGCCAAGATCTGCGAAATCGGCGAGGGGACGAGCGAAATTCAGCGCGTGGTGATCGCCCGGCAGCTCCTGGGTGGTCTGATAGATTGACCGAAATGCCCGTCGATCCTAGCTTTACCTCCATGCATTGGGCTTTGGCGTCTCTCAGCCGCCTCTCCAATCGAATCAACTCCCTGCCGGTGCCGCCGCAGCTGCGCGTGCCCGGCGAGCTGGACTATTGCTGGGACAACCACAGGCTCCCCGGCGGGTGCTTCCCGCCCGGGCGCGAGGGTCACTGCTTTGAAGCGCGAGATATTGATCAGTGGAAACCCGCGGGAAACCCGCGTGGCCATTCTGGAGGACGACCGCCTGTCGACATCGGCGCCGAAAAGAGCGCCTTCCTCCACGCCTCCGATCTAATCGAGGCCGAAGAAGACGAAGACCCCGAAGACCGTGAGCCCGACGATGCCGATGAAGAGAACGGCACCGGAGATGGCAACGGCGGAGGAAACGGCGAGGGAGGCGGGCAGGCGGTCACAAAACGGCGTGGTCGGGAGCGTTCGTCCCGGCGCCGCCAGGCGCCCAACATCGCCGACGAGCTGAAGCGCGGTCAGACCAAGCTCGTCCAAGTCATCAAAGAAGCCATCGGCACCAAGGGTCCCCGCGTCACGGCGCAGGTCTCGCTCGCGGGGCGCTTCCTCGTCTACATGCCGTTCGCCTCCAAAGTGGGCGTCTCCCGCAAAATCGAAGCGCGCGAACAGCGCGCTCGGCTGCGCGAGATGGTTGCGAAACTCGTGCCGCCGGACTCGGGCGGGTGGATCATCCGCACCGTGGCGGACGATCTCACCGAGGCGAGCTGCAAGCGGGAGATCGATCACCTCCTCGGTCTTTGGAAAAAGATCAAGCGAAAGGAGGCCTCGGGCCGAGCGCCGCAGTTGGTGCAGCGCGAGACCAGCCTGACGCGGGGCATTGTGCGGGACCTGCTCTCGGACAACGTCGACCTGCTGCTCGTCGATTCCAAGGTGCTGTACAACGAGGTCGAGCAGTACTTGAAGCAAATCGATCCCGAGTTATTGCCGCGCGTGAAGATGTATCACGACGAGACCCCGCTCTTCGACGAGTACGACATCGAGGCGGAGATCCGCAATCTGTTCAAGCAGCGGGTGGAGCTGCCGACCGGCGGTTATCTCATTATCCAGCCCACCGAGGCGCTGATCTCGATCGACGTGAACACCGGGCGCTACACCGGCAAGCGGGATCCCGAGAGCACGATTCTGCGCACGAACCTCGAGGCGGCGCGGGAAGTGGCGCGCCAGCTGCGGCTGCGCGATATCGGCGGGATCATCGTAGTCGACTTCATCGACATGGAGACGAGGTCGAACCGCGACAAGGTGCTGCAGGAGCTGCGCACCCATCTAGGTCGCGACCGGGCCCGCACGCGCGCGTTTGCCGTCTCCGAGCTGGGGTTGATCGAGATGACCCGGCAGCGCGTGCGGCCATCGCTCTGGCAATCGATGACTGCGCCAACTCGAAAAGCAGACCGGGTTGGAGCTCGAGGTGCGAGATGATCCGATGATGCGGTTGGATGAATTCAGGATGATGGCTCGCCCTGCTGGTCGCGATGTGACCGAGCAATATGCGGTCGCTTGACTAAGCTCAAGTGTCCATTTAGGTTCCGCGCCCTATGTCATACGCAATTTTCACCACCGGTGGCCAGCAGTTCCGCGCCGAGCCGGGAGTCACGATCAAGGTCCCGCTGCTCGATGCGAAGCCGGGGGACGAGGTCTCGTTCGATCAGATTCTGCTCGCGAGCGACGGCAAGCATGTCCAGACCGGCGCCCCTAAGGTGAAAGGCGCGAAAGTGACCGCCGAGGTCGTGCGGCACGGCAAGGGCAAGAAGATCCGGATTTTCCGCTTCGCGCGCCGCACGGGTTATCGTCGCCACGCGGGGCACCGGCAGGACTTCACCGAGATCAAGATCGCCGACGTGAAGGTCGGTTCAGGTGAGTGTGTATCCGGCGGCAGTAAAGGCGGCGGCGGCGAAGAACTAGGCGGTAACGGGCGGTAGGGGCGGTAATGGGCGGTAGGGGGCGATGCTCCCTGCCGTTTTTGTTTGGTACTCAGAACCGCGAACAGGGTATTCTGACCGTATGCGAGTGCCCGCCGTTCTCCTCGCGTTATTCCTCTCGGCCCAGCCCCTCGTCGCTCAAGTCCTCGGCGGGACTATTATGGACAGTGCGTCCGGACAACCCCTAGTCGGTGCCCGCTTGCTTCTTCTGGATTCAGCGGGCACCGCGATAGGGGCCGCGGTCACAAGCGGCGATGGCAGGTTTACGTTCAATGTTCCCCGCCTTGGGGAATACCGTGTATTGGTCAGCAGGATCGGCTATCCGATCATCCTCAGCAAAGCGTTCGTCATCGATTCGGCTATTATAGCACGCGTCACGCTGACTTTGCCCTCCACCCCAATCACTCTTGATACCGTCACGGTTGTGACAACAGGTGCTGACACGCGGCTACCGTACTTGGTAGATGCGGGCTTTTACCGTCGAAAGCAGCTGGGATTCGGCCACTACCTGACCCGGGCTGACATAGATAAGCGCGATCCGGAGGTCATGACCGATTTGCTTCGTGGCATGGTGGGTGTACGCGTCTGGTGCCTCCCCGGGTTCCTGTCTTGTGACGTCGACACTCGCGCCGCGAAGTCAATGTTTCTTCGTGGGAAATGCCACCCCAGCGTCGTGCTGGATGGTGTTGTTCTGCGAGCCGGTGGCGTCGGTAACAAGGGAGACATGCTGTTGGACCAGCTGATCAATCCGTTCAATATCGAGGCAATCGAGATCTACCCCGGACCGGAAGGCGTCCCAGTTCAGTACGGTGGATACCTCAGCCCCTGCGGAGCGATAATCGCCTGGTCGAGACGTTGAGACGGTAATGGGCGGCAAAAGGCGGTAACAGGCGGTAGAGGGCGATAACGGGCGGAATTTTCTTGTGCCCACATGCGTTCGATTGAGTAACCCGCTTGTCAGACTGAACGCTACGATCCACTGGTGCTCCCCTATGAACGCTTTCAAGCATGGAAGCCTTCTTACGAACTGACTCTGGATGTTTATCGGATTACCGCGACTTTCCCAAAGCATGAGCTCTACGGATTAACTTCGCAGTCCCGATGTGCGGCTTTCTCTGTAGTCGCCAACATCGCAGAAGGATCGGCGAAGCGGGGATCAGCCGAGTTCAGGCGTCACCTCGACATCGCTCTCGGTTCATTGTCTGAGTTATCTGTCGCGTTGAGACTCGCCAAGGATCTGGAGTTGATGTCAGACGAGGCGTGGCGAACGATTGAACGCCTGCGGAATCATGCGGGGACGTTGGTGTGGCGATTGTATGCCGCAATCGACAAAAACAGGCGGCAGGTGGCTTCGCCACCTACCGCCCGTTACCGCCCGATCCCGCCTGTTACCGCCTAGTACTTCGGTGGCAGTGTCTTGTAACGCTCGAGTAGCTCGGTCTGCCTGCTCCGCAACCGAATGTCTTTGCCCCTTATGAATACGTGCTCGACCCCCGTTGAGAAGTCGAAGGGATCACCACTCCAGACGACGACGTTCGCAACCTTCCCCGCGTCCAGTGATCCGTAACGATCCGCCA
>WNGL01006813.1_pt1 | contig 13433 bp, 10 predicted proteins | sample 5400591 | NCBI WGS metagenome assembly WNGL01 (sample SAMN13153377, study PRJNA577476) | soil metagenome | isolation source: 80 cm soil or saprolite under Garry oak tree replicate 1 | place: USA:California | collected 2016-06-15
GTGGTCGGCATCGTCGGCAGCACCTCCCTCATCGAATGCTCGATCAACAGCGGCTACTGGCAGAAGCTCGGCTTCTACGTGATCGACTCCGGGATCGCGCCCGAGTGCTACTCAACCCCGAACAGCGCCGCCGTCAACATGGGCCCGCGGTACAGCTCGGACGGGGCGGTGCAGTACGCGCTCGCCCAGCACGTCTCCAAGGTCGTCTTCGATCAGGCCAACGTGCCTGGCACCGGCTACATCGCGGCCGGGCCTGCCGCACTGGCCAAGGCCGCGAACACCCCGATCGTCCAGCTGACCGAGAACGTGCCGATCACCGACGCCAACTCGGTGGCGATCAAGGAAGTCAACGACGCCGGGCCGAACGGCGCCGTAATACTCAACTTCACCCCGCCGCAGGCGCTGGTCATCCTGCAGGCGGCGCAGAAGCTCGGCCTGGAGGACCGGGTCAAGCTGTGGGGCTGCTCGACGCCGTGCAACACCGACTTCCTGGCCCAGTCGCTGGGGTCGAAGTGGAACAACAAGCTGTTCGTCAACGCCGAGCTGACCCCGCCCGACGGCACGAACACGCCCACGATGAACCTGTACAAGGCGATCCTCAAGCAGTACGGCTCGTCGGTGCAGGGCGGCATCGGCAGCTTCAGCCAGATGGGCTTCACCGAGGCCGAGATCGCGGTGCACGCGCTTCAGTCGATCACCGGGCCCTACACGGTGCAGAGCGTCAACGCCGCGTTCAAGGCGGTCAAGGACTTCAACACCGGCATGCTGTGCCAGCTGTGGACCTACGGCAACTACCCGCTGCACATCCCGAACAACGCCGACTACACCGTCACAGCCAACAACGGCAAGATGACCACGGCCCAGGGCTGCACCCCGATCTCGGCGGCCGACCCGCAGATCGCGCAGTACCGGAGCGCCGCCGGCACCGCGGCCAACGCACCGTGACGCTGATGACCAGGCAGGGTCGCTAATGCCACCCTGGGTGGACTTCGAGCCGTTCATCATCAGCGGCCTGGCCCTGGGCGGGGTGTACGCCCTGTCCGGGGTCGGGCTGGTCGTGCTGTACCGGGCCACCGGCGTGCTCTACCTGGCCTTCGGCGCGATCGGCGCGCTGGGCGCGCTGATCGCCTGGTCGCTGACCACCCGGGCGGGCGCGCCGGGCTGGGCCGGCTGGCTGGTCTGCGTGGCCGCGGCCGCGGCGGTGACCCTCGGCTACGGCCTGCTGTTCGGCCCGGCCCTGGCCAGACGGGATCCGCTGATCAAGGCGGTGGCCACCATCGGGCTGACGCTCATCCTGTACGGCGTGATGGACCTGCTCTGGACGACCAGCGGCGGCCAGGCCCGCTCGCTCGCGCTGCCCAGTGACAACGGCGGCTTCACGGTGGCCCAGATCCAGGTGACCTGGACGCAGGTGATCGCGCTGGCGGCCGGCGTGGTGCTCACGGTGGTCACCGGCGCGTTCCTGCGCTACACCAAGCTCGGCACGGCCATGCGGGCGATGGCCAACGACCGCGACATCACGGCCACCCTGGGCGTGCCGGTCAGGAAGGTGGAAGCCGCGGCCTGGCTCGGCTGCGGCATCCTGGGCGGCGTCGCCGGGCTGCTGCTGGCCGACCTGGTCGCGCTCGACGCCACCACGCTCACCTTCCTGGTGATCTCGTCGCTGGCCGCGGTGCTGATCGCCCGGCTCCGCTCGATCACGGTCACGTTCGTGGCGGCGATCGTCATCGGCCTGCTGCACGATCTGCTGACCCCGATCGCCTCGCTGACCAGCTACCGCGACATGACGCCGTTCGTTATCGCCGCGATCGGCCTGCTCGTGCTGTCCCGGCACCAGGTCATGACCCAGTCCCGCGAGGAGGCCTGAGTGAGCGGCACAGTGCGGGCCACGCTGGAACGCGCGAGCCCCGCGCGTATCACCCGCAAGCCTACTCGCCCGCAGCTGATCAAGGCCTCCATCACGACGGTGCTGCTGCTGTTCGCCCTGTTCGCGCTGCCGGAACTGCTGAGCCTGTACTACATCGACACGATGACCCAGGTGGCCGTGTACTCGATGGTGACGCTGGCCCTCGGCCTGCTGGTCGGGCGGGTCGGCCTATTCTCCCTCGGCCAGGCCGCCGTGCTCGCCATCGGCGCCTGGGCGGCCGCCCGGCTGCTGTTCGCCACCACGCAGCCGTACCCGCTCGTCCTGCTGGAGGCGGGCCTGATTACGATGGTGGCCGGCCTGCTGATCGGGCTGCCCGCGCTCCGGCTGCGCGGCCTGTACCTGGCGCTGATCACGCTGATGCTGGCGGGCAGCATCACGGTGGTGCTGGCCACGGTGAACTTCCCGAACGGAGGCCACGGGTTCCTCGGCTACAACGGCGGCCTGCTGCACATCCCGCCGATCCGCCGGCCCAGCATCGCGGCCAGCGACCCGGCCTACTACCGCTATTCCGTGGTGATCGCGATCGTGATGTTCGTGCTGGTCCTGGCGCACATCAAGACCAGGCCCGGGCGGGCCTGGGCGGCGATCAGGCAGAGCGAGCCCGCCGCGCTGGCCGCGGGGATCAACATCTGGTTCTACAAGCTGTGGGCGTTCGCCCTGGCGTCCTTCATCACCGGCGTCGCCGGCGGAGTGCTGGCTGGCGCGATCCACTACCTGTACTCGATCAACTTCCCGACCCAGGACTCGATCACGCTGCTCGCCGTGACGCTGATGGGCGGCGTGTTCAGCCTGTGGGGCGCGGTGGTCGCCGGGTTCCTCTACCAGTTCCTGCCGGCCCTGCTCAACAACTGGGGCGTCTCGGCCGACTGGCTGATTATCTTGTTCGGGCTCGGCGTGCTCCAGGTGCTGACGACGGCGCCGGCCGGGCTGGCCGACCAGGTGCCCAGGGACCTGCGCCGGCTGCGTCACCTGCTGGGCCGCCGCCTCCGCCGCGGGCCGGGAGGTGACGGAGCATGATCGAGGTCGACGGCCTCACCGTCCGCTACGGCGGCGTCACCTCGCTGGACGCCATGAGCTTGACGTTCGAGCAGGGGACGTGCGGGCTCATCGGGCCGAACGGGGCCGGCAAGACCACGTTCTTCAACGTGCTGAGCGGCTTCGTCCGGCCGGCCGCGGGAGCCGTGCGGGCGTTCGGGGTAGACCTGCTGTCGATGGCCCACTACCGCCGCGCCCGCTGGGGGGTGCGCCGGACGTTCCAGACCGAGCAGGCCATCGAGGAGCTGTCCGTGTTCGACAACGTGGCCATGGTGCACGAGCACTCCAGGCTCGGCGGCGCGTCCCGCCGCGCTGACGTGCTGGACGCGATCACGTTCACCGGCCTCGACGCCGATCCGGAGACCGCGGTGCGCACGCTCGGGGCCGGCCAGCGCCGCCTGGTCGAGGTGGCCCGGGCCGTGGTCGGGCGGCCGCGGCTGGTGCTGCTCGACGAGCCCGCCGCCGGGCTGCCGGACGGCGAGACCAGCCACCTGGCCGAGGTGATCCAGCGCATCCCCGAGCACACCGGCGCGCTGACCATCCTGGTCGACCACGACATGAGCCTGGTCTCGGCCTGCTGCGCCACCACCGCGGTGCTCGACTTCGGCAAGCTGATCGCGTCCGGACCGACCGCCGCGGTGCTCCGCGATGACGCCGTGATCCGCGCCTACCTGGGAGTGGCATGAGCGGCGCCCTGGAACTGCGGGACCTCACCGTGGAGCGCGGCGGCCGCGCCGTGGTCAGGGACGTCTCGGTCGAGATCGCGGCCGGCCAGGTCACCGCCCTGCTCGGGCCGAACGGCGCGGGCAAGTCCACGCTGGTCCTGGCCGTCGGCGGCGTGCTGCGGCCGCGCTCCGGCGCCGTGCTCCTGGACGGCGCGGACATCGCCGGCCGCCGCCCGGAGCGGATCAGGCAGGCGGGCGTGGCGATCGTGCCCGAGGGCCGCCGGCTGCTGCCCGACCTGACCGTCGAGGACAACCTGCGGGTGGCCAGCTACGCGCTGACCCGCGAGCAGGCCCAGGCCGGCCGGGACCGGGTCCTCGAGCTGTTCCCCCAGCTCGGCCAGCGGCTCACCGCCGCCGCCCGGACGCTGTCCGGCGGCGAGCAGCAGATGGTCGTGCTGGCCCAGGCCCTGATCACGCAGCCGCGCTACCTGCTGATCGACGAGCTGTCCCTCGGCCTGGCCCCGGTCGTGGTCAGCCGGCTGATCCCGGTCATCGCCGCGGTGGCCGAATCCGGCACCGGCGTGCTGCTGATCGAGCAGTTCGCCACCGTCGCGCTCGGCCTGGCCCACCACGCGCACATCATGGAGGGCGGCCGGATCCGCTTCTCCGGCCTGGCCCGCGAGCTGCGCGAGCAACCCGAGCTGCTCAGCTCGGCCTACCTGCTCCGCGGCAGCCCCACCAGCGGCCCCACCGCCCCCCTCCCCGGCAGTACCACCGGTCCCCAGTGAGAGTGGCGCTCTACCGAATCTATTGGGTAGAGCGCCACTCTCATACCTTCCGCGTCGCCCCTAGAGTCAGGGCCATGATCAATATCTGTTTCGCGGGCGTCACCGGGTGGACGGCGCCGCCCATCCTCGCCGCCATTGACGCTGCCGAGGACCTCACGCTGACCTCGGGCGTCTCCCGGTCCGCGGCCGGGCAGGGCACGGTCTACGCGACCGCCGCCGACGCACTCGCCGCCGCGCCGGCCGACGTGCTGGTCGACTTCACCAGCGCCGCCGCGGTCCGGGGCAACGTGCGGGCCGCGATCGAGGCCGGGGTGCACGTGGTCATCGGCACCAGCGGCCTGACCGCCGGCGACTACGCCGAGATCGACCGGCTGGCCCGCGACCGGGGGGTCGGCGTGATCGCGGCCGGGAACTTCTCGGTCATGGCCGCCGTGCTGCGCCGCGCCGCCACGATGGCCGCGGCGCACATCGGCGCCTGGGAGATCATCGACTACGCCAGCGATGCCAAGCCCGACGTGCCCAGCGGCACGGCGCGTGATCTCGCCGAGACCCTGGGCCAGGTCCGCGAGCCGGCCCGCGCCGTGCCGCTCGCCGACCTGGAGGGACCGGCCGAGGCGCGCGGGGCGGAGGTCGGCGGGACCCGGGTCCACTCGGTCCGGCTGCCGGGCTTCGTGGTCAGCACCGAGGTGGTCTTCGCCGGGCCGGGGGAGCGGCTGGTCATGCGGCACGACCCGGGGCTGACCCCGGCCCCGTACGTCACGGGTACCCTGCTGGCCGTGCGCCGGGTAGCGGACGCCGTGGGCGTCCGCCGCGGGCTCGACTCCCTGTTGTTCGAGGATTAGGGCTGTTCGGCGTCCCGGCCTAGCCCAGGATTGTATTTTTCAGGCCGGTGCCTCCTCCGTTCGGGTAACAGGGGTGGGGAGGGGCCATGACCTACGAGGCAGCGCACCGCGTCCGGTCGGTCCTGGTGGGGGACCTGAGGCTGCCGCCGGAGGGCGCGGCGGACCAGGACCAGGTCGATCCGGGCGAGAAAGTCCCCATGCTGGTCGAGCTCAACTTGCGCTACCCGGGCGGCCTGGACGCGGTCCGGCGAGCCTTCTACGCATTGTGGGAGCAGTACGCCGACCGGGCCGGAGGGTCGTGGCCGGCCGAACCCACATCGGTCAGTGCGGTCCAGCCGCCCGTCCCGCCGCGGCTCGCACTGGTTGCGCCCAAGCTCTATCAGTGCGTTCTGTCCCGCGCCGACGCGCAGGAGATGGCCGGCCAAGACCACAGCTCCGCCCGGGCGAGCGGGCTTCCCCCGGTCATCTTCCGGATCTGGCCGGACTACACCTTGCAGCCCCAGATCGACCGTTCGGCACCGACCGTGAAGGTCGACGCGGCCTGGCGCTCCTACGACGCCCGCGGGCGCGGGATCGTCTGGGCCGTCATCGACAGCGGGATCGACGCCTGTCATCCGCACTTTTCAGCCCTCGAGCTGGCCAGGGAGGGCCACGGGGACATGCCGCCGCAGGGCCTGACCAGTCAGCTGCACCGCGATTTCAGCTACCTGGTCAACCCGGACACTCCGGCGTCGGCTGCTCCCGGCTCCGGCCTGTCCGACGAGAGCGGGCACGGCACTCACGTGGCCGGAATCATCGCCGGCTGCTCGCCCGATGGTTCCGTTCCGCTGGTCGCGGACTCGAAGGAAGCCGGGGACAGCGGGTACGTCCCGCGCACTCGCGTCGGCAAGCTGTCCGGCATGGCGCCGGCCTGCGAGCTGGTGAGCCTGAAGGTCATGCGCCGCAGCCCGCAGGGCACCTGGGTCACCTCCTCGGCCGCGGTCATCCGGGCCCTGACCTATCTGCGTACGGAGGTCAACGTCGACCCGGGCCTGCTGCGCGTGCACGGGATCAACATGAGCCTGGGCTGCGAATGGCAGCCGGACCAGTACGCCGCGGGCCAGTCCCCGCTGTGCCAGGCCGTGGACCTGCTGGTCGCCTCCGGTGTCGTCGTGGTGGTGTCGGCGGGTAACTACGGGGCCAGCACGACCCGCGGAGACTCGGCCAACACCTCGGCCATCATGGGGTCGATCACCGAGCCCGCCCACGCGCGGGACTGCATCGCGGTGGGATCGACGCACCGCGAGGCGCCCCATGCCTTCGGTGTCACCTGGACCTCCGGCAAGGGCCCGACCCTGGACGGCCGGATGAAGCCGGACGTGGTGGCGCCGGGCGAGTGGATCGCCTCCGCCGCCGCCGGCCAGGTCCGCGCGGGCGCCGGTTTTGACCCGCCCGCGGGCGCCGCGGACCCGGCCAGCCTGCTGACCTACGCCGAGTTGTCCGGCACGTCCATGGCCGCGCCGCACGTCTCCGGCGTCGTCGCCGCGTTCTTGTCCGCCCGGCCGGAGTTCATCGGTCGTCCGGAGCAGGTCAAGAGCCTTCTCACGCAGAGCGCCACCGACCTGGGGCGCGAACGGTACGCACAGGGCGCCGGCCTGGTCGACCTGATGCGGATGCTCGCCAACGTCTGACAGAAAGGGCTACAGCCATGCAACCACTACCGACCGGTGAACCGGTCTGGGACCTTCAGTTCAACGAGGACGGGAAGCTGGCGTCGCCCGCTCAGGGCAGCTTCCTGGCTGAGGTGGCCGCGGCGGGCGTCACCGACCTATTCGTCTTCAGCCACGGATGGGGCACGTCGCAGGACAGCGCGCGCCAGCTGTACGACACGATGTTCCCGATGATCCGCACCGCCGCGCACGGCCTAGTCGGCATCGGGACGATGGGCTTCGCCGGCATCTACTGGCCGTCGCTGTGGTTCCCGCCGACCCCGGCGACCCCTCCGCCCGCCGCTGGCGCTCAGCAGGCGGACGGCGGTGCCGTGGTCGACCTCAGCGCCGGGACCGCCGCGCTGTCGGGAGCCGACATCGCAGCGGCGCTGCGGCCCGGGTTCGCCGACCCGGCGCAGGCCGCTGCCATCACGCAGATCGGCCAGCTCATCGACGACGGCGAGGGCGCGGCCGGGGCGGCCGAGTCCGACGCCGCGAAACAACAGCGACTCGAGCAGATCAGCCAGCTGATCAAGTCGCTGTCGCCGCCGCCCGCGCCCGACGGCGAATTCGAGGACGCAGGCGAGACCGCGCTGCTGCTGACCGACGACCCCGCCGCGGATTACCAGGCGGCCGCGGATGCCTTCGGCAGCACGCCGTCGGCCGGCGCGCAGCAGGGCCTCGGCGACTGGTTCGGCAAGGCCATCGGGGGCGCCAAGGACGTCCTGCGGGTGTTCTCCTACAACACCATGAAGGCCCGCGCCGGGACCGTCGGCCGGAACGGCCTCGGGCCCCTGCTCGCCGCGCTGCACGCGCAATCGCCCGCCGTCCGGGTGCACCTGATCGGGCACAGCTTCGGCGCCCGGCTGGTTTCCTTCGCGCTGTCCGGCGTGGGCGGGCCGGCCAGCAGCCCGGTCGCCTCGCTGCTGCTTCTCCAGGGCGCGTTCTCGCACTGGTCCTTCGCCCACGCCCAGGACAACCCGTTCGGCAGCCCTGGCGCCCTGAACGCCTACGCCGACCGGGTGCACGGCCCCCTGGTGGCCACCCACACCGTCTACGACTGGGCCGTCGGCGTCTGGTACCCCAAGGCCTCCTTCCTGGCCCATCAGGATGCTGCCGCCGCCGTCGCCGACCGGTGGGGCGGCATGGGCTCCGACGGCTTCCAGGCCGTCAAGCCGGCCGTAGACCGGGCCATGCCCGCCCAGGGCGGCACCGGCTACGGCCTCGCGCCCGGCACCTTCTACCGGATCGACGCCGCCAGCGTCATCAACGACACCAAGAACGAGTCGTTCTCCGGAGCGCACTCCGACATCAAGAAGCCCCCGGTGGCGCAGCTGGCCGCGGCCGCCGCGGCCGCCCACGCCTAGGCGTCGCCGCGCCAGGTGCGGAAGTAGCCGGCCGCGAAATCGGCGAGGGCCCGGGCCGCGGCGGGCCGGTAGGCGTCGGCGCGCCGGACCAGGCTGAGCGTGCGCCGGGACGGGGCATCCAGGTACGGGGCATCCAGGTGCAGCCAGCCGACCGGCGGGTCGGGAGCCAGCCGCCTGGCCATGGCCGGCATCAGCCCGATGCCCACCCCGGCGCTGATCAGGCCGCGGATCGCGTAGGGCTCGTCGCCCTCGCACACGATGTCCGCGTCGGTGAAGAGCCGGTCGGTGAGGGCGCGCTGCCAGTAGCCGGGCCGGGTGGTGACGAAGGGCTCGCCGGCTAGCTCGCCGACCGCGACGCGGGTGCGCCCGGCCAGGCGGTGCGACGGGGGGACGGCCAGCAGGACCTCTTCGCTGAGCAACTCGACGGAGGTGAGCGCGGGTCCGGGCAAGGGCTGCGAGGCCAGGCACAGGTCGACCTCGCCCGCCTGCAACTGGGCGGCCATCGCCGGGGCCGGCGACTGGAAGAGCCGGAAGCTCACGCCGGGGTGCCCGGCCAGGAAGCCGGCCGCCAGGCCGCTGAGCGTGCGCAGCGTCTCGGCGGCGACGGCCACCGTCCCCTGGGCCAGCCCGGCGGCGTCGCCGAGCTCGCGCTGGCCCTGGTCGAGCTCGTCCAGCGCCCGGCCGGCCCGGGCCAGGAACATCGCGCCGAACCGGTTGAGCCGGACCCGCCGTCCGCGGCGGTCGAAGAGCGGGATGCCGAGCTCGGCCTCCAGGCGGGCGATGGCCCGGCTCAAGGCGGGCTGGGCGACGCGGAGCTCGGCCGCGGCCCGGCTCACGTGCTGGTGGCGGGCGACGGCCTGGAAATAGCGCAGCTGGAGCAGGTCCATGCTCTCATGCTCTCAGAGCATAAAGAAATGCCAAATCGGTCTTGGACAACATGAGTAGATCGTTCTTACCGTGGATCGTGATCTCAGTTTCCGCTGTCTCCCGCCGTCCTACCTCGCCGCGGCTGCTCGCCGCGGTGCTGGTGTTCCTCGCGGTCCAGTCCACCGCCGTGGCCAGCCTGGGCACGCCGCTGCTGCCGACCGTGCAGCGCGTCGAGCGGGTCTCGCTCGCGGCCTCGCAGTGGACGCTGACCATCACGCTGCTGGCCGGCGCGGTGGCCACCCCGCTGATGGGACGCCTCGGCGACGGGCGGCTGCGCCGCCTGACCACCGTCGGCGCGGTGGCGGTCATGCTGGCCGGCTGCGTGCTGTCCGCGCTCCCGGCCGGCTTCGCGGCGTTCCTGGCCGGCCGGGCGCTGCAGGGCGCCGGGCTCGGCCTGGTCCCGCTGGCCACCGCGGTCGCCCGCGACGACCTGCCCGCGGACCGGTCACGGTCCGCGATCGTGCTGATCGGGGTGACCACCGCGGCGGGCATCGGCATCGGCTACCCGCTGGTCGGCCTGCTCGCCCAGGCCCTGGGCCTGTCCGCACCGTTCTGGTTCGCGGCCGGCCTCAGCGCCCTGGCGCTGGCCGCGGCCCTGGTGACGTTGCCGGACAGCCCGGCCCGGCCGGCCCGGGTCGACGTCACAGGCGCCGTCCTGCTCGGCGCGGGGATCGCCGGGCTGCTCCTGGTGCTGGCCCAGGGACCGGCCTGGGGCTGGACGTCGGCCGCCACCCTCGCCGGGGCGGCCGCCTCGGTGACGCTGCTGGCCGTCTGGGCCGGCTGGGAGCAGCGCGTTCGGCATCCGCTGATCGAACTGCGGCTGCTCGGCCGCCGGCCGGTACTGGCCGCCAACCTCACCGTCTTCCTGATCGCCGTCGGCTTCTACCCGCTGATGTCGCTGGCCGTCCGCTTCGCCCAGACCCCGCCCGCGGCCGGCTACGGCCTCGGCGCGCCGGTGGTCGTGGCCGCGGCCCTGCTCACCCCGTTCTCCCTGGCTAGCTTCGCCGCCAGCCGGTTCGCCGCGCGCGCCGCCCGGCGCACCTCGGCCGAGTTCGTGGTGGCGGCGAGCTGCGTGCTGCTGATCGTCTCGATGGTGCTGTTCCTGACCGTCAGGGACAGCTACCTGGGGCTGGTCGCCGTCATGGCCGTCTCCGGCCTCGGCGTGGGGAGCGTCTACGCGGTCAACCCGCTGCAGATCACCGGCGGCGTGCCCGCCTCCGAGACCGGCAGCGCGATCAGCTTCTACCAGCTCGTGCGGACCGTCGCCTACGCCATCGCCAGCGCGCTGAGCGCCACCGTGCTTGTCCTGTCCACGCCGGCCGGGCACCCGTTCCCGGCCGGCTCCGGCTACAGCGCCGCCGCGCTGGTCAGCATCGCCGTCCTGGCCGCCGCGCTGGCCGTCAGCGTCCTGTTCGTCATGAGAAGGCCGATGCCGGGTAGGTAGCGGCCATGACAGATGGCGACACCGGAGCACCCCTGCTCACACTGGGCCCGCTGCTGCGTTACGTCGGCGAGACCGAGGCCACGATCTGGGTCGAGACCGAACGGGCCTGCGAGGTGGAGATCCTCAGGCACCAGGCGCGGACCTTCGAGGTCGCCGGGCACCACTACGCGCTGGTGGTGATCGGTGACCTGATCCCGGGAACCGAGTACGAGTACCAGGTCGCCCTGGACGGCGCCATCCGCTGGCCCGAGCCGGACTCGGAGTTCCCGCCGAGCGTGTTCAGGACGCCGGACCCGGGCCGGCCACTCCGGCTCGCCTTCGGCTCCTGCCGGATCGCCGAGCTGCCGATTCTGCCGCGCCGACTCAGCTCCCGCCGCGCGCAGCGGGACGAGGAGGAACACGGCCCGGACGCGCTGGTCGCCTACGCCCTGGACCTGCGCGGGACGCCGCACGAGCGGTGGCCCGACCTGATGATGCTGATCGGCGACCAGGTCTACGCCGATAACCCGGGGCCGGCCACGCGCGAGCTCATCGAGCAGCACCGCGACCCGGCCGAACCGCCCGGCTACCAGGTCGCGGACTTCGGCGAGTACTGCTTCCTGTACCGCGAGGCCTGGACCGAGCCCTCGGTGCGCTGGCTGCTGTCCGTCGTCCCCACCGCGATGATCTTCGACGACCACGACGTGCACGACGACTGGAACACCTCGGCCGCCTGGCGCCGCGACTACCAGGCCAAGCCGTGGTGGCCGGAGCGGATCCGCGCCGCCTACATGAGCTACTGGATCTATCAGCACCTGGGCAACCTGTCCCCGGCGGAACTCGCCAAGAACGAGCTGTGGCAACGGATACAGGAGCCCGGTGATCACGCCGACGTGCTCGGCGAGTTCGCCGTCCAGGCCGACCAGCAGGTCGACGGCCTCCAGTGGAGCTTCCGGCGCACCTTCGGCGGGGTGCGGATCGTCGTGATCGACTCGCGCGGCGGCCGGGTGCTCGACGAGGGCCGGCGGCTGATGGTGGCCGAGGCGGAGTGGCAGTGGGTCACCGAGTCGGTGGCCGGCGACTGGAACCACGTGGTGCTGGCCACCTCGCTGCCGCTGCTGCTCCCGTACGGCATCCACGGTCTGGAGGCGTGGAACGAGGCCGTCTGCGGCGGAGCCTGGGGCAAGCGCGCGGCCCGGGCCGCCGAACGGGTGCGCCGGGAGCTTGACCTGGAACACTGGGCCGCGTTCGGCCGGTCGTTCGGCCTTTTCGAGCGGCTGCTGACCGGGCTGGCAACGGGGGAGCAGGGCCGACCGCCCGCCTCGGTCACCGTGCTCGGCGGGGACATTCACCACAGCTACCTGGCCGCGGTGGACTTCCCGCCCGGGACGAACCCCCGCAGCTCGGTCTACCAGGCGGTCTGCTCGCCGATCCACAACACGCTGCCAGAACGCTTCCGGCGCGGGCAGCAGCTGACCACGTCCCGGCCCGGCGGGGTGGCCGGCACCGGGATCGCCCGGCTGGCCGGGGCGCCCAGGACGCGGCTCCGGTGGCGGATCACCCGCGGCTCCTGGTTCCACAACATGCTCTCCGCCCTCGAGTTCGACGGCCGCCGGGCGCGCATCCGCTTCGACCGCACCGTCGCGGACGCCTCCGGCGTCCCCCACCTCCAGTCCGTCTGCGAAACCGAACTCAGCTGACCCCCGCGCACCCGCCCACGGATGGGTCGATGCCGTTGGTCCGGTTCGAGCGTGACCAACGGCATATCGACCCATCCGGCACTGCTCACAGCCGCCCCTCCCGTTACAAGCGCCATCCCTGAACTCATGCCTCTCAACTTGATGTCGCCGTCAGGCGGCAGATCATATCTTCGTGGGTCGCTTTGCCCCCTATGGCGGGTATTTCGGCCCACGATGATCCACCCGCGAGACTGGTGTGACGGCTGATGCGTCGTGCCGGGCGCCGGCAATGCCACCGCATTCCCGAATCTGGCCAGAATTATTGGGGTCGGTAGGGCAGAGCGATCTCGCCACTACCGACCCCAGGAGCTGCTCATAAGGCATTCGCGGCGGGCAGGAAGCCGGGCGGGATTAGGCTCGGCTAGTTTCTGTTTCCGCGTCGACAGGCCGGGTACCGGACTCAGGAATTCCGTTCCGCCCGGACGCCACACTTTCCATTCCGTGCCGTATTCATTAGTCAGTACGGCCAGCGGATCGGCAGTTATTGTCATGGCAATATCCCGCTGGCTTGATGACGGTCAGCACGCTCGGCAAGTTCGGTGTCTATTGCCCGCAAGTGAGCCTGAATCGGCACGTGTGCCGGGGAATCATCGTTGATGAGCCCAAGATTTGCCTGTAGTTGCCGTTTCACGCTTTCAAGCTCGGCCGTGTTCTGCTGCCTGACGCAGTAGTGATCCTGATCGTCGTCCCGCCTGCTGACCTGCTGGATACGTGCCCGCTGCTCCTGTTCGGCTATCACCTCGGCGAGATCGTTGCGCAGATATTCAGCGACTGGCATATCCGGAGGAGTTTCGCTGATCGCGCGTTCTAGCGTGATGCGTAGATCTTTCAGCTCGTATGTCGTCAGCGCGTATGCCGGGTGCTTTGCCGTTTTCACATCCTGTCCCTTTTGTATCGCTGGCCGCTGCAATCATGCTCTTGGGTGGCTACAGTTCGTTTATCGTGATGAGACACGGCACGTGCACGGTCGATAGTGCGGGGCCGCCAAGGCCGGTCGCCAGTGCTTATTAGTGATACGCGACAGTCGATTAC
>WNGL01014752.1_pt1 | contig 13432 bp, 6 predicted proteins | sample 5400591 | NCBI WGS metagenome assembly WNGL01 (sample SAMN13153377, study PRJNA577476) | soil metagenome | isolation source: 80 cm soil or saprolite under Garry oak tree replicate 1 | place: USA:California | collected 2016-06-15
GGCCTTTCGGTAGTTTTTTGACCGTGAGATACAACGTACCATATAAGTATCCTCCTATACTGAGGTAGCGTTACACACGTTATCATGAGGTGCAAAGTAACGGGAAATTCAAGAGAAAGACCCATCTTCTCCAGCCTCGTGCCAGAAGATGCTTGTGCAAACGGGAGAGGACGACGTAAAAATATAACGCTCGAGCACCGATACGTTTGTTCTCCCTACGGTGAGATGCCCCGTCGAGTACCCTGTAGAGATGTTTTAACCCTTCCTTTTGGTGATCATGCTTACTCCATTCTCGAGGCTATCGACGCAAAACGGCGGACGTGACGGCTTTTGCCGACTATATGGAAGAGGCAATTTCAATTGAGCCAGTAGAAATCGGTAAGGAAGTCCTGAATTAAAGCATGACTCGTGCTCATTGGCACCATAAGCCATGCCACACGTCATTTTAGATCGGAGCACTCCTTCCTGCCTCTGACTTCCCCTCTACTGCTCACGCTGACGCATCTTCTCCGCCTGTTCGTTATACAACTTGCTTTTCTCGTGCTCACCCAGGTGCTCATAACATACTGCCATCCTCTTGAGTTCTCCGATTACTCGGAATTGAAACTTTCCCCCTAACTGGACATTGATGCCCAGTGCTCGGTCACAATGTGCTATGGCTAATCCCCATTGCTCCTGCGCTTGGTACACGGCTCCTAGGTTATGATAGACTTCTGCCTGTTCCACCTGCCCCTCACTCCCCTCCAGTAATTGCAACGCTCTCTGCAAAGAACTCAAGGCCTGCTGATGGTCCCCCTTGTAGAGAAAGACCATACCAACACTGTTCAAACAATGTGCCTGCTCAACCAGGTTGTTCTCCTGCTCCCACAACTTGATAGCTCTTTGATAAGAGTCCAAAGAGCGTTCCACATCGCGCAGTTGCCAGTACAGTCCTCCCATTTCAGTCAACGCCTTCGCCTTCTCAGGAGCTTTCTCTTCCTGCTCTACTAGCCTCAGCACTTGCTCATAGCACCGCAGAGCGTGTTCCCAGTCCCTTTGTCCCTGCAAGATTTTGCCAAGTTCCACAAGTTTCGCTATCAGCCCGTCCGGGTCTTGCCCTTGCTGCTTCGAGGATACAACGAGGTCATAGTAACTGAGGGCCTTGTCCCACGACTCTTTTTGTCGGTAGATGTCGCCCAGGTCGCGATAGACGTTGGCCAAGGCCGCCAAGTTTCCTTGTGTCTGGTAGAGTGATACCAACCTCTCCAGGGTTGCAGCGGCTTGGTCAAGCAGACCTTGCTGCCAGTAGATTTTCCCAATATTCTGTACAAGAACAGCTAGCTCCGTCGGTTCTCCAAGTCGGGTAAAGATCTCCAGTGTCCGCTCTAGAGACATAACTGCCTGCTCCCACTTTCCCAGCTTTTGATACGCCCTGCCGAGGTTATGATTGATAATCGCTAGTTCGCTTGGATTTCCTTTCGCTTCCGACAGAGACAGAGCCTGTTCCAGGTAGTCTTGTGCCTGTTCCCATTGCTCCTGCTCTCCATAGACGGCGGCTATGTTAGCGAGTGCCTTGCTCACCTCCAGCAGATTCCCTGCCTCTTGTGCCAGAGGGAGTGCTTCCTTGTAGCTTGCCAAGGCTTCCTCTAATTTTCCCAGCCCTAAGTACATAGTGCCGATGTTGTTGAGGATCTGCGCACAGCTGTCCGAGTCATTCTGCACTTTCCTTATTGCCAATGCTCGTTCGTAAAAGGTGAGCGCCTTCTCATGGTCCTTCAGCAAAGAGTAAGCGGTTCCCAGATTATTCAGCGTGGTCGCCGTCTCCACGTCATCCCCGGCTCGCTCCCTATACCCCAGCGCCTGTTCATACGCCTCAATTGCTTCCTTCAGCCTTCCCTGTTTCCGGTAGATGAGTCCCATTTCGTGCAGAGTATCACCCAGGTTCCCAGGCTCATCCTGGGGCCTTTGCAGTGTCAACGCCTGCTCGCAGTAGTGCAAGGCCTCGTCCAAGTGTCCCAGCGACTCGTGGAGATCCCCTTGAAGGTAGAGCACGTAGCCAGCGGTGGCTGGATCATCCAGTTGCTCTAGTGAGGGCTGCACTCGCTCAAGGCATTGTAATGCCTCTGCAAATCTCCCCCACCGACGGTAGATGTTCGCTATAGTTTTCGCGCTATTCACCATCCCCGGTCTATTTCCGCTCTGCTCCTGAAGCTCTAACAATCCCTCCAGGTATTCCAGGGCGCGCTCCGCATCTCCCAACCTCCAGGACAACATACCTGCAAGCTCGGTATACTGTTCGACCCCCTTCGTGTTCTCTAGTTTTTTCTGCAACTTGAGCATTGGCTCCACTAGCAGAAGAGCCTCTTCAAAGCGTCGATTTTGCAGATAGACCTCGATGAGTTGTGTGTAGACCTCTGCCGCATTAGCAAAGCGCTGTTTTGCGTTTGCCATTTCTCCCTTCTCAGCATAGATCTCTCCGAGGATAACAATGGCTGTAGCCATCTCAACAAATCGATTATCTTTCTCGAAGGCAGTTGCACAACGTCCATAACACTCTAGAGCCTGATCCCACCAGCCCCGCTCGCGTGAGAGCTCCCCTAAAGCAGTCAGGTCCCTGGCGACCAAAATGGGGATATAGGATTGAAACGCGCTCCCAAACTGTACAAGTTCACCATCATCCTTCATCGTGATCACCTGACTGGCAGGGGCGGCCCCATTGTCCTCCAGCACCTGCTTCACCGTGATTGGCAGCCCCCTCTGTTCTTGCAGCAACAAGACCTGCCTGGCATAGCGAACTGCCAGTTCCCACTCCCCCTGTTTGATGGCGATATCACTGATCTTGCCCAGAGTATCAGCCACTTCGTGTGGGTAGTCTTCCGCTTTGAGCAGGGTAAGGATACTTTTATAGTAGCCCAGCGCCTCGGTCCATTGCTCCTGGGCTTTATACACATCGCCAATATTCTCTAGCGCTCTGGCTAACCTGATCGGTTCTCCAATCCGCTCTATCAACGTCAATGCCTGGATGTGGGAATCAAGAGCCTCTTTGTATTTTCTCTGGTAAAAATAAATATGCCCGATGTCTGTGTAGGAATAACTCAGATTGGCAGGCATATTGAGTTGCTTTCTTAGCTCCAATGCCCGTTCATGATATTCCAGTGCTTGTTTCCACTCTTGCTTTGCGGCATAGGCATTGCCAACATTCCCCAGCGAATTGGCAATATGCACAGGATTCCCTACCTGTTCCCTGATCGCTAATGCCTGTTGATAGTGAATCAGCGCCTGATCCCAAGCGCGCATAGCCTGGTGAACGCCCCCCAGGCAATTCAAGGCATGGGCAATCCGGTCAGGGTTCTTTATTTGTACACTCTTCTCCAGCGCCTCCTCAAGGCAACGCAGCGCTTCGTCATAGTGCCTCTGGTCCTTGTGAAACATGCCCAAGTTAATCAGGGTCGCGATTTCTCCATCTGTCGAGCCCTGCTCCCTATGGCTGCGTAATGCCTTTTCAAGATAGGAGAGGCCCTGCTCAATTTCGCCCAACGCAGTATACATCCATCCGAGGTTAGCCAGGGCTGTTGCTATCTGATCGTTATCTCCTGCTTGTTGCCACAATGCCAGGGCCAGCTTATGGTATTCAAGGGCCTCTACCGGTTCCCCTAATTCCCCCTGAACAATACCTCGTAGAGAGAGCGCTTCAGCAGCATGTGACAAATCTCTGGCCTGCTCCAGAATCTTTGCTGCCTGGCCGAGCATCTTTTGTGCCTCTTCTCTGCGTCCATCTTGCTGTAAGGAGAGGGCATTGAGAAATAAGTAGCGACCATAAGCCTCCCCCTGTTTTTGCAAAAAGGGCTCGCCTTCTTCCACCAATTGCTGCACAACAGCAAGCATCGCCGCAGCCTGACGCCTGCGCCATTTGTACATCAAATACTGGGTACTCTCATACCATACCCCAAAGATAACCTCTTGCCGCTCCTTTACCTGCATACCATGATAAATAAATTCAAGCCAGGGCTGAAATTGTTCATCTGGTATGCCCTGTAGCCACTCACTGTAATCAGCTTTTGAGAGATCCTCGATGTTGGCATCCTCCAATTGAGGGAGAGGAGCAGTGTCGGTATACGCAACCGCGCTTTTCCTCTTCTCTCTATAGTAAGTTGCTATCCTGCTGTGCAACTGTTCTCGTGTGGCCGGGTCCAATCTCCTCAGTTCCTCCAGGATCTCCCTGCGTACCAGTTCATGAAAACTCGGCTGTGCTACCAGCGCATCTTTACTTGTCCTATTCCCCGCATTCACAAACGGATATTGCAAAAAGCGACTGTACGTTTGTTGATTTAACTTGTGAGTACCAAAACTCTTCCCACCAGGGAGATCATTGAGCAATTCGCGCAGAGCATCCAATTCCAGGTAGCGCAAAAGAGGTGCATATGTCAGGAGAATGCGGTCCAACTCTGGCAGGCGTGTGCGCAAACGGTCATTGAGAAACTCCACTCGTGCTCGCTCATCGATTAGTGGCTGCTGGGTTCGCAACTGTTCTGCTGTGCGTTCCCCTGGCTCCAGCAGTTTGAAATACTCGACTGCCATGCCCAGGACCAACGGAAGCCCCCGACTCAGCTCATAGAACGCAGCGGGCAGTTCCTCGTCGCCGCTCTGTGCAAGCGGCCCTGTAGAGGAGAGCACCTCTTGCTTTCTCAGATACGCCTTGACTTGCTCAATGTTGAAATCTCTCAATACATACGTGACAAAGTTGACGCTGGGATTGCTGGGCCATTGCCAGCCGCTGACCATGACCTGCAAGGGCTGTGGCGCAGCTTGTGCCAGACCAGGCAGAATATCTTCCCACAGCCAGCCGAGAAGCTCGGGATCTCCCTGTGCCAGCCGCTCATAGCCATCAATGAAAATGCAGAGGGGTGTCTTGCTTTTGCCTGCCAGGCCTTTTAAGAGGCGGCTCAGTTCTGTACGCAACCGCAGTTCTTGTTCCCGTCGCCCCTCTTGCGTGTTGACTGTCACATTCTGACTCAGAACAGAGGCACTGGCAAAGTCGCTCAGCTCTATAGCCTGCTTGACCTCCACCTTGACCCTGTTGCGCTCCAGGCATTCCTCTCGCAGTTGTTCGTAGTGTAGCCAATTTTCTTCTGACGAGACTACGCCATGCAGAGCGTTTTCCAGAGCGTTGAGAATGGCCTGGTAGTCTAGCATGATCTGTGCGATCCCGATGATCCAGGTCTGCCACTGGAGAGGAGGACAGACACGTTCTGCGAGGTAGGTTACCAGCAATGTTTTGCCTGTACCGCTGTTCCCTTTGACTGCCAGAGGACGAAACTGTCCACTCCTTGCTCCGCGCAAGAGGCGTGTAAAGAGTTCGCAGATATCTTCTCGGTCCGTAAAACCGTCCAGCGGTTCGCGGACGTTGGTTGCAATGGACTCTGTTGCCATTGTGTCGTCCCCTTTTCGCGGCTGCAAGAGGCTAGGTTCCTGACCGCTCGCTGTGTCTCGATCCGAACGCGCTTAGTTCTGTGTAAAGTTTTGCTTCACGCGGATGATTTTCGCTCTTTCGCTACCGCGTATCTGCTGGGAAAGGCTGTTGGCCTGTCCGTGTATATTCTGTTCACTGTCGCTGATCTCGGCATCATCGCTGGCGGTAACAATTTGCTCCTGGCGTAACAGGCTCTCTTTCATACGCGCAATCGCCAGAAGAAGCTCCTCGCCTTCCAGTGCCGTCAGCTTACGCACTGCGGGGGCCAACTGCGCCATCTTTCCTCCCTGCTCCTTCAAGCTCGTTTCAAGGCTCTGCCCCAACCAGTCCTGGTCGAGCTTCGGATTCTCCAGCGCTGCATCTTTCACCTCAGGTACAATCGAGACGACGACCTGCGTGGCCTCCTCGTTCACTTTCTTGTCGCTCTTGAGTAGATCATCCAGCACCTCCTTTACATCGTCCTCTTCAACCTGCTTTCCCTGTAGCGGATTCATGATCTTCTCGATTGTCTCCGTGCTGAGCGAAATATTCAGCGCCTTCAGGCCATTTTTGGCAGCGACGATTGCTGCAGCACCGGCTACGGCGGGTCCAAAAATGGGGAACAGTACCGCTGCCAGTGCGCTTGGTACCAGTACCGAGACCAGGCTCTTCACTGATTTTTGTTGGAAGAACTCGCGCAGACTCTTCTTCGCCCGCTCATGTGCCACCGGCACCGAGACGTTACCATCGGAATCATGGCTGAGATTGTTCATGATATCAGTAATTCCTCTCTCCTGCTTTCCAGCAGATCTCACAAAGGAGTCATTATCAGGACTTTGGCAACTCCCAATGTTGCCCATCAAGATTGGGACAGTAAGCCATGATTTACGCTCAAAACGAGTGCCAACAACCTCAGTCTTGATGGGCAAGGGCAAAGAATGTCTAAGACCCTGATTATGTAAATAGACGCCAGTGCCACCACCTTTTCGATTACATTCTTTCTCTTGCTGTAGGCCTTCCGTAAGTTTCACTCAAAACCGACTAACGTACCAGATAAGTGTTCAGCCCGTTGAAAAACGTCTTTTCTCAAACAAGCGTACAGACAAGTACAAGCGCTAAATAATGCGAGCAAGCAGTAAATTTGTTTTTGCTTGTTTGGCCTGTCAGTGCGATCCTGACCAAAAGATACGACGTACCATATAATGTAAATTGCAGGATTGGCTGTCCAATCTTTTTGGACAATTGCGTGTCGTAAAACAAACGTTCCTTTTGTCACTCAAGGCCCACCACAAGCCTATCGAACAAGGTTGCGTTACGACACGCAATGCTTGCAGAACTACGACATGAAGCGACCTAATTTACAAGCAGATCTACAGGACCGTGGACGAATTCCCCGGCAGCAGCGTTTGCACGACAGTAACCGCAACACTCCCGCCCGCGCCCACATTGAGGTCGACGACATGCCAAAGGTCGTCGGCCTGATCACCCGTCGCAAATTGGACCTCCTGGCGGGTGAGCTGCGTGGGTACGCCTTGCGGATCCAGTCTCAACACGGTGACCACCGCGCTCGATCCTGCGAAGGTCGAACCTATATAGTTGTGGACCCACACATGGTAGTCCCCGGCGACGAAAGCACCTGCTGATTTGCTGATGGTCAGCGTCTCGGGACCGAATGAAGTGGTGTTGTCCGTGTCCAGGCTCGCGTATGGAACCGGTGGCTGCGTTCGGTTCGCGAAGAACAGGTGGAAGCGCCCACCCTGTTCATCTGGTCCCGAGAGGTGAGCATCGAGATCGGTGGGCTGCGCTGCCCATTGCAGGATTGCCACAATTTTATCCACGACGACCGCGCTGCAATTCAGGGAGATCACCACCGGCTGCGAGTCGCCCGACGTGGGCACGTTGGCAGTCGCGGTGTTGAACACACACGCCGGCGCGCTAGCGACCACGGTCTTCTGGCCCGCTGGCCTGATGCAGTTGAACCGGAAGTTGCCGTTTGCGTCCGTGGTCGTTTGGAGACTCGTGCCCACGACGGTGACAGTCGCATTCGGGATGCCGGTTTGGGTTATGGGGTCGGTCACCACCTTTCCGATCAGATTCCCGCATGTGTTCTGCACCTGGATCGTCACGGTAGTGCCCTCGGGCGGCACGCTGAACTGCGGCTGCTGATTGGGATCTGCTGTCGTCTGCACCTTCACATTGCCGTGCGGAACGCAACTGAAGGTGACGCTCCCATCAAGCCCGGTGTTCCCGATGTAGTTCTGCCCATTCAGATCCCGCAGGAGATTGCCTGAGGTATCCAGCAGCATCACCATCACTCCCGCGATCCCCAGATTTGCACTATCCACCACATTTACCTTGACTTGCGTGCAGTCGAGTTGAATCGGGACGTTCACGCTCCCCCCTGCCGGAACGACCACGGGGTCGATCGTCTTGGTCTTGAAACGATTGGCCGACGCGCGAACCTTGATGTTCCCGGCGGGAAGGCACGTCCCTTCGACCGGATTGGTAAGGGTGTAGGTGCCGTTGCTATCCGTGATAACGTTGTATGAACGATTCCCTACCACATTCAATGCTTCCACCAAGGCTCCCTGGATCGCCTGTCCTCCAGCGGCGCGCGTCACAGTACCATCCACTTTCCCGCATACACCGAGTCCGGAGCGGACCTCGACGAACTCGACGATGAAGGTCGTACCCGCCTGACCCGCCGCGGTGCCGTCGCCGAAAATATCCGCCCCGTCCTGTCCACCTGCCACGCGGAAAAAGAACGTCTTGCCAAGGTTTGAGTTGATCCGTAGCGAGACCGAGTCCCCACTGTTGATGCCCCCCCCGGCAGGCTTGATGATGTCAAAGATTCGCTCCATGGGATCGTCACCCGGGTACGCTGGGTACCCCGCCGGAAACCCTGCCGTGACCCAGACCGCTTGACCTAGACCGCCGATCTCGTAGGTTACCAGCGGTGGATCTTTCCGACTTGCGCGCGGAAAGACATGGACACCGTGATCGACCCGCACAAGCATGCCGGAGGCGTCCCAGTTCGAGTTGCACAAGTTCATGGAGAGTTGGTTGCCGCTCGAGAGGGGCCAGGCGGTGGGAGGCTCGAAGAGGAAGGTTTCCCACTGGGTCGGGCTCGCGACGCGAACGGCGAAGAGTCCCCCGCCACCGCCATTGACCGCTTGCAGGTAGCGGTAGCGACCCTGTCCGTCTGGTTGGTCTGGAGTACGAAGACGAATCGCGTTTATAGCCATAAGTTACCTTCCTTGAAGACAAACACGCCTGAGCCGACTATGCTGACGAAACATCTGAAGTCCCGTTCTGCAAAACGCCGGGCTCTGCCGGGGGCGAGAAGCCGCTGTCGCTATTCCAGGTGACCGCGAATGGGAAGATGTCTTCATAATCAATTGCTCATGGATGCGAATCTCGTATTCGAGTACCTCCCGCTGATTAGTGATCCACTCCGGGCTGCGGACCTTGGGATTGGGATCGCGCGCTTGTTTGGTGGCTTGGTGTTCCAAAGCCTTCTGATGCGACCGAAGAACCGCGAGCCGCTCTTCATGGACATGCAACTGGCGCTGCAGAGACTCAAGATGGGATCGGGGTAATGGCATGTTGCTTCCTCCGCTGATCAGGGTTTCAATATAACTACGACCAATTGTTAGCAGTTAGCCAGTCTTTCACTAAAGTCTTTAGTTTGGACATTCCGAACGGTTTTGAGACACCTCATTGGTGAACTGAGCTCAGTTCAGCCCATATATGACTACAGAAGACCTGATTGTACCATATAAGTTATATTATATGGTAATTCGTGCAATTTTAATAGTGTTTTGCTGCACAATAATCGGCTTCGGTAGCCTCTTTGCCTTGCTGTGTTATCCTAAGTGTTACGAGCATGTTTTCCTACTTATATGGTAACAGAGAGGATGAGCTATGCCAATCCTACGTGATGCGGTCGAGCAATTTCTTGCGAGCCTGCGTTCTCGTCGCGCGCCAACCAATACCATCAAATCCTATGCACACGACTTACGGCATTTTGTCCAAGCAATGCCAGCTGATCTGGGCGAGGCCACTGCATTGGCTATTCAAGCCTTTTTGGATGGCGACGGCCATCACAGCCAGGCAACACAAGGGCGTCGCTACGCTACCCTCTGCTCCTTCTACCAGTGGGCTATCCGTCAGGAACTGGTCGAGGAGAACGCGATGGAGCGTCTTGAGCCCGTTACCCAACCAAAGCGAGAACCTCGCCCCCTTGATCCTGAAGAGGTGGTCAAGATTCTCAAGGCTATTCCTGCATCCAACGTGCGCGACCGCACCCTCTTTACGCTCCTCTATGAGACGGGAATCCGCGTCGGAGAGGCCTTGAGTCTGCAGTGCTCCGATGTTCAGCTTCTGCAAGACGACGAAAAGATTCGGGTCTTTGGCAAAGGACAACGGGAACGCACGGTCATGCTCCAAGCCTCTCCAGAAAGTATTCGCTTGCTGCGCCGCCATCTCAGACAGAATCATCTCACGTCCGGCTCTGTGTTCCGTGGCGATCCTCGCTATGGAGGAAGCCCCTTACCGCTGGAGTACAGCGTCGTGCATTATGCCTGGCAAAAATATTGTACACAAGCGGGAGTGAAGGCGACCATCCACCAATTGCGCCACAGTCGTGCCAGTCAATTGATTCAGGCAGGCGTTCCGGTTACCACGGTGCGCAAACAATTAGGGCATCGCAATATACAAAGTACGTTACGGTATGCCGAGGTGGATCAAGCGACCATCAAACAGGATCTCCTGGACTATCAACGACGCAAAGGCAGACAGGTGTAAACACATGCCGAAGACACTCTCGACTTGGACAGACGAGGAAGCGATCCGTCGTGTTTTTCTCCTGACCCCCGAAGATCTGCTCTTTCTGCGACCGACCCGCGCCGATGCGCAGCGGCTCTATCGTGCCCTGGTATTACTGTGGGCACGCGTTGAGCGGGTCCTCGTTTCTGATCCCACCACGCTGCCGACCCAGGTCATCGCTCACGTGAGTAAGCAACTGGGACTGGGTCCATCAGTGCTCACAGAGTTACGCAATCCCCCCTCAGCACGATCAGCGACCTTTGAGGCGGTGAGAACCCATTTGAGGGTACGTGCCTGGGAGCCGAAGGATGCCGATGCCCTCTCTGCCTACCTAGTCAGTAAAGTCGCTCAAACAGGCAATACGGCTGCCTTGTTCGACGCAACAACGGAATGGTTGACGAGACATGGCGTGTTGCGTCCCCAAGGCGAAGAGACGCTTGACCGCTTGGTTTATCAGGCACGGACACAGGCAGAAGAAGATCTCTTTGAGCAGATTGCGGACCAGCTGACCGATCAGCAACGTGAGACGCTTGATGCGCTTCTGGACACAACAGCAGGTATGAGTTGGGTTGCCTGGCTCTCGGCTCCTCCTCGCGCAGCCTCGGTTCCCGTCCTCAAAGAGGAATGTGCCCGGTTGTCCTGTGTGCGACAGGTCATGCCTGCTTCGCTGAACTGGGGTGTGATGACGACGAACCGCCTTCGTCAGTGGGCGTCCGTCGTGCGGAAAGTGCGTGCGCAACGGCTACGCCGTTACCCATCGCCGAAGCGCTATACCCACTTGTGTGCGTTTCTGAGCATTCGTGCGGAAGAACTGACGACCACCATAGTCGACATGTTTGATATCCTGGTCGGCAAGCTCTTTTCGAAAAGCGACAATGACCTGGATGCGGCCAAACTGCAAAAGAGTCAGGCACACCAGGAAAGTGCTCGTCTCTTCAAAAAAGTGGCTCAGGTGCTCCTTGATAGTGAGATTCCTCCCGAAAAGGTCCGTGAGGAGGTCTTCAAGCGAGTTCCACGAGAACAGGTCAGTCAACTGGTCGATCTTTCGGAGGCGATGGACAAAAGCGAAACCACGGCATTTTTCGATATCCTGGATCGCCGCTACGCTCATATGCGTGAATTTGCACCGTTGGTCTTGCGCACATTACAATTCGGTTCACCACGGACCAACAACGCCATTCTAGAAGGGCTAACAACCCTTTCAGAGATGAACAGGAGCGGGGGAAAATCGGTTCCCGACACAGCTCCTATCGACTTTGTGCCCAAGAAATGGACGGGAGCTGTCGTCAAAGAGGGCGAAGTGAACAAACATGCCTGGGAATTTGCGCTGCTGCATGAAACGCGCGCGGCTTTGCGTGCAGGTGATCTGACGGTCACAGGTAGTCAGCGCTATACCGCCTGGGATAGTGATCTCTACACGCCCGAAGCATGGACGAGACGGCGCGCCTCCTGGTTTCGCGAAAGTGGATTGCCCGAAGATGGTGCGGTATATCTGCGAACCATCCTCGATGATTTGTACGCACAGCAGCAGAGGGTGGCGAAGCGGCTTCCACGCAATAAAGCAGCACGTGTTGAAGATGACAAACTGGTCTTGACCGCGCTGGAAAAAATCGATGTTCCACAAGAGGCACTGGAGGCACGTGCAACCCTCCTCAATCTCTTTCCATCGACAGGACTGCCAGAACTGCTGACGGAAGTCGATAAGTGGACCAACTGGACCTCGATCTTCGTGCACCTAACCAGTCGCCGGGAACCGTCGGAGGAAAGCATGAACGCGCTGCGCCCGCTGCTCTTCGCGGTGCTGGTGGCTGAAGCGACGAATTTGGGCCTCTCCACCATGGCCCATTCGTCAGGGCTGCCGTTACACGAGTTAGAGCGGGTCTACGACTGGTACTTTCGCGAGGAAACGCTGCGCACAGCCATTAGTCGGCTGATCACCTATCATGGGACCCTGCCACTGACCTCACGCTTTGGCGACGGAACCACCTCCTCATCGGATGGTATACGCTTTGGGATGGCGGCTTCCACCCTCAATGCTCGTCACAATCCCCGCTATTTTGGAATGCGTCAGGGACTGACGCTGTATAACCATACAAACAATCGGGGGGAACAGTACTATATTGATGTCATCAATTGCCTTGTGCGCGAGTCGACGTACGTGCTGGATGGTCTGCTCTATCAAGATGCTCCCGCTATTAAAGAACATTACACTGATACTGGCGGCTTCACCGAACTGATGTTTGGCCTCTTTTCCATGCTGGGCTTTCGCTTTGCTCCACGCCTGCGTGATCTGCCCGACCAAACCCTCTATCGTGCACGAAAAGGTGCAGAGTATGGCGTTCTGGCTCCCATCCTCAAAAAAGATATTCGCGAAGGGCTGATCGTGGATCATTGGGATGATCTCAATCGGTTGGCGGCCTCGCTGAAAGATGGCCTCGTTCGTCCATCGTTGATCGTCTCCAAATTGCAGGCCATGCAACGACAGAATCCACTCCAACAGGCCATCCAGGAATTGGGACGCATCGCGAAGACAGCTCACATCTTGGAATATATTGATGATGAACAACTCAGACGACGAGTCCTGATCGGACTCAATAAAGGCGAAACCTTGCACTCGATGGCACGCGCCATCCTTTTCGGCAGACAAGGACACTTTACTGACCGAAGCTATGAAGCGCAACTTAACCGAGCGTCAGCCCTTTCACTCGTGATCAATGCCATTGTGGTCTGGAACACTCGCTATTTTGAACAAGCCCAAACGGCACTGGCAAGGCAGGGTGATCCCGTCGCTGAAAGCGTCTGGAAGCACCTCTCTGCCATTCAATGGGAACACATTCATCTGGTGGGCGCGTACCACTTTACTGATATGAAGCTTGAAGGAGAGTTCCGACCACTCCGTGAGTATCAAAGGAAACGTTCTGAACAAGAAATGATCCAAGAAGAGGGCATGTCAGACGTGATAGGCGAAACGCTCCCATTCGTCCAGCTTTCCTTGTTGCAGAGTTTAGACGAAGCAGCGTCCTGAATATCTCTCTCAGATTCTACTTATATGGTACGTTGTATCCTACGGATGAAAAACTACTGAAAGGCCTGTAGGCATAAAAATTATGTGGTCATCATATTTCTGTCACAACTTGGCAGAGATATTTTATATCAATTTCACAAATGGACGAGTGC
>WNGL01006819.1_pt1 | contig 13431 bp, 16 predicted proteins | sample 5400591 | NCBI WGS metagenome assembly WNGL01 (sample SAMN13153377, study PRJNA577476) | soil metagenome | isolation source: 80 cm soil or saprolite under Garry oak tree replicate 1 | place: USA:California | collected 2016-06-15
AGAAGCATAACCTCCGGCATTCCGTCGGCCGCACCGGGATCTGCTACGATAATGCCATGGCCGAATCGTTCTTCGCCGCACTGAAGAACGAGCGCGTCCACCGGACCCAGTATCCGACCCGGGAGCACGCGCGCCGGGATGTTGTGAGGTACATCGAATTCTGGTACAATTCGAAGCGCAGGCACTCCGGGCTTCAGTACCGAACCCCACGACAGGTCCACGAGGAATACCTGGAACGGCAGTCCGCAGCGTGAATTAACCACAAATCCGCTGTCCGGAAAGCTCGGGGCAGATCACGTGGCGTTGGCGCGCGTGGGCTTGGGGTAGCCGATGACGGTCAGCGAGGATTTCACCAGTCGCACCGGCCAGTTCCGGGGTGAGTTGCTGGCTCACTGCTACCGGATGGCGGGCTCGGCTGAGGAAGCCGAGGACCTGGTTCAGGAAATCTACCTGCGGGCATGGCGGTCGTTTGACGGGTTTGAGGGCCGGTCGTCAGTGCGGACCTGGCTGTACCGGATCGCGACCAACGTGTGCCTGACCGCGCTCGAACGCCGCGGCCGCCGACCGCTGCCGTCCGGGCTGGGCGCGCCTAGCGGCGACCCCGATGCGCCGGTGGTGGCGGGGCCGGAGGTGCCGTGGCTGCAGCCGTTTCCCGACACGTTACTGGCCGCCAAGCGCGCCGACCCGGCCGAGGTGGCCGCCTCGCGGGCGGGTATCCGGCTGGCCTACGTCGCGGCGCTGCAGCACCTGTCCGCCCGGCAGCGCGCCGTGCTGATCTTGCGGGACGTGCTGGAGTGGCCGGCCGCGCAGGTCGCGGACGTACTGGGCACGACGACGACCGCGGTGAACAGCGCGCTGCGGCGGGCCCGCGCCCAGCTAGCCCGGGCGCTGCCCGCCGAGGATGAGCTTGCCGAGCCCGCAGAGCCGGACCGGCGGGCGCTACTGGACCGGTTCGCCGCGGCCATCGAGAACGCCGACGCCAGCGCGCTGGCGCAGCTGCTGGCCGAGGATGTTGTGCTGGAGATGCCTCCGGTGCTGACTTGGTTCGCCGGCCGGCAGGCCGTCGTGGGGTTTACCGCGTCGCAGCTTCTCACCGAGCCCGGAGCGCTGCGGCTGGTTCCGGTCATGGCGAACGGACAGCCGGCGTTCGCGGTCTACCAGCGCGAAAGCGGCGAGGCATATCACGCGCATGCGGTGCAGGTGCTCACGGTTACCACGACGGGGATCGCGCGGATCGTCGCGTTCACGGATCCTGGCCTGTTCATCTCGTTCGGCCTGCCACAGCAGTACGGCACCGCGGCCATGCCGGTGCCAGCAGCGGACCGAGCGGTCCCCCCATGGCCCCGCTGAACAGGGGGCTGGAATTGCTCGAATCCGCGGTCCGCTTTGCGCTCGCCGACGCGGCGCGGGTCACTCCGCAGCTTCTGTCGCGTTCTACCCCGTGTCCGGGCTGGGACCTGGAAACTCTGTTGGAGCATCTCTGCGACTCGATCGCTGTGCTGCACGAGGCGATAGACACCGCAGGCGTCGGCGCTGGCGCGCCGGCCGGTCACCCCAGGCCGGGACATGACCCGGTCTCACGGCTGCGCGGCCAGCAGCCAGCCTGCTCGCCGTCTGCGCCGCTGCCGGACCGACCGAGCGCCTGGTCGACATCGGGGACCGCCAGCTGACCGCGAGCATGGTCGCGGTGACCGGCGCCATCGAGATCACCGTCCACGGCTGGGATATCTCGGTCGCATGCGTCGCCCGCCGACCGGTCCCGCCAGGCTTGGCGGCCGTGTTGTTGCCGGTCGCGGCGGTGCTCATCACCCCCCATGCCCGGCCTGGGCTGTTCGCCGGCCCCGTCCGGCTGCCTGCCCCAGCCTGCGCCGGCGACCAGCTCGTCGCCTTCACCGGCCGACAGCCACGCCCCTGGGCCGCGCCTGTGCCCGGCAGCGCCTGAACCAGGCACCCGCTCAGCCGGACCAGAGACTGCTGCAAGTCACAACCGGGCCCGCGGCGATTCTGGTGAGTCCGGCTGGTCTGTATCAGTAAGCCGCCAAACCAGCGGCGCGGAACCCCAACCACACCGGAGGAACAGCGATGAATCTCGCAGGCAAGACGGTCCTGGTCACCGGGGCCAATCGCGGCATCGGGCAGGCGCTGGCCGCTGAGGCCCTCAGCAGAGGCGCCAAGCGGGTGTACGCAGGCACACGCCGGCCCTTCGCCCACCCGGACGCGCGGGTAACGCCGGTGGCCCTGGATGTGACCAGTGCGGCGCAGATCCAGGCAGCCGCCGAACACGTCGGCTCCCTCGACATCCTGATCAACAACGCCGGCATCGCGCTCTACGACGACCTGAGCGACCGGGACGTACTCGAACGCCACCTTGCCGTCAACCTCTTCGGGACCTACGCCGTCACCCAGGCCTTCCTGCCGCAGCTGACGCGTTCCAAGGGAGCCATCGTCAACAACGTGTCGCTGATGGCCCTCGCCCCGCTGCCGCTGACCCCCGGCTACGCGATCTCGAAGGCAGCCGCGTTCAACTTGACTCAGTCGCTGCGTGCGCTGCTGGCCGGGCAGAGCGTGCGGGTGCACGCCGTGCTGACCGGCCCCACCGACACCGACATGACCCGGGGCTTCGACATCCCCAAGGCCTCCCCGGAGTCTGTTGCCCGGGCCATCTTCGACGCGGTGGACAACGGGGAAGAGGATATCTTCCCCGACCCCATGTCGGCATCGGTGGCCGACAGCTGGCGCAGCGGCGCGGCCAAGGCACTCGAGCGAGCGAACGCGGCCTTCGTGCAACCGCAGTCCGCGGCATAGGCAAGCGCGTCAGGTCATCAGCAAAGGGATGGACGTTACCGCGCAGCAGCAAGCCGTACCGGTTCAGGAACGCACTCGGAAAGGGGACAAGACGCGATGACAGATCACAAGGTTGTCAGCCGTGCGGAGTGGCAGGCCGCCCGGGAGGAGTTGCTTCAGCGCGAGAAGGAGCAGACCCGGATGGCGGATGAGCTGGCGCGCCAGCGCCGCGAGCTGCCGTGGGTCGCGATCGAGAAACAGTACCGGTTCGACACAGATCATGGGATGCGGATCCTGGCCGAGCTGTTCGAGGGCCGCTCACAGCTGCTGATCTACCACTTCATGTTCGGGCCGAGCTGCGAGGCGGGGTGCCCGGTCAACTCGTCGATGGTCGATGGCTTCGACGGCCTGCTGCCGCACCTGCATGCCCGCGACGTGACCCTGCTGCTGGTTTCGCAGGCTCCGCTGGACAAGCTGCAGGCCTACAAGCAGCGGATGGGCTGGCGCATCCCCTGGGTCTCGGCGGCGGCCACCAACTTCAACTTCGACCTCGGCGTCTCCTACACCCCCGAGCAGGTGCGCGAGTTCCTCGCGCCAGGCCAGGCAACGCTGCCGCCGATCGTGGCGCAGAACGCGGCCGCGACCGGAACCGACATCGCCGGGTACCTGTCGGAATCACCGGCGGTGAGCGTTTTCACGCTCCGAGACGGGGTCGTCTACCAGACCTATGCGACCACGTGGCGCGGGGTGGAGTTCCTGATGGGCTACTACCCGATCCTCGACCGGGTGCCGCAGGGGCGCGACGAGGGGGAGACGTTCCAGACCTGGATCCGCCGCCATGACGAGTACGCGTAAGGCACTGGAGGAGATCATGGCGGACACCGCCCCGGGCCTCCGCGCACATCCTCTCTCAGCGGGAGTACGCGATGAGTGATCGTTTCTGGTGCGCCGATGTTGGTGCTGCGCCGGACGCAGGTGGCCATGGCCGGAGGCACTGTCGCGGAATGGCTTTCTATAAGAAATAGTCCAGAGCAGACAGCAGCCCGGGAGCATCCGGTAGCAACGTCGTCTCTGGTGCGGCCTGGGGTAAGTAATGCAGTTCATCGCCGCAGCGCGCCGCTGCGGTAGTGCGGCCCCTGACAAGGCCAGGCGCGCAGACGCCTCAGGCCGGGCGCGAGGAAGATCTTCTTCGGGACCTGACCCGGTGACATGGGCTATCTCAAGTGGCTGATGGCCGAGGAGGATTCCCATGAGCCGAGGCCGCTCGCCTGGATGGAGATAGGAAGGGCGCCCTTATTGAATACGTGAGTTCAGAGAGATTTAACGCAGACACCCATCCCGACGTGTGCCAGCCACGCCCATACCAACCATTTCCTGCTCGGAACCGATGGCCAAGCCGACCCCCTGGCTGCCACACCGAGCGGCGGCGATGCGCTCAGCGAGTGCAGGCCGATGGGCACTCAGCGTGCGCCAAGCGTGCTGCCGGTAAAGGAGGTGCCCCGGCAAGGGGGGGACGGTCCCAGACTGGGCTCCGTGGACGTGGACGCCTTCGTCCGGGACGGCTATGTGGCGGGCCGCGGCGCCGTGGAGCCGGGCACGGCTGCCGCATGCCGGGAGCTGATCTGGGACGCGCTGGCCGGGGGCTGCGCCGGGACGACCCGGCCAGCTGGCCGCCACTGGTGCAGATCGACGACCTGGACGGCGGGCCGTTCACCGCCGCGGGCCTGTCCCGGGCGCTGACCGCCGCCTATGCTACTGGGTCAACGTGCGGTCCAGGGCGCGCGGGCTGCTGGCGCTGTTCCTATTCACCGACGTGACACCTGATGTCGCGCCGACCCGGCTGGTGTGCGGCTCGCACCTGGCCGTCCCCGGGCTTCCTCGCCCGCCACGGCGAGGACGGCACCAGTGCCGGCGCCGAGTTCTGGTACCCGTCGACGCTGTGCCGCCCGGTGGCGCATGCAACCGGCCGGGCCGGGGACGTGTTCTTGTGCCACCCGTTCACCGTGCACACCGCGACCTGGCCGCACCGCGGTGCCGGGCCGCGGATGATCGCGTAGCCCGTCGTCCATGCTGCGGACGGCTTCGCGGTCGACGGCACCGATCCGTCGCCGGTAGCACGGCGATCGCCGCCGGGCTCGCCCCATGAGGGTGACTGCGGTAGCCAGTCTCCGGCCGACTGGACCGGCTTGGGCCTCTGCGCTGATCTGACAGCCCGCGGCACGCGCAGATAGCCCAGATCGGTGTGCTCACCAGCCCAAAGTGATCTTGGCTGCAGAGCCGCGCCAATCGGCGGCTCGGCGTGCGCCCCGCAGGTGCTCAACAGACTCAAGCAAAGGCTGGCCCAGCGACACGGGTCGAATATTTATTCATTGCCGTCCAGCACCCGACCGCACGATCATGCCGCGGTGCGGGCGCTCTTGTGTGGGTCCGCTGTAGGACTAGACCATGGTCTATGAGGAGGTACCGCCGGGCGGCACCGAGGTGGGCGATGACCCGCCCTGGGATGCCTGGCACCCGCGCGAGGTCACCAGGCGGCTGGCAGGCGCGGGCGCCCTGTGGTGCGTCGCGGCAGGCTGGGCGCTGGATCTGTTCCGCGGTGAGACGACCAGGGAACATGAAGACCTCGAGATCGCCGTGCCGGCTGGTCAGTTCGGTCTCGTCCGCGCGGCCCTGGCGGACTTCGACATCGAGGTCGTCGGGTCCGGCCGCCGGTGGCCGCTGGACAGTCCCGCATTCGACGTCATGGTCCAGACCTGGGTTCGGGAACGTGACACCGGGATTTACCGGCTCGACATCTTCCGGGAGCCGCACGATGGCGGCACCTGGATCTGCCGCCGCGACCGCACCATCCGGCTGCCCTATGCGCAGGTCATCGCTACCACCCCGGAGGGGATCCCGTACCTGGTGCCGCAGATCGCGCTGCTGTTCAAGGCCAGGCATCACCGGCCCAAGCACCAGGCCGACTTCGACGGCGTCCTGCCCCTGCTGAACCCGGCCCGCCGCGCCTGGCTGGCTGGATCCCGCTCGGCTGCTTGTTGTTGTGGCTGCAACGGTTCGGGGTGATGCTGCGTCTGATGGTCATGCGGCTGATGGCGGCCGCGGCCGTGCTGCTGGCGGTGGCCGGATGTTCCTCGCCGTCGCACTGGTCGTCACGCCCCGCGGGGCCGGCGGCGGGCCCGTCGGCCCGGCAGCTTGCCCGCGGGCGGTGGCTGCCGATGCCTGCAGCGCCGATCCGGCTCTGCGACCCGCTGGCGGCGTGGGACGGGCGGGACCTGGTCGTGGTCGAGCCCGGGTTCCCGCCGTGCCCGGCGGCTGCGGCGGCGTACGACCCGGCGGCGAACAGGTGGGCCTTGATTGCCTCGCCTCCCCGGCTGTGGGCGGGTTCGGGCCTGTTCGGCGGGGAGCCGGCCGCGGCGTGGGAAGGCGGCCGGCTGGTGCTGGTGTCCCCGGCGACCGGCGTAACCCTCACCTGGCGGCCCGGGGCAGACCGGTGGGACCGGGCCGGGACGCTGCCGTCGCCTGGCGTAGTCTCGGTGACCCGGGCGGGCCGCAGGTTCGTGGCCATCACCGTCCGCCGGCTCGGCGTCAATGCCGGGACCGCGAAGGCGTTCGCCCTCGGCGGGGGCCGGTGGACGCCGCTTCCCGTCCTGCCCCGGCCGCGTACCGGCTGGATCGCCGACGCCGCGGCGGCGTTCTACCGGGGTAGCGTCTACGTCCTGGCCGGCATCAGCGTGGCCCACACCAACCCGAACGACATGTACGAGTCCGGGCGAGCCGAGCTGCTGCGCCTGACCGGATCGGCGTGGACCCCGGTGCCGCTGCCGCTAGGTGCTCCCATCTCGCAGCTCGCGCTGACTAGCGTCGGCGGGGCGATGATGGCCACCGGGTCGGCATGCCCGGCCTCTGCCGGCTGCACCCAGGAAGACGGCGCCGCCGCGCTGCTGCGGCCCGGCGCCCGCCCTGCCGTCATCCCGCTCCGGCCCGGGCCGGGTGTCCCCTACCCCCGCGACATCGCCGCCGGGCCACAGGCCGTCGTCGTGGTCTACTCCGAAGGGCTCGGCCGGGTGACGGCCGGGAACCGGGCCCGCGCGGGGAGCCAGCGAGATCTACGGCACCGCCACCGGGCGATGGCTGAACGGCCCAGCCGCCCCCGAGACGCCAGCCAGTCCTGGCGCGTCCTGGGCCACGTACTGGACCCGCGACGGCATCGTATCCCTGCTCCAAGCCAGCAAGGGCGCCGGCATCGGCGGCTGGCTCCTGCGGCCCGCCCGCCAGAACTCACCCCTGCCCTAGCGGGTTCAGGCACCGCCCGAACGACCGCCTTACCCGCTCGGGCCGGCCTACGACTACCCCATCTCGCACCGCCGATCCGGCCAGCCGCGACCAGCCGTGATGCCATACCGAACACCCGGATCTGCGCGCATGTGCGACCTGCACCGAAGGGGCCGGCGGCCGGCGCATATCGGCGGTCGCATGCGCTCTCGGCTTAGTGCGCGGCCACGCTCAGTGATCAGTTTGCGGCAGTCGGCGGTGCGGCCGGTTGCCGGGCGACGGCTTCCAGCGGACGAGGACGTTCCAGAGCGAGCGTCACTGGGCGCCAACCCGGTCGTGTGGCTCGTAGTCGTTTGGCTGGTAATTGAGGCCACTATTTGAGACCACCGAGGGCACCACCGGTGCGATCCAGGCCTTGGGCGGGACCGAGCACGCGGACCCGGGCTGGTCCGACCCGTACGAAACGCTCTGGGGTCTTGTGATTAACGAGAGCGACCTTGCGGGGCTGCGGAAACTGGCCGACTCCCTCGGCGACCGGATGAGCCCCCACCTCGCCGACGCGCTGCGGGCCGATTGGACAGCTGAGCAGTTGACCAGCGCGGTGATGGGCCGTAAGGCCGTTTACAACGCCGCGTGGCGGTTCTTCCGCAGCTACGATCTGCTGCTCACCCCGACCCTGGCCGTGCCGGCCTTCGAACACGGCATCCAGGGGCCAGCCGAGATCGGCGGACGCACCGTGGAGCCGTTCTACTGGCTGTCGTTCACATTCCCGTTCAACCTGACCGGCCAGCCCGCGGCGACGGTACCGGCCGGGTGGACCGCGGACGGGCTGCCGGTGGGGCTGCAGATCGCCGGACGCCGCCTCGACGACCCCGCGGTGCTGCGCGCGGCCGCGGCCTACGAAGCCGCCGCGCCATGGCGGGACCGGTGGCCACCCATGCTCGCCGAGATGGGCCTGTAAGCCACGCAACTGCCGCGCTCTGATCCGGCACAAACCACAGCGGGCGAGGTGGTCATCGCAGCGATCGGCCTTCGCGCGCCACAGCGCCGCTGGGGTTGTGGGCCTGCCGGCCTCAAGGCCACCTAACAGTGCCGGCGGTGTGACGGAGCAGCTGTTCGGTGCGCCAACGGGCGCGAACGCCGGCCGGCCTGGGCGGTTCGCGAACGTGCCTTCACCGAGGCTTCTGCCGCGCTCGGTGACGAACGACCCTGATCGCGGCAAGCAGGCGAGGCACCGCCTTCACCCGGTCGCATGCGGCGCGCTGATCACCGGTGCCCGGGCCGCTCCGTGCGCGAGGCGAACGGCGGGACGGGCGCGCTGTCACCGGCAGTTCCCGCGCCCGATTCCTGGCCAGTGCATGCGGCGTTCGCGATGCCCGGCAGCCAGCCGCTGCGGCTGCACATAACCGATCGTTCTGGTGCCCGATCAAGTACGAGGACCGACAGCCGCCTGGCCACGCATATCAAGGCGGTTCGCGGGCGCGGTTAAGGTCATGGTTGGTAACTGGGTCTGAGTGTCTTGTGCATCGACGGCCTCTGCGGTCATCGCCTGGCCGGCTCCGCGGCCTGCCAGGCGGATGGCCTTCTCGATCAGACACGTGCGACGAGCAGCAACCGGCGAGCTGACGCCGAGTGGGGGAGAAGGTCTCGTCCTTCCTCGGCGAGCAGGCGAAGCGCGGGTTCAGCCTTGTCGCTGTCCTCAGCAATCACGCGCTGGTAGAACGCCCGTTCCTGCTCCAGCCAGTCATCGCGTTCCTCGCGGACGAGTACATGTAGCCCGGCGGCCTCGGCAAGCGCACCAGCATCGGCGATGGAGTACGGGGCTGGCAGGTCTGCTGGCTCGCTGCCGCGCCGCTCCCACGTGGTGATCACCACCCGGCCGTCCGGGCGCAGGACCCGGGCTACCTCACGCAGCAGCCCGTTCTTGTCGGGGACGAACTGCAGGGAGTCGATGCACACCACAGCGTCCGCTGTCCTGGCTGGCAGCGATGTATCCGCAGCATCAGCGACGATGAACGACGCCCGCGGCCGAGGCACGAATGCTTCTGCCCGCCGCGACGCCTCGGCGATCGCAGCGGGTGAGAAATCGACCCCGGTTAGCCGCGCACCCGACACGCTCGCGAACCAAAGCCCGATCCCGCCACGACCGCAGCACAGGTCGAGAAGGTGATCGCCTGGTTCGAGCCGCAACTCCGCAAGAACGTGATCGAGGCCCTTGCGCGGGACGAGCGAAAACGGCTCCACGCCCGCAGGGAACGGGCCGAGGACTTGGTCGAAAAGCTCGTTCGTCCGCGGAGCCTCAGAAATGCGGGCAAATACTTCATCGAACACTTCGGGGGAGAGCGCATCCTCATCCGGTACCGGTGGCTGCCTTCCGCGAGCGGTGGCTCACCACGATACGCCCGCCAGTGCGGGCAACCAGGCTTGCTCGCCGGTCAGATGGCGACCGCGCGACCGGACGATCCGGGCATGGGAGTTACTGCCGCCATGGGCGTCGAGCTGGCGGTCGCCGCCCTCCGGTCGGCGAGTCGTTCGGCCCCAGCAGGCTCATCCAGGCCTACCGCCGACAGAGCAAATGCTCCTCATCATCCAGCCAGGCCGACCTGAACAGCCGTGCAGAACAACCAAGTATGGCCGATCGGATCCGAGCCGCACGCGACGTCGCAGTTCGCCCAGATCGGCGGGATTGTGTGTCCAGTACGCCAGAGGCTCGTAACGGAGTGTTGCACGAGGCAAGGCGACCGCGTTTCCGGTGCTGGGGCTATGTCTCGTCGGGCTGTCGCGGATGGTGTGCCGTTGCCGGCCGGCATGGCGCTGATATCGCGCCGGTCTGGGTGTTGATTCCGGTCGTGGTTCGCGGAATGTCGCGAGGCCGGGCAGGTCGTGGACGCGGGCTAGCCAGCCCAGGGCAGCGGTCCCGTGCTGGGACGGCTGGTCGCGGCCGTGAGCGTTCCCCCCGGCGGTGCTGGAGGCCGCCGATCCGGTCGGATCCGGTCGGTGAGTGCTGCTACCGCTGGCAGGCGGTCGGTGCCCGCCGTCACCCACAGCGCGGCGCCGGCAGCGGAAATCGGGCCGATGTTCAGGTAGCGGGAGACGGCCCCGGTGTGCAGTAGCCGCCAGCCGGGCAGCGCCCGCTCCTGCAGCGACGGACCGCGGCCGGCTTCGGTGCGGGCGACGGCCAGGTAGACCCGGCGCCGGTCCGGGCTGAATGACAGCCGCTGCACTTGCCCTCCGCGGATACGCACGGTTTGCAGCACCGTCCACGGCACTGGCCGGATCAGCCGGACGGTCGACCCGGCCGACAGCCACAGCCGTCCGCCGGTCCACCCGGTCAACGTGGCCTGCTCGCAGCAGCCGCCAGGTCCTACTGTGCGCCGGCTGATCAGCCGCACCGTCTCCGGGTCGAACCGGTAGAGCGTCAGCGGGCCGGACCGCTCCAAGTTCAGGCTCAGCCAGGCCCAGCCCAGCAGCCACACCCCGGACCGGCTGACCACTATCGGCACCGTCCCGGACAACGGGACCAGGCGATGGGCGTAGCGGACCGTCCCGGTGCGCAGGTCAACCCGCACCAGCAGCTGCATCGGCTCCGCCCGATGCGGCAGGGCCTCCAACAGGTACAACACGTCGCCGGCCGACACCACGTCAGTGAACGTGCCGGCCAGCAGCAGCCGATGTGACCACGGCCGGCCCGGCTCCGGGATCCATCCCGTCGCCCGCAGGCGCCGTGGCAGCACCTGCCGGCGCGGCACCGCCACCGGGTACAGCGACGCGGCACGAGCTGGACTGGCTGACGGTAGCGGAGACTGCCGAAATGAACCCGACCCTGTAGGGGATGCCGAGAGCGCACACCCAGCAAGACTCAGCGCCGCAGCAGCAGCGGCCCCCACCACCCACCCCGAAGACCGGGACAGTTCGGACATCCGCATCACTCACCCCGCAAGCTGAGACGCCATTCCCCAACCTCAGGTTGTCGGCCCCGTCGCCACAGAGCGCCGAGGCCAGCGTCTCGGGTCGCCCCAGCCACCAGGTCATGATCACCTGTTCAGGCTCGACCGAACCGACGCGCGTTTCCCCCGCCACGGGCAGGGCGACGCGGACACCGAACCATCAATCGTCCCCCGGTGCAGTCGGCCATCACACCGCGGCGTCGGCAGCCGCGCGCATCGTGCATTCCAGGCCGCGCCCATGCCCTTATCCGTGCAGATCACCCGGATCTGCGCGATCGCCAGTCTACCCAAGTTTGACTGCACAGCCGTCCACAACGGCGGCATTGCGCGCGTTCTCCCTGACCTTCCCCGGTCGCTCAGCGTGATGCTGTCGCCCGATGCTCGCCGCCGACTCGGCGCGGCGTGACTGGCCCGGAAGTCGCCGCCGGGCCCCGGTGCCCGTCGATGATGCGAGCGAACGTCCCGGCCGCCGGTGGCCAGATCCTGCCTGACCTGACGCGCGCTGTATGCGGCATGAGCGCGCGTGCGGTTACGAATCTGCAGCCTTCCAGGCTGCATACAGCAACTCTTCAGCAGACGGTCAGGCTCATCCGTGATATTTGAGGGCGCCTCGCCGGCCCGGGCCGGCGGGGCGCCTTTGCCACGTCCTGCGGGGTCCCCCGGGTATTCCTGCCGGAATGCTTCTGGCGGACTGGACTAGCGGGAGCGCTGACCGTACCCAGCCGCTACTCGGCAAGCTGGGGCTAGGTCAGCAGTAACTCTCCGCCAGCGCTTTGACGGCCGACCAGCGGCATGAGCGCGCGCATCGGAAGCTGGGTAGGCAATGCATAATCATGCAAACTGAGGCCGGCCGATACACGTGGGTGTCGGCCGCGGCAGACCATTAACGGACACCGGACGGGGCCTTGGCGGCTAATAACTGCACGGGCGCCTACCCGCCGCTATGGGCGGCAACGAGATCGACTTCGGGCAAATTGGCGGCCGTCCAGATACGGCTATTCTGTCCTCGCGTCTGCGTGTCCTGGAGCGCCGTTTGGCTTCGCTTCGCAGAGGGCTGGACTCCAGGTCCGTGCGCAGGCAGGCTCGTGGGGGAGGAGTTCCGTGCAGCGACCGACCGGATTGTCCGCAGCGGGTCTGGGCCGGTTCGCGCTCGTCGCACTGGGATTCGCATTCGGTCTCTACTACGTCCTCACCTCCCCCTACCGGCATGATGCGCTGTGGTTGGCGTGGGCGCCGCTCCTGGTCGCACTCACGACCACGGCAGGGGCGGCCTTCCCTTACGGGCTTGACCGCTGGGCCGAGCTTGGGCAGCTGCTGAACGGGCACGCCGTGCGCGTGCGCGATGTGGCCAGCCGGATCGCACCGATCGCGGTGGTCACCCTGCTGATCGGTATCGCGTCTACGCGCTCGCCGGGGCTACACGCAAACTGGCGTGGCGTGGCGCTGTTTGCCGTCTCGATCATTGGCGGTATTCCCGCCGCTGGGGCCATGGAGGGCGTGCGGCACGCGGCCCGCAACTCGCCTGCGTCCGGCACTGGAGGTCGGCAAGTCACCGTCCTGATCAGGCTGCGCGAGCTCTTGCAGCGGCTCTTGGCCGCCCTCGGCGCGCTGGTTGCGCTGTGGACGTTTACGTTCGGCGCTGCGATTCTGCTGCAGCGCCACCTGGAGGCGAGTTCGGCACAAGGCCACGTGACCGTCGTGCATAGCCGGCCAGCTCACCGGCAGGGTCCTGTATCCAGGCGATGATCTGCGCGCGCTTTCGGCGGCATGCCAGTCACACCCCAACCATCGCCGGCTCCGCCTCAACCTCGGCTGACCACCGGAAGTGTCTCAGGCGAAGATCAGCCCCATCACCGTCAGCGGAGCACGCTACGCGGCATGAGCGAGCATTGCCGACATCGGACCGTCATGTATATTCATGCACGCTGGGCCCGCTGATCATCTTGTCGATATTGACGGACGCGACGTCATTCTGGACGCGCGCATCGCCGCCGATCTGCGCGGCAAGCTGCCAGTTGCGGCTCAGTTGCTGATGCATGCAGATCTGGCCGATATGTGCACGTCGGTTGTCCTGGCTGCCGGGCCCCAGTCCTGCTTGGTCTTCCGGTTGTGTTCGCTGGTTTCTAGTTCGCTGGGCAGGAGCGTGTTGCGACGCTGACCCTGCACGCCGAGGTCCTGCTTATGGGTTGGCGAGGGCGGGCCGGGCTGTCCGCGCTGGTGATCTCGCGGACCGCCCGGACCCGCCCTTTCGTCGGCTGGTCAGCCCGTGGTGGTGCCGATCTCCCGCCGGACGGTCAGTGCCGCACCCGCACCGGCCAGCACGGCCGCGTAACCGGCCAGGACCGCGAGCGCCGCGGCCGCGGACAGGGTGGTGGCGGCCGGGGATGCGCCGTGCAGCACGGCGTTCGCGGCGGCTTCGGGCAGCCAG
>WNGL01019690.1_pt1 | contig 13426 bp, 9 predicted proteins | sample 5400591 | NCBI WGS metagenome assembly WNGL01 (sample SAMN13153377, study PRJNA577476) | soil metagenome | isolation source: 80 cm soil or saprolite under Garry oak tree replicate 1 | place: USA:California | collected 2016-06-15
GAGGCGCGATGGGCGCGCACCGGCGACGGCACCGTCATCACCACGTTCCTGTTCCGGGTGCGCAACGTCCCGGCCGCGCTCTACAAGGCGCTCGGCGGGTTCGCCACCAACGGCATCAACATGACCAAGCTCGAGAGCTACATGATCGAGGGCAATTTCTTCGCCACGCAATTCTATGCCGACGTCGAAGGCCATCCGGACGACCGCTCGCTCGCGCTCGCACTCGAGGAGCTGGCGTTCTTCTCCAAGGAGCTGAAGATCCTCGGGGTGTATCCGGCGCATGCGTTCCGCGCCACGTTCGAGGAGCAGGTGTGAGCGCAACGCGAAGCGGTGCGCTGCTGAACCGGGACCCGTCGGATACTTCTAACTAACGTCGCTGGGCCCCGGATCTGCGGCGCATCGCTTCGCTCTGCGCCGCGTCCGGGGAACGCAGTCAGGTGTTCGTTTCCCGTTCCCGCTGGTAGCGCGCGACGAAGCGCGGGGAGAGCCGGCGCAGGCGCTCCAGATCGATGCGGCCCGAGCGCATGACGTAGCTCATGGCGAGATCGATCGGTGCGAGCGCCATGTGCTCGGCAAAGCGCTCGTACCAGCCTGCACTCAAATCCGCGGCGGCGACGAGCTTCTCCAGGATCGGCCGGCGCGAGGCCTCGAAGAATTGCAATGCGCCGCGAACATCGTGCGGATGTTGCGCGAGCGCCCGATCGAGCGCGATCGCGTCCTCGAGGGCTAGTCTCGTGCCGGACCCGATGGAGAAATGCGCGGTGTGGAGCGCATCCCCGATCAGCACGCATTTGCCGTGCGACCAGCGCGCGTTGCGCACGTTCGGGAATTGCCGCCAGATCGATCGATTGGAGATCAGCCGATGCCCCCCGAGGTCTGCGGCGAACACCCGCTCGCAGACCCGCTTCGCCTCGGCTTCGCCCATGCGGGCGAAACCGGCGCGGGCAAAGCTCGCCGCGTCGAGCTCGATGATGAACGTGCTCATATTTTCCGCGTACCGGTAATGGTGGGCGTTGCAGTGACCGAATTCGGCCGTGCGGAACGTTTGGGTCAGCGTTTCGAAGCGCTGCGTCGTGCCGAACCAGGCGAACCGATTGCTCAGATGCCCCACCCGGGCGCCGAACTCGCGGGCCAGGCTTTGCCGCACCAGCGAGTTCGCGCCGTCGGCGCCGACGATGACATCGGCGCCGTCGAGCTCCTCGATCCGCTGGATTCTGCGGCCGTATTCGGGCTCGATGCCGACCGAGCGCGCCCGCTGCTGCAGCACGGCAAGCAGCTCGAGCCGGCCCACCGCCGCAAAGCCGACGCCGTCGATCGCGATCCTTTCGCCGCGATGCACGACGGCGATGTCCTGCCAGACCTCGAGATGCGGCGCGATGGCGTCGTAGGTGTCGGCGTCGTCTTCTTTCAGGAACTCCAGCGCGCGATCGGAGAACACCACGCCGAAGCCGAAGGTCGAATCCGCGCGGTTCTGCTCGATGAGGCGGACTTGCGTCTCGGGAAGGCGCCGCTTCAGCAAATAGGCGAGATAGAGCCCGGCCGGGCCGGCGCCGAGGATGGCCACGCGCATGGGCTCAGGAATCAGATATCAGAGGTCGGCGGTCAAGCAGGTCTGTGATTTCCCGCCTTTGATTTCCGATCCCCGGAATCAGATCGTCTGATTGTAGGCACCGACCTCCTTGTGGGTGCGCAGCGCCTGATCGACCGCCTTGAACATTTCGCGCATGCGCGCGTCCGATACCGGGCTCTCGACCACGACCACGAGTTCCGGTTTGTTCGAAGACGCCCGCACCAGCCCCCAGGTGCCGTCCTCGACGGTGACGCGCACGCCGTTGACGGTGACGAGATCGCGAATGCTCTGGCCGGCGACTGTTTCGTGTTTTTCGCGCGCCGCCTGGAAATGCTTCACGACCTCGTCGACCACGCGGTATTTGACCTCGTCGTCGCAATGCGGCGACATGGTCGGCGACTGCCAGGTTTTGGGCAGAGCGTGCTTGAGCTCCGCCATCGACTTATCCGGATTGCGGTCGAGCATGTCGCAGACGGCGAGCGCCGAGACGAGGCCATCGTCATAGCCGCGCCCGAGCGGCGCATTGAAGAAGAAGTGCCCGGATTTCTCGAAGCCGGCGATCGCGCCGATCTCGTTGACGCGGCGCTTGATGTAGGAATGGCCGGTCTTCCAATAATCGGTCTTGGCGTGATTCTTCTGCAGGACCGTATCGGTCGCGAACAGCCCGGTCGATTTCACGTCGGCCACGAAAGTCGCGCCGGGATGCAGCGCAGAAATGTCGCGCGCGAGCATCACGCCGACCTTGTCGGCGAAGATCTCCTCGCCCTCGTTGTCGACGACGCCGCAACGGTCGCCGTCGCCGTCGAACGCCAGTCCGACATCCGCCCCGGCGCGCCGCACCTCGTCGCGCACCGCGTGCAGCATCTTCATGTCCTCGGGATTGGGATTGTATTTCGGAAAGGTGTAATCGAGCTCGCAATCGAGCGGGACCACTTCGCACCCGATGGTTTCCAGCACCTTCGGCGCGAAGGCTCCGGCGGTGCCGTTGCCGCAGGCGACGACCGCCTTGAGCCGGCGCTTGAGCTTCGGCCGATCGGTGAGGTCGTCGATGTAACGCGCGGCAAAATCGCGGACGAAATGATAGGAGCCGCCGCCCGCAAGCTCGAAGCGCGCGTTGATCACGATGTCCTTGAGACGGCCGATCTCGTCCGGTCCGAAGGTGCGCGGCCGATCGGCTCCCATCTTCACCCCGGTCCAGCCGTTGTCATTGTGCGAGGCGGTCACCATGGCGACGCACGGCACGTCGAGATCGAACTGGGCGAAATACGCCATCGGGGAGAGCGCCAGGCCGATGTCGTGGACCTTGCAGCCGGCGGCCATCAGTCCTGAGACCAGCGCCATCTTCACGGCGGTGGAATACGCGCGGAAATCATGGCCGGTGACGATCTCGGGCTTCACGCCGATTTGGCGGATCAGGGTCCCGAGCCCCATGCCGAGCGCCTGCACGCCCATCAGATTGAGCTCTTTGTCGAGCAGCCAGCGCGCGTCGTATTCGCGAAAGCCGGTCGGCTTGATCAGCGGCTCGGATTCGAACGCATAGGTGTTGGGCTGGAGCGCGGATTTCGCCTTGGGGAACATCAACGACCTCGGAGCGCGGAACGATCGACCGGGCACATAGCCGAAGCGGAGCTCACGGGAAAGCGGCGGGGCGGCAACGCGCGATGGCGACACCGGTTCCGGGGACGGACGAGGCCGACACCTGGTCCGCGTCTATGGACTGTAATCCGTCATTCATCGGCTCACCGGCTCGGCTCTTTTGGCGGTTGAGGGACCGGAATGTCGAGCGATCTGCCGGTTTCGAGCAGCGATTTGAGTCCCGACAGGATCATCGGCCAACCCTTGCGTCCGCCCTCCAGGAGATGCGCCGGAATCGGCGTCGGGTGCGCTTCGGTCATCGTCAGGCGCACGAGATTTTCGCCGACCCGCTCGATCTCATAGGTGACGACGCATTCGGGCAGCTTGGGCTCGATCCAATCGACATTCCATGTCACGACGAGCTTCCAGGGCGCATCGCTGTCGCGCACTTCGCCTTTCACGTCGACACGGCCGTCCGGCATGCGCAGAATCCAAGGCGAACCCTTGTTCCAGTCGGACTCGACCGAACGCCCGAAGAAATATTGCGTGGTGAATTGGCTGGAGGTGAGCGCGGCCCACACCCTGTCCGGCGCCGCGGCGATGTAGATGACGTACACCGTGCTTTCGGTCGTTTCAGCCATCGATCTTCCCTTCCAGATTTCTCTTGAGCTCGCTGAGCGCGAGCAGGCGCGAGCGTTCGTATTTGCCGATCCAGCGGTCGGCGATCTCGTGGATGGGGACGGGATTGAGGTAGTGCAGCTTCTCGCGCCCGCGCCTGAGTGTCGTCACGAGATTCGCTTCCTCCAGAATTCCGAGATGCTTGGTGATCGCCTGGCGGGTCATGTCGCGGTTTTCGCAAAGCTCGGTCAACGTCTGCCCGTTGCGGGCACGCAGGCTGTCCGCAATTGCCGCCTGACCGAATCGGCAAGCGCCCGGAAAACCGCATCCATGCCCATGCAGGCCAACATGCAACCTTTCGGTTGCCTTTTCAGGCGTGAAATGGCGGCACTCCGCCGGTCGGGGTTGCTTGCTTGCGATCCTGGAGGATTCGAGTATCGCACCGACAGCGCGGCGTCCGTCGGCTGGCGTCGGGCCTCAGTCCTCGAGCAGGAGCCGGCCGTCGCGATATTCGAAGCGATGCAGGCGGGAGAGGAACGAGAGCCCGAGCAGGTTCTCGCTCAGCGCCTCGTCGGGAAGCACGACCGCCGTGACGTTGCGCAACATCAGGCCGCCGATCTCCATCCTGCCGAGCCGCACCGGCGCGCCGCGCACCGTGCCGTTGGCGGTCTTGAGCTGCGCGACATAATCGCGCGGCGCGGGATGAAAGTCCAAGCGCGCCGCATCGCTCTCGGTCAAGGTGACGACCGAGGCGCCGGTGTCGACGAGGAAGTCGAGCCGGCGCCCGTCGATCGCGCCCTCGACCCGGAAATGACCGCGACGGTCGGGCTGGATGACGACCCGCGAGCCGCTGGAAACCGCTTCGGCCATCGCGACCTCGGCCGCGGGCGCGGCCGGTGCCGCGGGCTGCGGAACCGCCGCGGCGCCGCCGATCTGGCCCATGTAGCGAGGCAAGATCGCAGCGGCGATCAGCGCCAAGAGCGCGAAGAAGAAGATGGGTCGCATGTCGGCCGCCGCTCGAGAGATCCGCGGCAATCCCAGCACGGCCGCGGCCAGTGCCGGCCTAACGGAAGGCGGTCGCGACCCGCATTTTGTCCGCCTTGGCAAACCATCCGTGAAGGAATGAGGAACAATTGCAGCGATCTTTGCTCATCGCGGCCCGCGCGATTTCGCCCGGCGCGACGGCTGCGCCGAGATCGGATCGTCGGGCCAGGCATGTTTGGGATAGCGCCCCTTCATCTCGGCCTTCACGGCCCGATAGCTGCCGCGCCAGAAGCTCGGCAGGTCGCGGGTGATTTGGACAGGGCGATGCGCCGGAGAGAGCAATTCGACGACGAGCGGCACGCGGCCGCCGGCAATCGCCGGGTGGCGATCGAGCCCGAACAGCTCCTGGACGCGGATCGAGGCTTTGGGCCCGTCCTCGGCCGCGTAGTCGATCGCAACGCGCGATCCCGAGGGCACGGAAAGGTGCGTCGGGGCTTCGACGTCGAGCCTGCCGCGCAAATCCCATGGGAGAAGCCCGAGCAGGGCGTCGGCCAGTTCCCGCTCCGATAGATCGGCAAGCGCCGTCTTGGCTTCGAGCGCCGGCGCGAGCCAGTCGAGCGCAGCCGACGAAAGCGCGGTATCGGAAAGGTCGGGCCAGCGGTCGCCTTCGAGCCGACGCAAGAAGCCCACGCGATCCCGGAGCTGTTGCAGGGTAGGCGTCCACGGCAAACGAGCGAGGCCGGTCCGGGCGAGCCCTTCGGCGAGCGCGCGGGCCGCATGCGGACCCGGCTCGACCGGAATCGGCTGGTCGGAGAGTAAAAGCGCGCCCAAGCGCCGGATCGCTCGGCCGCGCAGGGCCGCGGTCGCCGGATCGAACGTCACCTCCTCGCGCGCTTCGATGCGATCGCCGCAGATCCGTTCGATCTCGACGAGCGTGATCGGCGCCGCCAGGAGAATGCGGCTCTGCGCGGCGCCGCCGGCGAGCTCGCCGAGCGCCAGGAACGGCTCGCGCGCGAGCGGCAGGGCGGGGTCGAGCCGCGCGCCACGGCCGTTGGCGAGCAGGAACGCGCCGCCCCCCGCGGCACGGCGCTTGGCGATCCGATCCGGATACGCGATCGCCAGAATGGCGCCGGGCGACCGATCTCCATGCGATGGCTCTGGGAGAGCGCTGCCGGACCGCTGCGGCCCCGAGCCGGCCATTGCCGCCCAGCGCCGCGCCAGCTCGCGCGCATCGGCGGCCCGGCGCGAGCGCTCGCGGCGGAACGCCTCGAGCCGATGCGAGAGGTCGACCGCATCGCCGCCGAGGCCGCGCTCGGTCAGCACGAATTCGGTGATGCGGTTTTCGCCGTCGAGCGCGCCAAGTTCTCGGAGCAGCTCGCGGGCCTGATCGAGCGCCGGCTTCGGCGGCGCATCGAGCAGCGCCAGCCGGTCGGCATCGGTGCCCCAGGCCGCGAGATCGAGCGCGAACCCGCTGAGGTCCGCAACCAGGATCTCGGGCTTGTTGTGCGGCTCGAGCGATGCCGTCTGCGGCTCGGCCCAGAGCCGCAGGCAGACGCCCGGCTGCTCGCGCCCGGCGCGGCCGCGGCGCTGGTCGGCGCTCGCCCGCGAGACCCGCACCGTCTCCAGGCGCGTGAGCCCGACGCCCGGCTCATAGCGCGGCATCCGCGCGAGCCCGCTGTCCACGACGATGCGCACGCCCTCGATCGTGAGCGAGCTTTCGGCGATCGAAGTCGCGAGCACGATTTTCCGGCGGCCCGGCGGCGCCGGCGCGATCGCCCGGTCCTGGGTGTCCGCGTCGAGCGCGCCATAGAGCGGCACGATGCTCACCGCCGGATCGCGCACGCGCTCCCGGAGCAGCGCCTCGGCGCGGCGGATCTCGCCGGCGCCCGGCAGGAAAGCCAGCACCGAGCCGTGCTCGGCCCGCAAGGCAGACGCGATCGCATCGGCCATTTGCGGCTCGACGGCAGCGCGAGTGTCGCGGCCGAGATAGCGGGTGTCGACCGGGAATGCCCGCCCGCGGCTCTCGATGATCGTTGCGCCGCCCAGCAATTCGGCGACGCGGCCGCCGTCGAGCGTTGCCGACATGATCGCGAGCTTGAGATCGGGGCGCAGCTCGCGCTGCACCTCGATCGCGAGCGCAAGTCCGAGATCGGCGTCGAGCGAGCGCTCGTGGAACTCGTCGAACAGGACCGCGGCGACGCCTTCGAGCGAGGGATCCTCGAGGATCAGCCGCGTGAACACGCCCTCGGTGACGACCTCGATCCGCGTCCGGCGGGAAATCTTCGAGCCGAACCGCAGCCGAACGCCGACGGTCGCGCCGACCTCTTCGCCCAAAGTTGCGGCCATGCGCGCGGCTGCGGCGCGCGCCGCGAGCCGGCGCGGCTCGAGCAGCAGGATCTTTTTCGCCGCGGCCCAGCCCTCGCCGGCAAGCACCAGCGGAACGCGCGTCGTTTTCCCGGCGCCGGGCGGCGCGATCAGCACCGCGCTCCATCCCTCACGCAAGGCCCCAAGAAGATCCGGCAGGGCGGGGTCGATGGGGAGCGGCGGGTCGAACGAGGGCATCGGCAGGTGCGCCGCGAGGTAGGAAACGCCGAGCCGCGGCCTAGGCGCGTCGGGAGCGGCCGACGCTGTGATAGGCGAAGCCGTGCCTCACCATGTCCTCGGGCCGGTAGACGTTGCGCAGGTCGACAACGACCGGCCGGGCCATGATCGCCTTGAGCCGCCCCAAGTCCAGCGCCCGGAACTGCTCCCATTCGGTGACGATGACGAGCGCTTCGGCGCCTTCCGCGCACGCATAGGCGCTATCCGCATAGGCGATGTCCGGCAGCAGCAGTTTCGCCTGCTCCATGCCGGCCGGATCGTAGGCGCGCACCGCGGCGCCCAGGTCCTGCAGAGCGGTGATCAACGCGATCGACGGCGCCTCGCGCATGTCGTCGGTGTTCGGCTTGAAGGTGAGCCCGAGCACCGCGACGGTCTTGCCGCGCAGATTGCCGCCGAGCGCGGCCGCGACCTTGCGGGCCATGGCGCGCTTGCGCTGGTCGTTCACCGCCATGATGGTCTCGACGATGCGAACCGGCGCGTCGTGATCCTGCCCGGTCTTGATCAGCGCGAGCGCGTCCTTGGGAAAGCAGGAGCCGCCGAACCCGGGACCGGCGTGCAGGAATTTGGTGCCGATCCGATTGTCGAGGCCGATGCCGCGCGCGACCTCCTGCACGTCGACGTCGACCTTTTCGCACAGCTCGGCGATCTCGTTGATGAACGTGATCTTCGTGGCCAGAAAGGCGTTGGCCGCATATTTGATCAGCTCCGCGGTGCGCCGGCCGGTGAACAGGATCGGCGCCGCGTTGAGATAGAGCGGCCGGTAAAGCTCGGCCATGATCTCCTTGGCACGCTCGTCCTCGGCGCCGACCACGATGCGGTCGGGATGCTTGAAGTCGCGGATCGCGGCGCCTTCCCGCAGGAACTCCGGATTGGACACCACGCTGAAATCCGCCTGCGGCCGCGCCTCGCGAATGATGCGCTCTACCTCGTCTCCGGTACCGACCGGCACCGTCGACTTGGTGACCACGACCGTGAAGCCGTCGAGCGCGGCGGCGATCTCGCGGGCCGCGGCATAGACATAGGAGAGGTCGGCGTGGCCGTCGCCGCGCCGCGAAGGCGTGCCGACCGCGACGAACACCGCGTCGGCCTCGCGGACCGGACCGGCAATGCCAGTCGAAAACTTGAGCCGCCCCTCCCGCACGTTCGACTGCACCAGCGCTTGCAGTCCCGGCTCATAGATCGGCAGATCGCCGCGGGAAAGCGCCGCGATCTTGTCCGCATCCTTGTCGACGCAGACCACGGGATGACCGAAATCGGCGAAGCAGGCTCCGGAGACGAGCCCGACATAGCCGGTGCCGATCATTGCGACGTGCATGGCCGATCCAAAGAGGGGCGGCAAGATCCGGGCGCGAGGAGCCCGAGCGCCTCATAGCAGAGGCGATTTCCTGTGGCGAGGGCGGCGCACCGGCTTGGCGGGCCGCGGGTAGCGCTCCAGCCTTGGAGAATGTTATGGGCAAGACTAGATCAGGTCCGACCATGCCCTCAGCACCCAAGCCGCGTCCGCCGCAGCCCGGCGACCATGTATTTTTGGTCGACGGCTCCTCCTACATTTTTCGCGCTTATCACGCACTGCCGCCGCTCAACCGCAAATCCGACGGGCTGCAGGTCAATGCCGTGCTCGGCTTCTGCAACATGCTCTGGAAGCTCCTGCGCGACATGAAGCCGGAGGAGAAGCCGACACATCTCGCGGTGATATTCGACAAGTCCGAGCACACGTTCCGCAACGAGTTCTACCCCGCCTACAAGGCGCATCGTCCCGACGCGCCGGACGACCTCGTGCCGCAATTCAAATATATCCGCGAGGCGGTCCACGCCTTCGACATTCCGTGCCTCGAGCAGGCGGGGTTCGAAGCCGACGACCTCATCGCCACCTATGCGCGCGAGGCCTGCGAGGTCGGCGCGACCACCACCATCGTGTCGTCCGACAAGGACCTGATGCAGCTCGTCGGCGATACCGTGGTGATGTACGACACCATGAAGGATCGCCGGATCGGCCGCGAGGAGGTGATCGAGCGGTTCGGGGTGGGACCCGAGAAGATCATCGAGGTGCAGTCGCTGATCGGGGATTCGACCGACAACGTGCCGGGCGTGCCCGGGATCGGGGTCAAGACCGCCGCCCAGCTGATTTCCGAATACGGCGACCTCGAAACGCTGCTCAAGCGCGCCGGAGAGATCAAGCAGGAGAAGCGCCGCCAGTCGCTGATCGACTTCGCCGAGCAGGCGCGCATCTCCAAGAGGCTCGTCACGCTCGATCCCAACGTGCCGCTCGAAACGCCGCTCGCGGAGCTCGCGGTGCACGAGCCGGATTACCGGCGGCTGATCGCCTTTCTCAAGGCGATGGAATTCAGCGGGCTCTCCCGGCGCGTCGCCGACGCCAGCGACATCGACCCCGGAAAGATCGATCCGGATCCGCGGCTGCGGGCCGAGAGCGCGTTCGCGCCCGCCGAGGAAGAGCGCGGCGAAGCGCCGGCGGCACCGGGCGGGGCGGCCACCCCCACCCGCACGCCCGGCTTCGCCGGCCGCGCACCCTCCCCCGTTGGGGGAGGGAAGGAGTTCGCCGCCACCCCGAAGGCGCTCGCCGCCGCGCGCGCCGAAGCCGCGCGCAACACCAGGGTCGACCGCACGCAATACGAGACGGTGCGCAGCCTCGAGCGCCTCCAAGGCTGGATCGAGCGCGCCGCCGCGACCGGGCTCGCGGCCATCAAGGTCGAGACCACGAGCTTCGATCCGATGCAGAGCGAGCTCGTGGGCCTGGCGCTCGCGGTGCAGCCCAACGAGGCCTGCTACGTGCCGCTCACGCACCGGCAGGCCGGAGGCGACGGCGCGCTGTTCCGTCCCGATCCCCTGCCCGATCAAATTCCGGTCGCCGCCGCGCTCGACGCCCTGCGGCCGCTGCTCGAAGACCCCTCCGTCCTCAAGATCGGCTACGACCTGAAATTCGCCTGGCTGGTGCTGGCGCTCCACGACATCGAGGTCACGCCTGCCGACGACGTTCTGCTGCTCTCCTATGTGCTCGACGCCGGCAAGGGCTCGCACGAGATGGACCGGCTGGCGGAGAGCTGGCTCGAATATCGGACCATCCGTTACGACGACGTCACCGGAACCGGCAAGGGTCGCATCGCCTTCGATTGCGTCGGCATCGACAAGGCGGCCGAATGCGCGGCCGAGCACGCCGATATCACGCTGCGGCTGTGGCAGGTGCTCAAGCTGCGGCTTGCGGCCGAAGGCGTGACCCGGGTCTACGAGACGCTCGAGCGTCCGCTGCTGCCGGTGCTGGCCCGCATGGAGCGGCGCGGCATCTCGATCGACCGGGACGTGCTGTCGCGCCTGTCGGGCGAGTTCGCGCAAAAGGCCGCGGGGCTCGAGGCCGAGATCCGCTCGATCGCCGGCGAGGAATTCAATCCGGGCAGCCCCAAGCAGCTCGGCGACGTCCTGTTCGGCAAGATGGGGCTACCGGGCGGCAAGAAGACCAAGACCGGCGCGTGGTCGACCTCGGCCTCCGTGCTGGAAGAGCTCGCCGAGGAAGGTCACGAGCTGCCGCAGAAGATTCTGGGCTGGCGCGAGGTGTCCAAGCTGAAATCGACCTACACCGACGCGCTCCCCGGCTTCGTCAACCCCAACACCCGTCGCGTGCACACCTCGTTCGCGCTGGCCTCGACCAGCACCGGCCGCCTCGCCTCGTTCGACCCCAATCTGCAGAACATCCCGATCCGCACCGAGGAGGGGCGCCGGATCCGGCGCGCCTTCATCGCGGACGACGGCTTCAAGCTGGTGTCGGCCGATTATTCGCAGATCGAGCTGCGCCTGCTCGCGGAGATCGCCGAGATCCCGGCGCTCAGCCGGGCGTTCCGCGACGGCCTCGACATCCACGCCATGACCGCCTCGGAAATGTTCGGCGTGCCGATCAAGGGCATGCCGGCGGAAGTGCGCCGGCGCGCCAAGGCCATCAATTTCGGCATCATCTACGGCATCTCGGCGTTCGGGCTCGCCAACCAGCTCGGCATTCCCCGCGAGGAGGCCGGCGCCTACATCCGCAAATATTTCGAGCGCTTCCCGGGCATCCGCGACTACATGGAGGAGACCAAGGCGTTCTGCCGCAAGCACGGCTACGTGCTCACGTTATTCGGCCGCAAGTGCCATTATCCGGAGATCGCGGCGAGCAACGCATCGGTGCGCGCCTTCAACGAGCGCGCCGCCGTGAATGCGCGATTGCAGGGCTCCGCCGCCGACATCATCCGCCGCGCCATGATCCGCATCGAGCCGGCGCTGGCGCACGCGAAGCTCTCGGCCCAGATGCTGCTGCAGGTCCACGACGAGCTCGTGTTCGAAGTGCCCGACCATGAAGTCGAGCGCACGCTCCCGGTCATCATCAAGACGATGGCGGAGGCCCCGCACCCGGCGATCCATCTCTCGGTGCCGCTGCACGTCGACGCCCGCGCGGCCGAGAATTGGGACGAGGCGCATTGAATTCTCTGACGTTGGGAGCGATCTCGATGGGCGCCGTCTATAGGGGCGCGCCTACCTAACACAGCGAACTTCATGATCCATGCCGTCACCTATGAGCGCGGGCTGAAGATGCTGAGCTTCCTCGGTTCCATGGCATGGGCGCCGCCGTGCTCATTCCGGTCTTCATGATCCCGAGCCTCGTCTCCATGCGGTGAGCCGAAACCTTTTCGGCGTTTCCACGTTGACCGGGCTCGAGGATCCGGCATGGCTCTTACGCGACCATTCAAGTTCTTGCTGGCGGCAGGTTTGCTTGCGGCGGCCGCTGTCGTGCCGGCCGCCACCGGCGCTTCCGCGCAAGGGCTGTTCGATTTCCTGTTCGGCGGCTTTCGTCATTACCGCAACACACCGCGGCCGCCGGGCTTCGGCTTCGGCCGGCCGGAAGACATGCCGTTTTGGGAACGCGGCAATCGGAGCGCGGCGCGCGAGGGCGCCTATTGCGTGCGCCTGTGCGACGGCAGCTATTTTCCGGTCCAGGCCCAGGCGGAGACCACGCCCGGCGAGCTGTGCCGGGCGCTCTGTCCGGGCAGCAAGACCGCGATCTTTTTCGGCGGCGAAATCGCCGATGCGGCCGGTTCCGCCGGGAAACGTTATTCCGAGCTCGAGAACGCGTTCCTCTATCGCCAGCGGCTGGTGCCGCAATGCACCTGCAACGGCAAGGACCCGTTCGGTCTCGCGGCGATCGGCATCGAGAACGATCCGACGCTGCGGCCCGGCGATATGGTCGCGACGCAGCGCGGGGTGATGGCGTACACGGGAACGCGGTCGCGCGAGGGCGAGGCGCGCAATTTCACGCCGGTCGAGCATTATGCGGCACTGCCTTCCGATCTCCGCCGCCGCCTGGCGAACATGACGGTCAAGCGCGGCGATTAGGTTGCATCGCTACGGTGCGAGCTGGGCGACGACTTCCTCGGCACCCACGCGACTCGGGCGTACCGACGAGGTGACTGAATAAACCAATCGATGTCAGCATTGGCACATCCGAAATCTGAATAGGTCGGGGTAGGACGTCGGCCCTCCGCGGAATAGCGGAAGTTCGCTGGACGCCCTGAATGGACCGAAACTGACCCCAAGGCAGCCATCAATTCATCGCTCGCATGCGACTTAGGTCTTCTTGGACCATGCGCAGGTGGATGCTGAGTCGCTGCAGATAGAATATGCGGCGACACTTCCTTGCAGTTCGGCCGCGACCGCCTTTTGCAGAATTTTGCCGTCGCGCCACCGGACTGCTATCCGCCAGGTACGCTAGCGCCAGTCGGCAACCTTCTCACTGCGACCGTTGACCTGCCACTGAGTTTTTCCCCCACGGAGGATTAGAGTCCGGCCCTGCTGGAGGGACGGACGATGAAGCGTAGCAGGTTCACGGAAGAGCAGATCATTGGGGTTCTGTGCGAGCACGAAGCTGGGGCAAAGACGGCCGATCTGGCGCGTAAGCATGGGATCTCGGAAGCGACGGTGCCTGGCAGCGATTCCCGACACCTCGATCTCGGGCAGACGGGTTACCCGCGAGCTCATCGCAGTCATCGAGGGGCGCGGCAAGCCTCGAATGATCGTCTCCGATAACGGCACCGAGTT
>WNGL01009389.1_pt1 | contig 13424 bp, 9 predicted proteins | sample 5400591 | NCBI WGS metagenome assembly WNGL01 (sample SAMN13153377, study PRJNA577476) | soil metagenome | isolation source: 80 cm soil or saprolite under Garry oak tree replicate 1 | place: USA:California | collected 2016-06-15
GTGCGTCGCACCATCGCGCCCGCGCAGATTTTGCAGGCGGGGGCGGTGGTGCGTCGTGACGAAGATCACACGCCTGAAGAGTTGGTCGGGAAGTTACTGGCGTCCGGGTATGTGCGAGAAGATCCGGTCGGCACAATCGGTGAATTCTCAATGCGGGGTGGCATTCTGGATGTTTGGCCACCCGGCAGGGATGCCCCGGTGCGACTCGAGTTTTTTGGCGACACCGTCGATTCAATTCGTGAATTTGACCCGGAAACGCAGCTTTCGACTACGCAGTTGGCGCAGGCGGAGATCGCGCCGATGCGCGAGCTGTTGATAACCGCTCGCGACTTTCGCGAATGGTCGGCGCGCGCGCGCGAACGCTGGAGCGATGAACGGTTCGCTCGTTCGTTACGTGACCGGACTGTGTTTGCCGATGAAGGCGAAGATTTTCCCGGCTGGGAATGGCTCATCTCGATCATCCGCGAAGACAGCGCCAGCATCTTTGATTACCTGAAGGATGCGGTGCTCATGATCGACGAACCAGTAGCCGTGGAAGATTTCCTTGCGAATGCCTTTCAGACTCTCGAAGAGCGATACACGGAAATCGATCGGGCAGATGATCTCGGCCTGCGACCTGATGAGCTCTATCTCACCGCCGGCGAGTTGCGCAGTCAAATCGATGCCCGGCAACGGGTGGAAATGCGCGCGCTGGGTCGCACCGCAGCCAGAATTGATCAGGAGATTGCGCTTGACGCTCAGCACCCGAAAATCTCAGTGGGAAAAGAAAGAGCGAAACGCCGCCCCCTCTTTTTGTTTCCGCATGAAACCAGCGCAAGTTCCCAACTTGCGCCACAGGAGATCGAATGGAAGGCCCAATCCGTGATGCGTTATCACGGCCGCTTGCCCGATCTTGCACGCGACGTAACTGAGCGGCGTGCCAGGTCACAGGCCACGACCTTGTTGGTGATGCCCAGCCGCGGCATCGCCGAGCGCGTCACGGAAATCCTGCGCGATTACGAAGTCAACGCGCAGCTTGTTTCTCTCGACGAAAAATCTGAATACGCGGCCAATCTGGACGCGATTGTCACTCCCGGAAAACTTTCGGGCGGATTCGAATTGCCCTCATCGCGTTTGGTTGTGCATGTCGAAGGCGATCTCTTCGACGAGGCGGCTGAGCCGGCGCTCGAACGTCGCAGCACCGCGATCAAGCGCGAGAAAAAACGGCGCGCGCGTGCCGCGGCGTTCCTTTCTGACTTTCGCGATCTGAAAGTCAGCGACTATGTAGTGCACATCGATCATGGCATCGCGAGGTTTGGCGGACTTGTGACGCTGGATCTGGGACCCACGCAAGCGGATAAGCTTAAGCCCGTCGAACAAGCGCGCGGCGAATTCATGCTGCTCTTCTATGCCGAAGACGCCAAGCTTTACGTCCCCGTGGAAAGGCTCGATCTCGTTCAGCGTTATTCGAGCGCCGAAGGTCATCAACCGGCGCTCGATCGTTTGGGCGGGCTCGGATGGCAAAAGACGAAAGCAAAAGCCAAGCGCGCCATGCGAGACATGGCCGACGAGCTTTTGCGATTGTATGCCGAGCGCAAGCTGGTTCTCGGTCATACATTTCCAACCGACGCGCCATGGCAGCGCGAATTCGAAGAAGGTTTCGAGTATGCTCTGACTCCCGATCAGGAAACCGCAATCGAAGATGTAAAGCATGACATGGAAACGCCCATGCCAATGGATCGTTTGCTGTGCGGCGATGTTGGTTACGGCAAGACGGAAGTTGCTATGCGGGCCGCGTTCAAGGCCGTGATGGACGGCAAGCAGGCAGCCGTGTTGACGCCGACGACCGTGCTTGCCTATCAACACTTCGATACTTTTCGCCAGCGCTTTGCACCGTTCCCGGTAAAGGTCGAATTGCTTTCGCGATTTCGTTCGCCCAAAGAACAGAAAGATGTGACCAAACGCGTGGAGTCAGGCGAAGTCGATGTAGTGATCGGCACACATCGGATGCTTTCGAAAGACGTGAGCTTTCGCGATCTGGGACTGGTCGTAGTCGACGAAGAACAACGATTCGGGGTGGCTCACAAAGAGCGTTTGAAGCAATTGAAGAAACGTGTCGATGTGCTGACACTTTCGGCCACGCCGATTCCGCGAACATTGAACATGTCGTTAAGCGGATTGCGCGATATGTCGTTGATTGAAACGCCGCCCAGCGATCGGCTCGCGATACAAACCCAGGTCGTCCAATCTTCAGACGCGGTCATCAAATCAGCGATCGAGCTGGAACTCGCCCGCAGCGGCCAGGTCTTTTTCATCCATAACCGCGTTGAGTCCATCGACACAATCGCCGCGCTGGTCAAACGCCTCGTGCCCCAGGCCCGCATGGCCGTTGGTCACGGCCAGATGAATGAAAAAGAGATGGAGCGCGTTATGCTGGATTTTATTGCGTATAAATACGATGTGCTCGTCGCCACTACGATCATCGAGAATGGTATAGACATCCCACGCGCAAACACCATCATCATAAACCGCGCCGATAATTACGGTCTTTCTCAACTTTATCAATTGCGCGGGCGGGTCGGCCGCTCGAATCGTCGCGCTTATGCTTACCTGCTGATTCCGGCGGAACAGGAACTTTCGCCGATAGCGCGGCGCCGCCTTGCCGCCATTCGCGAGTTTTCGGACCTGGGAGCCGGATTTCGCATCGCCGCGCTCGACCTGGAATTGCGTGGCGCGGGCAATTTGCTCGGCGGCGAACAATCGGGTCACATGGATGCGCTCGGGTTTGATCTTTACACGCAGATGCTTGAACGCACGGTTGCCGAATTAAGAGGCGAGCAGATCGAAGACGAGCCCACCGCTTCGATTAATTTAGGCGTTGACGTGGCAATTCCCGAAAGCTATATCGCCGACATGGGACAGCGGCTGCGAACCTATAAGCGAGTCTCGTCCGCCCGCGACGAAGAAGCTCTGGCAGGAATTCGGGCCGAGACCGAAGATCGTTATGGACGAATTCCTGAACCGGTCGAAGACCTCTTCGACTATGCGCGTTTGCGTCAGGCATCAGAGTTAGTGGGGGTCGTTTCGATCGATCGCACTCGGGAAGGAATTGCCATCAAATTAGCCGAAAAAGCCCGAGTCGCGCCTGAGAAATTGATGGAACTGGTTCGCGCTCGGGAGGGCGCAAGTTTTGCACCCAGCGGCGTTTTGCGGCTGGAATTGAGCCAGGAGGAAAGGGACGAAATCCTTTCCGTCGCCCGTCGCGTGTTGCTGCAAATCAGGACGGACGGTTAGAATCCCAAGGATGTACTTTGTACTTAGCTCTTCGTACTTTGTTCTTTGCGCATTCCATGGAACGCGCTTCATCAGGTTGAGCCAAGCTCAAAGTACAAAGCACCAAGTACCAAGTACCCAATATTCAAGGAGTTACTAATTCGTGAAATTCAAATTTATTTTTCCCTTTCTGCTCGTGCTTGCGGCGCTCACTGTTTCACCTTCTTTGACCCGAGCCCAGGAGGGTGAACCGGTCGTCGTCGATGAGGTGGTGGCGCAGGTTAATGACGGTGTGATTACGCTGTCTCAACTGAAGCGCGAGATGAAGGAACGAGTCGAGACGCTAAAGCAAAGCGGAATGTCCCAGCAACAGGCCGAGACGGAAGTTGAAAAACATAAAGCCGATCTGATTGCCATTCTGATCAATGAACAACTGCTGTTGCAGAAAGGCAAGGAACTCGATCTGACTGACCGCGTCGAAGCTGAAGTCAACCGGCGCATGCTCGAAGTGGCGAAACAGAACGGCGTCCATTCGATTGAGGAATTGGATAAGGCCATGCGCGACGCCGGCGTCGATCCGGCCGGCACGCGCCAGACGATGCGCGCCGAGATCATGAAGCAGGCAGTGCTTGAATCCGAAGTTGACTCTAAGCTCTTTTACGGAGCGAATGGCGACGAATTGCATCGATACTTCGACGCGCACAAAGACAAGTTTCTGAAGCCTGAATCCGTCGAACTGTCAGAAATATTTCTGAGCCTGGCGGGCAAACCGGAGGCCGACGTGAAGGCGCGGGCAATGCAGTTGGTGCAGCAAATACGCGGGGGCGCAAATTTTGCCACGCTCGCCAAAACCAATTCTGAGCGCGGCGCCGAAAACGGCGGCAAGGTTGGATTGTTTGAGATTGCCAATCTGCGACCGGACATTGCGGCCGCAGTCAAAGATGTTAAGGCCGGTGGCTTGGCCGAGCCCCTGCGCACCGATGAAGGTTATGACATCCTGCGCGTCGATGCGCGCACGGTGGGAAGTAACACACCCACTTTCAACGAAAATCAGGTGCGCGAAGCAATTACTGCGGAGCGCTCGCCGAAAGCTCGTGAGGAATATCTGCAGACCCTGCGTGACGATGCATACGTGAAAGTCTCAAAGGACTATAGCGACTCTGTCTTGCCGCAACTCAAATTGAAGCAGGATCTGATCGTCGAAAAGTCAGGTGACGATTCAGCGCAAAAACCTGAGAAGAAAAAGGGACGGATCCTGGGAATCTTTCCCAAGCCGTAATCGCCACAAACCCGACCTTCAGGGAGGTCCATCTCAAGTCTTAGCGCGGCAGCGCTAACGCAATAGAGGGTGCGACTCGATATCTTCCTAAAACTTAGCCGACTTTGCCCGCGTCGTTCTGTAGCTCAACAGCTCTGCGACGCGGGTCGTGTTTTGCTCAACGGCAGACCCGCGAAATCGGCCCACCTGGTGAAACCAGGCGACCAAATTACTATTCGCCGCCTGGACCGCGAGACCATCGCGCGGGTCGCTGTGGTTCCTTCGTCCCACAACGTTGCGCGAAATGAATCGAAGCAGTTGATCGAAATGCTCGGCAGTCGAGAGTTAGGCGTTAATAATCAATGAGCGCGAATAATCAATGAGTGCGGGCGGCAAATCGCTGAAGCTAACCCTGAGTTTATCGATCCTGTTCTTGCTGTGTGCCTGTTCGGGGAAACTTACGCCGCAAACCGCGAGCGCTGGGCAAACAAAAGTCATGCGAGGCGACGGCCAGCTCGATCGGAATCGCTCGCCGCTGAAACTGCCACTAATTGCGCCCGGTATCGTTGTCAGGAAAAGCCAGCGGCAGTTGCTGTTGTTATCGAATGGGAAAGTAGTGCGAAAGTACCGCATCGGTCTCGGTTCGAGCCCTGTGGGTGACAAAGTAAGCCAGGGTGACCGGCGCACACCGGAAGGGGAATTCTTTGTTTTTGTCAAAAACGCAAACAGCGCTTTCTATCTGTCGCTTGGTTTGAGTTATCCGAACGCGGCCCATGCCGCGCGCGGATTGCGCGACGGCTTGATCACCCGCGCGGAGCACGACGCGATCATGCGCCAGTTGCGATTGAAGAAAGGTCCGCCTCAAAACACCAAACTGGGCGGCGATATTTACATTCACGGCAACGGTGCGCAGAGCGATTGGACGTGGGGTTGTGTGGCTCTCGAGAACGACGACATGCGTGAGCTTTTCGATGCTGTCAGCGTCGGCACTCCTGTTCGGATCGAAGCCTGATGCGCCAGTTTGCGGCGCCCTCCGTTGCCCTTTGGTACCTCAGCGAGTGACTTCCCTCGACCATGTAATTTTGCCCTTCACCGTACGATTATCGAGCGGAGTCGCTGCCTGAGCCCCGGGAGTAAACCCCTCCCGAACCCCGCCAACCACCTCAGCCCACAGGACTAGCGCGACTTACTTTGATCGAATACCGTCTCAATTGACTGGCATGTCTATTGCTCATCCTTTTGGAAAAAATGCCCTAATAGGTTTGTTTGTCGAATTAACGGGGTAAATAAAATGCATATCTTAAGAAATTTTTTCGCCGAGGATTTGGCGATCGATCTCGGGACGGTTAATACCGTCGTCTACGCGCCCGATGAAGGGATAGTCCTGAATGAGCCGTCAGTGCTGGCGCTTCGCAAGTACAGTGGCGAAGTGGCCTCGGTAGGTTCACAGGCTTGGAAACTGTTAGGACGCGAGCCAAATGATATCGAGGTGCACCGGCCGATTCGCCGTGGGGCGATTGACGATTTTGAGATCTCGCAAAAATTCCTCCGCGCGTTGATTAGTCGGGTGCAGCATCACGATCATCCAAAGCGTAGTCATCTCGTGATTGGCGTTCCCGGATCAGCGACGCCGCTCGAGCGACGTTCCGTTAGGGATGCGGCTCGGGATGCGAAAGCCGGACGCGTGGATCTGATTGATGAAGGTCTGGCGGCCGCACTCGGAGCCGGCCTCGATTTCGACGACGAGCAGGGACGCCTGATTGTAGACGTTGGCGGCGGCACTACTAACATCGCGATTGTGGCCTCCGGTGGAGTAATCAGCTCTGTGAGTCTGCCGGCCGCGGGCAACGCCATGGATGAGGCAATCAGAGATTATCTGCGCCTGCGATACGCAATGCAGCTCGGCGAGCGAACAGCCGAGCTCGTGAAACGCGAACTGGGTTCGGCTTCGGAAAGCAAAGCGAACGGTCCTGATCGGGAATTGGAGATTGTCGGCAAACAGCTCGCTAACGGCGCCGCGCGTCCGATCATGATCAATGCTCGCGAAGTCCGTGACGCCCTCGAACCGGTAGTATCAGAGATCATCTCGGCAGTCCGGCGGGTGATTGAGGACGCAAAACCGGAAGTAACTGCCGACATCTACTACTCCGGCGTAACCCTTACGGGCGGTGGAGCGCTCCTCAGCGGTATGTCCGAGCGCCTGCAAAGTGATCTCAATCTTAAGGTATCGATGCCGGGTGACCCTTTGACAACGGTGGCGCTGGGCGCCGGCCGTTTATTGTCTGAGCCGGATCGCTTACAACGCGCATCTTTGCGGCTGGATGTTCCGGCGTGGGAAGAGGCGGAGAAGCTCGTCGTTAATTGGTAGCGTGCGACAAACTTTTAGCTGCGGGCTGCGGTCCGCATCGTCCGGCAGTCGCCCGACTTTAAACTACTCTAAAGCTTGTCGGACATTTGAGCCACCTGAGGTAAAATCTGGTGGCTCTATTTTTATGGCCGAGATCAAGCCGTTCAAAATCCGTGATATCGTAATCGATCCGCCACTCGTGCTTTCGCCGATGGCCGGCGTGACTGACATTTCATTTCGGCGCCTGCTAAAACAGCGAGGCGGTATTGGCCTGACAGTTTCCGAGTTCATTTCAGTTGAAGGCCTGACGCGAAATAATCCGAAATCGAAGCGCCAGATGCGGTTCTATGAAAACGAGCGGCCCTTTGCAGTCCAGATTTTTGGCGGCCAGCCGGAACGGATGCGCATGGCTTCCGAAATGGCCGAAGAGGTCGGCGCCGACATCCTGGATGTAAACTGCGGCTGCCCGGCGCCGAAAGTTGTAAAGCACGGCGGTGGATCAGGTTTGCTGAAAGATCATCCTCGTCTCGAGGAAATTCTCACGGCCATCAAGAAGGCCATAACGATCCCGATGACGGTGAAGATCCGGGCCGGCTATTACGATCACACCATCAACGCGATCGAAACGGCAAAGCTCGCCGAAGCCTGCGGGGCAGAGCACATTGCCCTTCACGGCCGCACGAAAGAACAAGGTTATCGCGGACTCGCGAATTGGGATTTAGTGAAAGAAATTAAGGGAGTCGTTCGGGTCCCGGTGTCGGGAAGCGGCGATGTCACGACCATCGATCAGGCGCTGGCGCGGTTTCGCGAAACAGCATGCGACGGCGTGCTGATTGGCCGCGGGGCGATGGCCAACCCTTGGATATTTCGTCAGATCGAAGATACGATTCACAGGCGCCAGCCTTTCATGCCGACGCTCGAGGACAAGCGCCTTGTGCTGCTGGAATATTTTGAAATGCTGCGCGAAGACATGCCTCAGCTGGCGGCGATCGGCCGGATGAAACAGCTCGCGGGTCAGTTCACGCGTGGCCTGCCGGGCGGGGCATTGTTCCGCACGGCGGTCTATCATTCGCATTCTGTCACGGAGATTCTCGATCGAATTTCGGAATATTTCGAAACGATTAGCGCCGGCCGGCAATACTTTGGCGAAGCCGGCCAGCCGGTGATCGAAGCGCCGCTGCTGGATTCGTGCGAAGCTGCTGCGGCAGTGTAAACCAAGCTCTATCACGTTCTGATCAAGTTTAATCATCGGATCTCAAAAGCCGGGAGACCTCCAAATGAAACGCATCACAATTGTAGTCACACTGGTTTTGCTGGCGGCCGCAAGCGCCGTCGCTTTCCCAAAAACTCCGCCGGTACTGACACAGGCGCCATCCCGCGATGCGACGCGCGAAAGGCTGCGCACGTTGCTGAACACCATGGGTTCGAAAGTCAACATCGATTTTCGGCAGAGCGACAAACAGCCCTACAACTTCCTGGGTTCGCTCAGAACGGGCTTGACCAACACCGAACTCTTCGAAGTCGTCGTTTCAGTCAGCGACAAGGAAACGATTCATTTCCGTATTTATCCTCATTACAACAACGGCTACGTGAACGTCGACAAAGCCCGCAACAGCTCCGCCCTGATGCGACAGCTATTGCGATTCAGCGACTCAAATTTTCTATATTGGGGAGCCGACGAAACGGGAGACATCTTTGCCGGATACACATTTACGCTGGAATCCGGGTTTCCCGACGAAGCGATTAAGGTCGTGCTCTACAGTATCAAGCCGCTTGATCAGTTTGTCGGCCAGATGCGACCAATGATTGATGGCACCGCGGCACGGTGATCCTGGAGGGGTTAGCCGTTAGGCCCGGCGAGTTGAAAATTTCTCGACACGCGCTGTCAAATCAGTATAATGACCGCGCGAACATCTCCCTGAGCAAGATCCGTAAGACCAAAGTGATACGGGCGTCTCCCGTGACCCGCGCCGAATGCGCGTGCCAAATCGAATGATGTTTTCGGGTTCCAAATTTCAGCAGTAAGCTGGAGGAACGAATGGCTGAGGCTGCCGTCATTGCGAATACTAAAAGCACAGGGTTCATTCGCGGTCTGGGATTATTAGATTCGACGATGATTGTCGCCGGATCCATGATTGGATCCGGCATTTTTATTGTCTCCGCGGACATCGCCCGGCAGGTCGGCGCGCCCGGATGGCTGCTCGTGGTTTGGATCGTGACCGGACTGCTCACGCTGGTCGCGGCGCTCAGCTATGGTGAACTTGCGGCCATGATGCCGAAAGCCGGCGGGCAATACGTTTACCTGCGCGAAGCGTTCTCGCCGTTGTGGGGATTTCTGTACGGCTGGACACTTTTTCTGGTTATTCAAACCGGAACCGTGGCGGCGGTTTCGGTCGGCTTCGCTAAATTCCTCGGCGTCCTCTGGCCGAAGATTTCAGTTGATAACTACATCGTGGCGCCCATCCGCATCACGTCCGGTTACGCGATCTCGCTGTCGACGGCCCAACTTATCGGCGTGCTGATGATCGTCCTGCTGACCTTCATGAACACGCGCGGATTGAGGCTCGGCAAGCTGGTGCAGAATGTTTTCACGATTACCAAGACCGGCAGCCTGATCGCTTTGATTCTGCTGGGCGTGCTCCTGGGCTGGAATGCCAATGCCGTGCATCTGAATTTTGGCAATCTCTGGCATATCGGCGGCAAACTGCAGGACGTGGGACGCGGTCTGACCGCGGCTGTTCCTTTTGGATTGTTTGTCGGTATTTGTGTCGCGCAGACTAATTCCCTGTTCGCTGCTGACGCGTGGAACAACATCACCTTCACCGCCGGCGAGGTAAAGGATCCGAAACGCAATATTCCGCTGTCGCTGGCTTTTGGAACCATGCTGGTCATCGGATTGTATCTGCTTGCGAACGTTGCTTATCTGGTTACCCTGCCGATCGAGACAATCAAAACTGTTCCCGCCGATCGAGTGGCTTCGGCTACCGTTGATGCAATTTTTCCCGGACGTGGCGCGGCGATTATGGCGGTCGCGATCATGATCTCGACGTTCGGTTGCAATAATGGACTGATTCTTGCCGGCGCGCGCGCGTACTACGCCATGGCGCGCGATGGCTTGTTCTTCAGAAAGTCGGGCGAGCTCAATCACAAGCACGTTCCCGCCTGGGGCCTGGTCGTGCAAGGCATCTGGGCTGCCGCCCTGGTGCTGCCGCGCACCATCAATGCCGACGGCAGCTTTGGTTCGCTCTACAACGATTTGTTGACCTATGTGATTTCGGCGGCCCTGATTTTCTATATCCTTACGATCCTGGGAATCTTTGTGCTTCGCCGGAAGCAACCCGGCGCGAATCGTCCATACAAGGCTTTCGGCTATCCGATTGTCCCCGCTCTTTATATTATCGGCGCGGCGGTAATCACGCTGGTCCTGTTCATTTATCAACCGGCACAGACGTGGCCGGGTTTGTTGATTGTAGGAATTGGGATCCCGGTCTATTTCATCTGGCGCAAGGTCGGCACGCCGATGCCCGAGGAAGGATCGATCTCCGAAGCGGCCGCCGAAGCCAGGGGCGAATACTGAAGCAGTAACATAGTCTTTAGTCTGTGCGTCCGGTGTTTGCATCGCTCGAACACAGACTGAAGTCTATGCTACCAATCCAGCGGAGGTTTCTGAATGGCCAGTCAACTGTTTAGAACAAAACCCCTCAGCCTTTTACTTGAAGAGATGAAGGGCGAGAACCGCCTGCGCCGCATTCTCGGTCCAGTTCAACTGACGGCTTTGGGTGTCGGCGCCATCATCGGCACCGGCATTTTCATTCTGACCGGCGTGGCCGCGCACGATCGTACCGGTCCCGCACTGATGCTGTCGTTTGTGCTCGCGGGACTTGCTTGTGTTTTCGCCGCGTTGTGCTACGCCGAATTCGCTTCGATGGTGCCGGTCGCCGGCTCGGCTTACACCTATGCTTACGCTACTCTCGGTGAACTCTTCGCCTGGATTATCGGTTGGGACTTAATCCTCGAGTACGCGGTTGGATCTGCGACGGTCGCGCACGGATGGTCGGCGCATTTTCAGGAATTCATCCCGATTTTTCACGAAGGTATTTCGGCCATCCCCGCGAAAATACCTCATATTTTTCATTCAGCGCCGATCAATTATTGCGTGAACGTCGACCTGAAGGGCGGCTGCCCGCATACGGGATTCGTCGCGACCGGATCATATTTTGATCTGCCGGCGGTCCTGATCACGTTCATTCTCACGGTAATCCTGGTCAAAGGCATCAAAGAGAGCGCCAGCTTTAACGCGTTCATGGTGGCCATCAAGCTCGTAATCGTTTTGATGGTGATCGGCATCGGGGGCTATCTGGTTCTAACCGTTTACGGGACATCGAACTGGCATCCGTTCGCGCCCTACGGATATACGGGGGTCAGCTTTTTTGGAAATACGATCCTCGGCGGACACGCCACGGGCGGCGAGCCACTCGGCATGTTTGCCGGAGCATCATCTTCTTCGCTTATATCGGATTCGACTCCGTGTCAGTCCACTCGGAAGAAGCACGCGAGCCGGCCAAAGATGTGCCTGTCGGCATTATCGCGTCCCTGATCATCTGCACGATTCTCTACATTGCCGTATCTGCAGTATTGACGGGAATGGTTCCCTACAAAGAGATCAACATCGACGCCCCCGTCGTGGAGGCTTTCAAGCGGGCCGGCCTGGTCTGGATGCAGTATCTGGTCGCCGCTGGCGCGATGACCGGGATCACTTCCGTGCTGCTGGTAATGATGCTGAGCCAGCCACGCGTGATGTTGGCACTCGGACGAGATGGATTAGTGCCAAACAGTTTCTTTGGAGACATTCATCCGAAGTTTCGCACGCCCTGGAAATCGACAATCCTGACGGGGCTCTTTGTCGCATCGATGGCGGGATTTATACCACTAAGCATCCTTGCAGAGATGACCAGTATCGGCACTCTGTTCGCTTTTGTGATTGTTTGTGGCGCGGTGATGGTTATGCGTCGAACAAATCCCAACGCGAATCGACCCTTCCGAGCGCCCTTTGTTCCGCTGGTTCCGATTCTCGGGATTCTGACTTGTCTGCTGCTGATGTTTTCGCTGCCGGCCGAGAATTGGTACCGGCTGATCATCTGGCTGGTCATCGGTTTCAATATCTACTTCGGCTACGGCCGGTATCGCAGCGTTATGTCTGTAGGAGAGGTTGGTTCGCCCGCCGCCCTGGCCATTCTGCTAGGAGCGTTGGATGGACTTGTAGCCGGAGTTGCGACCTACATGTTCATGGAGACATCACCGTCGCGGTTAATGTATACCGTCGTGGCGGCATTGATCGGAATTGCCATCGGCGTGGCCATCGCTTTTCTGGGACATTCGATGGCTAGATCGGGGAAGATACCGCCACCATCGCACCCGGGCTCGCTCGCGCACGAGATCAAAACTCATGGAGTCTCACCCGCGGGTCAGGCTGTCGGCGATCCCGATGCGCCGCCGAGCAGTCCGGCGGGAGATATCGATTCCCGGGTGTAATTGCTGACTTGTTTTGATTCTCTCTGAGGGCTGAGTGATTCTAGATCGCTCAGCCCCTCAGACTTTCTTGGCGAACTAAAGATTTCTGATTGCCAAAACTTCCCGTGCCGCCGTCCGATCACCGTTGCAACTAATTCGTCGTGGCGCATCAAGAAAGCTCAAGCGAAATCCCAGTCGTCTATAGAGACTTACGATTCGTTTCGTCGCCTGATTTGAAAGCACTACGGGCCCGCGGTGCCTCGCTAACCGCTCAGCCGTACGTACTTGATCGTCCCACGAAAATCCTCCGGCGCTGTAAGTCGTAAACTCAACATCGTACGGCGGATCCGCATAGATGAAATCCTTCTGATCAATCGCCAGCGTCTCGACATCCTCATTCAGAAACTTCCACCGCCTAAACAGCTTTTGATAGCCGTGGAAGTCGGCCGCGTAAGTTACCGTCGTGTAGCTCCCGAAAGGAACGTTGAACTCGCCACGCTGATTGAAGCGACAAAGGCCGTTAAAGCAAGTGCGATTGAGATAATAAAAGAGTTGCGCTGCTTCCGACGAACGGGCGCCATGGTTCGTTATCAGTTCATTGAAGCGGGCGCGATGAGCATAGAAAAGCCGGCGGTCGTAACGCGTCTCAATCTCAACCGACAAACCGCGTCGAAGCTGTCGATAGAAGTTGATCAAGTGAGGATTCAAATCATTTAGCAGGGCACTCTTAGGCTGCAGGGCGAGGGCCACGGCCAGACCCCCACAGAACGGCTCAACATAACGGCGTCCTTCATGTCCGCGCCAGAGTCGCTCGATATGCGGCACCAACCATCGCTTGCCACCCGCCCATTTGAGCGGCGGATTTAACGATCCGTTTGCTGAAACTTCTTTAGTCATACAGCGGCGCGTTATAAAACGGCGCAAATGCCGCAATCAAAGCAGCCTCAAAACTCATCGCCCGCGTCAGCAAATCGCGCGAAAGAATTCCCCAGGCGCCCTGCTTGCTTCTCACGTCGCGCATCCCGGCAACTTCGTCAATCACAATTCCCAATTCGC
>WNGL01014781.1_pt1 | contig 13424 bp, 10 predicted proteins | sample 5400591 | NCBI WGS metagenome assembly WNGL01 (sample SAMN13153377, study PRJNA577476) | soil metagenome | isolation source: 80 cm soil or saprolite under Garry oak tree replicate 1 | place: USA:California | collected 2016-06-15
TCCTGCTGACTTCGCTAGGCATGAGAAGCTGAACGAAAAGTTGTCGCAGTTACTCGCCCAGGGCTTTACCGATCTCGGTGGAGCGGTCGTGTTCACAGCGATGCACCACATTGCTGAGAACGTCAAGCCCGAAAACTTCCCCGATCTCACTGGCTTCGAATGCTTCGTCAATCACGTCCATGTCGAGGATCAACTTGATGGCTCCGTGTCGAACCAGACCGCGCTTATGAGACAGGGGATCGCGTTCGCGCTAGCAACCGAGAGCCAGCTTCGTTCTACATTCCCCGGCAAGCCTTTCAAGGTAATCGTTGCTGCAACGGCGCATGGCTGCGGAGTGCGCTTCCACTTAGTGAGGGCTGGGGAGGAGTGGCTAGCAAGCAATCTAGACGGTTATCAGGGAGAAGCCATACTCGTCCTCAGGAATCATTCCGTTCCAGGAACGCCGTGATTGCCTATAAATAAATAAATAAAGAGGGGTCAGGCTTGAAATATTGACATTTGGCGAGGCGGCGGAATATTCTCGGCCCGCTGTGGCAAGAAAGCCGAGAATCGAAATAGCTGGTGGGCTTTACCACCTGATCACGCGTGGGAATAATCGCCAGCGGATATTCCAATCGCCCGATGACCATCTCAAGTTTCTGCGCTTGCTCGAGCGCCAGAAAGCGAAACTGCCCTTTTACGTTTATGCGTATTGCTTGATGCCGAATCATGTTCATCTGCTCGCCGAGATGCGGGACGACCCGATCAGCCGCATAATGCATGGGCTGCTGACTGCCTACAGCCAATATCACAACCGAAAGTATCGTCAGATGGGCCATCTGTTTCAGGGGCGGTATAAAGCGATCCTCTGCCAATCGGATCGATACTTGGCGGCACTGGTGCGCTACATCCACTTGAATCCGGTGCGAGCTAAGATGGTGGCTAGGCCTGAGGATTATGAGTACAGTGGCCATCGGGCCTATCTTGGTACGGACAGATCGGGGCTGCTGGATACCGAACCCGTGCTGCGCCATTTCGGTGCGCAGAAGAAGCGTGCGGTGGCCCACTACACTCAGTTTGTGAACGCGGCTCTGGACCAACAGAGTCAGCAGCACTATTACGTATCCGCCGCAGGCCGAATGCTGGGCGACGAGGAGTTTCTGGATCAGGTCAAACACCGGATAGGCGATTATCTCGGCAATCGGGACAAGCAGCTTCGGAAGCTTAACCTCAAGGCGATATTGAAAGCCGCCGAGAGGGCGAGTGGACTAAAGCGGTCGGACTTCTGCACTAATGACAAGAGTCGGAAGCTAGTGATGATCAAGGAAGCGATTATCGTGTTGGGATACCAGCACGGGGTTAGTAACCGAGAGCTGGCGGAGGCGCTGAGCCTGGACCCGTCGGCAGTCAGCAAGCGGCGTGAAGCGTTCAGGACAAGACCTGAAAACTCTTCTGAGATGAAGTTGCTCAAGGCGATGAGAGCGATCGTGTAGGATGCTGAATGTCAATATTTCAAGCCTGACCCCTCTGTGGACGTCGGACGCCGCACCCTGTTTTTCGATGGCGACGTCGGCCTGAGCGCCGCCTCCAGCAAACTCGAAAAACCTTCCCGCAGGTCTGCCGTCGAGTTCGATGATATAGTTTTGCAACATGCTTCACCTCCGAGTTAAGCGGTCGACTTGAGTCGAGCCATTGAGTATTTTAGCGCCTGGTAAGCGAAGTCAATTTAATCTCATTCACACCTGGCTTTAGCCAGGTGTACTACGACAAACTAAGACTGGAAACCGTTTAAACGGTTTCCTATTCTCTTGACTTTCCCTATCACCCGGCTGAAGCCGGGTGTGAATGAGAACCTCAAGCTTCTTTTTTGCGCAAAGCAAGTCTTGTCACCTCGTCGTCATCGTTAACACCGGTTCTGCCGACAGATCGGGAAATGTCCGGCATCGAAATCACCTCTTTCTACACTTACTGTTTGGACATCCTAAAGGAGCCTTGGCCCTCTGGCAGAATATCGCCACTCGTGCCCTTTGAATCGAGCGGCAACTTGACGGTGAATTTGCGCATGTCCGAAGAGAACCTCCACTCCAGTGACGAGCCGCTGGCATTCCATTGGCCATGGTGATGAGGCGAAGATTCGTTTTCCGCCCAATAGACTCCATGCGCGGCGTCGAATACGAATACTCCAGTCCATGGCCCAATGCTTACATTCCAAGTGCCCTCGAGCATGGCAAGGAAGGATGCGGCGGCGATCGCTGGAGTCCAGAGGGCCGCCCCGTCGCAATTGAGTTCGACGTGGACATGGTCCGAATGGTCCAAGTCCGCGTAGCGAATCGGACCGCCCGCTCGCATTACCTCTGGTTTTTCGCTGAACCATTGTCTGTGATCATAGATTACACCTTGAATCAAGTATTTGAGGCAGTTGGCGACGCACCAGTCGAAGAGCCATTCACCCGCACGCTTCTGCGCACTGTCCCTGGTTAGCAGATAGACATCGGCCGCGCGTCCTTCAAGGTGAACGTCAGCCTTTCCTCGACCCGGATACATTTGGACTTTGCAGGAAATAGGGAAGTCGAAGAGCTTGGGTGGAACATTCGGAGTAGGCGTGAGGCGGACGACTTCGTTTACGAATTTCTCAATGCCTGGAGAAGCTCCGCCCGCGTTATGGTCAGATATCTTTTCTCCGGATGCCAGCCTAACGTCATCCTGGCGAACTTTGCCACCAACTGAGCGGCCGCGCCTACAAACATCCTTCCACGGCATAATTATGAATCCATCTCACATTGAACTCGCGCCAGTTGCGACTACTCGTTCCAACGACCACGCAACGCCCGGCCGGTGATCGATTGAAACATTCCCAACCGAATCGTGTCTGATTCTTTCATTGACAAGAGCGGCATCAGGCCACGATCGATAATCTTCTGAGCGGCCCGCACCGTCAAAAGAGCTTCCGCGCACGGTTTTATCTCCGAGTCGCCATCACGTTCGTAGATATGTAGCGGCAGACCTTCGATTTCCAGCGCATCACTTGGACGAAAATCCCAACCGTTTTTGCTGAAACTTTCGGCGAGCAGATATGCGACGGCGAAAGCGGGATTGGCCCAGAGGTAAGATTCGTGTCGCGCAGAGATGTTATCGTCAGCACTCAGCTCTTCGAAGTCGAACTCCTCGGTGGGGTCCGTCTCTTTGCCGTAAGGAAGACGCGAGAGGAAGCGCGGCAGTGCGAAACCAACATAGTCGGCCGAAGGAAAACTGGTCAGATTCTTCCAACGCTCCTCGACCTCAGAAGCTAACGGCAACCGCCAATCGTCCGGGTCCGGGGTGTCGGCTAGAGATTCGCAGCCGAGCAAGTGCGAAGTTGTTCCGGCGATGAAAGGCGCGCCGGCCTCTTCGGCTATTAAGGAGATAGTTTCTATCAATGCTGGATCCACGGTTAATGATCCGGTCGCTACCGCTCGCGGTTCTGACACGAAATCGAATATGTAATTCCCGGCTATTACGGCCCAGGGAATTCCACCGGAGGTGCCCACAGTCTGTTCGACCAGGAGTTTATAGAGTGCAGTCGAGCGAAAATCTTCGTGTGACTGCAAGTCGGCTTTGAACTCGTCGAACGAGATGTCAAGCAAATAGAGTTTTAGATCTGGTCCCGTGTCGAGACGCGTGACCAGAAAGTCGAGCGCGCGCCACGCCGATTCGATCGCCTGAAAATCCGAATGATGAAGGATCGCTTTCATGTTTCCGGCGATGCGCTTATCGACCGCGTCGATCAATTGATCCTGCTCAGCCTCGATGTCCGGGCTAAGGTAAGGTCTCACCGCCGCTTCCGCCAATTCTGCAATCTCCGGCGAAACTTCTTCGGTGGGTTGGCTAAGCTTCGTTGCAGATGCTTTCGATCCGCCGGCTAAGATTTGATCGAGAAGGTTCTCGTCCAAAGTTGAGGCTGCGGTCAACGGTTCTTCAGGTGGGGCTTCGGGTGTTGGTGAACTTGTGGGCTCGACGCGCGCCGGCTCGCTCCATTCACGCACTTCCACGGCACTTTCGGCAAAAGTTTTTGGATTGCTCAACTTCGCGCGCGTGCGGCGCAAACTGTCGAAGATCTCTAATTGGCTGAACAGGCGATCGGGATGGAAATCATCAAGCTTATTGAAGGTGATTGTCAGGGATTGGCTGCCGTCGCTGGTAAGGGGGACGTGAAGTTTGACTCCCAGTCGCGCAATTAAATGATCAAGATTGTCGCGATCCACGAGCAAAGGACGCCAGGCTTTTAATTCTTCGCTCGAAGCAGACAGCCCGCGATTCCGGCGCCCGCTCCAGTCCCCGATCAGCAACACTCGAAAAGGCACATCATCGGATGGACGAGCATCCAGTTGCTCCAGAGTTGCAACCAACTCGCCCTCGACGTCAGTTAAGGCAAATGTTTCCGTCATCTTCGAGTCCGCAACCGCCTGCGGTCGCGGGCGGTTGATCTCCGGCCTTGAGCCGCTCTCGATGCGTGAAGGTTAACCGCCCGCTACCGCAAGGCAGTTATGACTCATGGCCCTTGGTAATCGCCAGCAGTTGTTCTTTTAGGGGATCGTGAAGCTTCTCGACGTCTTCCAATTGAACAATTTCCTCGAACGCATTCATTCCTGAGACTTCGGTGCTTTCGATGAGCACTTCGTCGGGTGGGCGCACCGTAGAGATCGATGCCGACACATACGTCAAAGGAAGATCGCCAAACTCGGGTGATTGTTCGACGCTCAGGGGAAAGTGCAGGGCCTGCATAATCTTGGCCAGCCCGGGTTGTTTGGTGACCACGCTGTGCATCATCAAATGGTGAAGCACGAATTGTTGTAGATCGTCGGTAGTCCGGTTGTCGCCGTTCAGGATTTCGCGAAAACGTCCGGGCCCGAAACCGCCATACGTTAACGCCCACTTCAGCGGCGAAGTAACCAGAATCGTCTTCTTCTCGTTTCCGCTGGCGGCAACGTGCGTATACTCAACCGGCGTCATTTCCAATTGGGGGTTTATGACTTCGAGCGGTGTCTTGAGTTCAAGCGGCAAGCGATATAATTTGCTCTGCGCGATTATTTGATACAGCTCGTGTAATTCTTTGAATGCCTTTTCGCCGGTCCGGGAAGCCTCATAAGCGCCCCCTTCAGCGTAGTTCCCCAACACATTACGCGGACGAAAGAGTGGCGCCAGCGTTGAAAGATATTCCCTCATTTGCGTGCGCAACAGATCTGCTATGGCGCGCGTGCATTTTCTAAGCTCCAGGAGACGTTGGGTGCTGTAGGATTCTTCCATTAAAGTTACTCTCCCCTAGTTGAAGAGAAAACATGAACTGCTTATTAGATTGGCGAGAAGCCTACAAGGGCCACGCTCAGCTTGTCAACAGAAGGTGGTTTGGTTGAATCGACGGTTCAATAGTTTCGAAGGGCCAAAGCTAACGGCAAAGAGCAAAGGTCCAGGGCCCCTCACCTTCGGCTCTTCGCAATTCGCCTAGCTCTTCCCGATCGCGGCCTTCAAGTCCAGACTGCGAATCAGCCGATGCAGGTTGTTTGGATGAACGCCGAGTTGCTTCGCCGCTTCGGTGTAATTACCTCTGGCCTGCTCCAGCGCTTTCAGAATTAGCTCGCGCTTCGCTTGCTTAACCGCATCGTAATACTTCGCTGACGGAAGCTTCGGGTCATTCGCGGCCTCCAGGATGCGCTCGGGCAAATCCTCGATCTCTATGGATTGAGTCGAGCCCATGACGACGGCGCCCTCGATCGCGTTTTCCAACTCGCGCACGTTGCCGGGCCAGTCGTAACTTTGCAACAACGTTCGCACATCCGGTGAGATACCGCCGATTGATCGTTTGCAAGCTTTGGCATATTTCGCCACGAAGTAGCTGGCCAAAAGCGGAATGTCTTCGCGCCGCTCGCGCAGTGACGGCATCGTAATAGTCACCACGTTCAACCGGTGGTAAAGGTCGGCCCGAAAGATCCCATTCGCAATCGCCTCGTCGAGATTCCGGTTAGTCGCGGCAACCACGCGTACATCCAGGTCGATCGCTCGCGTGCCGCCGACGCGCTCAATTTTATGATCTTGCAGAAAGCGCAACAGCCGCGCTTGCAGCGGCGCCGCCATCTCTCCAATCTCGTCGAGAAAGACAGTTCCACCCTGTGCGATCTCCAACTTACCTTTCTTTTGTGCAATGGCGCCGGTAAACGCGCCTTTCTCATGGCCGAACAACTCGCTCTCAAGCAACGATTCGGTGAGGGCGGCGCAATTGACCGGAACGAAAGGTTTCGTCGCCCGCGGACTGTTGGCGTGAATTGCGTGTGCGGCCAATTCTTTGCCCGTGCCACTCTCACCCTGAATTAGGACAGTCGAATCGGCCACGGCTACCCTGGCGATCCTGCGATACGCCTCGCGCATAGCAACGCTCTGGCCGATCATGTTGTGCTCGATCTCGAGGCTCGATCTGAGGCGACTATTTTCGTCTTCAAGCCATTCCGTCTGGCGAGCATTCTCCAGCGCGAGAGCTGCGATTCCGGCAATTCCCGCCAGGAGTTGCAAGTGGCCTTCATCGAAACGGACCGTGGCGTCGCTTGTGTCCAAATAAATCGCGCCGATTACTTTTTCAAACACAATCAGAGGCACACACATCAGTGAAGCTGTTCGAGCAGCCACCAGACTTTCCGCTACAGCGAGCTTCTCACTGGTCTTGACATCGTTGCTGAGGATAAAGACGGCCTCTTTAATGACCTGCTTCACCACCGTCCGACTTACACAAACGGGTTTTCCCGTTGCGCCGCGGTCGTGTCCCTGAACCGAGGAAAATTCTTCATCATTGCGGCTCAACAGAATCGCGCCGCGCTCGGCTGGAACAATTTCAAATATCGAATCGAGAATCTCTTGCTGCAATTCTTCGGTGTGGCGCACTTTGTTAACCCGCGAACTGATTCTTAGCAGCACCCCGAGATCGCGAGCCACCCGCGCCTGTTGCGGAGCCCTCTGCAAAGCTTCATCAGGACGCAAGTAGAGCGCTTGCTCGCGCCGCAGTTGCATCGTCGACTGGCTGATAATCTTCGTGTCGTACAACGCAACCGTATCGCACGACTCTTCGTCTTCGTGGGTCAGGAAAAGCAAAACAATGTCTCCGATCTCGACCTGATCGGCATGCGCCAGCGCCTGTTCCTTCACCGGCACGCCATTAACGAATGTGCCGTTGTAGCTATCCAAATCACTGATTGTGAATTGCTCGCCATCGCGCTTGATTAGGCAGTGGCGTCGCGACACGGACGGATGATTCAGACGGACGACGTTCTCGCGATCGCGACCGATCGAAGTTTCATCGGCGTCGAAGGCGAACGTCGTGCCTCTAAACGATCCGCCGATGGCGACCAGCCAAGGCTTTATGGGAAGAGGAGACGACATAGTTCCACGCAAGCATCTTTCGGGAGCGAACGCTTCCAGCGCAGCGGAGTTTAGCATATCGGAACTGATAGATGGACTATCAATGCAGATATGACGTAGGCCCTCAATTTCATTCCTGCCAGGGCTCTCGATATTGCTGCCCGCCAGGGGAAGTTATTCAGTACTCATTGGTTAGCGACTTACAAATAAGAATCTTGCGTCACGGCACAGCACTCGCTCTAGCACGACTGCAGATGGAGCTGAGAATGCGACGTAATTAAGCGAGAGAGAATCAGTTGGCCCCACGGTGACGGCGGCAGCAAGCAGGAAATCGAATCACCGGAGAATCAACTGCAAGCTCGCCCACAGAAATCCGAAGGCCTCACCCCTTCGGGTTGCTGCTTTGAGAGTTCGTGCGACGTAAGAAATTGAGCGAAGGGGGAATCGAGAAAGACAATGAGAAACTCTAAGAAGATGCATTCCGAATTCACGCTGAGCTTGCTGGTGATAGGCGTGCTAGTGCTTTTCCCAGGGCTTCTTGCGACTACGAACGCAGGAGCGTCATCGCTTAACGTTAGCGGCTATCATACCGTTGAAGCTAATGGGTGCTGGCTTTCCGGTTTGGGTGGGACGTTCGGCAGATCAGACCTTCTTCCGTCCACTGGCAATTTTCAAATAGATTCGGTCTTTCAGCGGGAGGGTATTGCGTTGGTAAATATCTTTCAAGTCAGGCCGTGGGGCTACTTCTTCAACGATTCAAATGGGCCGAATGCGTATGCGAGCCCCGAGGTTACAAACGCAGCATACGGACCTGATGGCACCGTAGTGTTTGGAATGACGCTTCTAAGAGGCGAACTGGCCAGGGATTTAGGATATGGGTTTTCAGTGCCCGCAATTTTGGCGCACGAATTCACACACATTGTCCAGTTCAAGCGTCACTCTTCGCTGAATACTATGCAACGAGAGTTACAGGCTGACTATATGGCCGGCTGGTATATGGGTAGGAGAGGCACATGGGTTCTTACGGATGTTCGTCCCGCTTTTCAATCTTTCTTTGAAAAAGGCGATTATGATTTCAACAATCCGTCCCACCACGGTACTCCTCAACAGCGTTTGGCAGCAATCAGCTCCGGTTTTGTAGATGCCTCCTTACCGCTCGACCAAGTTTATCGCCGAAGTGCTGACTTTGTCGCCGGCAGGGCAACCTCAAGCCGTGTCGATCCAACGCCTCGCGTTAGAAGCAGCGGCGATTCATCTTCAGATTCGAACGAGCGCACGTCAGCTAGTGACCGTGAGAATAAGATTCAAGAATGCATGGCTGGCATGCCAGAGCGCTGCATTGACACTTGTTTGCATAGCTACAATCTTCCTTATGCAGTCTGTAAAAGCCAAGCTTGTCGACCGGAAGATCCCACGAACCAGCGATCATGGCGGCGCGCGTGCGAGCGGCGCTCGCCGTCCTCACGATAAGAGAGGAAATTCCGATGCCCCGTCAAATCAAGCGATCACTCTTTCATTATCAGAACACCCTGACAATCGTTGTAGTCCTAAGCATCAGTGCCGCTTTTATTTCCAGCGTCGGCACGGCAGCAAACAGCCGCACTGAGCAGACGGTAACATCATCTTCGAAGACCGCGGGATTCCTTCAGGTGAAAGCTGACGCATCCCCGAGTTCCACACCCGTGCCCTCATCGCCTGCTTACGATATCGCGCCCACAGCCGGCAGGCAGGGTAAGGAATACGAGGTCGTTGTCACCAGCAATGAGTGCATGGAGGACATCTCCCAGGATTCACCGACAACGAACCCGAGGAATGCACTAAAAGACCTCGACCTTTACGCGCCTGATGGAAGCGGAATCAAAGTTACGAATTCGACGGCCTCTGATTGTCGCGTTACGGCCAAGTTGTCGTTAGCCAACGATGCGCCTCTCGGCATCGTCAAGCTTTGGCTTATTAATAAGAAGACGCGAGTTCCTCAGATGTTCATTGACTTCGCGGTAACCGGCATAACTGCGGGCCCGATTCCCCCAGGCCTCAATGGCAAAGGCCAAGTCGATGTGATGTGGTCTGTGTTGCCGGATCAAGTCGTACACGATAACTTCGGGGCAAAGGTTGCGACTGAATACTTTTGTATCGACGCGGTAATCGGTAATGACTCTGGGTATGACATTCAAATAGCCAGCATTGGGTTTACGGTCCCAACTCTGTCTCCCGATACGAAAAATCCAAGATACCGTGTGCCTAATACCGGCTATCGCGTCGTCCGGGGCACACTACAACGAAGGGAGTTGCTTTCTCCGCGCAATCTAATTCTCAACGGCATTAAGGTCGCCGGCCCCTTACTCACAGGCTTCTTACCGTTCTTTCATAACATGGTTCACACCACAAACTTCTCAGAGTTTATTAACATTATCAGTAATCCACTCGAGAAAGGTTTTGAATCAGCCGTGCCGGATACGGTGCCCTTCCAGGTGAATCGTCTTGACGATCAAACCTTTCGGGACGATATCGCTACGAGAACAGTGATTCCCAACAACATTCAAACCAGGGTCACTACCTTCGTACCAAAAGAGTTGGTTTTTCCCGGCGGCAAAGGCGGTTTTCTTAAGAGACGGAAACCGGGGGAAACCAGCAAAAATGCCGCGGGCGAAACCGCTGATCGCCACAAACCGAAGGATGTTATGCAAATGCTCGGCGACATTGTGATCATCGGCGAGCAAATCGAACACGTTAACCGAATCCGGGTAGTGTCAACCGGACTGGAGACCCAACCCGCCGACAGATCGATCTCCGGCAAGATAACCGATCTATGCCTCGTTGGCGTTAGCGGTGTCACCATAATGCTTAGTGCTGGTTCCGATTTCATATCGAAAGAGATCACAACCTCGCCCGACGGCACCTATACATTCGAGAATGTTCCGATCGGTCGCACTTACACGGTGACGCCCAAGCTGACAAATATGACTTTCCAGCCAGAGAGTCCTGGCAGCGAGACTTTTACGCTGAACGATACGAAGACAAATCTGAATTTTCGAGCCGACTACGAGGTCCTGACTATAACCGGAAAAGTGATCGGTGAAGACGGGAACTCGGGAATCGCCGGAGCAAAGGTCACGATTACCGGTGACCAGATAATAAAGACATGGACTTGCGCCAGTAGAAACGTGGATCTCGTTGCTACTAAGCTCAAGCAAACGGCCACACCCTAAACTTCTTCGCCAGCGACTCCAGCGATTAAGGTCTCTCGTTGCTGGGATAGATTCAAGACCGTGGAGGACATCTAGAGATGACCGAACCACACATGCCAAATGAAATCAACGCGTGGATGAAGGCGTGTCATTAGGAAAAATGATCATGTGATCTGGCACATGTCCAGATATGTGGGATTTGATCGGGCCACAAGATCAGGCTTGGATCGCCAAGACCTTTTTCAGTTCACTGCTCCAGGTAAAGGACTAGTCGAGTAGCCTTTACATCGACGTGGCTTTGGAATAGGCTAGCGCGGATTTCCCGGGGTCACTCTTGATTGCTTTGAAGCAGCGTTACTAAGTCGCACCCTAACGCTGGTTTACATACAACCGGCAGGCACCTAAGACTCTACGGTATGAATACAAAGAGTACAAGTACAACCCAGTTGGGACGAAATTGATATGAAAACAAAAAGTGGCAAAGTGCCGACGTCGCGAAAACAGAGTAACGGAAAAGAAGTGAGTCCAAAGCGCGCTGTTCCAAGCCGTTTAGGAATACGCGAACTTCCACCGATCATCATTGGTGGCGGTGGCTCGATCATTATCCTGTCGGATAAAGAACTTGAGACTGGTCAAGGAAATATTGCGTATCCATTCGCATATACCTATCCCGACCACGCGCGAAAGATTCACCACGCGGTAACGCGCGACAAAAAGGGAAAGGACAAAGCGAGCGCAGACTGTAAAGACGATGGAGACATAATTATCGTGTTTGATCACGCCTAGGTTAACCGAAACGGCGAGGAACGTCGCAGTCAACATAATCGATAAGGAGCGAAGAAGATGGCAACCAAGAAAGGCGCAAGAAAACCGAGTCAGAAGAAAAGCGCTTCGAAGCCTGCCTCAGGGCGACCTAGTGGCAAGAAACAAAGCATTACCCGGAATCAGTTTGAACAACTCCCGCCAATTATTGTTGGCGGCGGATCGACCCGCATCTGGCTGAGAACGGATTATAGACTACTTGCGAATACCCCGAATCCACCTGGGCCGTATCCAGGCCAGGCTTACGACTGTTTTAGATTCGACAATAATGTCCGTCATATCGAAATATACGACGGTAATCAGAATCAGCCAACAGTACCCATCGCTGGTCAACACGTTATTGTCTTTCGCGAACCATAACGAAGATCTGATCTAACTTCGTAAAGGCTCGCAACGCTAGTTACAGCAATTTGAGTCTTGAGGTGTGGGGAACCGTCGCGACCCGATCGGTTAACAAATGCCGCTATGGTCAACCTTGGGTATCAGATTAGTTTAGACGATCCGGGATATCAAGTGCCTGAGATCAAATATGAAATACTGCAGACCTTTCCCCACGATCCCGAAGCTTTTACTGAAGGGCTGGTGCTGCATGGTGGCTATCTGTATGAGAGTGACGGTGCAACCAGCATGACATCATCAAGCCTGCGCCAAGTCGAAATCAGTACCGGTAATCTTCTTAAGTGCCAGAACATTCCTGGTTATTTTGCCGAGGGAATTACGATTCTAGAAGATCAGATTTTTCAATTGACTTACCTGGATCATAAAGCCTTTGTTTATGATCTCAACTTCAGCCTGTTGAATAGTTTCAATTTCCACGATGAAGGATGGGGCCTCACAGATGACGGTAAAAGGTTGATTATGAGCAACGGTTCGAATCAGATTCAATTCCTCGATCCCAATACCTTTATGGCCACACGTGCGCCGATCGGCCTTTCGATTAATGGAAATCCACTAAACGCGCTGAATGAGCTCGAATATGTTGATGGTTGGCTTTACGCAAATATCTGGTTTACTGATTTTATCTATCGGATTGATCCCTTACAGGGAACAGTGCTTGGGCGCGTGGACGTAAGTGCGCTGCGACCTGCATCAACCAAGAAATGCCGGGAATGTGTTCTTAACGGCATAGCTTCCGTAAATTCTGCCTATCATCTATATGTGACAGGCAAGATGTGGCCAACTTTGTTTGAAATTCGACTGCTGAGCTAGAGAGAGGGCGGAAGGAACGGTAAGCGACTGCGGCAGTATAGGCACGTAATCAACTCTTATCCAGTTTACTGCGATAAAATTTGATGTCTGGTCGGTCAATATATTTGTCAAATACTTCCACGCCCCATTTTTGTTTAAGCGATAAGAATAAATCTGAAGCTTGTGAGATATTGCTCTTTGCACCGTCAGAGTCGCCGGCCAGTTGACTGGCTAAGCCCAATATCAGCTTGGCCCGCCACTCGGATTCAGTCAGTCGCGCGTTCGCAAAGAAATCTGACGATTGCTTTGCGTTCTCGATGGCACTGCCGCTATCGCCTGCCGCTAGGGCGACCTCAGCAAATGCCAACTGGGTTCTAGCCAGCAACAATGGATCATGTAAAGCTCTAGCGGCGAAAACCGACTGCTGACTCATTGCTCGGGCCAGCCGCGCATTACCTGATTGTGCCTGAGATAAAGCCAGTTGGTACTCTCCACGGATCTTTACGATCTTGCTTTGATTGCCAGCGACTTCAATAGCATCATGAAACTTAAGATCGGCTTCGTGAAAATTTCGTTGTGCCATCAACACCTGACCCTCAATCAGTTCGACGAAAGCTTGCAGTTCCTGGAAGTTACTACTGTTGTTTTTCGCAATGATCATCGCCTGCTCGAGTTGTAAACGAGAATCATTGTATCGACCTAATCGCCAGAGCGTCGCTCCCTGATTCAGCAAATCGTATCCCTTATAGAGAAGATTGCCTAGTTGCTTATTTCTTTCGTAACTCTCGTTGAAATGTTTGAGCGCCTCCTCGTATTGTTCGGAATCAAGTAGCAAGTAGCCCAAATTGGCATGGGCATAAGCTATTT
>WNGL01006831.1_pt1 | contig 13421 bp, 14 predicted proteins | sample 5400591 | NCBI WGS metagenome assembly WNGL01 (sample SAMN13153377, study PRJNA577476) | soil metagenome | isolation source: 80 cm soil or saprolite under Garry oak tree replicate 1 | place: USA:California | collected 2016-06-15
TGCCCTCAACACGACGGAGATCTACGACCCGTCCAAAGACGTGCCGCACGCTCCCGTCGGAACTGCATGGACGGCGGGCCCGGTGATGAATGTCGGTCACTGCCGGCACACGATGACCGTGCTTCAGAACGGCCTGATCCTGATTGCAGGGGGCCGCTGTGGATCGTCCGAGTCGATCAAAGTCGCCGAGCTGTACGACCAGGCGTCCAACACTTGGCACATGGCCGCGTCGATGAATGACGCCCGTGGCTTCCATGTTGCGGCGCTGATGAGGGACGGGCGCGTGCTCGTCGCAGGCGGGTTCGTGCCCGGCGGCGCGATCACGGCCACGGTCGAGGTCTACACGCCCGCCTGAGCGGCGCAAGATCCCGGCGCGCCGGTCGTTGGAGACAGGGTGCCCGCAGGCTCGAAGCACGCCATCGCCGCTCTCGCGGAGAAGGTCGTGATCTCAACGGTACGGCGCAGTATCACCGTCTCGGTACTGGCTGCCCTCGCTCTCGGAGCTCTGCCGTCCACCCCGGCGGCTCCGGCTCGAGTCCATCTCTCGAGCGTGCCGACGGCATCCGGAGGGTGGCTCAATCGCTTCAACCAGTGGCGGGCGAGCACCGGGGTCAGCAACCTCACCGAGGTCCCGCTGTGGAGCACCGGGGATTACGACCACGCGCTTTACATGGTCAAGAACGACCTCGTGACCCACTACGAGACGGTGGGAACGCCCTACTACACGACCGACGGTGACACCGCGGCCCGAAACAGCAACATCTACGTCAGCTCGAGCACCGCCACCACCGACGAGCAGGCCATCGACTGGTGGATGCAGGCCCCCTTCCACGCCATGGGCATGATGGATCCCCGACTCACCCAAACCGGCTTTGGGTCATATCGGGAAGTGAAGTCCGGTTGGGACATGGGCGCCGCGGTTGACGTCCTGCGAGGCAACACCTTCACCGGCGGTCAGTTCCCGGTCATGTTCCCGGGCCCCGCCACCACCGAGCCGCTTACCTCATATGGAGGCGGCGAGTTCCCAGATCCTCTCCAGGCATGCTCGGGCTATACCGTGCCGACAGGACTTCCGGTGTTTGTCGAGATCGGTGGCAACGTAGCGACGACCGTGGGTCCGGTCCACACGATCACGGGCAACGGAGTCTCACTGGAGAACTGCGTGATCGACTCGAACAACCCCTCTGTGGGCAGCGACCTCACCTACCGCGGCGGTGTGATCTTGATTCCCCGCCAGCCCCTGCAGAACGGTGTCACGTATACGGTTGCTCTCACCGTCAACGGTCTGCCTTACACGTGGTCGTTCACGGTCGGCCAGTTCATCACCTCGACCACGCCCTGCACGAGCGCGGCGCTCACATCCGACAAAGCTTCACCACAGGTCATAGGCACTGTCATCACGCTTACCGCAACATCGACCGGATGCCCGAATCCGCAGTACCTCTTCTACGTGCAGTCGCCTGCGGGAGTGTGGTCGATCGCCCGGAACTATGGTGGCGGAAGCTTTGCGTGGGACACCTCGACGCTGGCCGCGACAGGAAACTATGTGGTCAATGTCTGGGTTCGCGACGCAGGATCGGGCGTCGCGTACCAGGCCAATGCTTTGCTGCCATTCACAATCGGCGCCGCCCCAGCCTGCACCACGGCCGGCCTCACATCTGACAAGGCATCGCCGCAGCTGGTCGGGACCACGGTGACGTTCACCGCGACGTCCGCCGGTTGCTCGCAGCCGCAGTACTTGTTCTATGTCCAGGCGCCCGGAGACATCTGGCGCGTGGCCCAGAACTACGGAGGGCCGACCTTTGTCTGGAACAGCATCGCGCCGGACGGCATCTACAAGATCGACGTCTGGGTTCGCCAGGCCGGTTCAGGTGCCGCGTACCAGGCTATTCAACTCGTCTCCTTCACTCTGACCCCCGCTGCCGCCTGCGCCAACGCAACGCTGAGCTCCGACAAGGGCTCGCCGCAGCAGTCAGGCACGATCATCACCTTCACGGCGACGTCCACCGGCTGCACCAACCCTCAATACCTCTTCTATGTGCAGCTCTCCAACGGGACATGGACCATCGCCCGGAATTACGGCGGCCCGACCTTTGTCTGGAATACGGCCGGTTTGCCGGCGGGTGCTTATCACGTCGACGTCTGGGTCCGCCAGCTTAGCCACACCGCCTCCTACGAGACGTTGATGAACAATGCCTACACATTGGTCACCGCGGTGCCTTGCGCCAGCGCAACCCTCACCCCGGACAAGGCGTCGTCGCAGCCGGCAGGCACAGTTGTCACGTACACGGCAACCTCGACGGGATGCTCACAGCCCGTTTACACGTGGTACTTCCAGGTGCCCGGTGGCAGTTGGTACGTGGCCCAGAACGGTGGCACGAGCCTTGTATGGAACACGACCGGAGCCGCGCCCGGCACATACAAGATCGACGTCTGGGTCAGCCAGAGCGGCTCAGCCACGCCCCACGAGAGCTTCGCCCTGATCAGCTACACGATCACCTGATCTCGAGGGGAAGGCTCCGGCGGTCACATCCCTTAGCCAAGCCGCCGAGCACCTCCCAGCCTGATTCCTTGCGTCGCTTCCAGCGCGACAGGGTTGGTTACCGACGTAGCGGATAACATCTGCAAGAGTCCAACGCTTGGACAGGTGTATGAACGCCGCCACATAGGCACGCGCGATCACGGTCTTGCTTTCGATGGTCGCGGCTGGAGCATGCGCAGCGAACCGGCACCAGCTCACCGAAACCGGTCGCGTCAGCCTTGGCTGCATTATCACCATCGTCTTCGCCAGCCCGAGCGCACTTCGCCGATGGCATCGCCCTCGCCATCACCTGTTCAGCCGGGCTCGGCGCAGGACAGCGAGGCAAGTCGATGTCGGTGCCGCGGACCGACTTCACCGCGTCGCTGCTGGCTGATCGCAATCGATCGCGGTTGCCGAGATCTACGATCCGGCCCGGAAGAGGTGGTGGCTCGCTGCTGCACTGCAGAACGCCTGGTGGTTTGCCATCGTATTGAAGAAGTTCGTGAATACTCGGTAAGTTCGCGGCGTCCTGCCCGAAAACCCAAGGGGTTGACACTCGGGCATGGCGTCGGCTAGGGTCAGGGTGCGAGGGAAGGGCTTTGCGCCGGTATCCCGCGACCTGGAGCAAGCCAATGAAAGTAGTCAACGGTGAATTGCTGCGCAGGTTGACACCTGCGCTTGTCGTCGGCGGAGTTCTCGTCGTGTCGTTTCTCGCGCAAGCGCCGTCGCTTGCGTCGAACAACGACGTCGGTTACGGATACGCGAACAACTGTGGTGTCAAGGGCGACGGAATGCACGACCACGGCAAGGTGTGCCCGAACCGGCCATTCCCAGGCCACGGCTTTGGGGTTCTCCTCAAGTTGGGAACCAGCGCAGTTGGCCCATCGGCGGGCAGTGCCAATGCGATAACCAAAACGCAAGGCAAGGCCCACACGCAGATCGGTGTAACCGCGAGGGTTACCGGTGTTTCTCAGAGCTCAAGATCCGGCACGAGTCGCGGCCACGGCCGCGGCAGCACACACGGCCATAGCCGCCTGTAAGTTCGTTCAGCGGCTGCTCGCACCCGCGGGCTAACGCGGACAGATTTGATCGGGCTCGAGTCCCGCGTGGGAGCTCAGCGGCCCTGCCGCTGACGGATCTGACTACAACGGAGATTGATTGGGAACCAACGAGACCGCTTCAGGAGTTCGTCCGCGCTCTTCCGCCGCGCGAGCGGCCGCCGCCCCCCGTCGTCATCGAGAACTTCGATCAAGACCAAACCGAGTTCAGATAAAGAGTCAAACAACCGCGTACCTTTGACGCCTGAGCGCTGCAAAGTCTCCTCTTGGCATTCCACAACCAACACAATGTCCGGATTGCGTCGGGCGAGCTCGCTCATGCCGGAAATCGCGTGCGGCTCCGCGCCCTCTATATCAATCTCGATGAGACGGACTTGGGGCCACCCATTAAGGACCCGCCACTGTCGTTATGAGGCCGATGCAGTGTGGCGACACTGATCTCACTGCTGACAGCACTCGGTACGATGGTGACAACGTCCTGCATTCGATTTGCGATGACGTTGCGCTGCAGGAACATACGATTTTCTTGATCAGGCTCAAACGCCCAGACATGACCGGTGGGCCCCTAAGTCGATAAACATCGCGCCCTGGCGCAAGGTTGATTTGAGCGTTGCGACCACAGAAGGTTCATATGAGCCGAGGGCGAGGGCTCGCACAGTCAGCGACGGTCGCATGGCGTTGTGAAATAGCACGAGCCCATCAACGGTGATGGGATTGGGCAACTGGCTTGCGAGCAGGGAGCGCATCACTAGCTCACGTACCAGTCGAAGCGCGATGCCATCGAGCGGTCCCATGTGCATTAGAGCTGGGAACATTTATTTGCGCAGAACCAAACGCCCAGCCCGATATATGCGAGCCCTTGCGCCCGCCTTGCAGGTGTCTTCTCTTTTTCAACGTAAGCGCCTCCGCACCTTGGTAATACAAGGGTGCCACCGCCGACCCAAACCGTCCAGTCTTTCGCCGCCGGCACAAGTGTGGGCGGACGAAGCTTTGGACTCGGAGGCGGCCGCCAACATCAGATCGTCGTACGTGCGTCAGTCGCAAGTGATGTCACGGAAGTTCCCACGTAGATTGGCAAAGGTTCTTCCCGCCATAAGCGAGCAACCGGGTGTCACCTGATTGTGGAGTCACGAAGTGCGTGTGCGCCGCGCAGGATTCGGAGCCGAAGACTTGCAGCATGCGTTTCTCAGCTTCGCCTTTACTATGGGATACGTGATCGAGCAGGGCCGCAGGCCACGTCGGTTCGACCGGCCGCTCCTGCGAAGCGGGCTTATGTACCGCATCCTTGCCACGAAGCAATGACGTCGTTCTCGACCCTTTCCTGTGAATGGGCATGCCTTCCAATCCTGTAGCGCTTCCCGCGCAAAACGGTCGCCGCTTAACCCACCACGCGTATCTGCTTCTCCTTGCCGCGGGTCTCATCGGCTACGTCGTGATAGCGGCGTTTTCCTCTCCTCCAGGTCTACTTGGCCGGCACGCATGGGACGAAGCCAACTATCTCAACGTTGTCGCCTACTCGCATACAGACTTTCTGCACTTCTACCCGGACTTCGACCCTAACCGGGTCGACTATAACGGTGCTTTCCTGGTCTACTGGCCCGTTCTCGTCGTTCGGAGTCTTGTGCCACCCGCGAACTTCGACGCACTATTCATTGGACGAGCCCTATCTGTTGGTCTCACCCTGCTCACCAGTCTGCTGCTCTATTTGTTCTTTAACGAGATGGATCGATTGCGATCGCTGGAACCCGCCAAGCTAAAAAGCGCTACGGGCAGCGTACTGTTTCTGCTTGCTCCAGTCACGCTGTGGTATGGAGACAAGTACAAGTTGGAACCCATGGTTCTCGCGTTTGCTGTACTTGCATTTTATCTTTACCTTCGTTCTCGCCGTTACTCCCCTACGAAGCGGCATACTTGGGCTGCATCAGCAGCGCTTGTGTTTGGCACAGCTCTAAGCATCAAGAGTGTGTATTTATTCGCTGCTCCCGTCTTTTTTGTGGACATCATGTTAGATGCCTTAGAGCGCATCAAGTCAGCGGACCGTCGACTCGTTGACTGGTTCGGTATGCTCAGGGTTCTAGCAGTGAGGCTCGGGGCAATGCTCCTAGGTGTTCTATGGCCCTTCCTTGCTGTAGACGCTGGTCTGATGCTTGGTGGACAGGACCCCGTCGCGCACAACTTCTTTTTTGAACGGATGCTCGAATTCGCTGCTCACACTGGTTACTTCGATCCACACTTGGGCAATGTATCAGCTGACTTCCTCCACAACACTCTCGTAGGAGCTCTGTCTGTCTACGTACTCTTCCTCATCGTGGGTCTTGGCGAGCTGAGTCGAATCCGAGATCGTTTTCTATCCGCCGTGTTTGTGGCGCTAACAGTGTTTAGCACGCTGTATGCAGTCGTTGCGCTTCCACACAACAGCAGCCACGATTATCATGCCTATTACTTTCTTCTACCTACCCTAATCGGTTTCAAGCTTTGGCCCATGGGACCTCGAGCTATCCTGACCGTTGTGCCTCTTATTGCCCTGGCCAATCTTGCCGTAGCAGAGGCATCTTATGGCTTATTAAGTCACACGTACAACGATCCAAATGGAAACCTACAGGCCATCCAAGCGGGACAGATTATTGGCACCGACTATCGAAGCCGCCACCTGGAGGGCACTTACGTTCTGAACGATTCGCCCGTGGTGACCTACTATGCGCGAGTGCCGAGCTTTGACTACAACGAACTATTTATCTACCGCGGTTCAGGTCGCTACGATCAGTTAGGCATTGCGTCAGACTGCCAGGCATTCTTTCTCGCTGCCCAGGAGTACCGCCCTATATCGCTGGTCTATCTGGATCCCAATATTGTTCTCGATTATTACAAAGCAGGTCAGCCTCAGGCACGACTGTCCTGGTGCGAGTCCTATATTGCTCAGCACTTCCACGTGCTAGTGGTGACGAGCTTGGGCCAACCGATCTCCTTAGCGACCTCATCGGGAGGCCCCTAGTTTGGATGAGCATCGCTCGTTGCCTCCGCAGCGCGGCTCCCACATATGTGGGAGGCGAAGGTGCTCTGTGTGGCCGCGCACTACGGTCACGGGCGATACAGAACAGACGTCGAACAACGGTCCGAGCGATGGCATGTGCGTGCCTCCGGCAGATCTTAGGTCAGGTAGCCGGAGCCCAAGCCACGCGCGAGCCACCACAGCGTCAGCCATTTCGTCTTCAGTTCGAATGGAGCCCGAATACACGCCACAGCCACGGCCCCGGCCCACAGTGGGATGAACAAGACGAGGGCGGCGGCACGTTGCCAACCCCGGGAATGCCGTCGGTGAAAAAAAACGCGAGCGCGAGCCTGGAGCCACGCTCGGCGCCCACCATGGAGATTTGTGACACGCAGCCACTCCACACCTGGGTCTTCGCCCGAAAAGCCATAGTGGTAGACCCGGGCTTGACCGGCGACTACGCACCGTAGTCCGAGCGCCCGTATGCGGGCCGCGAGGTCAGCTTCGTCATAGTGGAACGGAAACCGCTGATCGTCGAATCCACCGACAGCCTCCAGTACATGCCGAGGAATCGCCAGCGCGTCCGGCATATCATCGGTTTCGACCAAGGCAGCGACCCCTTGCACCTTCAATCCGCGCCCCAGAAATGTTGTTCGTGTCGTCACCATCGACCTCCGAACGCCTGCACACCACACGATGTCTGGCTCCTCACCCCGAAAGATTACTGGTCCTATTAATCCAATTTCGGGATCGCGCGCGAGCCCTGCAATGACCTGGAGAGTATTTACATCGACGACGTTGTCATCATCAATGAAGAAGCATAGGTCGCTATGTGATGCTCGCCAGCCGAGGTTGCGTGCGCCAGCTAAGTCGAGACCCTTACCCCAGCGAAGAAGCGTCACTCCTGGTGCTTGCAAAACTTCAAGGCCTGTCGTGCCTTCCGGATCATTGTCAACGACGAGAACCTCCGCGGGCTCTAGAGCGCCAGCCACCAAGGACGCCACTAAGGAGCGAACGGCGTCCGGTCGCCGAAAGGTGGGAATTACTACCGCCACACTGGGGATGTCCGTCGCAGCTATCAAATTGGCAACCCCGTCACAGGACCGGATCTACGTCGACATGGACACGGCTGAAGCGCGGTCAAGTAGCAAAATATCCCTTGACGGGACTGTTGCAGCAAGGAGGCCGCCGCTTCACTTACTTGCACTCGCCGCGAGCACCTCGCGGAATCTACTTGCTGTGGTATCGAACGAAAGGGTGGAACTCCAACGTTGACCCTCCGCAGCTAGGCGTACATACAACTCTGGCTCTTCGGAAAGGCGGAGCATTGCGTTCGCCATGCTGCTCGGCCGAGGCGGAACGATTAGACCGGTCGATTCGTTGCGCACTGAGTCGCGCAACCCTGGTACGTCATAGACGATCGCTGGGATGCCGACGGCGTTTGCCTCTGAGACTACGAGACCCCAACCCTCACGGACTGAAGTCACCAAGAGACAATGCGAAGACGCCATCAGGCGGCATTTCTCGATTGGACTCACGCGGCCCGAGAACGTGACGCTACTTTCGAGGCCCATGTTGTGAACACGTCTTACTAGCGATTGTTTGTACTTATCGGGCCCACTTCCCACGAGTGTCAGGCTGCCATGCCCTGTAGCCTTCCGGAACAGGGCGAGCGCTTCGAGCGCGTGCTCGATCCTTTTTGATGGAGAAAGACGCCCAACATAAAGGAACATGGGCTCCCTTTCTTTGAGCGTCGTTGTTGGCGGAATTGGTTCAAGGCCTTGCGGGACGATACTGATCTCGCCTCTGAAGCCAAGAGAACGAAGGTCTCTACTAGTCGAGGCCGAGACCGTAACGACGGGCACGTTGCGGTAGGCCCGCAGAAAGTGGGCCTCCGCAAGGAAGCCCAACACATTGACTGGAAACCCGGATTCGTACCACCACACTTCGCGCGCCAATTGGTGGATCAGCATCACCACGGGCACATCCGCCCACAGGGGCGTAAAGAACGGAATCGTGTTGACTTCATCAACCACGACGTCGAAGGCGCCGCGCAACCTTCGTCGATACCGGCGCATGGCTTCCCAGTGAACTGTCCATTGCCTGCCAGCCCTGACGATATCGATACCCGCCAACGTCTCCTTCGGAGCTGCGCTCGCAAACTCGCTAGCAAACCAAACCACCGAATCGCCTTGTTCAACCAAACGGCGCGCAACTTCGAAGGTGAAGAGCTCTGCACCACCTGCCCGCGGATTCTTTGGGCAGCGCCAATTAAGAATGAGGATCCGCAGGGTCAGACCTCTGGAGCTGCTCCACCGTGGGGATCGCTCGCTCGGTGTGCCTCGATGAGCGATCGTTGCCGGTGATAATGGCGCAGGATTCGCAATCGATAGAAGATCGCGGCGGTATCCCACAAAACGTGAAATGCGGACCCCAAATTGACCGTGCTCTCGAATTGGTAGTCAAGCGTGATTGGAGCTTCGCATATCCGCCGATATCCGAGGAAGCTGGCGACAACCAACAACTCAAGATCGAATGCGAACCTCTTGATGGCCAGGAGAGGCACAGCTTCAATTAGCACGTTTCTCCGGAAGAGCTTGAGCCCAGTCTGAGTGTCTCGGACGTCGAGGCGAAACAGCAAGCGGACCAATAGCTGATAGATGCTGCTCTGAATGCGTCGGAGGCGGGGATAAGCAACACGTGAAAGTGGATGTCGCTTTGATCCAATCACCGCATCGCATTCAAAGTTCTGCATCAGGTTGATGAAGCCTTTGATGTTGGCGGGGTCGAGCTCCATGTCCGCGTCGATGAACGTGACGAGGGATCCGGCTGACTGGCTAACGCCGAGGCTAAGTGCGAACCCCTTGCCGACGTTCATCGGATAGTCAAACACCTTGACGGCCGGCGATTCGAACCGCCGTGCTTCGCTCGCGGTCGAGTCCGTATTGCCGTCTGAAACGACGATGACCTCGTACGGAACTTCCAGCTTGTCGAGTTCTCCCGTCAAGCGCCGCAAGTTGTTGTAGATTCGGCGACCTTCTCGGTAGGCGGGAACGATGACTGAGAGCTCAACGGTTCGCGGAGTCCTCGCCGGGCCATTCTCACCCTGTTCGCCGGCCGGCTTGGTGACGTCGACGATCACCGGTTCACCTGGAGTTGTGCGGCGTTCTGAAAACCTCCGACCGTCGAGGGTGCCGCTGCCCGCTCAGACCGCTCCCCAATCACGTACCAGCCCGCCAATCCGACAGCCAGTAGACCCATCGAGAGGTCCATTACCTGAACCAACTGGAGCGCACTCTGGTGAAAGGCGATTATGAGTACGGGCTCGAGCACCGCCAAAGGAAGCAGAATCGCCAGAAATCCAGGTCTGCCCCGAGACTGATGAGTCGCAATCAGTACGGCCGCTGCACCCAGGAGCATCATCCCAAGTGCGTACCAGGGAAGGTATGCCGCGCCCGCTACGTACGCCGATCCGGCGAATGCTCCTATAAGCCAGACGGATATCACTGAAAGAAGGCCCAACCCGAGCAATCCACCTATGCCAACCAAGAGGAGTGAAGCCGCCACGAGTTGAACACCGCTCCGGCCCTGCGCGCGCCGAAAGGTCGCCTTCGGAAATAGGACGATCGCGACGCCGCTGGCTCCCCAAAAGATGGCACGTCCGATGGCGGCCACCGCCGCGTAGCTGCCTGCGGCGCCGGGCGAAAAGTAATGTTTCGCCAAGAAGACGTCCGAGCTCAGGAGCACCGCCAGAGCGAGCGTGCTCGGCAGCACGACGGCCAGGTATGTGACTGCTGGCCTCACCCACGGCAAGGTGGAGTGGATCGACATCTTCCGTCGCACCATGCGCCGCGCAACGGCGTAGGCGACGATCGTTGCGAGCGATATTCCCGCGACAACGCCGACCGGTCCAAAAACGATTCCCAGCCCGATTGCGGCGACTAATTTCAGCCCGGCTTGGCCCGCCGCAAGAAGTGCATAGCCGCCGAACCGCTCCTCGCCCTGCAGCTCTCCGATCAGAAGGGGCAACACGAATGCGAAGGGAATGCCGACAGAAGCTGCTAGCAGCAGTTCGACCGGCACCGCGAGAAATTTCGAAAGGAGGATCGAGCCCATCGCAATCAAGGCACCCAGAAGGAGGCCGAGCAACATGAGCGCGCGGCTCCCTCCGCGCAGAAGCGCTGCACTGGGGGCCTGGTGACCTGAGGCACGACCGTGGCTTGTTTCCCGCGCCATCATGAGCGTGAATGCGCTCGCCGGCAGGCCGACGAATGTAATCAGCGTCACCACGGCGAAGACAGCACCGTAGTCCGCTGGTCGCAGCTGATGCGAGATCAACGACTGGAATGCCACCCCGAGGACGCCGGCCCCCATCGTGCCAGCGGCGACGATGACGTTATGGGTCAGCACCCTCTCGCCGAACAGAATGCCGAACGGTCTCCGCTTCCAATAGGTTTGAGTCGTGGCGGACACCCCTTGTCAGAACCTGACCACCGGTCGGTACCGGCCCCAAGGCCAGTGGAATCTGGCGTGGCCGCAAAGCCTACCGCCTCGGTAGGCCGAATGTTATATGGCCTTTAGGCGGGCTCCGCAAGCCCCGAACCTGGAGCCCTGCGGTGAGGCTAATCGCCCTCTTGGCGACACTAAGACGAGGCTAGCCTGGTCAGCTTTCCTCATGGCCGTCGTCGCGGCTCCGTGGATCTGGCCTCCCGGCTACATCTTCGGCACGGACTGGCCCGGTCCCCGCCGGTTCGACTGGCCGTCCGCTCTGTCTTCGTCAGCCCCGCTCGAGGCCGTCTTCGCGATTGTCTCGAGGCTGATCTCCGCCCAATTGACTGGTCAGCTCTTCATCCTCGGTGTGCTGTTCGGTGCGGCATTCACGGCGTTCCAGGCGGTCCCGGCTCACGGCTTCGTCCCTCGAGCCGCCGGCGCTTCCCTCTATGTGCTCAACCCGTTCGTGTTCGGTCGGATTCACTACGGCCAGTTTTTTCTGCTGGCTGGATATGCCCTTCTGCCCTGGATCGCAATCCGGTTGCGAGCACTATGTCTCGAACCCACTTGGCGCGCGGGGTCGATATTCGCAATCAGCATCTCGCTGGTCGCGGTATTCACGCTCCATCTGTTTCTCGTGTCCGGGGTTCTCGCGGCGATCGCCTTGGCGATCCACGCGGGAGCAGCGACCGACAAGCTGAACTATGTGAAGCGCCTCATACCGGCTCTCGCGGCCACAGCGGCGACCACCGCCGTCCTGTGCGCCTACTGGGTTGTGCCACTCCTCACCGGAAGAGGTGCCGACGCGGCTGTCATAGGCGCAACTGGCCCGAGGCTCTTGTCCGTGTACGCGACGGTTCCAGATCAAGCCGTCGGTCTGGTGCCCAACCTCCTCGGGCTATACGGTTTCTGGGCTGAGAACAGCGGGCGCTTCACCTCGATGAAAGCCTTCGTTCCCGAGTGGCCGGTGATTCTTGTAATCGTCCTCGCCATCTCCGGGATCGGGGCGGTTGCTGCGTTCAGACGGAACGGGGGCAAGCTGGCGGCCTGGACGGCCGGCCTGGTGATCGCCGCCGCGATCGGTTTGATCCTTGAAATGGGGGTCTCGCACCCGCTCAGCACAGGTCTGGTCAGGTGGCTGGACGCGACTGTGCCTCTTTACCGGGGAATGCGGGACGCCGGCAAGTGGGCAGCTCTGCTGGCCCTGGTGTATTCACAGCTCTTCGGCCTGGGTGCGGCAGCCATTCTCGACTGGGTCCACAAGCTCAAGCTCCCGGCGCCTCGTCGGGAGTGGGTGGGAGCGATCGCGACCGGGCTGCTGCTGGCCGTTCCGCTCTACTACGGCAACGGCTTGCTGTTCGGCATGCACGGTGAGATCAAGCCGTCTCAGTTCCCGGCAGGCTGGTACGCAGCTGACAGAACGCTCGCGGCCGACCCGCACCCTGGCCGGACTCTGTTCCTGCCCTGGCACGAATACATGGCCTTTGGCTTCATCCAGAACCAGAACAAGGTCGTTGCGTCGCCGGCACCGACCTTCTTCTCGGTGCCGATCCTCAACAGCACCAACCCTGAGATTGGGGGCTCGGCTCCGACCGATCCCGATCAGGTCGCGATCTCGGGTTTGGTCAGTGCGGGGGCGAAAGGTGACTGGAGTCACGAGCTGACCACGCTAGGCGTCAAGTACGTGCTGGTTGCTCGGGAAGTCGACTGGCAGGCGTACGAATACTTGAACCGCCAGCCGGGCTTAAGCCTCGTTCAGGACTACGGTTCAATCTTGTTATATCGGGTACATCCAGCTGGGTGAAGATGAGCCTGAAACAAGTGTTAAGAGATCGCTACTTGACATTCAGCTTGGTTCTCCTGAAAATCGCGCCAGCGCAACTGTTTTGTGGCGCGAAATCGGGCTGGGAGGGCCCGTCCGACCCTTGGTTCCAACGCCGCCAGATTGGGTTCACCTAGGGAGCTAGCCTGATGACTAAGAGTTCCATCGCCGCACGAGTTCTGCCGGTCGTTGTCGTGGCAGCGGTGCTGGGATTCTCGCTCGTGATCCGGCCGGTCGGCTTTTCGGGCATCAATGCCGCCCTTTGTGGCTACGGCTATGGCTACGGCACAGTCCCCGCGGTCGATGCCGTCTCGCCCAACCAGGGCTCAACCGCCGGCGGCACCCATGTGACCCTTACTGGCTGCGGATTCACTGGGACTACCTCGGTTCACTTTGGCGCCACCGCCGGGACGAGCGTGGTCGTTGTCTCGGATACGTCGATCACGGTCACGAGTCCCGCGCACACCGCAGGAACCGTAGATGTGACGGTTACGACCGCCCTCGGAACAAGCCCGACTCAGTCCGGCGACAATTTCACCT
>WNGL01006833.1_pt1 | contig 13419 bp, 8 predicted proteins | sample 5400591 | NCBI WGS metagenome assembly WNGL01 (sample SAMN13153377, study PRJNA577476) | soil metagenome | isolation source: 80 cm soil or saprolite under Garry oak tree replicate 1 | place: USA:California | collected 2016-06-15
ATCGCAGGCCGCGGGGCCCGGGGCCGGGCAGCCGAGCTGGAACGGCTGGCCGGCGCGTGCGGGGCGCTGCTGGCCACCTCCGCGGTGGCCAAGGGGCTGTTCCGCGGCAGCCCGTGGAACCTGGACGTGAGCGGCGGGTTCGCCACGCCGCTGGCGGCCGAGCTGATCGGCGACGCCGACGTCATCGTGGGCTGGGGCTGTTCGCTGAACATGTGGACGACACGGCACGGCAAGCTGATCCCGCCGCACGCCACGCTGGTGCAGGTGGACGACGACCCGACCGCGATCGGCTTGCACCGGCCGGTGCACCTCGGCGTGCCCGGGGACGTAGCCGAGACGGCGCGCGCGGTCGTGGACGCACTCGGCGGCCCGCCCAGCGGATCACCCAGGGCGACGGGATACCGGTCGGCGGAGGTGCAGGCCAGGATCGCCGGCCAGGGACGCTGGCGGGACGTGGCGTACAAGGACGAGAGCGACGGGGAGCGGATCGACCCGCGCACGCTGTCGATCGCGCTGGACGACCTGCTGCCCGCGGAACGGACCGTGGCGGTGGATTCGGGCAACTTCATGGGCTATCCGAGCATGTTCTTGTCCGTTCCCGACGAGGCGGGCTTCTGCTTCACCCAGGCGTTCCAGTCGATCGGGCTCGGCCTGGCCACGGCGATCGGGGCCGCGGTCGCCCGGCCGGACCGGCTGGCGGTAGCCGCGCTCGGCGACGGCGGCGCGCTGATGGGCGTCAGCGAGCTGGAAACCGTCGCGCGGCTGGGGCTGCCGATGGTGGTGATCGTCTACGACGACGAGGCGTACGGCGCTGAGGTGCACCACTTCGGGCCGGACGGCGAACCCCTCGAGATCGTTCGGTTCCCGCCGACCGACATCGCCGCGATAGGCCGCGGGTTCGGGTTCGAGGGGGTGACCGTGCGCGACGCGGCGGACCTGGCGCCGGTGCGCGACTGGCTGGCGGGCCCCCGCGAACGGCCGCTGCTCATCGACGCCAAGGTCACGTCCGGGCACGGTTCCTGGTGGCTGGCGGAGGCCTTCCGCGGCCACTGAGCAGCCGAACCGCGAGGCCGGGCACCAAGTGCCCGGCCTCGCGGTTTACGCTGCGGCCGCACGCAGCGCGGCCTGGGAGTTACGTGTCGTCCGACGACTTGGCCGCCTTCTCCGGTACCTTCCCGTCGGGCAGCGCGGCCGCCCCCGGTGACACCTCGTCGGCGATCGAGGTCGCGCTCACGCTGACCAGCTCATCGGACGGGTACGCCTCTTCGCCGTGCACCGCGACGTCGCCGATCGCCAGCACGTCGTCGGGCAGCCGGAGCTTCATCCTGAACACGTGCTTGATGACCATAAGGATGAGGAACGTGACCACCGCGTCCCAGACGATGATGGTGAGCGCGGCGCCGGCCTGGAGGGCCAGCTGCTTGGGGTGGCCGTAGAACAGACCGACGCCGGAGATCGACGGGTTCTTGCCCAGGCCGAGGTACACGATCATGTTCGGGTCGGCGAGCAGGCCGGTCAGCAGGCCGCCGAAGAGCCCGGCGAAGCCGTGCGTGTACACCACGCCGAGCGCGTCGTCGACCTTGGTGAACGGCCATACGTACTTCGGCAGGTAGTACCAGGCCACCCAGACGATCGCGGAGCAGACCAGGCCGATCACGATGGCGCCGAAGCCGTTCACGTAGCCGGCCGCCGGGGTGATGCCGACCAGGCCGCAGATCATGCCGTTCAGGCCGCCGAGGAAGGTCGGCTTCTTCTCCCTGCTGATCGTCATGTCCATGATGATCCAGGTCAGCATGGCCACCGCGGTCGCGAGGTTGGTGTTGACGATCGCGGCCGCGGCGTCCGCGCCGGCGAAGTACGGGTCACCGCCGTTGAAGCCGTTCCAGCCCAGCCACAGGATGCCGGCGCCGACGGCGACGAACATCAGGTTGTTCGGGATGGCACGCTCGCGGTCGCGCCTGAGCCTCGGGCCGATAACTGCGGCGGCGACGAAGCCGGACGTGCCCGCGGCCAGGTGAATGACGTAACCGCCGGAGAAGTCCAGCGCACCCTTACCCGCCCAGTAGCCGCCGCCCCAGAGCAGGAACGCGTTCACGCAGTAGGCGAATGTGATCCACAGCGGCACGAAGACCAGCCAGACCTTGAAGCTGATCCGGCCGAGCACGCTGCCGATGAACAGGATCGGCGTGATGGCCGCGAACACGAACTGGAAGTAGATGACCGAGGCTCCGGGCAAGTGCCAGCTCGGGATCAGGCCGTTCACCAGCGGGATGCTCGCCTGGCCCTGCAGGGCGGCATGTCCGAGAACCGTCCTCGGATCACCGAGGAACGTGCTAACCAGCGGCGTGCCGAAGCCCAGTTTGAAGCCCCAGAGCACCCAGGTGATCAGGACCAGGCAGAAGGTGGTGAACACCATCAGCACGGTGTTGATCGCCCACTTCTTCTGGACGAGGCCTCCGTACAGGACGGCCAGAGCCGGGATGGACATCAGCCCGACCAGCGTGGCAGCGGTCATCTGCCAGGAGTTATCCCCGGCGTTAAGCCAGCTGGGATATGGATTCACTATGCCTCCATGGGGCAAACGGGCCTTCTGGGTCCAACTTGCTGGCTGGCTCCACTACGGCCGCTCTGTATTCCTGCAAGGCATGTGTCCCATGCGCGGGTTTCGGGAGTATTTCTCGGTTGTTACGCGGCCGGTAACGAGTGCGGCGGACGTTACCTGGAGATGTCGCGGACGATCGCCTGGTCAGCCGCGTCCCGGCCGCGGCGCGCCCGGCCCGGGCGCGGGAATCACGGCAGGCCCGGCGATCCGGCTCATGTCACGTTCGCGTAACAGTGGCGATACTCGCTCTTGAGATAAGTCGTCCGATAGTCGTACTCTGCTGGCATACGGGGACGGTAAGCGCTTACCACGAGGGGCTCACCCCGGGCCGGACCGGGGTCGGCCCGGGGCGCAGCCAGGGCCGGATCGGGTGCCGTGACGAGCGGCACCCTCATTCGGGCAAGTCGGGTAAGCGCTTACCGCGCTAGCCGGGCGGCGGTAACGATGAGGAGCAGCCGTGGACGGAACAGGCAGGAGCCCGGCGGATGACCTCGGCGTGGGCGTCACGGGAAATGCGAGCGGTCTCGCCGCGGGCGTCACGGCAGGCGCGGGCAGTCACGGTGGGGACACCCCAGGCTCTGGCTACACGGGCGGCTTGAGCGCCGCGCCAACGATCTACGACGTGGCCCGGGCCGCGGGCGTGTCGATCGCCTCGGTCTCGCGCGTGCTCAACGGGCAGCGCAACCCGCGCCAGGAAACCAGGGACCGCGTGCTGGCGGCCGTGGCTGAACTTGGTTTCGCGCCAGACGGGGCGGCGCGGGCACTGAGCGCGCGGTTCAAGGAAGTCGTCGGCGTGATCGTGCGCAGGCCGTGGCGGGTGGATACGAACGAGGACCTGTTCTCGGCCGAGGCGGAGAGCCTGCAGTACCCCGACCTGATCAACCGCGGCATCGAGGCGGCGGCGCAGCGCCGCGGCTTCGACCTGCTCATCAGGTCGGTGGGCATCGCCGAGCACGACGCCGGGGGCCGGACACTGGCGCTGGCCCGTAAGAGCGACGGGCTCATCCTGCACGACCGGGTGCTCGAGCCCGGCGAGATGGACCGGCTGTCCCGGCAGCTGCCGATCGTCACGCTGGCCGGGTACACCACCCCCACCACCGCCAACGTGCACGGCGACAATAAGGCGGGGATGCGGGCCCTAGCCAGGCACCTTCTCCGGGACCACGGCTACCCGACGCTCGCCTACCTGGGCGGCTACGCCGACAGCCCGGACAGCATCGAGCGCTGCGAGGTGCTCGTGGCTGAGGCGGCCGCGGTCGGCGCGACGCTGGACTACGGACCGGAATGGCAGGGCCACTATTTCGCCTCGGGCGGCGCCAAGGTGATCAACCGGCTGCTCGCCGCGGGCCGCGAACTGCCCCGCGCGATCGCGTGCGCCAACGACCAGACCGCACTCGGCGTCATGTCGGCGCTGCGCGAGCACGGCGTCAGCGTGCCCGGCCAGGTCGCCGTGACCGGCTTCGACGACATCCCGCTGGCCCGCCACCTGCGCACGACCCTGACCACAGTCCGCCAGCCGATCAGGGAGATGGGGAGGACCGCGTTCGAGGTGCTCTATTCGATGATCGGCGGCGAGCGGCCGCCGGAGCGCGACATCGTGCTGGCCACCGAGCTGGTCCGCCGGGAGAGCTGCGGCTGCCCGGCGGGAACCGGCAACGACGGTGAGGTGTGGCTATGATCCTGCTCGCCCGCCGGATCGGGTTCTACCTCCTCACCGCGCTGGTGGCGATAACCCTGGACTTCTTCATCCCGCGGCTGATGCCGGGCAACGCCGTGGCCGCCGCGCTGGCCAACCTGCACAGCCAGTTCACCCCGGCCACCATCAGGGCGCTGGAACTGCAGTACGGGGTCGGCACGAACCAGAGCCTGTGGGCGCAGTACGTGCACTACTGGGACGGCCTGCTGCACGGCAACATGGGCATCTCCACCAGCCACTACCCGGCGACCGTGACGAGCGTGATCAACGCCGGCCTGCCCTGGACCCTCGGCCTGGTGGGCCTGGCGACCGTGATCAGCTTCACGCTGGGCACCGTGCTCGGCATCCTGGTGGCCTGGCGGCGCGGCACCGCACTGGACAACTTGCTGCCCGCCATGACCTTCTTCCAGGCCGCTCCCTACTTCTTCATCGCGATCGTGCTGGTGGCCGTGTTCTCCACCAAGCTGGGCTGGTTCCCGGCCATCAACGCCTACGACCAGACTCTGGTGACCCCGGGCTGGAACTGGGGCTACCTCAGCAACGTGCTCGACCATGCCTTCCTGCCCGCACTGACCATCGTGCTGGCATCCGCGGCTGGATGGATCGTGGGAATGCGCAACGTCATGGTCACCACCATGGACGAGGACTACGTGCTCGTTGCCCAGGCGAAGGGACTGCCCAAGCGCCGCGTCGTCAGTTACGCGGCGCGGAACGCGATCCTGCCGAGCGTCACCGGTTTCTCACTGGCGATCGGCTTCGTGGTATCCGGCGCGCTGCTGACCGAGATCGTCTTCTCCTATCCGGGCATCGGCTACATCCTGCAGCAGGCCGTCCTCGAGCGCGACTACCCGCTGCTGCAAGGGGTGTTCCTCATCATCACGTTCGCGGTGCTGACCGCGAACCTGATCGCGGACTTCGCCTACGTCCTGCTCGACCCGAGAACCCGGCAGGAGGCCTGAGCCATGGCAATCGGCACTGGCGTCGGCACGGCGGAAACACCGTCAGTCACCGCAGACACCCCGGTGCGCGGGAGGAGGGCCCGCAGGCTGCGCATCCCCTGGTCCCCGAAGGTGCTCATCGGGCTGGGCATGCTGGTCTTCTTCGTGCTGCTGGGGGTGATCGGGCCGCTGGTAGCGCCCTACGACCCCACGGCGAGCCTGTCCAGCACCAACGGCGTCCCGCAGCCGCCCTCGGCCGCGCACTGGCTCGGCACCACGCAGACCCAGCAGGACCTGCTGTCCCAGCTCCTGGTGGGCGGCCGCAGCACGATGCTGGTGGCCATCATGGCGGGCCTGGTCGCGACCGCGCTGTCGGTCATCATCGGGGTGACCTCAGGGTACGTCGGCGGCCTCGTCGACGACCTGCTCTCTATGCTGATCAACATCGGGCTGGTGCTGCCGGCCTTGCCCCTGCTCATCGTGATGACCGGGTTCCTGCCGAAGGACGCCAACCCGAGCGACCTGCTGATCGGGCTGATCATCAGCGTCACCGGATGGGCGTGGGGCGCCCGGGTGCTCCGGGTCCAGACGCTGTCGCTCAGGAACCAGGACTTCGTCCAGTCGGCGCGCATCATCGGCGAGCGCGGCTGGCGGATCATCGGTTTCGAGATCCTGCCCCGCCTGGTACCGATCATCGCTTCATCGTTCTTGTTCACCGTCATCTACGGCGTCGGCACCTACACGGCGCTGGCGTTCCTCGGCCTGATCAACGGAACGCACTGGAGCTGGGGCACGATCTTGTTCTGGGCGCAGAGCCAGACGGCCGCCCAAAACGGATACTGGTGGTGGTGGGTGCCGCCAGGCCTCGCGGTAGCCCTGCTCGGCACCTCACTGGCCTTGCTCAACTTCGGGATCGACGAGTTCATCAACCCCAGGCTGCGCGCCGCCGGACTGTCCAGGCGGCGGGCCAGGAAGACGGGCCTGCCGCGGCGCTTCCCGCTGGGAGTAACGCCAGTGACCCGGCCTCCCGCTCTCGTCCCCCCCGCGGCTCCCGTCCGTCCGGCAGCCGAGGAGGCCAGGTCATGACATCACTTCACGTGGGGACGCTGGACCAGCCGACCGCCGGGGGCCGCTCCCGGCCGGGCGAGCCGCTGCTCGAAGTCGCCGGCCTGTGCGCCGACTACGGCATCGGCCCGGATGCGGTGCACGCGGTCCTGGACGCCGATCTGGTCCTGCACCGGGGAGAGGTGCTCGGCCTGGCCGGGGAGAGCGGCAGCGGCAAGTCCACGTTCGCGTACGCCGCCACCCGGCTGCTGCGGGCGCCGGGCGTGATCACCGGCGGCTCGGTCCGGTTTCATCTGGGCCAAGGCCGCGACATCGACCTGCTGGCCGCGGACGAGTCGCAGTTGCGCCGTCTGCGCTGGGCGCACGTCGCGGTGGTGCTGCAGAGCGCCATGAATGCACTCAACCCGGTCTTTTCCGTCGGCGACCAGCTCGGCGACGTCCTGCAGGCGCACCGGCCGGATATGGACCGGGCGGCGCGGCGGGACCGGGCGGTGCAGTTGCTCGACATGGTGGGCATCACCGCCGACCGGCTGCGCAGCTATCCGCACGAGTTGTCCGGCGGCATGCGGCAGCGAGTCATGATCGCCATGGCGCTCGCGCTCGAACCGCAGATGGTGATCATGGACGAGCCGACCACCGCCCTGGACGTGGTCACCCAGCGCGAGATCCTCGAGGAACTCGCCGCACTGCGGGACCGGCTGGGCTTCGCGGTGCTGTTCATCACCCATGACCTGTCGCTGCTGATCGAGATCGCGGACTCCATCGCGATCATGTACGGAGGCCGCATCGTGGAGCGGGCGCGGGCCACGGCCCTGTTCCGCGCGCCGAGGCACCCCTACACGCTGGGCCTGCTCGGTTCCTTCCCGTCCCTGCACGGGTCCCGCGTGCACATGACCGGCATCGCCGGCTCGCCTCCGGACCTGCGCAACCCGCCGGCCGGATGCCCGTTCCACCCGCGATGCCGCTATGTGATGGACCGGTGCCGGACCGAGCTCCCCCCCTTGCGGCCGGTCGCCCGGGCCGATGTGCAGAACCCGCGGGTCGCCGCGTGCTGGCTACAGGACGGCTCCGCGCCGCCGCCAGCCGAGCTGGCCCGCCCCGAGCCCGGCCCCGGCCCCGAGCCCGCCCCCGATCCCGGACTCGCCGTCGGCACGAACAGGCCCACGGCAGGCACGGGCGGCACGGTGGCCGATACGGGCACCGACACCACGGGAGGTGCCGCATGACAGCGCCAGGCGCGGCCCCGGCACTTCCGGTCACCGGCACGCCCGTGCTCGAGGCCCGGTCGCTGGTCAAGCACTTCCCCGTACACCGGCGGGGCAGGCGGACCCAGCGCGGCGCCGTGGTACACGCGGTCGATGACGTCTCGATCGCGGTGCCCGAGGCCAGCATCACGGCTGTGGTGGGCGAGAGCGGCTGCGGCAAGTCCACTCTGACCCGGATGCTGGCGCGGCTCATCCGCCCCACGGCCGGCGAGCTGGTGCTGAACGGCAGCCCGGCCGCGCGCCCGGACGCGCGCGAGTACGCCGGCCAGGTACAGATGGTGCTGCAGGACCCGTTCGCGTCGCTCAACCTGGTGCACACCGTTCGCTATCACCTTGCCAGGCCGCTGCGGATCCACGGGCTCGGCCCGGACGGCAACAGCCTGGACGACGAGATAACGAGCCTGCTCAAGCGGGTCGCGCTCAGCCCGCAAGACGCCGACAAGTACCCGCACGAGCTGTCCGGCGGTCAGCGGCAGCGGGTCGCCATCGCCCGGGCGCTGGCCGTCCGGCCCCGGGTTCTGCTGGCGGATGAGCCGGTGTCCATGCTCGACGTCTCGATCAGGCTCGGCGTGCTGAACCTGCTCGCGGACCTGCGGGAACGCGAGCGGCTCGCCATCGTGTACGTCACCCATGACATCGCGTCGGCGCGCTACCTGGGCGACACGATCGCCGTCATGTACGCAGGCCAGATCATCGAGCGAGGCCCGGCCGCTACCGTGACCGATCAGCCGTCACACCCCTACACGCAGCTCCTGCTGGCGGCGGCACCGGATCCGGACCGGCCATCGCCTCCCACGCTGCGGGGCCGCGGCGCGCCGCCCAGCCTGGTGAGCCCGCCCGCCGGGTGCCGTTTCCACCCGCGTTGCCCCTACGCGATGGCCGTCTGCGCGCGCCAGGCCCCCCCGAGCATCGAGGTGGCATCCGGGCACGTCAGTGCCTGCTGGCTGCACGCAAAGGACGCAGACCCCGACACGCCCCGGAACCCCGACCCGGTCCCCGGGTCGATCCCGCTGACCATGGCAAGCCAACAGGACAGCCGTCCGCCGCGAGGAGAGAGCACATGATTCGGCACACCTTATTACCCGCGCCCGGCAAGGGCGCCGAGCGCCATCCGTGATGGCGGCAGCTCCGACACATCACCAACAACGCGCCGACCGCGAACACCACGCCGCGGACCCGGCCGACCTTCGCACCACTGCTGATAACAGACCCCGACACGGTCACTACAACAGGCCGGCGACAGCCGGCCGGGCACAACGGAGTTTAAAGCAATGAGTCACAGATCCATTAAGCCGAGGGTCCTATCCGGCCTCACCGCGATGTCGGCCGTGATCCTCGGCCTCGCGGCATGCAGCTCGTCGGGCACCAGCACCGCGTCCGGCACGAGCTCCTCACCGTCAAGCGCGATGGGCACCAAGACCCTCGTCGTGGAGAGCACTCCGCTCTCCCCGCTGACGCAGACGTTCAACCCGTTCTCCGCGACCTCAACCGGTTACACGCTGCACTCGACGAACCTGTATTACGAACCGCTGTTCTTCTTCAACATCGTCAACCCCAACCAGGCGCCTGTGCCGATGCTGGCCACCGCCTACTCCTTCTCCAACGGCGGCAAGACGCTGACCCTGACCACCAGGTCGGGCGTGAAGTGGAGCGACGGCAAGGCGTTCAGCGCGGCCGACGTGGCGTTCACCTTCAACCTGCTCATCAAGAACCCGGCGCTCGCCCAGACCGGTACCCCGGCGCCGACCAGCGCCAGCGCCACCGGGCCGAACACGGTGGTGCTCAACTTCTCCGCACCGCAGGCCGGCAATCTGTACCTCATCGGCACCCAGGCCATCGTGTCCCAGCACGTCTGGCAGTCGGTGAGCAACCCGGCCACCTACGCTGACGCTAACCCGGTCGGCACCGGGCCGTACGTCCTCGACAAGTTCACCCCGCAGGGCATCTTGCTCAAGGCGAACCACGGCTACTGGAACAAGAGCGCGATTCACGTGCCCGAGGTGGACTTCCCGTCCTACGTCAGCAACACCGCGGCCGAGCAGGCACTTGAATCCGGCCAGGTCGACTGGGCAGGTAACTTCATCACGAATGTACAGAACGTGTTCGTGGCCAAGGACCCGGCGCACAACAAGGTGTGGCTCAACGGCAATCCGTACATGGCCTCCAACAACGTGGTAACCCTATGGCTGAACGTCACGAGGGCGCCGCTGAACGACCCGAAGGTCCGCCAGGCCGTCAGCTATGCCGCAGACAGGCAGCAGCTCGCGGCGCAGGGCGAGACCGGCTATGAGCTGCCCGCGACCTCGTCGAGCGGCCTGCTGCTGCCGGTCGACCAGTCCCTGCTGCAGTCCCAGTACGCCAACGACCTGCCGGCCAGCGGCGACGCGGCCAAGGTCGCGTCGATCCTGACCAGCGACGGGTACACCAAGGTCAACGGCAAGTGGACGAAGAACGGCAAGACGATCAAGTTCTCGATCGAAGACCCGATCCCGTTCAGCGACTTCTGGCTCGACGTCCAGCTGCTGACGGCGCAGCTCAACAAGCTAGGCTTCGACGTCAAGGCGGACGGCATCGGAAACCCGACCAACTGGTTCACCGACCAGGCCACCGGCAACTTCGATGCGATGATCCGCTGGTCCAACAACGGCCCGACCCCGTACTACTACTTCTACAACTGGATGGACAACGGCACCAGCGCGCCTCTCGGCAAGACCGCGGCGAACAATTTCGGCCGGTTCAACAACCCGCAGGCCCAGTCCGCCCTCACGCAGTATGTGAGCAGCACCGATCAGGCTACCCAGAAGGAGGCGCTGAACACGCTGCAGGGCATCATGTCCACCCAGGTGCCGGTGATCCCGCTGCTGTACGGCGCGTCCTGGGCGGAGTTCAGCACGAGGTCCTACACCGGCTGGCCGAGCCAGGCCAACCAGTACACCGACCCTGGACCCAACCCGACGGAGATCGAGTACGTGATCCTGCACCTCAGGCCAGCGTCCTGAGGCCGCTGAAGGAGAGATGAACAGCCAGAATCCGTATATGACGATATGGTCATACTGACTCTCGGGGACGAGCGCGGCCTGCTGGCCGCGCTTTCCCTCGACGACAAGGTGCGCTTGCTGACAGGGGCGGACAACTGGCGCACGCACTCACTGCCGGCCATCGGGCTGCGGGCCATGGTGGTATCCGACGGGCCGGCCGGGGTCCGCGGCACCACGATGGATGAGCGCAACCCGTCGGCGAGCCTGCCCTGCCCGTCCGCCCTCGGCGCCACCTGGGACGCCGAGCTGGTCAGGGCGCTCGCCTTCGCGCTCGGCACCGAGGCGAAGAGCAAGGGAGTCGACGTCCTGCTGGCGCCCACCATCAACGTGATGCGCACGCCGCTCGGCGGGCGGGGATTCGAGTCCTTCGGCGAGGACCCGGTGCTCATCTCCACCCTGGCGGTCGCTTTCGTGCAGGGCCTGTGCCAGGCCGGGGTGGCCGCCGCGGTCAAGCATTTCGTCGGCAACGACTCCGAGACTCAGCGCTGGACCTACGACGCGCGGATCGCGGAGCACGTGCTCCGGGAGCTGTACCTGGCGCCGTTCGAGGCGTGCGTCCGGGAGGCCGACGTGAGCCTGGTGATGACCGGCTACAACCGGGTGAACGGGGCGTCGATGACCGAGCACGCCGCGCTGCTGTCCGGGGTGCTCAAGGAGGAATGGGGCTTCCGCGGGGTGGCCCTGTCCGACTGGCACGCGGCGCGCAGCACGGTGGCCACCGCGGCCGCCGGGCTGGACCTGGCCATGCCGGGTCCAGACGGCCCCTGGGGCGAGAAGCTGACGGCCGCGGTCCGGGCAGGCGAGATTACCGAGGAGGAGGTTGACGACAAGGTCCTGCGCGTCCTGCGGCTGGGCCAGCGGGTAGGGGCGTTCGGCCCGCCGGCTGACGGGGGCACGCCGGTCCTGGCCGACCCATTGCTGCTGCGCACCGCCGCGGCTACCGCGTTCACCCTGCTCCGCAACCACCCTGTTTCCTCCTGCGCCCACCACCCAATGCTGCCGCTGGACATGGCCACGATCCGCAGCGTCGCGGTGATTGGTCCCAACGCCGTCAGTCCGGTCACCCAGGGCGGCGGGAGCGCGACCGTCAACCAGGTCAGCGTGTCCACCCCTGCGGCCGCGCTGGCCGAGGCACTGGCCGGGCAGGTGCGGATGGCGGTGCGGCCAGGCTGCGTGACCTGGAGCATCGTCCCCGAGCCACCGCGGGAGGCACTGCGCGACCCGGAGACCGGCGAGCAGGGCATCAGGCTGGAGTTCCGTGGCGAGGACGGGAACCTGGTCCGCACCGAGCACCGGACCACCACGATGTTCACCTGGTGGGAAGGGCTGCCGGACGGCATCGGCGGGGGCGGCAGCGGCACGATCGTGCTGCGGACCCGGTACTGCCCAAGGTGGTCGGGCCCGCACCTGATCGGCGCCGGCGGGGTCGGTCATCTCACCCTGACGGTGAACGGCGAGCAGATGGCGGCCGGCCGCACCGCCATCCCGGCCGACCCGGTTGAGACGATGGTCCGGCCGGGCGAGATCAGGGCTGGCGCGGACCTGACCGAGGGCCAGGAGGCCGAGATATCCATCTCGCTGTTGCCGGAGGACTGGCCGCAGGGGCCGGTGGCCATCCGGCTCGGCGTCGTGCCCGAACCGGATGCCGACGCGATGCTCGACGAGGCGGTCGAGGCCGCGCGTGACGCCGACGCCGCGATCGTGGTGGTCGGATCCGGGCCCGCCGCGGAGAGCGAGGGCTTCGACCGGCCCGGCCTTGCCCTCCCCGGCAGGCAGGACGAGCTGGTGCGGCGGGTGGCCGAGGTCAATGACCAGACGGTGGTCGTGGTGAACGCCGGCATGCCGGTGCTCATGCCCTGGGCGGATCAGGTGGCCGCGCTGGGTCACGCCTGGCTGCCCGGCCAGGCGATGGGCGAGGCGCTGGCCGACGTGCTGCTCGGGCGGGCCGAGCCGGGCGGCCGGCTGCCGGTGACGATCCCGGTCGCCGAGGCCGACTGCCCGGTCCTGCACTCGGTGCCCGAGGAGGGACGCCTGGAGTACCGCGAAGGGCTGCTGATCGGGTACCGCGGGTATGATCGCGCCGGGACGAAACCGCACTTCCCGTTCGGCCACGGGCTGGGCTACACGACGTGGGGGTACGAATCGGCGGTCGCGGACGCGCCGACGGTGGCGCCGGATGGCGATCTCGGCGTGACCGTGGTGGTCCGCAACAACGGGCCCCGGACCGGGCGCGAGGTCGTCCAGGCCTACCTGGAGTCGCCCACGGCGGATCCCGCGCGCCCGGTGCGCGCGCTGGCGGCCTTCGCTACGGTCACCGCGGCACCCGGCGAGCGGGCCGAGGCCCGGCTCACCGTCCCGGCCCGGGCATTCGACCGCTACGACGAGGTGGCCGGGGCCTGGGTCCGTCCGTCGGGCGAGTTCACCATCCGCATCGGCCGGTCATCGGCTGATCTACCGCTCCACCTGCGGGTCAAATCACTGTGACGCCGAACGGCGCGGGTGGCAGCCCCGGTTCAGTGCGGGCAAGCCGCTGGGGTACCCGCGTCTCCGCGGAAACGCTTAGCACAGTTGTGCGGGAGCGGAAACGCATTGAGGGTTGGCAGGGTACCCCGTAAGTCAGCATGAAACGGCCGACTCCGGTTCTGTCCGTAAGGTAGCCGCTTGGCTTGTGTCGTGGATCATCCGACGCTGGTCGTAGGTGCTGCAACCAGGCAGCGGACGGAGCCACAGGCAGAAGGGAGCCGACCGTCATGACCAGTGTGTCATCGGTAGCGGAGCTGATCCATCTGGGGATGGACACCTCGGTGAAGGAGAT
>WNGL01006835.1_pt1 | contig 13419 bp, 10 predicted proteins | sample 5400591 | NCBI WGS metagenome assembly WNGL01 (sample SAMN13153377, study PRJNA577476) | soil metagenome | isolation source: 80 cm soil or saprolite under Garry oak tree replicate 1 | place: USA:California | collected 2016-06-15
ATGTCGTATCCTGGCTGCTGCCGCGCGAGCTGCACCAACACTTTTATAATGTGTACGCGTACTGCCGGTGGGCGGACGATTTGGGCGATGAAGTGCCCGATAGCGCGCGCGCGCTCGAACTGCTCGACTGGTGGGAGCGGGAACTCGATGCCTGCTATGACGGGCGGCCTTCACACCCGGTATTCGTGGCGCTGCGGGGAACAATCCTGGCGCGCGATATACCGAAGCAGCCCTTCGCTGATTTGCTGAAGGCTTTTCGCCAAGATCAAACCGTCAAGCGCTATGCGGACTGGGAAGGCGTTCTTGACTATTGCCGGTATTCGGCGAATCCGGTGGGGCGGCTCGTCCTGTATTTATGCGGCTATCGAGATGCAGAGAGGCAACGGCTATCGGACGCTACCTGCACCGCGCTGCAACTAGCGAATTTCTGGCAGGACGTTTCGCGCGATTTGGACAAGGGGCGAGTTTACATTCCGCTCGGGGTGGCGGCAAAGCACGGGGTCGCGGAGCGCGACATCGTCGAGCAGCGATTCGACGAACGCTACGCCAACCTGATGAAGGAACTGATTGCCTATACGCGCGAGCTTTTCGCGGAGGGACTGCCTCTAACGCAGAAGGTGAATGCCCAACTGCGGGTAGACATCGAGATGTTCAGCCGCGGAGGAATGGCCGTGCTCGACGCAATTGAAGTAATGGGGTATGACACACTGCATCATCGTCCGGCGATGAGCCGCGGGAAGCAGATACAGTTGCTCGGGCGAGCGTTGATGAAGCGTTTGGTCGCACGGGATGGCGCAGAATCTCCTTCCGCGAATGACGAGGGAGCTTCCACCGTGGCCGCGTCGTATGCGGAATGCCACCGCGTTGCTCGCGCGGCCCGCAGCAATTTCTATTATGCGTTTTATCTGCTACCGAAGCCGAAGCGGGATGCGCTCGCTGCGCTCTATGCCTTCATGCGTTTGGTGGACGACGTCGCCGACCAGGGAGCAGATCTCACCGCCAAGCAGCGGGGCCTGGCCGAGTGGCGCTCGATGCTGGACGCCGCGCTTGTCGACAACGGCCGCCTGGGACACGCGATTCTTCCCGCGCTTGTGGACACCGTGCGGCGCTTCCAAATGCCCGCGCGTTATCTCCATGACCTGATCCTCGGCGCGGAGATGGATCTCACCATCCGCCGGTATCCTACCTATGAACGCCTGCGCGAATACTGCTACCGGGTCGCAGGAACGGTCGGGCTTACCTGCACGCACGTGTTCGGCTTTTACGAACCCCGCGCGCTGGATCTGGCGGAGAAGCTGGGCCTCGCATTTCAGTTGACGAACATCATTCGTGACGCGCGCGCAGACCGCGAGCTTGGACGAGTTTATTTGCCCGAAGAGGATCTCGCGCGATACGGCGTTTCAACGGAAGATCTCGGCCGCCGGGAGGTCTCGCTGGGAGTTCGCGAGCTACTGCGCTTTGAAGCGGACCGCGCCTGGTCGTGCTACGAGGAAGGAGCCGCGCTACTTTCGAAGGTGGACGCGGATAGCCGCGCGGCGCTATGGCTTCTCATACGGACGTACAGCGCACTTCTTGCGCGGATGGAAGCGCTGGACTTCGCCGTGTTGGACGAGTTGGTGTGCGTTCCAACGACGGATAAACTTTATTTTGCGGGAATGGCGCGATTCGGGCGCCTGACGGAAGAGAATGTCCTCGAAAAGCGTGATCGTGATCGGCGGCGGGCTGGCCGGGTTGGCGGCCAGCGTCGCACTGGCTGAAGCGGGATATCGCGTTCGGCTGCTGGAGAAGCGGCCATTTCTCGGCGGGCGCGCCGCATCCTATGTGCTTGCCGATGGCGAGCACGTGGACAATTGCCAGCACGTGACGTTCGGCTGCTGCACGAATCTCCAGGATTTCTATCGTCGTTCCGGTTCGGCCGACAAAATTCGTTTCTACGAACAGTTGGTTTTAATCGATCCGCAAGGCCGCCGCGGAATCATGCGGGCGGCGCCCGGCTGGCCCGCGCCCATCCACATGATGCCTTCGTTCGCGCTGTTTTCGCCGCTCGGCTGGGAGGACAAGCTCTGGATTGCGCGGGCGATGTTCGACATTGTTCGCTCTCAAGGCCACCCGCGCGATCTTGATGAGAGCGGCGGAATCTCGATGCTCGAATGGCTCCGCCGCCGCAGACAGACGCAACGAGCGCTCGATCGCTTCTGGCGCGTCGTGCTCGTGAGTGCTCTATCCGAAGAGCTTGACCGCACCGATGCGCGCTATGGCGTGGAGGTTTTCTGGAAAGCGGTTCTCTCGAACCGCACCGGGTACCGGATGGGCGTGCCCACGGTGCGGCTCGCGGAGCTGTATGACGGCTGCCGGGCGTCCGTCGAACGGAAGGGCGGGGAGGTGGTGCTTCGGGCTCCTGTGCGCGCACTGCGCCTCGAGAACGGGGCGATCGCCGGCGTGCGCTTTGACGACGGGCATGAAGAAGCCGCGGACGCATACGTGCTGGCGATTCCTCGCAACGCAGTTGCCGAGGTGCTTCCGGAGAGCGTTGTGAAAAACCACGCTGCGTTCGCGAATCTCGAGAAACTAAGCGACGCGCCAATTACCGGAGTTCACTTGTGGTTCGACCGGCCGGTGATGTCCGAGCGATTTCTCACACTACTCGAGTCTACGACACAATGGATATTCAACAAGACGGCGCTGTACCAGGACGGGGGAGGGGCGAAAGACGAAAAGGGCGGCCAGTATCTCCAACTGGTGATCAGCGCGTCATACGATTTGCTGCCGATGCCGAGGCAGGAGATCATCGACATTTGTTTGCGCGAGGTGCGCCACGTTCTTCCGGACGCGAGCGATGCCAAAATCACCAAGGCGACGGTGATCAAGGAGGCTGCGGCGACGTTCTCGCCCGCGCCGGGCTGCGATCGCTGGCGGCCGAGGCAGCGGACGGACATTCCCGGGCTCTTCCTGGCGGGCGACTGGACAAGTACTGGCTGGCCGGCGACGATGGAAGGCGCGGTCCGCAGTGGCTATTTGGCCGCCGAGGCCATCCTACGCGAAGCCGGAACTCCGCAGACATTCTTGCAGCCGGACTTGCCGGTAGAAATTTGGGGCGGGAATATATTCGGGAAAGACGTCCGACGCTGAAGAAGTTCGAGGAGAAAAATGTCCAAGCCGCCGAAAGGCGCCGTCTTGGTTCTCGCAGGCGCGAGAAAGGGAGCATTTCTTTTTCGGAGCGATGCGCGGCGAAAGATATGGACGTTAGAAGGGCCGCATTTCGCCGGCAGTCACGTTCATCATTTCTTGCTCGACCCGCGCACGGGGAGGTCGAGGCGATTGTGGTCTAATGAAGCTGAACAGCGCTCTCGAACATGCCCAGCGGAGTCTCGGCCGTGGTCAGCAATGCGCATTCGGCGTCAAGGGCTTCGAATTCGGCGCGATGCCGCCGCCGAAACGCCTCGTAAGCTTCACGGCCGGACCAGAAGTCGAGCGTCACGTAGGAGCGCTCCGCCGCCATGTCGCGGAGAAGCCGCGTCCCGCGGTATTCGGGATCCCGGCGAAAGAAGACTGCCCAGTTGCCTTCGGGGCCATAGACTGTTTCAAAGCGCTCTTTGCAGTCCGGCTTGACTTCGAATTCCCAAAGGATTACAAACATAGATGTCCCATCTCCTGCTCTCGGACGTTCGCCATCCCCGCCGGAATCAAGAAGGACAAGCGCGCGAGCCGAGTGTAGCAATCCGGTCGGACTAAGGTCACGAAGCAAAGCGCGAGCCCTCGCGCAATTATGCGTAGTGGATGCGCCCGTTCACCCGAACGGCGTAGTTTGGAGGTAAGTGTGGATCAAGATCGCAAATATAGACATCGAGGCTATCGAGAGGCGGAGAGCCAGGAAAAGAAACCTGACCGCAAGCCCGAGTCCCGCCCGAAACAAGAGCAATTCGGCCCGCGCACGCCGCGCATGGTGGGAACCGTTACGCGCGCGCGGTGCTCGAATTGCGGCGCCGTCTTGGCGCCCGGCTTTGATCCGAACGGGCCATGCCCGCGCTGCAAATTCGAGCTGCACTGCTGCAAGCAATGCCGTTTCTTCGATACCGGAGCGCAATTCGAGTGCACGCAGCCGATCCCGGAACGCATCTCGCCCAAGGATGCAAAGAACAACTGCAAGTTCTACGAGTTTCGCATGACTGTCGAGAAGGACACAGCCCCGACCTCCTACCAGACGGCTGCGGCTCCCGGTCCAACGTTCCCGCCTGGTCGGCCGAACGACGCGCGCAAGGCCTTCGAGGACCTGTTCAAGAAGTAAGGCGAGTTCTTTCCGTTCCGGAAGAAATTCAGCCGGAAGGTTTCTCCGGGACTGGTTGCACGGCCATAAAATCTTCCTCGAATCGCGCGGCATAGGATTCCAGCAGCTCTTTCACTTGATCGGCTGTCTTCGCTTTCACGACAAACCCTGCGTGGTGATGCTTCGGAATGCGGAGCACGATTTCCGGATCGTTGTATGCCGAGGTGTCCGGGTGCCCCTGGCGTGCCAGAGAGAGGATCACGCCGGCGTATTCATTGCGCGGACGAGGGGGCTTGTAGGGTTTCCTGCCACCGGCGACTTCGATCCGCGCCCACTCCCGCCACAGATTGATCCCGCTGGCAGCCTCTACCATATCGGCGATGTACGCCCCGCCGACGCGCGCGGCGATCTCAATGAAATACAAATTGCCATGGTCATGCGACTTCAGAAACTCGGCGTGCGTTACTCCCCGCACGAAGCCCAGCACCTTGATGAGCTTGCGATTCAGCTCCAGGAGCTGCTTTGTGACCTCCGAGCTGCGCGGTAAGGTGTGGGAAGTGAAGACACCTCCTTCGTGCGCAATGTGAAAGGGTGGCTTGCCGTAGGCGTGTGCCGCCGCGAAGACAACTTTCCGCTCGGAGACGATGCTGTCCACGTGAAAGACGTCGCCGGGAAGAAACTTTTCCAGCAGATAGAACGATTGCTTGTCCCCGAGCCGGTCGATCCACGGCCAGAGCTCGTCTGCCGCATGAATCTTCTTCATCCCGATGCCGGACGCTTGCGAACGCGGCTTCAGCAGCCACGGCGGCGCAACGCGGGCCATGTATTCTCTGAGCGCGTCGTAGTTCAGAACGTGAACGAAATCCGGCACTGGGATGCCTTCTTCCTGGGCGCGCATGCGCATGGCGAGTTTGTCGCGAAAATAGCGCGAAGTCGTCAAACCCATGCCGGGAATCCGCAGATGCTCGCGCAGCGCGGAGACGTTCTCAACATCGAACTCATCGAGCGCCACGATGCGGTCGATCCGTTGCGTGCGCGCCGTGTAACTCACCGCATGAATCAATTGCTCGAGCCGCAGCTCCTCCGCCATGTAGAAGAATTCATCGATGGATTCCCTGGGCCAGTTGGCATTTCGCAGTTTTTCGGCAGTCAGCAAGAGCACTCGGCAGCCTTGATCCTTGCAGGCACAGAGAAATTCCTGGCCTTTCTCGTACGAGCTGACGCAGAGAATCGTGAGTGGATACTCTTCGGACAAGGCGTGCTCCGCGTTCCATTGTGCGGATCGGTTTGCGCCTCTCCAGACGGAGGGGGAGTGATTATACTGTGGCCTTTGTGGCCGGGAAGAGATATCTCAGGAACGGGCCGACGCGGCGCGCCCACGCTTCTTCGTCGTGCGTGCCGCCAGGCACTTCTTCGTAGTGGAGTTCGCGTCCGGGTATCCAGCCTTTGGCCATCAGAACATCGCGGAATGTCCTGACGTCCTGCAGGACGCGCGCCCCTTCCTGCGTGCCGATGTCCAGCCACACGCGCGGCCGCACGGAAAAGTTTTCTCTCCGTGCGAATTCATGAATCCAACGGCCGCCCCACCAAACCGAAGGCGAGAGAGCCGCGATTTTGCCAAACACCTCGGGATACCGCAGGCCAAGATAGAGACTCACCAGTCCGCCGAGCGAGGAGCCACCAAGCCCCGTGTTATGGGCGCCGGGGAGCGTTCGATACTCGGACTCGAGGAAGGGCTTCAGTTCTTTGAGCAGGAACCGGCCGTAACGCTCGGCTTTTCCGCCGCCGAGCTTCTTGCTCGGCGTTGGCGTGTATTCCTGCGCGCGTTTCTCGTCGGCGTGGTTGATGCCGACGATGATCAGAGGCTGAATCATTCCTGCGGCAATCAATTCATTGGCGGTTTCAGCGACATGCCAGTATTTCCCGCGGATGAAGGACGTCGCACCATCAAAGAGGTTTTGGCCGTCTTGCAGGTAGAGGATCGGGAACCGGCGCTGAGGTTCTTCATGGTAATTCGGTGGAAGGTAGACCGTGATGTCGCGCCTGCGGCGGAGGATCCGCGAAGGGAAATTCGGATGTTTCCGCAATGTCGCGCTCGACAAAGCAGTCGCCGAGCAGGGAGTCTGGTCAGAATGAAACGAACTGTAGTCCTCGTTCAGTGTTTGCTCGCTCCTGCCTGGCGAATTCAACCGAATGAATTCGTTTGGTATTCTCTCAGCATATCAAATGTCCTTCGCAGTTGCCTCGGGCGATCGATCGCAAGTTGCCGTTGCTGTAGCAATTCAACTTGATTTCGGCTCGGAAGCGGGTCCAAGAGGGAAGAGCGTCGGCTCGGCGGGGGCCTCGCTGGCAATTTCATCGAGCTGCGGATAATGCTGGCGCAGAGGCTCAGGTACCTTCACTTTTTCTCCTTTGAGCAAGCTAATAAGCTGCAGCGCATTGACAACGGCTTTGCCCTGATAGTGATTGTTCGTCACAACGAACACGTCGCGCGCGCGTTCCGTGACTTTGCGAATGCGGCTGGCCCAGGGCTCGAGCTCTTCCTGTCTGTAAAGGTAGTTGTAGCGTTCGTAGCCAGGAACCGCCGGGTCGTCGTTGAACCAGGTGTCGTAGCGCCGTCCGTGCAATCGGACGTAGCTGATCGGCGAAGTGACCTCCTCGGAGGGCTCGAGGGAACGGCCGATGACCGGCTGGTCGATGTTGCAGAAGCCGGCGTTGAACTCGCGCATCACGTTGAAAAAATCCTGAGCGTTCCAAGAGGCGTGGCGGACTTCCACGACGAGGGGATAGTCCGCGAAGCGCTTCAGCAGCGCCGTGAGGCGGGCCATCGTTTCCGAGCTGCGGTGAAATGAGAGCGGGAACTGCAGCAGTACCGCACCCAGCTTGTCCGCGCGGCGCAACTCATCGAATCCGGCGCGGACGGCGCGCTCGTCTTCCACCGATGCCGTGGGTTCGTGCGTGAACTTCTGCCACAGCTTTGCGGTGAACAGGAAACGTGGATTGTGTGCGACGCGACTGACCCATTGCGCGGCATGTTCCGGCCGGATGGGCTGGTAGAACGACGTATTGATTTCGATGGTGTCAAAGTATGCAGCAAGATAAGCAGCTTCGTGGAAACCGGCGGGGCGCCGCGCGGGATAGACGTATCCGGCCCAATCCGGATACGACCAGCCGGCCGGACCGATGCGCACGCACATGGAATCGGCGGGGGCAAGTGCCCGCGGCGGTGCGGCATTCGGCTTGCGTAGCACTCTGCGTGCCATAAGAGTCGTACACTTTGGGCCGCCTCAGCGTAGGGGCCGCGACCCATTCTGTCAATCTGAAGGAAATCGGGCCAAAAGTTGCTGCACGGGCTGCATCGAATTGCCAGACGCACCGCACCCTGCTATGCTGCGCTCATGATGCGGTGCACGCCGTTAAAGGTGTCCCGCCCCTTCCTGCCCGCCTACTACAGGTGCAACCATGAGAGTATCGATCAGCTACAAGCATGTGACATCGCACAACCATGTGGAAGCCGAACTCGAGCGGCACACAAAAAAGTTGAACAAACTTCTGAAGTCCTACGAACCGGACTTGGTCCAACTGCACGGCGCATTCGCCAAAAACCCGCGAACGGAAGAACAGTCCCTGTCGCTGAACCTGTCGTTGCCTACGGGGACGCTTCACGTGACCGGCACGGGCAGCGATGTGCGCTCGAGCTGCAAACAAGCGTTTAGCGAACTGGAATCCAAGGTGAAAAAGCATCAGTCCCGCTTGCGAAAAGACTACGAGTGGAAGCGCAAGCGGCCGCGGATCCGCGCCGAAGCCGCAGTTTAATCGTCAATAGTTGATCGCCGGATTTGGATAGGGAACACCACCGCTTCATTGCGGCAGTTCGCGCGCCCCGGTTACAATGAAGTCTTGTTGTTCCAGGGGCGTAGCTCAGCGGTAGAGCAGTGGCCTTTTAAGCCAAAGGTCGTGGGTTCGATCCCCACCGCCCCTACCAACCTAACCGACTGAAATAGAATCAACTTACGCGGGTCCGTTTCTTCGTGTACCTCCGGTGTACGCTTCCCCTCGATATGGATATTTAGATTTGATCGTTTGCTGACTTTGCAGATCCAGACTCGTTGACGGTAATAGTTTCCGGTTTGCCCATGACGAGGGAGATACGTAGAATTCCCCTATGCCTGTGATCTGAGGGTGACCATTGGGTCCCGCAGGAAACAAGTTCAAGGCATCGGACTGACCATGAACATCGTGACGGCACAACATTTGCAGTCTTGGGCGGACACTCTGACTGCAAGAGAGGAGCTTCCCGGCGTCGTTGCTTCGCTGATTCGCGCTTCCTGCCCCAGTTTGCAGTCGTACCGCTTCCCCAGCGGCGATGCTTCGCAAACGCACGGCTTCGACGGTATTGCGGAGGTCGTCGAGGGTAATGTCTTTGTTCCCGTGGGCCGTTCGCTCTGGGAATTTGGAGCAGGAAAAGACTACAAGACAAAGGCTGGGAAAGACTACGACAAGCGCACGAATGGGTTGAGCCAAGAGGAGCGAGCGAAGCACACATTCATTTTCGTAACTCCGCGCATATGGGACACGGACCTCGAAGAATGGATGCGGGGGCGGTCGTCGGATGGTTGGCTCAAAGTTCAGGTTTTAGATGCGGTTGTGCTCGAGCATTGGCTCGTCGAAAATCCCGCTGTGGCGCTACCTCTGGCCCGAGAATTGGCAATCATCCCTCCGAGCGGCGTCAGAACGGTGCGGGATTTTTGGGACGAGTACCGCCTTAGTTTTCTTCCGACGCTGAAAGAGGAACTGTTGTTGAGCGGCCGAGAAGAACGCGCAAAACGCCTATGCGACGAGCTGGCGGCCGGACTCCCAAATCTGGGCAAATGGCAAGCCGACTCTCCGAGGGAGGCCGCTGCCTTTATCGCTGCGGCAATCATGCGCGCAGAGCCAGAGCAGTCCCGTTTTCTTGCTGCCAAGACGCTCTTCCTCGACACGGTAGCCGCCGCGCAGACTGTGCCCACGAAAAACCGGTTCAATTTCGTTCTTCCGCCCGAAGTCAGTAGCGTTGGTCCCGCACTAGCGAGAACGAATCAGGTGATTCTAGTTCTCGGTGGGGACGATAGAGCTGGCGAATCGGAACTGCTGGAACGCATGAGGACGACCGAATTTGCGGCGGGGTTGAAATCGATGGGCCTCGGCGATGAGGAAGCCTTCGGCCTCGCCGTGACTTGTGGTCGAAGCCTCACGGTGCTGTCGCGCCTGAAGGCCAGCGCGATAGCACCGCCGCCGAAATGGCATAACGATCCCAAGTTAGTTCCAATGGTCTTGGCTGGCGGATGGAACGCAGCGAACGAACACGATCGCACCGTCGTCGCAAAACTATGCAACACATCCTATGAGGCCGTTGACGCCGAGGCACGTAGACTTTCTTCTCTTGCCGATGCGCCGCTCGATCTCGAAGGGTCGGTCTGGGCACTTCGCTCCGCCACGGATGCATTTACATTGCTCGGATGCCTAGTCGACACGCGGACGCAAGAGCGGTTACGAGAAGTGTGCATCGAGGTTTTCTCCGAGCGGGATCGCCGCCTGGAGGTCCCTGATGAGGCCAGGCCGGTGATTCCTACAAGGGGAGACGATTTTCGGCACTCGGAATGGCTCAGACGCGGACTAGCGAGAACGCTACTCCTGATTTCTGGGCTCCATGAAGCCGCGAGGTTTCGAGTGATCAATCTAACCCCGGAACAGTATGTAGACAGTATCGTCGGCTCGCTACCGGGGCTTTCGGAGGACATTCGTGCTCTTGTCGGCCTGAAATCGGAGTTTCCTCGGCTTGCGGAGGCCGCACCCCACCCTTTGGCCTCCGCCCTCGAGCGGGTGCTCGGGGGTGATAGCGAGAAGTGGGCGTCAGTCGTTTTCCGTGACAAAAAGGACGAATCGTTCTGGAGCACGTCGAGTCCTCACACCTACGTACTCTGGGCCCTTGAGACAATGGCGTGGAGCCCAAAGTACCTGCATCGGGCCACGTCGATGCTCATGACGCTTGCCGAATTCGACCCGGGAGGCAGGCTCGCGAATCGCCCGTTGAAGAGCCTTCGAGAGATATTCCTCGCATGGAGGCCCAATACCAACGCATCGCTGGACGAGAGAATCGCGGTGCTTCGGTCTATATGTCGCGAGCGGCCTCGGATCGGCCTTGAACTCGCGATGTCGTTGCTCCCAGCAAACTTCGATCACTCGAGCGGGACAGCTAAGCCCAGGCTTCGAGATTTTGGAGATGCAGAGAGCAAACCAACAACCTGGGGCGACGCGCAACGGGCGTTTCAGCAGTACGCAGATGTCGCGGTCGAGTTAGCCGCAACGGACATCTCTCGTCTCACTGTCCTGATCGACAGCTTGCCGCAACTAGACGAAGCAACTCGCGGGCGCGTTATTCTTGCAATCAGACAATCGACAGAGAATGCGGATTCCGATGCGGTGTTTCAGCTTTGGTCTAAACTCCATGATTTCGCGCAGAAGCATCGGTACTTCCAAGACGCGAAGTGGGCGCTGAGACTGGAGCAATTGAAGCCTCTAGAGGAACTCTGCGACGCAATTCGACCGGCCGACCCGGTTCGTCAGATCCTCTGGCTCTTCAACGATTACGTCCCTAAGGTTGGCAACCCGAAAGGGACAGACTACATGGGAGAAGCAAACCGCGATCGGAACGAGGCCTTGCGCGGTCTTCTCGAAACGAAAAGGGTTTCGGCGGTTTTGGACCTAGCAAGGGCAGCAAAATTCCCGCACTTGGTTGGGGTTGCCCTTGGGCAAAGTGGTGCGAGCATCGAGGTGCTGAAAGAAGCGATCTCCCTGGCGATCGAACCAAACTCAGGCGTTACTGTGGACTTTTCGATGGCACTTTCCTCGCTGGCGCACGATGTACATGGCGCACCGTGGGACAACTGGATAGGGGAAGTTGCGGGCACGCTGGAACCCCGCTCCGCTGCCAATCTTGTTTTGCGGTGGACCGATTCTCGCCCGACTTGGGATTTCGTCGCCTCGCTGTCGACAGATATTCAGCGAGAATACTGGACGCGGAAACCTGTCTTCCGACCGGCTTCACCGGAGGATTTAGAGTTCGCCTTCGCCAAGTACGTGGAGGCCGGGCGTTTTACGGCGATCCTCGACATGGTTGGGTATCACGAGAATCTTCTTACAACAGCGCAGTGTGTTCAAGCACTTCAAGGCCTTATTGATGAACTGAGCAAAGACACGCGGAAGATGCAAGGAGTGCAGTACGAGGTCGTTCACATGATTCAAGCGCTCCAGCAACGCGGGGACGTGGATCTCGGCCAACTCGCGGTGCTCGAATACCAGTATCTTCCGATGCTTGAATTCCAGGCAGAGCCCATTGCTCTGAACCGGCTGCTTGGCACGTCGTCGGAATTCTTTATGAGCGTCATCTGCGATGCATTCGCACCGGCGACGGGGAAAAAAGAAGAAATCACGGAGGAGCGGCGCTTGCGCGCCCGTTTAGCATACCGCTTGCTCCAGTCGATCAAGACGGCGCCTGGCTTTTCTCCCGGTAGCGCAGATGTTGATCACCTGCGATCCTGGATTTCCGAAGTAAGGAGCCTCGCAAAGGAAAAGGACCGGGTGGTTATCACAGATCAGCAAATCGGGCAGATACTGGCTTTTGCGCCCCCGGATAGCGGAGATGGCGCATGGCCAGCAAAGCCAATCAGAGATGTGATCGAGGAGCTCGCGGCCAAAGAAATCGAGAGAGGGGTCGCATTAAGCCGCTTCAATCAACGAGGCGCGTTTTCGAAGGCGTTGTACGACGGGGGACAGCAAGAGAGAGGACTTGCGAACCAATATCGCACGTGGGCGGAAGCCACGCGCAATTGGCCGCGTACGAGTGCGCTACTCCGGCAAATCGCAGACGATTGGGATTATCATGCCCAGCGGGCAGACACCGAAGCGGAGCTCGACCAGTTGCGCGACAGTTAGTTAAGGCCTTCAATTGATGCGACCCGTCTTCCCTTGCAGTTCTGGCGTACCCTTGCCGTCGGTAAGCACGATGAGATCGTTGCTCCATGCAGCCTTCAGGTCAGCCTCGATTTGCTCTTGGCGCGAGCGCGTCCAAGGCGCGTAGTGGCGCTCCGTAATGCGGATGCTACTGTGCCCGAGAAGCACGGAAACCCTATCGAGCGGGACGCCAGCGAGTAACAGCTCGACGGCGAACGTATCCCGTAATCTGTGGGCATGACCGGCTGGCACCTTTGCCGATTCAAAGAGCCGCTGAAGCCTGCGCTGCCATTTTCCTTTGGCGCTTCGCACGGTTGATTTGCCCGTCCAGAAGAAATAGCGTGCGCTCGAATGACAGGGTTTCTACCTTCGCGTCCGGCTTGGGACCATCGAGCGGCACGCAGTCAAGCTAGGTGGCTGACCGAAGTGGGACGGCTCCACCAAGCCCACGGGGAAAGTCGGCGAGAACTCCCCTCTATATACTAAGAGGCCTTCAAAGGGGAAAAACTCAACGCCTTTGGGTTCAATCTCAAGGACCTCGGGAGGAGGCGCTCCATCTAGGAGTTTTGCACTTCCACAGGTGGCACGCAGGTTCCCCGCTCCCCGCAATGCCTCTTGACCCGATCTAGCATTCGGATTAGGCAAGACCTCGGGGAGTTCGCCGACTAATTCCCTCTATCCACTCAGAGGCTTCCAGAAGAGAAAACGTAAGAAAGAATCTTGGTACCAGTACATTTTTCCGAGGAGCCTGCCAGGCCATGAGGGAACCACAGTGAGGGGGAGACCGGCTACACCAATGAGAAGAGGAGCTTGAAGGGAGTTATCCGTAAGGGTAGCCGTTGTGGCGCCCCCTTGAAGCTCGTTAGCAAGAGCCACAAGGATGCTTCACGCCGCGAGCGACACGCACATAGTCCGACCGGTAGAGCCCGATCAGTGAACCTATCAAACAAGGTGACGCGGCGCACGGCCACTTCGGGTGCGTTATGTGCAAAGATCATTTGCCAGACTCTAAGACGAGGCTATACGCCTTCCCTGCGGTGAGAGTTACCAAGCTGCTTCCGAGAAGTGTCACAGCATCCTCGACGTAGACAACCATTGTTACATAGAGGATTCCGGAAGCGGGCCCGTGGAAGCACTGGCAATCGGGGCCGCAGCCGCCCTCA
>WNGL01010177.1_pt1 | contig 13413 bp, 13 predicted proteins | sample 5400591 | NCBI WGS metagenome assembly WNGL01 (sample SAMN13153377, study PRJNA577476) | soil metagenome | isolation source: 80 cm soil or saprolite under Garry oak tree replicate 1 | place: USA:California | collected 2016-06-15
GCCGGCTCGATCCCTGGTCGGTACTGAAGTTCTCGTTGCTGTTCTACCTGTGCCTGATGCTGGTCGGGCTGCTGGTCTTCGCGGTCATCTGGTTCGTGCTGGTCAACATGGGTGTCTTCGAGGAGATCACCAAGTTCGCCGGCAACTTCAACCTCACGGTGGCGTTCCCGGCCGGCAAGGTGTTCCGCTGGTACATCATGCTCGGCCTGCTGGGTGTGGTCGTCTGGTCGGTCGTGACGGTGCTGCTCACGCTGCTGTTCAACCTGATCAACGACATCACCGGCGGGATCGAGGTGGTCCTGGCCGAGCGGGACCGCCGCGCCTACCGCTGAGGATTCCAGGCCAGAGCCGTCAGCGGCCGGATGATCACCGCCGGGCGATGATCGTGGAGGCTGTTGTATCCCCGCCGCGCGTCGTCGTAGCCGTGGTCGTTGGGGAGCATTGGTCGCGTCCCGAGCCGCGGTTGTCGGTTCACTCCTGGATGATTGACAGGATGTTGCCGGCCGAGTCTCGGAACCAGGCGACGGGGTGTACCTCCGGTGTGCGATGGATGCCCTTGGCATCCGTCTTGGTGCCGGTCTCGTAGTGTTCGAACCGAACCCCGCGAGCCGTGAGCTCATCGACCGCTCGCTCGATGTCCTCGACCACGAAGTTCAGGATCGTGAACGTTGCCGGTGTGTGGTCGGGCTTCGGGTAGATCCCGATCCTCGTCCCAGGTCCGAGGTGGATCTCCAGACCTGCTGGCACGTCGGCGCCTTCCACTCCCAGGGGCGCATCGACCACCTCAAGCCCCAGGGTCGTGCCGTAGAACTCCGCGCCGGGTCTCCAGACGCGGGCCGTGCGCAGGAGCGAGCTCAGCCGGTGATCTTGATCGAGGCGGGTGCGGAGGACCCGGCTGAGGTGTTGACCGACACCGTGGCCGTGGTGCCGGGCGTCACGTGCCAGATGCCTCCTGGTCCGCTCGGTGTTGGGACCGTGAAGGTGATCTTGGTGTCGCTCCAGCTGTTGACGTGGAACTCCGCGGCGTCGAATGGCGCCCCCCAGCTGGTGTCGCCGTCGACGAAGAAGAGATAGCTGGCGCCTTGCGTGTCGCCGAGGTTGTGGCCGTTGATGGTCACGAGTTGCCCTGCGCTGGCGCTGGTGGGCTCGACCGAGGTGATCACCGGTGGCAGGCTTGCCGGTGGCCCTTGGGCGACGATTACCGTGCCCGGCGAGCCGTTCGCGTCGCTGGTGTAGGTGGCGGTCGCACGGAGCGATGCGGTTCCGCCCGCGTCGGCGGGCGCGGTGACGCTCCAGCTGGCCGTCTTGGACTCGCCCTCCGCGATTGTGCCCAGCGGGATCGGCGTGGTCGGCGCGATGGTCCAGTCCTCGGGTCCGCTCAGGCTCACGGAGGCGCCGGAGATTGCGCCTGGGCCCGCGTCGGTCAGGGTGGCCGTGACCGTCGTCGTTTGCCCCGCGGCAAGCGACGTGGGCGTCGGCGGGTCGAGGGTCAGTGAGACGGCGGCGGACTGCGCCCGGTCGACCGCCCGACCACCCACCTGGGCGATCGTGACCGCGTCGCTCGTCGGCAGGCTCGCCGTGCGGACGTGGACGGTCGCCGTCGCGGCGTCGTACGACCAGCCAGGACGGGTGTCCCCCGAGACCAGGTGTGGCAGCCGCCGGTGGTCGACCGTTACCTCGTGGGGTTCGGTGAGATCGACGAGGTCGACGTCATAGGCCCGGCTGCGGAGCTGGCCGGGGTAGTGTCCGCGGTCGGCGCCGATCGTCAGGCTCGAGGCGCTGCCCTGCCTGCTCGACTCCTGGTAGCTGATCGGCGTCTCGGCGTACTCGCCGCTCCGGTAGCCGAGGCCCTCACCGGCGTCGCTGTAGAGCGTGAAGCTTCCCCTCGCGCCGGAGTAGGCCTTCAAGGTCAGCGGGCTCGCCGGCTGCGCGCCGACGTGCGACATCTGAGGCTGCTCTGCGACGATGCCGCCTGCCTTGACGAAGACCGGGATCCGGTCGAGCGGCACCTTCATGGTCGCGGTCGTTGGTCCGTCGAAGGTCGCGCCGGTGAAGTAGTCCACCCAGCGGCCGGGCGGGAACCAGACCTCCTGCGTGGCGACCTGCCCCGGCGTGGTGACGGGCGCGACGAGCACGTCAGGGCCGTAGAGGTACTCGCCCGGGTGGTCGTAGGCGGCCCCGAGATCGGGGTAGTCGAGGTACAGCGCACGGACCATCGGGATCCCGGTCGCGACGGACTGCCGTGCCAAGGTGTAGGTATAGGGCACGAGCGCCTCGCGCAGTCGCAGCGCCTGGGCCGCCGGAGCTTGGCCGGCGCCGTACTCCCACGGCAGCCGGTCGCCGTGGTCGGAGTGCAACCGCAGGATCGGCTGGAACGCGCCGAACTGGACCCAGCGGGCGTACAGGTCGTCGGGGAGGTGCTTGCCCTTGAAGCTGCCGATGTCGTGGCTGACGTACGGTTGGCCGATGGCGCCCTCGGCGGCGCTCATGCTCACCTCGAATGCGAGGCTGTCCCAGGTCGGCTCGGTGTCACCGGTGAAGTGCACGGTCGTGCGGTGCTCGCCCCACGCTCCGGACGCCGGGCTCCCCCGGTAGTCCTCGAAGGAGGACCCGAGACGGGCCAGATCGAAGCCGCGCAGCCCTTCGGCATCGATGTCCTTCGCGTAGAGCTCGTTGATCCAGCTGTCAGGGGTGAGCCCGGCCATGGCGACGAAGCTGTCGGTGCAGCACCAGTCAAGCCACCATTGGCGCACGCCCTGCTGCTCGAACGGGCGGTGCAGCGAGAACCATGCCTTCGCCTGATCCCGGTCGCTCCAGTCGAAGCGGTAGCAAGTCGGCGAGAAGCATTGCGCCGCCCGTTGCAGCTTGCCGTTGGCGGTTTCCTGAGCCTGCTGGAACTTCGGGTCGCTGGCGTCGATGCCGGCGTGCACGTTGAGCGTGACGTTGAGGCCCTGTTGCTTGGCCCAGTCCAGGAAGGCCTGCGGATCGGGGAAGAGGCTGCTGTTCCAGTTCCATCCGTCCCACTGCTGTGGCGACTTCCAGTCGGTGTCGACGACGAGCGCGTCGAGCGGGACGTCGTTGGTGCGGAAGGCCGGAATCAGCTCGTTCTCGTAGTCGTTCGTCGTGTACGGGAAGAATTTCGAGAACCAGACCCCGAAGGCCCATTCGGGCAGCATGTCGGCGGGCCCGGTGATGGAGCGCAGGTCGCTGAGCGCCTGCTTGTAGTCACGGCCGTAGCCGAAGAGGTAGCCGTCCTGGTAGGCGCCCTGGCGGTCGGGGCGCGGCCTGGCCCAGCCGTCATCGGTGCGCAGCGCCGTGTAGGTGTCGTCGAGCAGCGACCAGCCCCGCCGGTTGAGGATGCCCGGGTGCAACTGGACGGCATTGACGTCGGCGCCGGCCTGGTTGGTGTAGGCATCGAGGCCGCGCGTCCACCCGCCCAGTTGCCCGGGCTCGTCGGCGGGCGGCGGGGTCGTCGTGCTCCTCGTCGGATAGCCGGCGCCTGGCGTGGTGAGCGCGACGCTGTCGAGGTTGACGTTGCAGCCGTCACCGGCGGCGCACATCGTCGAGACAGTGTTGGTGCCAGCCTTCAGGTGCACGGCGAGCGTCGTGACGCCCCACGTGTCCCAGTCGCCGGTCGGCGGCAAGCTGAGGGAGCCGGCTGCGGTGTCGTCGACCGACGCGCTCAGCGTCCGGGCCACCGTCCCGCCGTTGGCGTAGCGGACCTGCAGGGCGTAGTCGCCGTCGGCTGGGACGCCGGTCACGGTCCAGCCGTCGGAGGCGCTGACCTGCCCGTAGTCGGCGGTGAACCCTCGCCCGGCAAAGCCTCCGTGGTCGTAGTTGACCGACTCACCGCCGTTGATCCGGCCGTCCTCGGCTTGGCAGGCGGTGCCGAACTCGCACCGCCCCGGTGGCGCCGGCCACGAGGGGTGCGCGGTCACCTGGCGGCCCGGCGCGCCCAGCGTGATCGAGGTGTTGCTGGCCGTGAAGGGCCCGGAGCCTTCGCGATAGCGCAGCGTCAACTTGTCGGTCACGATCACGCCGTCGGAACGACGGGATTGGCTGACGCCGGGATCGCGGTGGCGATGGCGACCGCGGTTGCCATCGCCACCAGCGCGAACCGCGGGCATTGCAGCCAACGCCGGGTACACCCTGCCGAGGAGCCGCCCACGCTTCGTCTCACCCCCTGCTCACCAAGACCTCGCAGCCCATGTGCTGGCAGAGGGCGCTAGAGGCGACGACGCTGCTCTTGTCGCCGACGCCGCCTGGGACCTGCCGCCCAAGGTCGAGTCGGGCACGTGAGGCTGCGACGCCCGCCTGGGGGAGCCGCCCGGATTGTCGGCGATCTTCCTCCTCCTCGTCTGTCGTCGACTTGGCCGACTATATGCCATTAGCCGGATACGTCAATACGGCATATACGGCGCTCGACTCCTCGGTTAAAGTCAGCCCGAATGGCGGAAGAGCGCCGCTCCTCTCTATCCCTCCCGGGCCGCCCGCGATCTCACGACCGCGGGTTGGGTCGAGCAGCGAAACGTAGGGGCGTTGCAGCAATACTGTGTCCACCCTGAAGAAGTCCACCGCCAATCAGCCTTTGGCATGGGCCGCAGAAGCTGTCGCCACGTCAGAGTCGACCCCTTGGTTGCTGGTCTGAGCTACCCCGCTTGCCAGGGACGCGGCACCGTCGCCAGCCTGGTGCTTCCCAGCTCGACGAGCTGACCGTCGCGGCGGTGGAGCGGCTGGCCTGACGGGGGAGGCAGAGCACCGCCCCGGTCGAGCGCCACTGGGCGCACAGGAAGGGAGGAAGGGTTGTGCGCGGGATGGCGGCGGTGCGGACGGGACGGTGGATGGCGCGGCGCGAGGGTCCCTGACATCGGACACCCAAGACGCCATCGCGCTGCCCGCGTCGGCGACAACTGTCGTGTACACCGATGGTGCCTGCTCGGGGAACTCGGGGCCGGGCGGCTGGGCGTGGGCCGTGCCCCAGGGCCGCTACGCCTCCGGCGCCAAACGCCACAGCTAAATCCGGTCTCAGTCGGGACTGCGAAGCGCGTAGGAGCAGCTAAATTTAATTCCGGCCGCCCACCGTCAAACATCAGGCCGACGGGGCTGCCGGGGAAGTCGCCGGCGACATCGACGTGTCCTACGGCCAGCTCGGCACCTACGTCACCGAGCACGCCCTCGCCGTCTCCGGGCCGGTGCGCGAGACCTACCTCGTCGGGCCGCGGGACACCGACGACAGCACTGCCTGGCGCACCGGGATCGGCTGGCCAGTCTTCCGCACCTCCGCCACCTGACCAACTCTCTCAGCAACGGCACACCGCAGCCGACCCGCTCGGCATCAGGGCTTACGGCCGACCCCGCCGAAGCACTCGGCGTGCCGAATCTCGTGGGGACCAATTTCTGGCCGCCAGTCTGTGACGCGCACGACCCCCGGGGGTAGCAGTTCCAAGCCCTCGTAGAAGCTCGCGATCTGCTCAGGGCTGCGGACGTAGTACGGCAGCGGAGCACTCTGGTTGTACTGGTCTTGGGCCGCGACCATCTCGGGGCTGGTGTTGGTCCCGTCGCAGTGCGCCAGGTAGCTGCCGGAGGGCATGGCGTCCATCAGCCGCTTGATGATCGACCGCACCTCCTCATCGTCTTTGACGTGCCCCAGGATGCCCATGAGCATGAGCGCGACCGGCTTGGTGAAGTCCAGCGTCCGGGCAGCCTCCCGCAGGATCGTCTCCGGGTCGTGCAGGTCGGCGTCGATGTAGTCGGTGGCACCCTCCGGCGAGCTGGTGAGCAGGGCGCGGGCGTGCGCGAGGACCAGCGGGTCGTTGTCGACGTAGACGATGTGGGACTCCGGCGCCACCCGCTGCGCGACCTCGTGCGTGTTGTTCGCCGTGGGCAGGCCGGTCCCGATGTCGAGGAACTGACGGATCCCCATCTCACCGGCCAGGTACGTCACGGAGCGGATGATGTACTCCCGGGAGCCGCGAGCCACGTCGACCAGTCCCGGCGCCATCGTTGCGATCTGGTCGCCCAACGCGCGGTCAACAGGGTAGTTGTCCTTACCGCCCAGGAAGTAGTTCCAAAAACGGGCCGAATGGGGCACTGAGGTGTCGATCTTCGACCGGATGTCGTCGGTGCTCATGGGGGACTCCTAGCAGTGCGGCGGCGCGCGTGCGCATCGGGGCCGTCACAGCGGACCTGTCCAGGTCCCGCACGCGCCGAGCGGTTTGACCACACGAACGATAGCAGTGTGGCTGTCCCCGCGTGGCCCCATAGGCCACGCGGGGGTCACCGTTCCGACGAGCCGCGGGTTAGTGGATGCCGGTAACCAGCGAGGACCCCGAAGCGATGCTCATTGGCCGGTCTCGGGTTGTCGATGGCTGGACGCTGGCGGCTGGAGCTTACTGGAGCAGGTTGTCGAAATCGCCATCCTTGGCACCTTGGACAAGCGCGTGGATCTCGGCCCGGGTATAGATCAACGCCGGGCCGTTGGGGTCTCTGGAGTTGCGGACAGCGATGTGGCCGCCGGGCAGCAACGCCATCTCAACGCAGCTTCCCTGCGAGTTGCTGTACCGGCTCTTCTGCCACCTGACCTGGCGCAACTGTGCGGACAGCACGGCAACAAGCGTCCCGTCCTCGTTAGCTGTGCGCGGTATCGTCATGATTCGGTCTTGTCTCCTGGAGGATCCTGCCGAGGATCTCGACAGTGGTGCGCGGCGGCGCGCTCTCAACACCGAGGCGGTCCATGGCCGCCATGTGGACGTACGCGTCATCGCGCTTGTCCAGATAGAGCGCGCCCGTAAGCTGCTCGATGTACACCACATCAGGGAGGTCCGGCTCGGGAAACCGCAGGATGGTGAACGCCCCGGCCTCGGCGGCATGGGCCCCAGCATGGAACGGCAGCACCTGCAGGGTGACGTTCGGCAACTCGGACACCTTGATCAGGCGCTCGAGCTGGGCACCCATCACCGCAGGGCTGCCCATCCGCCGCCGCAACGCCCCCTCGTCCACCACCGCCCACAACTGCGGGGGCGCATCGGACCGGGTGAGCAGCTGTTGCCGCTTCATCCGCAGGCTGACGCGTCGCTCGATCTCCTCCGCGGGAGCCGCCGGGTTGCCGTGCGTGATGACCGCACGGGCATAGTCCTCGGTCTGCAGCAGACCAGGGACGAACTGCACCTCATAGGTTCGGATCAGCGCCGCCGCCTCCTCCAGCCCGAGGTACGTCTGGAACCAGCTCGGCAGAATGTCGCCGTCGCGCTGCCACCAGCCCGGGGTGTTGGCCTGGCGCGCCAGCGCCAGCAAGGCTGCCCGCTCGTCCTGATGGATGATGCCGTACAGGGAGAGCAGGTCGGCGATGTCGCGTTCCTTGAAGCCGACTCGCCCCAGTTCCATCCGGCTGATCTTGGATTCGGAAGCCCGGATCAGGTACCCGGCGTCCTCGCGGCTGATGCCCTTGGCCTCGCGAAGTCGGCGCAGTTGGGCGCCGAGCATGATGCGCAGGACAGTCGGCCGGCCGGTCGAGCCGATGGTTGGGCTGCTCCCTCGCTGATCGGTGCTCACACTGCCTCCCGACCTCCCCAGGGTCCAGGTCAGCGCATAGTCTGCCACTCCCTTCCGCGGTACTGCCGCAAACCACCTAAAGCTATTCGTCTGCACATGCATCCGTCCTTGCATCCGCAAGGTACAAGCGGGAGGATAACCGAAATGTCATCTGCATGTGCATCTGCAAGTGGCAGAGGTAACGGATGCTCCTTGGTCGGTCTCATCCCTCGCGGAGGTCGCGATGCCAGACGCGAACACCGACGCCGCAACGCTGCCGCGGGTGCTGCTCGTCGACGACAGCCCGTGGTTGCGTCGAAGCGTCCGCGCGGCCCTCGAGCGGGCTGGATTGGTGGTGGTCGGCGAGGCCGCCGACGGCGCCGAAGCCCTGACGCAGGCCGCCACGCACCACCCAGACTTGGTACTCATGGACCTATCGATGCCAGGGATGGACGGCATCCAGGCTACCCAGGCGCTGCGCCGGCAGCAGCCAGAGATCCGCGTCGTGCTGTGGACCGCGCGAGACGACATCCAGTTGGCCCGCGCCATCCGCCGATCCGGAGCACACGCCGGCCTCGCCAAGGGAATCCGCACCGTCGAACTGATCGCCACCCTGCGAGCAGTCTGCTGATGGTGCGGACGGTCTGTCGGGGCCCGGCCTTGCCGACCACCACGACGTCGGCCGCCTGCGTGATGTCACGGACCGTCGCGGCCTGTTCGCCGGCACGGCCAACCGCCGCCTCGATCAGCCGACGCTCGATCTCCAACAACTCCGGCGTGGCGAACCCCAGCGCCACTGTGCCGGCGGCGGGTCGACGCGGCCGTACTCCTGCAGGTACCAGCGCTTCCACGCCTCGTAGGAGCGCCAGCCGCCAGATTGCGGCAACCCCACCGTCATCGGTTCGACCCTCCTCGCCACAACCCTTGGTCAGTCGTCACGGTCCGTGGAGGCGTCCTGCTCGACGTGCCGGTCAAACCAGCCACGCCAGCCCGCAAGGTAGCGGTCCATCGCCGCCTGCATCTGGCGGACGTCGACGGCCGCCCTCTTGAGCAGGTCGGCATCCACGCAGTGTACTCAGTGGGCACCCGACAGGTTGAGCGCCACGACGCCGCCGATCACGAGCGCGATGCCAACCCCCTTTGCGGCGGTGAGCGGCTCGTTCAGCAACAGCATCCCGATCACGGTGATCGCCGCGGTTCCAACGCCTGACCAGACCGCGTACGCGACGCTGACCTGTAGCCGGAGCTTGAGCGCTTGGGCGAGCAGGGCGAAGGACAGCAGATAGCCGACGGCGACGACGATGCTCGGAGCCGGCCGTGTGAAGCCGTTGCTGAGCTTGAGCGCGGTGGTGGCGATGACCTCCGAAGCGATCGCGCCGGTGAGCAGTATCCAGGCCAACGACGCCTCCCCAGACTTTACGGTTGTACCGAATAACCGGTGACTTTCAGAGCTGCCGCCAGATCTTGTGGGTGCCGTACACCTGGAGTTCTCCTTCCATACGCGCCGGATCTCGGCCTTGAGCGATCGTCGCGCTGGTCGCGTGCCGAGGCTGGTGGTGCTTGTGGGCGTGTAGGTGCTGGGCGGCGCCTGCAGGACCCCGGCAGATCGGCTCGAACCCGAAACGATCCCGATGCTGGTCGTCTCATGCGGGTCACCTCGTCCGGGGACGGTCGAGCTCGGCGGCGAAAACCGGCTCGCCGCCTTGAGGATCTCGTTGGCGCGGCGCAGCTCCTCCAACTGCTCGGTGGTCAGCCGGTCATCCCGCTCGCCGCGATTGGTCTCGTCTTGGCGGATCCAGTTGCGCAGGCCTTCAGGGTGCACGCCCAGCTCGCCGGTCAGGTGCGCGATCAGCCGGCGGGGCTGCTCAGAGCGCGACAGCCGCACGGCTCGCTCCTGCAACTCCACCGGGTCTTGCGTGGTGCCACCATCGAAGCTCCCTCCTTTGGTCCCAGTGGACCATGTTCGAAAGCCTCCGAGAAAGCGGGGGAAACTCACAGAGGTCACGTCCGAGCCCTTGCGGCAAAGGTTGCCTACGACGCTTTGACTGGGAGCCAGATTGGTACCTGGGCGGTGGCAGCCCAGCGGATGGCTACCGACGTGCTCGGGCAGCAGCAGCGAGGGGTTAGAAGAAGTTCGCTTGGTCCGGTGACAGGATTACGACTCACCGGGAGCGCCGGTCGGCGGGGCATACCCTGCCAACCGGCCACGTGCCAGACTTCTGGGGCCGGACGCAGCAGCCTGCCAGGCTCCCGAGGAGACACCGATGACCACGCCGGCCGCGCCCCCCGATCTGCCCGACGACGACTACGTTCTGGGTCGAACCTCCGAGGAGTACCGGCGCCTGCGCTGGCAGGCTCGGCTGTGGGAGCCGACTACCGCCCGAGTGTTCGACCGGGTCGGCATCGGGCCAGGCATGCGCTGCCTGGACGCGGGCTGCGGACCGGGTGAGGTCATGCGGCTGATGGCCGAGCGGGTCGGTGCGTCCGGCCAGGTGACCGGGGTGGACAACGACGGCCGGCTGGGTCGCGAGGCGCTGGCGATCCTTCGGGCCACGGTCCCCGGCCGGTTCGAGTTCGTCCACGCCGACGTGGAGGCCACTGATGAGCTTCCCGACGGGCCGTTCGACCTGGTGTATGCCCGGATACTCCTGACGCACCTGCGCGACCCGGTCGGCATGCTGGGCAAGCTGTACGCCTGGACCCGGCCGGGCGGGGTCATGCTGATCCAGGACTACGATATGCGCACGCAGGACGTCTGGCCGCGGCTGGCGACCTGGGGGGAGTACGAGCGGGTCTTCTACGGGGTGTTCGAGAAGGCTGGCAGGGATCCATGGATCGGTCGGAAGCTGCCGCTGCATTTTGCCGCTGCGGGGGTCGGCGAGCCCGACGGGACCGACGTGGCGGGCCTGCTGGCGCCGCTGGCTGAGGTCGGGGGCATGTTCCAGGCGGTCTACCAGAGCCTGCGGCCGGTCGGGCTGCGGCTTGGCCTGACGACCGAGGCCGACGGCCAGGCGTTCCTGGCGGAGATCGCCGAGGCGGTTCGCGAGCGGCGGGGCTTCGCGATGTCGCCGCTGCTGGTGAGCGCCTGGAAGCGCAAGCCCCCTGAACCCGATACCCGAACAGCTCTTCAGTGAGGCCGGCCGTAGTGAGGCGAGCACTTGGCGGCCACGGGGGAGCAGGTCGCGAGTCCGCAGCGGGTGCCGCGTCCCGCGTCCGCACGTTCGCTCTTGACGGGCAGCGCAGCACCGGGATTAGGTTCGCCACAGCAACCCCGCCGTGGAGGACCGGGCCATGGAAGGCGCGAGCCGGACCGCGATCGTGACCGCGCAGTTCCGCGCCGCCCACTTGCGCTCGCCGGCTGCTCTGCAGCCGAGGTCACGGAGTTCTTGGCGGCCAACGCCCCGGACTCGTGCGCGCACGTGGTGCGCCTGTTCGTGTGCCAGCGTTCGCGGTTTGTGGAGCAGGAGGTTGCACGCGCCGTCGGCAGCGGTGTGGACCAGTACGTGGATCTGGGTGCCGGGCTGAACTCGTTTGCCTGGCGCCGGCCCGAGCTGCTGGCCGGGCTGGTCCTGTTCGAGGTCGACCACCCGGCCACGCAGGCATGGAAACGCGGACGGTTGCTGGCCTTGGGGCTCGACTGTCCGCCGAACCTGCGGTTTGTGGGCGTGGACCTCCGGGCCGCCGGGACCCTCGGCGAGCGCTTGACCGCCGCCGGCTTTGACCCCGCGCGAGCCTCCGTCTGGTCGTGGTTGGGTGTCATCCAGTACCTGCCGCTTGCGGCCGTGGGGTCCACGCTGGGCGCGGTGGCGGGGTTGGCGGCGCCCGGGTCGAGGCTGGTGGCGTCCTACGGGGTCCCCGACGAGCTGATGGAGCCTGCCTCGGTGGAGTTCACGGAGCTGACCCGGGTGTTCACGGCCCGGATCGGCGAGCCGCAGATCACCTGGGTCGCGCCGGGCGAGATGGAGGCGGTCGCGCGGGCGGCTGGCTGGCCGCGCGTGCGCAGCGTGATCCGTCGTCGTTGGCGCCCTGGTTTGCCGGACGGACCGACGGGCTGGAGCCCGTGCGGGCCGAGTGGCTGCTCGTCGCCGAGACCTGACCTCAGGATGCGATGTCTTCGTCCTCGGACCCGCTTCCGGAAAGGAGCGCCAAGCCGTGTCCACTGAAGAGAACAAGCAGCTCGTGCTGCGCTGGAAAGAGGAACTCTGGGGCAGGAGGAACTTGAACGTCGTCGATGCGCTCTGCGGCCCGGACTACGTCGGCCGTATCGGTGGTGTCCCTGGACCAGTCCGAGGCCGCGAGGCACTCAAGCAACTGGTCGCCGCCTACTTCGCCGCCTTCGATGTCGACGACACGCCCGAATTCCTCGTGGCGGAGGACGACATGGTGGTCATCCACGATACCTATCGGTTCAAGCACACCGGTGCGTTCCAAGGTATCCCAGCAACAGGGAAGGAGGCGAGCATTACCGGCACCGACATCTACCGGATCGCCGACGGCAAGATCGTGGAACAGTGGGTCGAAGGTGACCTGCTTGGCCCGGTAGAGGGCGAGGCTTCCCCGCAAGCAAGTGAGCGCCTCCTCGTACCGCCCCTGCCTGGTGTAGACGAAGCCGAGGTCGCCGAGGGCGTGAGCTTGGCCCGTTCGGTCTCAGCTGGGCGTCGATCAGCCGCTCCAGCAGCCGTTGGGTGGCACGCTCTGGCTGGTCCAGCAGTCCACGAACCAGCGATCTCCTACAGCGTGCCGGCAGGGGCGGGCGGCCTCGGCCAGCAGCGCCGTGAACCGCTGGACCCATCGGTAGACGGTCACGTGGTCGACCTCAATCCCTCGTTCAACCAGCAACTCCTCAACGTCGCGGTACGACAGCCCGAAGCGCAGGCACCAGCGGACCGCGAGGACGATGACGTCTGGTGGGAAGCGGAAGCCCGCGAAGGCCGACCGTGTGGCGGGAGCGGGACGGAGGCGATGAGATCTCATACCGGCAGTCTGGCTGCTCGGACATGACCGCCGCCGATGCAACAGCGCCTCCGATCATGTCCACGATCCAGTGGTTCAAGTGCTTGTTTGGCGCCGCCTACGAGGAAGAGCCTCCGCTTTGCTCGGCTCCGGCCATGACTTCTGGCTCAATGCAACAGCCCCTTCGCACCTCCACCCCCGGCAAACCTGTACCTGCTGGCCAGCGTGCTGCACGACTGGGACGACGACCACTCGCCTGCGGGTGTTCGAGATGCTGCTGCCAGACGACGCCACACCGCGCCGCGCCAAGCCGAGCGATGTCTTGATGCTGTTGCTGTTCGGTGGTGCTCGCGAACGAACCGCGGGCGAGTCTCGGCGGTTGTTGGAGCGGGTGGGTGGCCAGTCCCCGGCCGATGAGCGTGATCGAGGCGAGCCGGGTCCGCCCGCCGGGGTAGGCAGGGTTGGAGCTTGATCGACCTGCCTGGGCGGCCCCGGCCCGGGTAGCCCCGGATCCCGCCGGCCGGCCGGCAGTCAGTCAGTCCTTGTCGATCTTGTTGCCGCTCGGGGCCAGGACGTACCACTTGGCGCCGAACGCGTTCACGCCCTCGCCGGTGACCTCGCCGGGCTGCTTGTCGCCCACGAAGTAGTACAACGGGTGGTCCTTGTAGGTGACCTGGGTCGTGCCGTCGGTCCGGGTCGTGGTCCCCAGCAGGGACGCGGTCGCGCCGCCGCCGGCCTGCGGCGCCGCCGGGGTGGTGTAGGGTGGCCAGCCACCGGCGCAGGCGCCGTAGCAGGAGGACGTGGTGCCCTTGTCCTTCTCGAACAGGTACAGCGTGCGGCCTTTAGCGTCGACGAGGATGCGCCCGAGCTTCGAGCTGTTGACGGCGACCGTCGCCCCGCCGGCCGCCGCTGTGGTGGCCGGTGCGGCTG
>WNGL01011990.1_pt1 | contig 13413 bp, 14 predicted proteins | sample 5400591 | NCBI WGS metagenome assembly WNGL01 (sample SAMN13153377, study PRJNA577476) | soil metagenome | isolation source: 80 cm soil or saprolite under Garry oak tree replicate 1 | place: USA:California | collected 2016-06-15
CCACCCGATCTGAAATCGATTAACGGCGACGCCCGTCGCTGAAATTCGGAGGATTGTCGTGGGCGGAACGGCCTCGTGCGGGACCCCATTATTGCGTTTTTGCCGTGGCCTTGCTCGGTTGCGGCATGGAAATGAACTGGGTCGCCTGCATGACCCCGAGCCCGATCGGGGTCGGAACCGAGACCCGATAGGGCACCATCACGCGCGTGCCCGCAATCGGGGCAAGCCAGAGCTCGATGTCGCGCAACTGCACCAGATACTTGATCGCGGCGCGCTCGGGAACGTGCCCCGCGATCGGCGAAAAACGCACCGCGCAGACCACGGCTACGCCTTGGTAGCCTCTCTCCGACCTCACCCGCTCGAGCCGCTTGAACGCGAGCTGAAGGTCGTAGCGCATGCGGCCGTCGAAGATCGACAGCGTGCGCTGGCAAGCCTGGGGAACGAAGGTGTCGCCGCTGCCTGGGACCCGGATCAACGACGCCGTCATCGGGTCCGTCACTCCGCGGCGGTGAGCGTCGGTGACTGGAACGCGATCCGGGCTCGCAACGGTCGGCGGATTAGCCGCCAACTCCTTCACCGCGCCGGCGCTGATCACCATCCGCACGTCGTCGGACTTGTCGTCGGTGACGATGCGCGAGGCGTAGGTCGAAGGGACGAGTTGGCCGCCCGCGATGCTCCCGCGCGCAGCGCTCTGACCTTGGCCGCTGGCAAAGACGCGCAGCAAGCCAGCCGTCGCACCGCTCGCCGACGCAGTAAAATAATCATCGCCAATGTCGATCACCCAAGCGCCGCGGCCGATGGGGAGACCGCTCAAGGTGACGGTGTAGCGGGCATCGAGCTTGCCTTGGGCCAAGCTTCGGCCCCGTTGGGCGTCCACCATGGTTAGCGCGAGCGCGGTCACGCCGAGAAAAATCGCGTGACGGGTGAGGCGGTATGAACCCACGAAGTGCCCAGTCCCTGCTGTCGCGTCATTTTTTATTGAAACCGCCGGCCCATGGCTGGCCGCTGTCCTCGGCGCGACCAAGTGGCCGGCCGCTGGCCGATTTCCAGCAACCTTGGCGCGGCATCTTGGCCCGATCAAGGCAACTGGAGTCCGCCGCAAATAACTTGGTCATCCGGGGCGCAATCGCACCGGGGACACGCGGCTTGACGCCTATTCATGCGCTCTTTATAGGTCCGCCGGCTTGCGAAGCCGCAGGTGGTCGCGCCGCTGACAATGCGCAAAGGCTCGATCCGGCAAACGCGTTGAAGGATAGGGTTTCTCAATGTCGCGGCGGTGCGAACTCACCGGTAAGACTGCGCAGGTCGGGCACAAGGTCAGCCACTCCAACATCAAGACCAAGCGGCGCTTCCTGCCCAATCTGCTCAACGTCACCATGATCTCGGACGCGCTCGGCCGCTCGGTCAAGCTGCGCGTGTCGGCGAACGCGCTCAAGACGGTCGATCATCGCGGCGGCCTAGATGCATTCCTGTTGAAGGCGAGGGACAACGACCTCTCCGAGAAAGCGCTCGAGTTGAAGCGGCAGATCAGAAAGAAAAGAGCGGCGGCAGCGGGGTGAGCCGACCGCGAAAGTGGGCGGTATTCGCGGTAGCATCGCGGCTTGACTAGGGCTCCACCAGCGTGAACTGAAGCAGCAGCGTGCGCTGAACCGCGGAAAAATTGTCGTCTGAAATGAGCGTGAGGACGGTTTCGCCGCCTGCGCTGCGGTGAACGCTCAAGCCTTCCATATTGTCGATCTCGTAGCCGAGATCGACGTCGAACAGAACGGGACCGTCGACCACGGCGCCCGGTTTGATCTCGCCGAGCGCGACGCGCCGCATGCGCACGGCCAAACCGCTGCTCCAGCTGAATCTCCGTTCCAGCAGCAGAACGTCGCCGCCGGGCAGGAGCGCGGCGTCGGTGATGTCGAAGTTCGAACTTCGCCTGACCGCGAAGTTGCCGGGGCTCGCTCCCCCGATGAGGAAGCCGCTGGTATTGCCCGCCTTGTCGAGGCCGCGCTCCGAGATCGCGATCAGCGTGCCTGCAAGCGGCAAACCCTTCGGAACGAACACCAGGGCCTCAATCCCCCTGTTGGGCGGCAGCGAGCGCAGTCCCGGCGGCAGCGCGATCGGCCGGCCGCGGGCAAGAAGGCCCTCCTTGCCGTAATTGAAGCGGACGATCTGATGGACGCGTTCGATGCTCACATAGAGCGTGCCACCGTCCTCCGCGATCGATTCCGTGTCATACCACCCGCGCGCCGCCAGCGGTCGCCCGTCGGCACCCAGGATCGGCGCCATTTCGGCGTCCGCGATGCCGCTCGGCCGCGTGCCCTCGTAGACGATGCGGCCGCGAAACCACCAACCCTTGTCGCTCAGGGCGATGAAATGCGCGCCATCCGACGCAACGCGAATGGCCGAAATGCCACCGAAGTGCTCGTAGGACGAACGCAGCACGAGACCGCCGCGGAATTCGAGCAGCCCGAACTGCCGGCGGGAGGGGTCGCGAACGTCGAAGGCCGTGATCGGCTCGCTGCGAACCTCGATCGCGACCGGCGGCGGGGCGGACGGCGAGACCTGCGCATCGGCCGACATGACCGCCAAGAGCAGCGCACTTGTGATGAGCGCCGTGATGGTCCGTCGGTTTGTCCATGTGAGACCGCAACGCAAACGCGTCGTGCGGTCGCTCACGCGTCGAGCCTCCGCGGCCGGCGCGGTTCCGCCTGGGATTGCTCGTCGAATAGTTCGGCGAGCTTTTCAGTCATGGCGCCGCCGAGTTCCTCGGCATCGACGATAGTGACGGCGCGGCGGTAGTAGCGCGTGACGTCGTGACCGATGCCGATTGCGATCAACTCCACCGGCGAGCGCGTCTCGATATCCTCGATGACCCAGCGCAAGTGCCGCTCCAGATAGTTGCCGGGATTGACCGATAGCGTGGAATCGTCGACCGGGGCGCCATCGGAGATCATCATCAAGATCCTGCGCTGCTCGGTACGGCCCAGCAGCCGCTTGTGCGCCCAATCAAGCGCTTCACCATCGATATTCTCTTTGAGCAGGCCTTCGCGCATCATCAGACCGAGATTTTTGCGTGCGCGACGCCAGGGCGCGTCCCCCGATTTGTAGATGATGTGGCGCAGATCGTTGAGTCGCCCCGGATTGGCGGGCTTGCCGGCGGCGAGCCAGGCCTCACGCGATTGCCCGCCCTTCCACGCGCGCGTGGTAAAGCCCAGAATTTCCACTTTGACGCCGCAGCGCTCGAGCGTGCGCGCCAGGATATCGGCGCAAGTCGCCGCGACCGTGATCGGCCGTCCGCGCATCGAACCCGAATTGTCGAGCAGGAGCGTGACCACGGTGTCGCGGAAACTGGTTTCCTTCTCGTGCTTGAACGAGAGCGGATGGAGCGGATCGACCACGATGCGCGAGAGCCGCGCGGGATCGAGCAATCCCTCCTCCAGGTCGAACTCCCAGGCGCGGTTCTGTTGCGCCATCAAACGGCGCTGCAGCCGGTTGGCGAGCCGCGCGACCACGCCTTGCAGATGAGAGAGCTGCTTGTCGAGGTAGCCGCGCAGCCGATCGAGCTCCTCCGGTTCGCACAAATCCTCGGCCGCGACCGTCTCGTCGTGTTTGGTGATGAAGGGCCGGTAATCCGGCCCGCGCGGCTCGTTCTGGCCGTGCCGGCGTGGACGCCGCGGCTCGGCCGGGCTCTCGGCGTCGCCCATCTCGGCGTCGTCGGCCATCTCGGCGGAGAGCGCGTCGGCGGCCTCGGCCGTGGAGTCGGACATGTCCTCGCCCGCGACATCGGCTTCATCGACCCGCGTCTGCGTGTCCTCGGCGTCGGCGCCCTGGCCGTCCTCGCCGGATTCTTCCTTACGGCGATCCTGCTCGCCCTCCTCGCCTTCCTCCTCGTCGGACTCAGTGCTGCGGTCTTCGCCCATGTCGAGCGCGTCGAGGAGATCATGGATGGCGTCGCCGAAGCGTGCCTGGTTCTCGATCAGCCGCTCGAGACGGTCGAGATCGCGCCCGGCGCGATCCTCGATCAGCGGGCGCCACAGATCGACGATCTTCTTGGCCGCCGGCGGCGGGGCTAGGCCGGTCAACCGCTCCCGCACCATCAGCGCGACCGCTTCCTCGATGGGTGCGTCCGCCCGATCGGTGACTTGATCGAACTTGCCGCGGTGGAAACGGTCGTCGAGCATGGCCGAGAGGTTGTTCGCAACGCCGGACATTCGGCGTGCGCCGATCGCCTCGACGCGGGCCAGCTCGACCGCCTCGAATACGGCGCGCGCCTGCTGCCCGCCCGGCACCAGCTTGCGATGCACCATCGGGTCGTGGCAGGCGAGCTTGAGCGCGATCGAGTCGGCGTGGCCGCGCACGATCGCGGCATCCGGACCGCTGAGCTTTCGCGGCGGCTCGGGCAGGCGCGCCTTGCCGCCGACGATTCCGGGGCGTTCCGCGGCGAAGGCGACTTCGAGCTCAGGCTTGCGGGCGATCGCGCGCAGGCATCCCGTGACCGCGCGCTTGAACGGCTCGGTCGGCGAGTCTTTCGACGGATTTCTGGGCTTGATGTTCGATGACATCACAGCGTCATGGGCATGGAAGACGGCTCAACTCAGCGCCACATTGACCGACGATTCCGGCAACTCCACTCCAAAACAGCGCTGATAGAACTCGGCCACGATCGGCCGCTCCAACTCGTCGCACTTGTTGAGGAAGGTCAGCCTGAAGGCGAAGCCGATATCCTTGAAGATGTCGGCGTTCTCCGCCCAGGTGATCACCGTGCGCGGGCTCATCACGGTCGAAATGTCGCCGTTCATGAAGGCGTTGCGCGTGAGGTCGGCGACCCGCACCATCTTGTTGACGATGTCGCGACCCTGGTCGGTGCGATAGTGCTTGGCCTTGGCGAGCACAATGTCGACCTCGTTGTCGTGCGGCAGATAATTGAGCGTGGTGACGATCGACCAGCGGTCCATCTGCGCCTGGTTGATCTGCTGCGTGCCGTGATAGAGGCCGGAGGTATCGCCAAGCCCGACCGTGTTCGCGGTCGCGAACAGACGGAAGGCCGGATGCGGCCTGATGACACGGCTCTGGTCGAGCAAGGTCAGCCGTCCGGAGGATTCCAGCACCCGCTGAATCACGAACATCACGTCGGGACGACCCGCATCGTATTCGTCGAAACACAGGGCGACGTTGTGCTGGTAGGCCCACGGCAGAATGCCGTCGCGGAACTCGGTCACCTGCAGGCCGTCGCGGATGACGATGGCGTCCTTGCCGATCAGATCGATACGGCTGATGTGGCTGTCGAGGTTGACGCGCACGCACGGCCAGTTGAGGCGGGCCGCCACCTGCTCGACGTGGGTCGATTTGCCGGTGCCGTGGTAACCGGTGACGATGACCCGACGATTGTGCGCGAAGCCGGCGAGGATGGCGAGCGTCGTCGGCTTGTCGAACCGGTAGTCGGCATCGATGTCCGGGACATGCTCATCGGCCTCCGAATAGGCCGGCACCTCCATATCGCTGTCGAAACCGAAGAGCTGGCGGATCGACACCTTCATGTCGGGGAGGCTGGCGACCTCGTGGGTTGCGGCGGTCATTGCTCCTCCGTGGTCTCGGAAACGACCGAGACCCGTTTCGGTCGATGGAATGCGGCGCGGATTCGGCCGCGAATTTAGCAGAAAGCCGGTAGGCCGCGAAAGGCGGCGTGTCGTTGGCTGAAAATCTCGTGATTTCAAGTAAGTATTGATCACTCCCGGGTCAATGGAGCGCGCCGGAGCGAGGTCACAACGCGCGGCCCCGCGGGCTTGGTTCACGTGGGCAGGCAGGGGCAATTTGGCGCGCTTGACCGTTGCGATAGCGAATAAATTTCGCCGCGGCCTTACGCGGAAATCCACGCCTTCATCTTGCGCTCGCCCCCGGCGGAGAAGCGCACGATCCGCGTACGCGCTTCGCAAACGGCCCAGCGCAACGCGATGATTCGATCGAAGATGGCGCCCCCGAGCGCTCCACCGAGGTGGCTTCGCCGCTCGCTCCAATCGAGACAAGGCCGGCACAGCGGACGCCGCCCGCGTTCGAGAGCGTCGATATCGATGCCGGCCTTGGCGAAAAACCGCCTGCCGCTTGCCGTCACGCGCAGCGCATCGCCGCCACCGGCGAGCAACCGGCGCTCCACGAACCGGTCGAACATTCGGACCGCCAGATCGCCTGCAAGATGGTCATAGCAGGAGCGCGCCTGGCGCAATTCGGGATCGCGCGGACCGGTGCGGATGCGGGTGTGGCCGGCACGGGCAGCCAGCGGAATCAGCCCTTCAAGCGCGCTCGCGACGTCCGCGTCGGCCAGACGGAAATAGCGGTGCCGCCCTTGGCGTTCGACCGCGACAAGCCCGGCGTTTTCAAGTTTGGCGAGATGCCCGCTGGCGGTCGAGAGCATGAGGCCCGCTTCCTGGGCAAGCTCGGTTGCCGTGAGCGCGGGACCGGCCATCAGCGCCATGAGCATGTTGGCACTGGCCGGATTGCCGATCAGCGCGGCGATGATCGAGATGTCGGGTCCTTCCTTCATAGTTTGATTATTTCCGAAGTGTGGTCGGGCGTCAAGATGAGAAAATGCGCCCTGGCATCACGACGGAGATGAGCAACCATGGCCAACAGGATCCACGACATCGGCATCGCGCGGCAGATCGGAACCTACAGCGACGCGGTCGAGGCGCCCGCGAACGCGCGCTGGCTCATCACCGCGGGCACGCCGGGGCTCGACGCCGGCGGGAAGGTGCCGCCCGATTTCGGCGCCCAGGCGGAACTGGCGTGGACCCACATCGTCACCATGCTCAAGCGCGCCGACATGTCGGTCCATGACCTCGTGAAGGTGACGCAATATCTGGTGCGTTCCTCCGACATCGCAGCCTACGCTGAGGTGCGCGCTCGCCATCTCGGCAGCGCGCGGCCGGCCTCGCTGCTGCTGATCGTCCCGGCTTTGGTGCAGCCCGAGTTCCTGTTGGAGATCGAGGCTTACGCTGCGAAAGCGTGACGCCATGACGATGCCGGCTGATTTCGCATTCCCCGCGGTCGACGAATCGTCTCCACGCTACGACGGCTGGCGCGTCACTGCGGTCTGCTTCGTGGTTGCCATGTTCTGCTGGGGATTCGGCCTCTACAGCCATGGCATCTATCTGGCGGAACTGCAGCGTCTCTTCGGTTGGTCGGCATCATTGATCTCCGGCGCCACCACCGCCTACTACCTGCTCACCGCCTCCTTAGTCGTATTCATCAGCGATGCGATCGTCCGGTTGGGACCGCGGCGGGTGTTTCTGCTCGGCACGTGTTGTCTCGGCAGCGCAGTCGCTCTGCTCGCTTTCATTGTCGCACCCTGGCAGCTCTACCTAGTCTATCTCATCATGGCGGTGGGATCGGCGGCGATGCACGTCGGCGCGATCACCAACGTTCTTGGCCTGTGGTTCGATCGCCAGCGCGGGCTTGCGATCAGCCTGGCGCTCAACGGCGCGAGCTCCGGCGGCATCTTCGTCGCGCCGACCCTCATCGTCGCGATTGCCGAGACCGGCTTCGCAGCCGCCATGGTCGGGGCAGCGACCATCATGGCGGCGATTCTCATCCCCGCCATCACCATCGGGATCGACCGGCCCCCGGTACGCACCGAAGCGACAGGCGTTTTCCTTCCGCACGGCGGATCGAGATCGGGAGCGGGTTCTGCCTTCGCACCACCTCGTTGGACGCGAGCGGAGGCGTTGCGGAGCCTCGCGTTCTGGAGTGTGGCGGGACCGTTCGCCCTAGCGCTGATGGCCCAGGTTGGTTTCTTCGTGCACCAGATCGCCTTCCTCGAACCGGCGATTGGGCGAACCCAGGCTGGATTGACGGTCGCCCTCCTGACCGCCATGGCGATCGTCGGACGTCTCGCGCTCGGCGTATCCGTGTTGCGCCTCGACCTTCGCCGCGTGACCGCGCTGTCGCTGGTGAGCCAAGCGGCGGCGCTGTTTGCGATGACGCAGACAACGAATGCTGCTGCCCTCTTCCTCGCCTGCGCGATATTCGGCCTGTCGGCCGGAAATCTGGTCTCGCTCCCCGCGCTGATCATTCAGCGCGAGTTCGAAGCGACCTCATTTGGCATGTTGGTCGGACTGTCCACCGCCATCGGCCAGTTCACATATGCGCTCGGCCCTGGCCTGCTCGGTATCGTTCGCGACGCGACCGGCGGCTACACCGCCGCACTCACGCTCTGCATGATGCTGGAGCTCGCCGCGGCAGGGACGATCCAGATGTCACGTCTCAGCGGAAGCCGATCGACTTGAGGTAATTGTAGGCCTGAATGATCTCGCGCAGCCGATCTTCGGAGGAGCGATCGCCGCCATTGGCGTCGGGATGATGGCGCTTGACCAGCGTCTTGAACCGGGTCTTGACCTCTTGGACCGAGGCGTCCGCCTCGAGGCCGAGCGCATCGAGCGCCTTGCGCTGGGCATTGCGCGCCGGGCGGAACTCCGACAGCCGCCGCTCTGAAGCACGCCGTGCACCGGCCGGCCCGCCGAGCTCCCGGAACACGCCGAAGGGATCATCGGCCCCGGCGAATTCGGGGTGAAGGCGGGAGGAATTAGAACGCGACCTCGGCCGTCCGCCGTTCATCCCCATCTTCCAGGTCGGGCGATGCCCGATGACCGCCTCCTTCTGATAGCGGGCAATGTCCTCGGTGCTCATGCCGGCGAAGAAATTGTATGCATGGTTGTATTCGCGAACGTGGTCGAGGCAGAACCGCCAATATTCGCGCTCGCGCAGCCGCCCCTTGGGCGCGCGGTGGGTCGCGGGCGCCTTGCAATTCGGCCATTCGCAGGCTGGGCATTGGGCGCGCAGCCGACGATCTTTGTCGGGCTTGACCCGGATGCGGTCGAATAGGGGCGAGTCGCTTTTCATGACCGATCAGTATGCGCGCGTAGCGGAGCCATCTTCAAGTCTTGACAAGCGCGTTTGCGCGTTTTCGCGCCGTGACCCGGCATTGACCGGAGGCTGCGCCTCCCGCTATGCGGATACGATGGCAAGGTGCGATCTCATCGCGGAGAAGCTGACCAAGGCTTTCGCTCCCGCGAGCCTTGAGGTGGTGGACGAATCCCACCAGCACGCCGGGCATGCCGGACATCGCGAGGGCGGGGAGACTCATTTCAGGGTGTATATCGTGGCGGAAGCGTTCCGCGGAAAGAGCCGGCTCGAGCGCCACCGAATGATCAACGAAACACTTGCCGGTGAGCTCGCAGGCGGCGTCCACGCGCTCGCGATCCACGCCTCGGCGCCGGGCGAAGGTAGGGCGTGACGTCTGCGCGTCCCGCGGGCCTGGCGCCCATAGACAGGTCCCATGCTAGCGCCCGTGGAGGTGCGATCCGGTCGTCCGGGTCGCGGCCGGAGCATTGCGAATGGCCGCGATCTCGCGTTCCATCACATCGGCGTCGCGCCAGTCGGGCTTGCCGCCGGGAGCCCATACGGCGCGCAGCGTCCCCGCGGCATCCACCAGGAACTCCAGCCCGTCGCCTTGCCCCACGTCCTTGCCGCCAAACATCGCGAGCACCGTCGCAAGCTCGACATCGTCGGCGCGGCAGGCCGCTCCAGTCGCAACCTCCGCGACCGGGATCGCGATGGTGACGACACCGCGATCGTGAGCCGCTAGGTGCGCCGCGCGCGCCGCCGAAACGCGGCCCGCGATGACGAGGTGCGCGATGCGGCCGTGCAGGCGGTCGCGCGACACCGTCGAACCGTCGGGACAAGCGGCGGAGAAATCCGGCGCCCGGTAGCCGATATTGGTCACCTTGCCGGGCGCGCGACCGAGGCGGGCAGCGTCAGCGTTGGCGCGCACGAAATCGATCACGTTCCAGCGCGCCTGCTCGTCCAGCGCGAAGCCGAATGGAGGCATGACCTCGCGGATGCCGTTGCGTGATCGGCGGTGAGGTCTGATGGCTTCACGCGCATGAAACGGCCGGCCGGACCGTCGCCGCGCCCCTCTCGTCCATGGCAGGAGGCGCAATGAGTCGCGAATAGATTCGCGCCTTGGACGATCGAGCTTGCCGAATACCCCGTCGGCGCAACGTAAAAGCTCGTCGGATAGGCCTCGACCGTGACCAAGGTCAAAGTCGGCACGAAATAGGCAACGCAGGCGATGGCCACGGTGGCGCCTGCCGCAATCAGCCACGGCGCCATCCGCGGGTGCGCGCGCCGCGCCCGCGTGCCGATGAGGATCAGTATTGCGCCGCAGAGCAAGCCGCCACCGATCGCCCACAGCGCCAGCGCGAGCGTGGCACGCAGCTCAGCATCGCCGAAGGCGGCATTGCTGTAGCGAACCGTAAACGGCCAGGTCGGCTGCAGCACATGCGCGCCCGGCGGCAGAGTCCCGAGCGCGCCGACAATGATGAGGATCGCGAGACCGAACGTCGCCTCCACCAGGCTGTTGCGAGCTAGCGCGCGCAGCGCCGTGCGGGCTGCGGCGGGCGCTCCATCCGCGCCCCGCTTGTGGGCGAGGGCCTGCCCGCAAGGCGGCGAGGAGATGGTGAGAGCGAGCCGTGGGGTCAGGCGCAGCCGATTGACCGCGGCAACCGCGACCATGGCGAAGAAGAGCGCGACCTTCGCGAGCAAAAGCCGGCCGTAGTCGGTGCCGATCAAAGCCGGCACGCTGCCGGCCAATATCCAGCCGTTGACGATGCCGGTGGCGATGAGCAGGCCGACGCTGATCAGGCCGAGCGTTGAGAATCGCAATGTGGCGTCACGCGCGAGCGCAAGCGAAATCTCCTCGCGCCTTGCCGCCGCCAGCAGTAGCGCGAGCGGCAACAGGCCACCGAGCCACGCCGACGCGGCGATCAGATGCAGCCCGTCGGCGGCGCGATGGAAGGTGCCGAGCCAACCGGCGGTCGCCGCGGCGTGACCGGAATGGACCAGTGCCGCGGCAAACGCGCTGGCGAGCAGCGCCGCGATCGCCCACCGCGGGAGATCCACATGCTTTGCCGAAATCCCACCCAAGGCTGCGGCAAGCAATGCCACCAGCACGAGCCGCGCGAGCCAATCATGTCCGAAGGTGGTGTGGAGAAGCACCGTCGACAGAATGCCCTCGGAAAAAATCTCGCCCGGCGCGCGCTCGCTGATCTCCGCAGCGAGCAGCACGAGCCATGCCGTATCCGAGATCAGCGCGGCGGCTAAACTCCACCACACAACGCGCATGAGCCGCGCGCGCAAGGCTGCACCGGCATCCTCCATTTGACGCATGATCGGCCCGGCGATCACGGCACCGAAGATGACGGCGCCCGCCAGCGACAGAGTCGCCGCAAAATGGATCATGCGTATAAAGATCAGCGGATCACCCACCCCGTCCCTCCCGGGAGGCGACGTGCGCCGAACTCTCGGCGAACCTATTTGCCGACGCGAAAGGTATACTCGCCCTTCGTCGAATGGGCGTCGACCGAGGTCACGCGCCACTCGACCTTGTAGCTTCCGGATCCGAGCGGCTGCAGCGATACCTTCAACACGGCGGGGTCCTCCTCGTTCACATGGGAATCACCCTTGTCGACATGCTTGCCGGCGGCGTCGCGCACCACGATGGTGCTGAATTTGGGCTCGAGCTGTTGGGTGAAATGAAGCGTGACCTCGGTCGGCGCGGCGGCAAGCGTCGCACCGGCGGCCGGGCTGGCGCGATCGAGATGCGCATGCGCGTAGGCGGCAGCCGCGCCCGCCAAGGCGGCGGCGATCACGAGTCCTCGAATGCCGACGTGGATGGTCATGAAGCGGCCGCCAGGTCCTCGCTAAGCCAATTTGAGCACCGGCTTGCGCACCAGCGGCGTGATGCGCAGCGCCGTGATGCGGTTCCTGTCGCGGCGCAGAACCCGAAAACGGAAGCCGTGGAAAGTGAAGGTCTGGCCGGGCTCGGGGATCGAGCGCGCCTCGTGGATGACGAGGCCGGCGATGGTGGTCGCCTCGTCGTCGGGCAGGTTCCATTCCATGGCGCGGTTGAGATCGCGGATCGGAACGCCGCCATCGACGTTGACCGATCCGTCGGGCTGCGGCCGCACGCCAGGCACCGCGATGTCGTGCTCGTCCGAGATGTCGCCGACGATTTCCTCCAAAATATCCTCGAGCGTGACCAGGCCCATCACCTCGCCGTATTCGTCGACCACGAGCGCGAAATGCGTCTTACGCCGCCGGAAGGCTTTGAGCTGCTCGGACAGCGGGCGGATGTCGGGCACGAACCAGGGCGGACGCGCAATGGCGGTGACGTCGATCTTGGCAAGGTCGCCTTCCGAGACCTGGATCGCACGCAAGATATCCTTGGCGTGCAAGATGCCGATGATGTTCTCAGGCTTTCCCTTCCACAGCGGCACGCGTGTGACCTCGGATTCCAGCACCGCCTTCACCACCTGCTCCGGCGGGTCGTCGGCGCAGACCATGACCATCTCGGTGCGGTGGATCATGACGTCGGAGACGGTGAGATCGCGCAGATCCAGGAGCCCGCTGAACATGTCGCGGTCGAGCCTCTCGACGCCGCCCGTCCGGTGCAAGAGATCGACTGCTCCGCGCAGCTCCTCATGGGGCGAAAGTATCGATTCGATTTCACCGACCTTCATGCCGGCCAGCCGCAGCACCCATTTCACGACCCATTCGACGCCGATCAGGACGGGCGCGAGCAGCCGGACCGTCCAATCGATCGGGCGCGCAACCGCAAGGGCGATGCGGTTGGGCGCGTTGAAGGCCGCGGTCTTCGGCAAGACCTCGGCGAACACCACGATCACGATGGTCATGACGACGGTGGCATAGATCACCCCCACCTCGCCGAACCAGGTGAGCAGCACGCCGGTCGCGAGAGCGGAGGCCGCGATATTGACGGCGTTGTTGCCGAATAGCAGCGCGCCGATCAATCTTTCGCGCGCGCTGAGCAGGCGATTGACCAGCGCCGCGCGCCGATTCCCCTGCTTTTCGAGACGATGCATGCTGGCGCGCGACGACGCGGTCAACGCGGTCTCGCTGCCCGCGAAGAAGGCGGAGAGCAGGATGCAGATGAGAACCGCCACAAGGGCGAACCAATCGTAGCCAGTCATCGCTCGGCGAGCTTCTCGACCAGAAAGGCGCGGACCTCGGCGGCGTCGACGTCGGGCGCGATGAAGCTGGCGCCGATCCCGCGCGCCAGGATGAAGGTGAGCCTGCCGCGCTTGACCTTCTTGTCCTGGGCGATGAGTTCCATCAGGCGGTCGGCGCCCGGTGGGCCGCCCGGAACCGAGGAGAGATGGATCGGCAGGCCGACCGCCGCAAGGTGGCGCTCGACGCGCTCCGCCTCCGCCGGGGGTAGCAGCCCGCGCTTGGCAGAGAATGCGAAGGCGAGTGCCATCCCGAGCGCGATCGCCTCGCCGTGCAACAGGCGGTCGGAGAAACCGGCCGCCGCCTCGAGCGCGTGGCCGAAGGTATGGCCGAGATTGAGCA
>WNGL01015873.1_pt1 | contig 13413 bp, 11 predicted proteins | sample 5400591 | NCBI WGS metagenome assembly WNGL01 (sample SAMN13153377, study PRJNA577476) | soil metagenome | isolation source: 80 cm soil or saprolite under Garry oak tree replicate 1 | place: USA:California | collected 2016-06-15
TGAAGCCCGCACAGCAAGGCTCGCCGCTCGTGCTGCGCTGCTACAACGCGACCGGCCGCAAGGCGCCCGGCGCGTGGCGTCTCGGGGAGGGCGTCAAAAGCGCCCACCGCGTGCGGGCCGACGAGCGCGAGTCGACGGCCCTGGTGCTCGAGGGACGGGGGAAAACCGTCCGGTTCGTGGCGGAGCCGTACGAGATCGTGACGATCCTGGTGACATGAGTGCGGAATGCGGAGTGCGGAATGCGGAATGGAAGGGCAAGGTCGTTCGCTCCTCGACGCTCACCTTGACACTCCGCATTCCACATTCCGCATTCCGCACTTGGGAGGGGTGCTTGCAAGAACACCACGTGTCGGTGACGCGCACTGCCCGCTATTTCACGCTGGGGAGCTCCCGTGGGGTGGCGGAGGTCTGGTTCGCGTGTCACGGGTACGGACAGCTGGCGGGGCGCTTCCTGGAAAAGCTGCGTGTGCTCGACGACGGGACGCGCTACCTCGTGACTCCGGAAGGGCTGTCGCGGTTCTACCTGAGCGAGAGCCCAACCGAGCGGCGCGTCGGTGCGAGCTGGATGACGCGCGAAGATCGCCTCGCCGAAATCGAAGACTACGTCCAGTACCTCGACGCCGTGTACCAGGACGTGTTTGGCGTGCTCGATCGCTCGCAGGTGACCGCACACGCGCTGGGGTTCTCGCAAGGTGCGGCCACCGTCAGTCGTTGGACGGCGATGGGCAAGGCCCGAGTCGATCGTCTCATGCTATGGGGCGGCGAGTTTCCGCCTGATCTGGATCTCACGCTCGAGACAATCGTCGATCGGCTGCGGGCCGCGCGACTGTCGCTCGTGTACGGGCGGGCCGATCAGTTCATCACGCCGAAGGTGGTGGCCGCGATCGCGCAGCGGCTGCGCGCCCACGGGATTCCGGTTCGGGAGATTCCGTTCGACGGTGGGCACGAGCTGAACGATGGCGTCCTCAAAGGTCTAGGTGACGAGACGCTGAGGTAGACGCCATGGCTCGGCGTCTACCTCAGCGTCTCGCCCCTCAGCGTGGGATTGAGTGCATCCTGCAGCGCATCTCCCAGCAGCGTGCACGCCACTACCACCAGCACCAGGGCCAGTCCCGGCGCCGCCGCCACCCAGGGTGCATTGACCAGCGTGTCCCGTCCCGACGCGATCATGTTGCCCCAGGACGGCGTGGGCGGCTGGACGCCGAGACCGAGGAATGAGAGGCCGGCCTCGAGCATGATGGCGTTGCCGATCCCGAGCGCCGCGGCGACGATGACGGGCGTCAGCGCGTTCGGCAGGATGTGCCGCCACAGAATCCGGGGGCGCGAGAGCCCCAACGCGAGCGCCCCCTCGACGAACGGGCGCGCGGCCAGCGCGCGGACCTCGCCTTGGACGAGGCGCGCGACCGACATCCAGCCGGTCAACCCGAGCACGACGATGACGAGCGCCGCGCTCGGGCGCCACAGCGTCGCGAGCAACAGCAGCAGCACGACGCGGGGGAGAGCGAGCACGAAATCGGTGAATGCCAGCAGCACCGAGCGCACCGGTCCCCGCCAGTAGCCCGCGACCGCGCCCACGGCGACGCCGATCGCGATCGCCAGCAGCACCGCGAGTGCGCCCACGCCGAGCGAGACCCGGGCGCCGTAGACGAGCCGGGTCCACACGTCGCGGCCGAACCGGTCGGTGCCCAGCGGGTGGACCGTGCCACGGGCGTCCGTAGCGAGTGGCGCGAGGAACCGCGTGGCGACGATGTCGTGTTGCGCCGCTGTGTCTCCGGTCGAGACGAGCGGTGCGGCGAGCGCTGCTGCGACGACCACGATCAGTACGCCGGCGCCGAAGATGGCGCGTCGGTCGCGCAGCAGCCGCTTCACGTTGCGTAGGTGTGGTGGCGGATTCGCGGATCGATCCACCCCACCAGCACGTCGGCGACCAGGTTCCCGACCACCACCAGGACCGCGCTCACCGCCGTCCCCGCCATCACGACGGGGTAGTCGCGCGCCAGCACGGCTTCGACCAACCGGCGACCGACCCCGGGCCACGCGAACACGAACTCCACAAAGACGGCGCCCGAGAACAGCGCGGGGACGGACAGGCCGAGCAGCACTACCACCGGGATGAGCGCGTTGCGCGCGACGTGGCGTTGGGCGACCTGAAACGGAGCGAGCCCCTTGGCCTGGGCGGTCCGCACGAACGGCTGGCCCACGATGTCGAGCATCGCGCCACGCACGAAGCGCGCGGTGCCCCCGATGCCGATCAGCGTGAGGGTGGCGAGCGGCAGCACGAGATGTCGCAGCCGGTCGGCGAGCCACGCCCCGCCGGAGAGGAAGTCGCTGTCGAGCCCCGCGCGACCGAAGGCGGGGAGCGCGCGCGCCCAGTAGGTGAACACCATGACCAGCATCAGGCCGAGCCAGTAGCCGGGAACGGCGAACAGGGTGACGGTCGCGACGGAAAGCGTCGTGTCGACGGGGCGGCGCGCGGTCGCCTGGACCGCGCCCACGGCGACGCCGAGCAGATAGCTCAGCAGCAGCGACAGGCCGACCAGCTCGAGCGTGGCCGGCACCGCCTCGGCGAGCAGCGCGACCACCGGTCGCCCGGTGGCGATGCTGGTGCCCCATTCCCCGCGTGCGAAGCGGCCGAGCCAGGTGGCGTACTGCACGACGAGCGGCCGGTCGAAGTCGAGCGCGTGGCGCTGGGCGGCGATCTGCGCCGGCGTGGCGGTGGGGCCGAGCAGCAGCTCCACGGGATCGCCCGGCGCGAGCCGGAGCAGAAAGAATGTGAGCGTGACGACGCCTGCCACGACGGCGAGGCCGGTGACGGAGCGGCGCGCGAGCGCGGCGAGCATGCGCGGAATCTCGCGCGACCCCGCGGTGGCCGCTAGAATCCGGACGTGCTGCGGCCGATGGGGCGGGTGCTGCTCGCAGGTGCGACGCTGGCGGCGTGCCGGGTGGGTCCCGCCCGACGCGGGCGCACGGTGATCTACGCCTCGGGCGCCGATCTCCAGAGCATCAACCCGCTGTTCACCAGCCACCCGCTCGCGAAGCAGGTGCAGCGCTACGTGCTGCTCACGACGCTGGCCCGCTACGATTCGGCGCTCGTGCCGCAACCCTATCTGGCGCGTCGCTGGACGTGGTCGGCCGACCGCACGACGCTCACCTTTCGGCTGCAACCGGGTGTGCGGTGGCACGACGGCATCCCCACCACCGCGCGCGACGTGGCCTGGACGCTCAACAGCGCCCGCGATTCGGTCACTGGATACCCGCGGCTCAACGATCTGCGCGATATCGTGCTGGTGAGCGACGCCGACGACTCGACGGTGGTGGTGCGATTCGGCCGGCCCGAGCGGGAGCTGCCCGACGTCTTCACGGACCTCGCGGTCCTGCCCGCCCATCTGCTGGACTCGATTCCGCACGCGCGACTGCGCGAAGCGGCGTGGAACGCGCAGCCGGTGGGAAACGGGCCGTTCCGGTTCGTGGCGCACGAATCGAACCGGCGCTGGGCGTTCGCCGCGAATCCGGCCTTTCCCCTGGCGCTGGGTGGTCCCCCGCGGCTCGACCGCTTCATCGTGGTCGTGGTGGACGAGCCCACCACCAAGCTCGCCGCGCTCACCGCCGGGGAAATCGACTTCGCCGGGATCCTGCCCGCGCACGCGGCCTTCGTGCGCCGGAGCCCCGACCTCGCCGTGCTCGACTACCCGCTGATCTTCCCGTACGGTATCGTATTCAACACGCGGCGGCCGCCGTTCGACGACGCGCGGGTACGGCGCGCCGTGGCGCTGGCGCTCGACCGCCGGGAGATCGTGGACGGGTACGTCTATGGCTTCGGCACCGTCGCCGACGGTCCGGTGCCGCCGGACGTGCCCGGTTACGTTCCCGGACGCCCGATCCCGACTGATCCCGACTCGGCGCGCCGCCTGCTCGGCGGCCGAACGATCGCCTTCGAGCTACTCACGGTCGGGAGCGGCGAAGCGCCGCTCGAGCAGATGATTCAGGCGCGCCTCGCGGGCGTCGGGGTGCGTGCCTCGATCCGCCAGCTCGAGCTGAGCGCGTTCCTCGACCGCGTGAACCCGCGGCGCCACGACTTCGCCGCCGCCGTGCTGGGCACGGCCGGCGATCCGGGATTGGGGTATCTCGGCCAGCTCGCGGACCTCGCCGGCATGCGCGCCCCGGCCGACCCCGCCACGGCCCAGCGCCTGTTTCGCGATTCGCTCCCCGTTGCCTTCCTTTATCATGCGCGGGGCGTGCAGGGGATGAACCGCCGCGTGCAGGGAGTGCGGATGGACGTGCGGGGGGAGCTGCCGGCCGTCACTCAGTGGCGCATCGGGCCGTGAGGCGGCGCGAGCTGCCGCTTGCGTTCCGGGCGACGGCGCCCGCACGCCTCGACTTCGCGGGCGGCTGGACGGACGTGCCGCCGTTCTCCACGCGCGAAGGGGGCGTCGTGGTGAACGGATGCATCGACCTCTCGGCGCACGTCGAGCTGAAGCTCGGGGGCACCCTGATCCGCCTCGTGGCGCAGGACCTCGGCCAGGAACTCGAGTGCGCCGACTCGCGTGGCCTCGTCCTCGACGGGCGCCTCGACCTGATCAAGGCGGCGCTGCGCATGTTTCCCGTGCAGAGCGGCTGTACCCTCACCACGCGATCCGACGCGCCCCCCGGGTCGGGGCTCGGCAGCTCGGGCGCGCTCGATGTGGCGCTCGTGGCGGCGCTCACCTGTGCGCGCGGCGAGCGGCTGTCCGAGCGGGACATCGCCGAGCAGGGATGGTACCTAGAGACCGTCGAGGCGAAGATTCCCGGCGGCAAGCAGGACCAGTTCGCCGCCGCGCTGGGCGGGTTTCAGCGCCTCAGCTTCCGCGATCCGGACGTCGGGATCGAGCCGATCACCCTCGACCCGGCGTTCGCCGCCGTGCTCGAGCGCCAGACGGTCCTCTGCTACACCGGCCGCTCGCGTGTCTCGGGCGCCACGATTGCGCGCGTGATGGCGGCTTACGAGCGCGGCGACCGCCAGGTGACGGGCGCCTTGCGGGCCATGCGAGACCTGGCGGAAGCGATGGCGCAAGCGCTGCGCGCGTCCGATGTGGGGCGCATGGCAATGCTGCTGCGGGAGAACTGGCGGCACCAGCAACTGCTCGACTCCGAGATGTGCACACCCGAAATGGCGCGGCTCGAGCGCGCGCTCGCGAATGCGGGGGCGCTCGGTGGCAAAGCGGCCGGGGCTGGGGCAGGGGGAGCGATGTTCTTCATTACGGGTGAGAACGCGCGACCCGCGATCGCAGCGGCGCGCGACGCTGGGGCCACCGTGCTTCCCGTGCGCTGGGCCACGGCGGGCGTGCGCACATGGTGACAGCGGAAACGCTGGCGGCCAGAAGGGCGGAGATCGCGCATGCGCCTGATCTCACGGCGCTGCTCGCGCGCCTCACCGAACGGGCCGCGCCCCTGCTCGAGCGTCGGCCGCTCATCCCGCCGGTCAAAGCCTTGCTCTCGAGCGACGGCGGAATCTGCCCCGACGACGGCACGGCGCTCGTGTTCGATCCTTGGAGCCCAAACCAGCACCGCTGCCCGCGCTGCGGCAAGCCGTGGACGGGCGAGCGGCACGACCGGCACTGGGCACGGTTCCAGCACCTCTGGCTGGCGGAGCGCGCCGCCCATCTCGCGGCGCTGCAGGCGTTGGGGGGAAACGATGCGGCGGGGGCGCGGGCAGCCGAGCTTCTGCGGGCTTATGCCCGGAGCTATTGGACGTATCCGAATCGGGACAACGTGCTCGGCCCGAGTCGGCTGTTTTTCTCCACCTACCTGGAATCGATCTGGATCCTGAACTACCTGGCCACCGCGGTGCTGCTGCGGGCGGCTGGACGGCTCGACGACGCGACCGCGCAGGGGGTCGGGCAGGTGGCGGATGAGGCCGCGAACCTGATCGGCGAGTTCGACGAGGGGTTCTCGAACCGCCAGACGTGGAACGATGCCGCGCTGGCCGCGATCGCCGTGTGGTTCGAGGACGAGGATCTCGCCAAGCGCGCCATCGAAGGCGAGACGGGGCTACTCGCGCACCTGATACGCGGGTTTGGGCGGGACGGGATGTGGTACGAGGGAGAAAACTACCACCTGTTCGCGCTGCGGGGGCTGTTGACCGGCGCCGCGTGGGCGCGCGCGGCGGGCGTCGACTTGGGCGGGGAGCCCGAGCTGGCGGCGCGCATGCGGGCGGCGCTGCTCGCGCCCGCGCTCACCGCGCTCCCGGATCTTACCTTCCCGGCGAGAAAAGATTCCCGGTTCGGGGTCTCGCTGGCGCAACCGATGTATCTGGAACTGTGGGAGGTGGGGCTCGCGAATATCGGGAAACGAGAAACGGGAACCGGGAACCGGGAGCTCGAAAGCTGGCTCCTCGCGCTGTACCAGGCGCCGCCGCCGAAGCCGGAGCTGTTTGAGTCGTACCTGCACGACGCGCCGGTCGATCGTTTCCCGTCTTCCGTTTCCCGTTTCACGCTCTCGTGGTGGTCTCTTCTGGAGATGCTGCCGGAGCTTCCGTCCGACGTCCCGCCCTGGGTTCCTGGCAGCGTGCTGCTCGAGGCGCAGGGCCTTGCGGTGCTGCGTGCGGGCGACCGTTACGTCAGCCTCGAGTGCGGTCCGCTCGGCGGCGGGCACGGGCACCCCGACCGGCTCCATCTCACGCTCCACGCCGACGGGGTGCACTGGCTCCCCGACTTCGGCACCGGGTCGTACGTGGCGCGCGATCTCTTCTGGTACCGCTCTACACTGGCGCACAACGCGCCGCGGCTGGACGGCGCGTCTGGGGGGGGAAACGCCATGTGTGAGACGTTCGACGCGCCAGGCGACTGGTCCTGGACGCGCGGCCGCAACGGCGACGTCACCCGCACGGTGGTGGCGGGCCCGGCGTACGTGCTCGACATCGTCGAGCTGGCGAGTCGCGAGGAGCATCTCCTGGAGTTGCCGTGGCACTTCCAGGGGCGCGGCGACGTGGTGACGCGGGGACGGTGGGAGGACGCGGAGTTGCAGGACGAGTTCACGTCGCGGGTGCAGCACTTCGCTCCCGAGACGAAGGGACCGATAACCCTCGAGCTGACAGCCGATAGCCGACCGCTGACGGCGCTCTTTCTGTTTGAAGGAGAGCTGCTCCGCGCCGAGGGACCGGGGTTGCCGGGGAGCGGCACGCGCGCACCGTTCTACTTGCTGCGCGCGCGCGGGCGCAGCGTCCGGTTCGTGACGGTGCTCGAGCCAATCGGCGCAGCCGCGCTGGTGCGCGGCGTACGGGTGAAAGGGGGGGTCATCGAGGTCGAGACGACGAGCGGGGTGGACCGCCACTCGCCGTCCCCGCCGGGCTGGGAGATCACCGCTGCTGCGACGCGCGTACGACTCGCCGGAGCGCGGGATCCCGAGCCCCCGTTTCAACCACTGGTCGAGCTCGATCCCCCCAAACCGGCGGTCGCGGCGGCGTTGCGCGTCGATCGGCCTCCTGCACTCGACGGCACGTGCGACGGATTCGATACCAGCGAGCCGCTGCGACTCGAGCTCGAGGACCAGTATCGCCGCAGCGAGGAGCCGTACTCCGGGCCCGAGGACTTTTCCGCGATCGCTCACGTCGGTTGGGATGACGAGGCGCTCTACCTCGCGGTCGAGGTGACGAAGCCCGACTTGTGCTTCCGCGCCGCCACTGCGCCGCCGCTGCGGCTCGATAACGAGCCGGACGACATCCACTCGGATGGCGTCCAGCTCTACCTCCGCGACCTGGAAGGCGGCGACGTCGCCGGCTTTCTGGTAGTGCCCGAGGGGGGAGGGGGAGGGGGAGGGGGGCAGCGAGACGGAGGCGGCGTGCGCGTGCGCGGTGCGGGAGCGTGGCCGGGAGCGCCCGGTTCGGTCCACGGCGCCTGGCGGCGCACCGAGCAGGGCTACCGCATTACCCTCGCGGTCACGTGGCCGGAATGGCATCGCGCCCACGTCGGCGGCCAGATCGGCTTCGACCTTATCATTAACGAGATGCTCCCCGGCCGCGAGCGGCGTGCGGGACAGCTCGTCTGGAGCGGTGGCAACGGATGGGTGTGGCTGCGGGGAGATCGGCAGGAGCCGGAGCGGTTCGGCGTGCTGGAGCTGGTGGGATGAGAGAATTGCGGATTGCGGATTTCGGATTGCGGAATCGCACGGGAGGGCCGTTCGCGCCACGACCCTCACCTTTACAATCCGCAATCCGCAATTCGCAATCCGCAATCGATTTATGAGCATCGTAGTGGTCCTGCACGAGCCCCAAGACCTCGTCAACATCGCGCACGTAGTGCGGGCGCTGAAGAACTTCGGCTTTCGGGACCTGCGCCTCGTCAATCCGCGCGAGTACGAGGCCTATCGGATCGAGGGAATCGCGCACCAGACGCAGGACGTCCTGGCGCGCGTAGCGCGCTACGATCGGCTCGAGCGAGCGCTGGCCGACTGCGTGCACGTGGTCGGATTCACCGCGCGGGAGCGGAGCGCGAAACGCACGACCAATCCCGCGTACGCCTCGCTGCAGCTCGGGCACGCGGTGGTCCTGATGCTGTACGAGCTGGCGCTGGCGCGCGGCGACGACGCGCGGCCCTTCAAGACGCCGCGCCGCGAGGCGCCGCCGGCGGCCGGGGAAGACCTGGAGCGGCTGTTTGTGGACGTCGAGGCGACGCTCCGGGTGATCGAGTTCTTCAAGACGCGCCAGGCCGAAGGCGTGATGCGAACCGTGCGCGAGATCATGCACCGCACCCCGCTCGACCAGCGCGAGGCGAAGCTGCTGCGGGCGATGGCCATCGAGGTGGTGAAATACGGTGAGCGACTGGCGCGTTCCGGGATTCACGTCGACCGGTAGTAAGCGGCCGGATGCCCTGTTCGGTGGCGCCGAGCCGGGGGAGGACGCGGGCGTCCCGGAGCGGATGGTGCGCGCGTCCGGCTGCCGCGTGTGGGACGCCCGGGGCCGCGAGTACGTGGACTACGTCATGGCGCTAGGCGCGGTGGCGCTCGGCTACGGCCATCCGGACGTGAATCGCGCCGCCGAGCAGGCGATCGCGGCCGGCGTCGTGGGCCCGCTCCCCCCGGTGCTGGAAGAAGAGCTCGCCGAGGCGCTGAGCCGTCGCATCCCGTGGATCGAGCGGGTGCGGTTTCTCAAGACGGGCGCTGAAGCCGTGGCTGCGGCGGTGCGGCTCGCCCGCGTTGCCACCGGGCGCGAGCGGGCGCTCGGCTGCGGCTACCACGGCTGGCTCGACTGGTGCCAGGGAGCCGACGGCGTGCCCGCCTCGACTCGCGCTCTGTACGCCGAGCTGCCGTTCAACGACGCCGAAGGGACGCGGCGCCTGATCCGCGAAGCGGGAGACCGCCTGGCGGTCGTCGTGGTGGAACCGGTGGTAGTGGTCGAGCCCACGCGCGAGTGGCTCGAGGTGCTGCGGGCGGAGACGCAGCGCGTCGGCGCGGTGTTGGTGTTCGATGAGATCAAGACGGCGTTCCGGCTCGCGATCGGCGGCGCCGCCGAGCGGTTCGGCGTCCGGCCGGACCTGATGGTGCTCGGCAAAGCGCTCGCGAACGGGTTCCCCCTCGCGGCAGTCGGGGGTCGGACGGACCTCATGGCGGGTGTGTCCCGCACGTGGATCTCGTCGACCCTCGCGACGGAGGGCGTGGCGCTCGCGGCGGCGAAGGCGACGCTCGACGTCATGGACCGCGAAAGCGTGTGCGCGCATCTGCACCGTGTCGGCACGCACCTGCTACACGGGCTGCATCGGGTGCACCGCGAGCACGGGGATCTCGTGACCGGCGTCGGCGGGATCGCCGAGATGTGTTTCCTGCATTTCGCGGCGGAGCACATATCGCGCGAGGTGGCGCGCGGATGCGCCGCGCGCGGCGTGCTGTTCAAGCGGACGGCATACAACTTCGTGTCGCTGGCGCACGACGAGGGAACCGTGGACCAGACGCTCCGCATCCTGGACGAGGTGCTGGGAGCAGATCCTTCGCGCCTGCGGCGCTCAGGATGACGGGCTGCCTCACTCCGCGAAGGGAAAAGAGAGAAATCTCTAAGCCATCGTCCTCGATCCCACGCTGCCTTCGGCCGCGCCGCATTCGCACAAGAACTGCGCAAGCGCCCCTTCGATCCCGCCGCTCTGCGCGCTCCTCCACGAGACGCTGGTGATCCTGCGGACCAGGCGGCGGCACGCTGCTGGATCTTTGCCTGCTCGGAGCGCCGAGCGACACAGGGCGACGCCGTTGCGCTCCCGCTCCCACATCCAAGACAGGACGGTCATCCAGCCGGATAGGCGATGCAGCGGTGGCAGGCCTTCATTCGAGAGGCGGCGCGCCAGGCGGTAGCGATTTGAGAGGCCGAGGTGGCTCGCTACCCACTGCGCGGTCCCGACCGAGCCGCGCGTGAGGAGCATAGCATCGATTAGGGCGCGCACCTCAAACGAGAGATGGGGAAGGGCGGAGTGGATGAGTGGAGCCAATTGATGCACGGGAGCGACCTCGGCGAGATGCGTAGGGATTTCTAGCGCGAAGACTGCGCGCGGTCAAACTCGGCGATCGCGTCGTGTTGCCACTCGTCGAGTGACCTCCCTCACATCCGACGGTCGCAATTCTCCGCGCGCTCAAAACGTCACTGCGGCCTTCGGATAACCATTCTACGTTGGGCTCAGACGATCTCCACGACCTATGCAAGGGAGACCCACCACCGTGAAGCGGCCGTCGCTAGACCTGCTTGCGCTTGCCACCGTGCTCGGGGGCGCCGCATTCTTGGATGCCTGCCGGTCAGATGATTACCTCGGGCCGGCGCCGGTGCTTAGCGCCAGCCACATGGTGCTCGGCACGTCTACCGTTCCCCCTCCTGTCCACAATGAGGTGGGCATCGACCCTATCTCGACCGGGATCGACATCCCGGAGGGTGCCGAGGTCACGGTCACTGTTTCGGGCTTGCTGCACTACTCGCTGAATCAAAATCGACCGCTGTGCAGTCCCCAACCGCCGGTCCAGCCGCCGGGCGGGTTGACGGACGTGGGTCCAGCCGGGTTTCCCGAAGAGCTCTACCCTGAGTGGTTGTACACAGGGCACGGGGTCGTCGCCTGGATCCCGGAACGGAATGCGGGCGTTGATTTCCAGCCCCGCGACCCGTCGGCCGGAACCGTGTCGGGTCGGTTGACCGGGCCCGGTACTCTGTGGGTCAAGCGCTTTCCGGGCTTCCCGGGCAGCTGCTCGAACCCGGACGGTGGTTTTCCGTACGAGCCTGACTACTTCGTCTCGGGTACGCAGACCCTGACGGTAGAGGTGGTCGACCCCTCGCTCGGTATCGAGGTTGTCTGCACTGGGTCCGGAGCCCCGCGCGGCAGCAGTGTGTCATGCGAGGTCCGCCCGCAGCCTGCGGGGCAGACGCTGGTTGTGACGGGGTGGATGTTCACCAGTACCGCGGGCGATGTTGTCGCCCGACAGACCAGTGACGTGACCTGGGCCGGCCAGCTTGTGGTGGACGGGAGGATCGACGTGACCGGCACTGTAGCAGGGCACCCGGCTTCGGGGAGCGCGAGCGTCACAGTGACCGCACGCGACTGGAGCACCAAGACGCCGCGAACCAGCCTCGCTACCCCTGGCCCCGACGGCCTGCCTATTCGGCCCGATTCTTTCGTGGGACAGCTTGGTAATAGCAGTATGCATCTGGAGCTGCGAACGGACGTTGCGAACTATGCCGTCGTCATTGCGGACGGCGGCCCGAACGATGCGTTCACATACATGACCGACATCCCATTCGAGACATTCGACACGGCCCGCGTGAACTACCCGGCGATGATGAATGGGAGCGATTGGTATCGCATTCAATACCCGCGTGATACAAAGAGGGGCCAGATCACCTATTGCGGCCAACCGAGGGTGTTGACGCTTCCGCCGTTAGTGGAGGCGCACGAGGGGACGGATCCGGCCAATCAGCCGAACTCGCATATTGGGATTTTCGTTAATGACGTGACACGGGACGCGCGCCTGAAAGCCGAGAACCTGGCTGGAAGCAACCCTAACCCCGAGCCCACGCGGTTGGAGATCGAGGACGCCGCGTATGCGGACTCAAGAGCGATGGACCACGACTCGCGGAACAACATCAAGTTACCATGCGTGTTCACATATGACTACTCGCGTCTGCGCTAGCACCGGGGGGTGCGTCATGAGGCTTGTGCGACTTCTCACAGCCGCGGGGCTCTCACTTTGTCTGACGGTTCTCCGCATAGCGGCCCAAGAGCCCGCCGCCAGCGATGCCTGCGCGGACGCGGTGCGCCTGGTGGCCTCCGGCGAAGCTACGAACGAACATGCGGGGTGGGCCCTTGCGCATGTCGTTCGGTGTCCCGATGGTCCCGCTACAATTGCCACACGGTGGCGCGTGGCTGAGGACAGACCGGAGGTCCTGGCCCAGCTCAGAGCGTGGAATTATCAGATCCACGACCAACGCATCGCTGAAGCCGCCATCGCGGTCGCCCGCGACCCCAGCCGCCCGACCAACCTGCGGCTGCTCGCGCTGGAGACACTCGTCAGCTATCTGGGTGCGCGCGTGACCGGCCAGGTGGAGTTTAGCCCACGCGTTGGTGCCCAGCCGCCCGCTGCAGATATACCGGATCGTGTCTACACCCTGAGTAGGGAGCTGGCGACGGACGCTAACCCTCTGGTTGCTCGCGCGGCGCAGAACAAATGGCAGCAGATCACGGACGTCGTCCCCCGCCTCGCATCGCTCCCGGCCGGGACGCTGACGCTCGTCAATGTGTGCGGTAGGAAGTTTCGCATCACCAACAGCAGCCGGATCGATCTCTCAACCGAGCTGACCATCGCCCCGGAACGACCCGCTCTCCAACTACGCATCCCGGCGGAGGCGACGCGCGATATCGTCGTCGCTGCTCGCGACACCGCACGCCTGCTGTTTGGAGGTCGCGAAGTGGCCTCGGCGGCCACGGGAGGCGAGTGCCACTGAAGCGCCGTTAGGGATCGCTGAGGCGCGACGCCGCGTCGTCCGACCTCCCGATCCTCCATCACTACTTCCTCACCGAACCCGTGCGGCGCTGTCATCCTGAGGGAGCGCGCGGAACGCGCGCGAGCGAAGGATCCTTCGCGGCTGCGACGCTCAGGATGATGGGGGCTTGCGCCCGCACGCGGCCGCACGAAGCTTCGAGCTGTGACCCTCCAGCGCAAGCTGCTGCTCGGTTTCTCCCTGATGGTCCTCCCCACTTTGCTCGTGGGGATCCAGGCGATTCGGACCAACGCGCTGGAGCGGGGGACGCTGGAGACGCTGCGGCAGCGCCTGGCGCACTCGCGGACGTACGCCGAAGTGGAAGACGCCATGTTCAACCAGACGCAAGTGGTCTGGCGCTACCTGAGCGGCGACCCTGCGGCCAAGCGGGAGTTTCCGCTCACCGAGCAGGTGGTGGATTACTGGCTCGATCGCTGGGC
>WNGL01012439.1_pt1 | contig 13409 bp, 14 predicted proteins | sample 5400591 | NCBI WGS metagenome assembly WNGL01 (sample SAMN13153377, study PRJNA577476) | soil metagenome | isolation source: 80 cm soil or saprolite under Garry oak tree replicate 1 | place: USA:California | collected 2016-06-15
CAACCCTTGACACTAGAACAAGAGCATCGCAGCAACCCATCGCAAGAACAGTATCATTCTCGACCCCGGGATGAGTATCAACGATGATGTAATCGAGCTTGTTCTGCTCACCAACCTTCTGTATTGTATCCTGAAATACCTCCACTTCCAAACCCGACTTTAGCAAGCGAAGCATATCCTCTACCTTGTTGCTCGCGGGACAGAAGAACAGCCCCCCTTTCTTGAGGTTGAACCTCTCTGTCAGATCTATCACGACATCCGCCGGTGTTGCATCGCCAAGAAAGATATCAGTCAGCGTTGCCTTGATCTCACTCTTTTTCAAGCCGAAAAGCACGTGTAAACCCGGTCCAGACAGATCGAGGTCCATGACTCCAACTCTACGGTTCTTAGCGAGTACTGCTGCTATGTTCGCCGTCAGTGTTGTTTTTCCTGTTCCTCCCTTGAAAGAGTGAACAGCTATTACCTTAGTCATTCCTTATCCTTCTTCAACTGGTCTTTCACAGACTGGAAGAACTCTTGATTCTCGATCCTGCCCGCTTCGGCCTTAACAGCCTCGAGATCAATCTTCAACCTCGCATGCGTCACCTTGTGTCTCCTGAAAGCGAGGAAGGCGCCGATCAAGAGCGCTGCGATTAGAGTAGCGAGAATCCCAAAATAGTATAGTGGAAACGAGACGTTACTGCTCGAAGGCCTGTCAGTTATGATGACTGTCTGGCTGGAAACGGCTGTGGACCCGCTGTTGTCTGTGACGTTGAGCTTCACAGTGTACGTGCCCGCTATGGAGTAGCTGTGAGCGGGTGTGGGCCCTGATCCAGTCGATCCATCGCCAAAGGCCCACGCATATCCCACGATTGTCCCGTCGGGGTCGAAGCTCGCAGTTCCGTTAAAGCTGACCGATTCGGAAGTGAGAATGGTTCCGCTCGTTAACGTGAAACTAGCGGCTGGGATCCTGTCCTGCAGCTGGATAGTCTTCGTGGCTTTTCCAGAATTTGTTGGAGAGGTTGAGTCGGCCCCGGACACAGTTAACGACCACAATCCTCCAGGCTCGTTGCCTGGCGTGTATGTTCCGACCCAGAAGTTGAGAGTTGAATCAAAGACAAACTGTGTTATTGTATCATTGTGTCCGCCTCCGGAGAATAGGAGGAATGCGGATGCTTGGCCTGATTGAGCGGTTAGTTCGGTTAGGTCAGGGTATTGGATTGTGGCATTGAACTTGATCTGTTCGAGTATTGCAAAGTAAGACTTGGAAGTAATCGTGATTGTGAGGGTGGCAACCTGTAGCTGGGGCGAGGTCGTTACGGGCGCGAGACTCGGACCCGAGTTTCCAAATCCGTCATCAAACCCATTGATCCCCAGCAATGCGGTCCATGTGCCTGTTTGGTTGTTAGTAAAAGTCTTGTAAGTTGCGTTGAAGGTCTGGGAAACACTGTCGTAGACTGCTGTAAGCGGGACGTTGCTTCCACTTGGGTTTGTCAGAACTATTAGGGCTGTTCCAGTGTCAGCGTACTGTCCATCTGGGTAGGATGGCTTGAAAGAGAAAGACATCCTCTCCGTTCTCTGATACGAAGTCTGGCTAGAGGTTAATGTCGGAATTGACATTGAGGCGGCCCTTACAACGAAACCTTGAGCATCAGCGGGGCTCTTCGCTGTGCTTTTGCCTGTTACTGTGACCACGTAGTTGTCGAGGACCGCGTTTCTAGGAATCTTCCAAGAGTCTGTGACCAGTCCTGCAGACGATGCTGTTGCTGTATCGTTGAGAACGACTGTCGAGCTTGTCTGAGTTCTGATGATAACCGTTGCTGTCTCTGAGGCATTGTATCCACTGGCCCTAATTCCTACTGTTTGCGTTCTTTGATATTCAGTATGATCGGTGAGAATGAAGTAGAAGCCATTTGGTGTTACGGCGACGGGGTTGCTGGCGGGGGTCGGCGTCAGCTGGTTGACCCAGCCGACATAAGCTGGTTGTCCCACAAGAGAGTTCGTTCCGAGACCGACAAACGCGGCACTCGGGTATGCTAGAATGATCCCAAACTGGGTCTCACCTAGAGAAGTTGTATAGCTTTCCACTACTGAGGTCCATATCTTTGTTGAGGGGTCTCGAACATAGAAGTTGAACTGGTACTTTGTTCCCGGAAGGGCTCCCGAAACGCTCAGAATTAGATTGATCGAGTATCCTTCTTGCGTTATGAAGGGCAAAGGTGTAAGCGTATACTGTGTTCCCGTCGTCAGAGCGTGAACCGCGGGGAGACCCGTGAAGGCGAATGTGCTGATGGCGGAGAGAACGAATAGGACAGCGTACCTAGTCGCTTTGGCTTGTGGCACCTGACTGCTCCCCGCGAAACAGAACCTGTCGAACGAGAACCAACACGGGACTAAAGTGTCACGTAACTTCGAATGAGCGCCGAAGGTACCGCGTTGCCTCGGCGACGCGATGCGATTAGAGTACTTCAGCGAACTGAATTGTTCGACGAAGAGCCAGCTGAGCCTTCGAAGAAACCAATAAAGGGACCTTTCTCAGTCATGAGGCTTGATTGTGTCAAGTATGACGAAACTGGATGATGATGCAAGGAAAATCCTGGAAGGCAAGAACTTCATCTTTCTCGCAACCGTGAACCCTGATGGCTCCCCTCAAGTCACGCCGACGTGGGTCGATACCGATGGTCACTATGTGCTCATCAACACGGCGGTGGGTCGTGTAAAGCATAGAAATGTGAAGAAGAATCCACAGGTTGCTCTTGCGATAACGGAACAGGGCAATCCGTACAAGCTCGTGATGATTAAGGGTCGTGTCATCGAGCAAGTGACCGGGCCGGTGGCAGAGGATCATATCGATAAGATGGCGAAGAAGTATACCGGTTCAGAAAAATATCAGAATAGGAGACCCGGTGAGAAGAGAGTCCTCTTGAAGATCGAGCCGCATCACGTTTCCCGCATGAGGTAAACGATGCTGGAAGACTAGCTAACAACTCAGGTATACACTTGCAGTGTTAGGTGACTTCTATGACGCGTCCAGTTTGGGCTTGGTATTGGTATCGTATTATTCTTTTCACGCAGTCTCCGTTCCAGCACTGGTAGACCCTGTCGCCGTTGGAGAAGAGTTCTCGCATGATCATAGGCTTGCCGCATCCGACACAGTGGAAAGCTCCTGATCGTCGCTCGTCGAGCAGAAGCCGGAGATCTATACCTCTAGTATCAGCTTCCTTCTTCATGTACTGCCGATAGGTGAGAGTGAGTGCCTGCCAATAAGCAGCGTTTTGAGGGGTGGTCTCGTACTCGAAATTGCGGCCGGCTACGACAGGTGGACTGTAGCCTTCTGCAACATAAACCGGGTTCTTGGAGTAGGGCACCTTGATCCTTGGGCCGCCGCTAGGCGGAGCTGCATGGCTAGTCGGGATCGAGTGGGAATTGTCATGATGAACGGGAGGATGCTGGGTAGTGGGCACTGTTCGCCCTTCCAGCCCTGAAGTTTCGCCGGGGGCTACTTCTTTTTGCTAGTACGAGGCTTCTCCGACGTCAGTACAGGCACGGGGAGTGGAACCTCTATAATCCCGGCGGGAGTAACCTGGAAGGTGACCCAATAGGTTTCATGAGGCGCGCCTTTCATCTTCCGTATCCGGAACTGTTTGACAAGAAGCCCTCTATCGGCGAACCCGGGGTTGAACCTCACATCGACGATTCCATCCACCACATAAAACAATAGATCGTCGAGATCAGCGTAGGCCCGTAACGGGGTGTGGTGGGAGCAAAAGAAGGGAACAAGACGTTCCTTGGGACCCTTAGCCCTCCACGACTTCACGCCGTCAAGCATGTGGAAGACAAGCGGTCTCTCTTCCTGGACCAGAGTAAACATTTCCGTCAGAGAATCGACGAAGACGGCGCCCCTTCCCATCATCTTCATCTCCTCCATCATCGTGAAAAGCGCGCTCGTCACTGAGTGAAGATCCTTGGGATCCTTCACGAAGTGAGAATACTTCGGAGTCTCAACTGGTTCCATTCTAAATGAGAAACAGTCCAGAAATCTAAGCTGCCCAGAATCCAGGTATCGGTTAATGTTCCAGTCGAACGACTCCATGTCTTGTTGTAGCGCTATCGGGGGGCCTTCGAAGTTCATGTAAATGCAAGGTTCTTTTTCTATCTTTAGCATGCTGTAAAGGAGCTGTTCCATTAAGACAGACTTTCCAGTTCCAAGGTCGCCTGCCAGAATTGTCAGACTGTTTCGGGGTATACCCTTTGGAAGGACCTTATCCACGGCCTCGATCCCAGTCTCAAACGATTTTGGCAGCAAAAGCACTCCCTTTCGAATCTCAACGCTGATGTTGTCGAGATAAAGGATATTGTAACTGTCTTGACGGCCATTATCCACACTAGGTTCTTGCGGTCACCGCCATAAGCAGTTGAAACTTGTTTTGAGGATTCAGATCTGGAGTCTATTGGGGACCGAAAAGATTGAAACAAAAAATCAGGGAGATCCGCAGGACTAGGGTTTCAGCGTATCTGGGCCGCTATTGTTCTTATGAAGGATTTGTCGAGAGCGCCAGCCTCGTAAAGGTTCACCATGGTGTTAGTGCTGGCCTCGCCGCTTAGTCTTCCCTGGTCGCCTCTAATATGTCTCCATTTCAGTTGCGTGTGCCCACTTTTGGAGTTGTAGATGATTCCGAGAACATAGCTGACGCGGACGAAGCTGATATCATTCACCCGACCCAAAGTCACCTTATCCTCAGCCTCAACGTACATTGTTCCTAGCTCGCGCGCTCGTTCTGGGAAGACCGAAAAGTCTGCTCCGTACTCGTTTGGAATGAAGGAACGACATGTGCTGGTTATCATGAATCTCCGAAAACTTTCCAGCAGGCATGTTGTTTCCAGTCTAGCCATTCTTTAACGCCCGAGCTCTTCGGCTCAGGGTAGAAAGCGCAGACTGAGGCTATTAACTTCACTCCTTAACACGCACTTTCCACCGTGCCAGAACTGAGAACTAAAGGTGGATCAGGGGGAACGTACCAGATTTCTTTTCTACCCCCTAACTTATCTTTCCCCGAGCCGTAGATTTCACGAGTCAAGGCGTTTTAAATGGCCATTCTCGTCCGGGTCCCAGTGCCGATTCTAGAGGACCTCGTCGAGGCGGCAATTTCGAAACAGGGAAACATATACCGTGCGGAACTTGCTAAGCTAATTGGTGCGTCCAAGGAATCGCTTGATGGGAAAACGTCCCTGTATTTGATCAGTCTCATGAAGCTCTGTGGTTTCGCGGAGGCAGACATGGCCAAGGTGTTGAGAAAGTCGAAGATCGTCAACCAGAGAGGGGCGGTAACCCATGATATTTCCGCGGGGGACGAGCTGAAAGGAGTTATCGATAACGCCTTAGAAGGGTTCCAGCTATTGATCTCCGAGAGCTTCAAACCAATAGCGCACGAAAAAGAGGATTTGTTCAACCCGGCAGCGTACAAAAAGAAGAACCCCGCAAAATGATGGCCCGAAACCCTCTGGAAAAGAGGGGTAAGACAGACACCAGTCTAGGAGGATCCCTTCCTCCTTAGTCTATCCAAGAGTCTTGTCACGAGGAATCGAAGAGAAACTAACGAGAACCGCGTTATAGTCGTGAAGATGCGGATAAATAGGTAAAACAAGGTAAAACTAGTAGTTGAGAGATAATTGTCCGGTCAGAGAACGGCCCAAGAAGAAGACCCCGTAGCGACGCTCGCGGAAGGGTTGAGCATCTGGGTTGGAAAACTAAGCGACCTTGTCAAGAAGGTAGTTGACACCGGGCCGATTCGAAACGTGATCAACTGGGCCCGAATGTACTCTCTCTGGCCGGTCAACATCACAACCGCCTGCTGTAGCGCCGAATTCGGCGCAGCCAGTGGCGCAAGACATGATCTCGAACGATTCGGAGTTCTGCCGATAGGTTCCCTCCGTCAGTCAGACCTCATCGTGATCGAAGGGACCATCACAAAAAAGATGGCGAAACGGCTCCGAATGATCTACGACCAGATGGCGTTGCCCAGATATGTGATCGCAATGGGAGACTGCGCTATGTCCGGCGGCCTATTCCATGATTCCTACAGCATAGTGAACGGCGCGCACGAATTTGTTCCAGTCGACGTCTACGTCCCCGGTTGCCCGCCAAGACCGGAAGCTTTGGAGCAGGCAATCATCATGCTTCAGGAGAAGATTCGAAGGTCAAAGGTGTACGAACAAGGATGAGCCTTCCGCATGAAAGAGAAGATGATCTCATCCAGAAACTGAAAGAAAACTTTCCCAGCGACATTAAGGAAACAAACATCATCCGTCGCGCGAGACTTGAAGTGACAGTCGCGCCCGAAAAGATCAAAGACGTGGCCGTATTTCTCCGAGACAAACTCGGGTTCGACCATCCGAACGGCGTCTCTGCTGTCGACTACAACCGAGAGAACAGATTCGAGATAATCTACCACATCTCATCGATTCGCATCAAGGAAATGCGAGATCTCGTTCTCGACTTGAAAGAGTCAATTCCGAGAAACGCTCCCAAAGTGGGATCTCTAGTCTCGGTCTGGTCCGGCGTTGAGAACTATGAGAGAGAAAGCTTCGAGATGTTCGGAATAACATTCGATGGCCATCCGAGATTGGAGAAGCTGTTTCTTACCGATAACTGGGATGGGCCCCCTCCTCTCCGGAAGGACATAAGATTCCCTACAGACTGAGACCACAATGTCAGCACCTCCGAAACCTGTTCCTCTAACAACTGTTGAGTCCACCGAGACTTCGGACTCTGGAGCTCAAACGCTCACGTTGAGCGTTGGTCCACAACATTCCGGCTCCGGACACATGCGATTGATCGTGGAGGTCGACGGAGATATCATCGTCAACGTCGCACCAGACCCCGGCTATGTTCACAGAGGAATCGAGAAGATCATCGAGCTTAGAAATATCATCAAGAGCATACCCGTCATCGAGAGACCCTCGATCATCGACGCTTCAAACCTCAACCATGCATGGGTAAGATCAATCGAGGAGATTCAGGGGGTCGAGGTCCCGCGAAGAGGGCAGTATCTTAGAACCCTCCTGAACGAGATGAACAGGATAATGAGCCATCTATACTGGCTCTCCATCTACGGCGTATTCCTCGGCCATACTACCATGTTCATGTGGCCCCTCGGGGACAGAGAGCTATTCATCGATCTAGCCGAGAAGCTTACCGGAGCGAGGATCACCTACTCTTACCTCGTGCCAGGTGGGGTCCGTCGCGATTTGCCACCAGGGTTTGCTGAGGAGGCTGTCAAGAGAACGGAGTATTTTGAGAAACGTCTGAAGGAGTACGATCGGATATTCTTCAACAACCCCTTGTTCACATCCCGCGCGAAAGGAATCGGGGTACTATCGAAGGAAAAGGCGATCGAGCTCGGCTGCACAGGGCCGACGCTTCGAGGATCGGGTGTCGACGCCGATCTTCGCAAGGACGAGCCTTATGCTGCCTACCCCGAACTCGACTTCGAGGTCTCAACGCGGCCCGATGGTGACTCCTTCAGCCGGGCGATGGTCCACATGGACGAGATGCGAGAGAGCTGCAAGATAATCCGACAGATCGTCAAGAAAATTCCTGCAGGACCCATCAGGAGAAAGGCTCCGATAGTCCTGCCTCGGGGGGTTGCATATGGAAGGGTCGAATCGGCCAGGGGCGAATGCAGCTTCTATCTCATCGGAGAAGGGGGAGACAAGCCCTACCGGGCACGATACATTACAGGATCATACCGAAACATGGCGGCCATACCCGCGGTCTTGCTTGGAAACCGTTTGGCGGACATGCCTACGGCTTGGTGGAGTATCGATTACTGGCCGGTAGAGGCGGACAGGTAGAAAAACGATGGCCCCGATAATCGGCAAGGCGAAGGCGGCGGTCGATATCTCGATCGCCTATCTAACAGGTATCCGTCATCTCTTCCATAGACCTTACACGTTGAGATTTCCACAGCAACGATATGCGGTTGAGAAAGGATACAGAGGAAGGCATCTGCTCCATCTTGATCGATGCACTGGCTGTGGGATATGTGCCTGGATCTGCCCGGAGAAATGCATCACGATCGTGCCGCGAGGCCAGAGATGGTATCCGCAGTACTTTTACGGCCGCTGCTGTTTCTGCCACTTCTGCACAGATTATTGTCCGGAGTTTGCGTTGGAGGAAACTGTCGAGTATGATATTGCGGAGTATACACGTGACCGGCTTGTGTGGAGTCCTGAGAGACTTTCTAAGCCGCCGGTAAAGAAAGACGACAAGTACGTTTTCAGCGTCGATACGATCGGGGGAGCGTCGCAGGTCCCCCAGAAGGAGGAGTAGACATTGTCAGGGCAGGCCGCGCCGAAACCCGCAACGGCCCCAGCGGTACCGCAGGCTATGCCTTTGAAGTCGACTGTTGAGGGTGAAGGCTGGAAAGCGCGGCCGATCAAGCTCAAGATCTTTGGCAATCTCATCCAGGAGGTTGTGAACAAGAACCTCTGCATGTACTGCGGAGCCTGCATTGCCTCCTGTCCTATCGATATTCTATTTCACAGCGAGAAGGAGGAACCGGTTATGCGGGGTACTTGTGCTGCCTGCCAGGTCTGCTACTATAGCTGTCCGAGGATAGAGCTGCCTGTTGCAGAGATTGAGCGACAGGTCTTCGGACGGTCGAGAACTGCTGAAGAGGCGATTCTCGGAATCCACGTCGGAGCCTACTCGGTCAAGTCCAATGACCCTGACGTTGCTAGTCGTGCGCAGGACGGTGGGGCTGTAACCTCTCTCCTCTTGTACGCGCTGGATCGGAAGATCATTGACTACGCGGTCAACTCTGGTCTCACCTCGGGTAAGCCTTGGAGGCCGGAGCCGCAGATCGCGCGCACGAGAGAGGATCTGTTGAATCATGCAGGGTCCCGGTACACGCCGGGAGGGCAGGTGGGGGGACTCGCTGAGGTTGCTATCCCTAACCGGTCGGTTGTTAACTTCCAGGAAGAGCGTATCGCTCTTGTCGGCTTGCCGTGCGAGCTTCAGGGAAGCTGGCGGATGGGCACCCACTGGATCGCCGCGCCGAAACTTGCGAGAAATCTTGTCTTCACGATCGGCCTCTTCTGTTCCAAGGTGTTTGACTATCAGAAGATGATGGTCGACTATGTCCAGGGCAAGAGGGGAATAGACCTCAACAACGTTACCAAGGTCAACATAAAGAGAAACAGGTTGCTCGTGTACGTGGGCGAAAAGCTGGCCATCGACGAGCCTGTCGAGGCTGTGGCGGCTGCTGCACGGGAGGAATGCAATGTTTGCGTTGACTATTCGGCTGAACTGGCTGACATCGCGGTGGGCGCTATTGGATCGTCTCCAGGCTGGAGCACGGTAATTACTCGGAGCCCAAGGGGAGACGAGATACTGAGAGGCGCGGTTGAATCAGGATATATGGACATGAAACCACTGGATCCCATTGGCAAAGGGATAAAGTTCCTCGAGAAACTCTGCGAGAAGAAACGGCTACGGGACCCCTCCGCCTATCTGCGCCATGAGACAGCATTCCCGAAACCGGAGCCAACTTTGGTGCCGCTCGAGATCCCCCACTAGAAACTCGACAATCCTCAACTGTCGTGGGGAATCTGTCTGGTCTGAGCAATCTTCCAGATCTGAATGATCTGAACCGCTTCTGAAGATTGCTTTCACAAGGGTCCGAGGAGAGCGCTCTTGCGTCGATGTTTGGAGGGAAGTCTAGGGACCCCCTCTCATTTTCAAGATCAGGGCTGATAATGGGCGATTTCGTAATCCGAAGTGTTCCCCTCAAACACCCCCGCGTCGAGAGGTGTTGTGCTCCTTTCCCCACCTCTTTTTTCCACAGAAAATTTTCTGTCACAACTATAATGGTGAGTCTTGCGATTCAGGGTTCAGTCCAGTCTTGGATGTGATGACGAAGAGACGGGAAGTCTAGCGCCATTCTCGAACGATTCTCAGGCAAGTTTGGACCCTTGGTCCTATTCGACATTGGGGTTTATTCCGGGTGATACCTTCTCCAAGAAGGATAGTGGTGTTGTGGCTATGGAAGGCGCCGGTGTGGCGGGCTCAAATCTTTGACAATCGAGGAAATTGGGCCCATCGATCTATGAGCATGCCGACGCCCAAACGCTCTCGGAGGAACCAGCATCTGCAACAGGTTTCTCACCGACTGCTTCGAGTCTTCTTCCTCGGCTTCCTCGCTGGCCTCAACTTCAACAATATCCGCCTTGACTATTTTCGGAGGGCCGTTCCTGTGAGAGGGGCTGCCCAAGAAGTGCTCGGCCAACAACGATCCCGGAGCCTGGAGCCCGCAAGAAGGACAAGTATCGAAAACCACTGCCGTTGCGGCGGCGATATTCGGCGTCTGATTTGATTCAACGATTGCGTCAGGCGTCTTCGTCTTAGCTTTCCTTCTCGTTCTATCAAAGGTGATGGGACCCCGGCCCCTCTTGGTGGGAGGAGGAGTTCTTCGATGACGGACTGACGAGGCCGATCTAGGTTTCCGTATTGCAAGCATCGGCATTGTCTTTGGCGACGGGTGGCGAGTTCTGAGCACTATCGTCAGCCCTGCTAGAGCACCGCCAAGCAACCCGCCGAGGAACTCGAAGATAACCGGGTCCATGGTTTGTTCTTCTCCTCAAGCTAATGGAACGTCTAGGTAAGCGTCTTGGGCGCACTGTTCACAGACAACCCGCCCTCGCGAGGTTCTTCGGACCTGGTCATCGCTCAGTATTTCTCTCTCGCAGGCCGGACAGATTATGATGCACTGGCTCATGCGCCTAACCGTCAAGAAGAAGAATGCGCGCAGGGATAATTCCCCGGTTGTAACCAATCCCGACCTTCTCCGGTAACACCCGCTTTAAATAGGGAACAGAAAGTTTCGCAAATCTCACTCTCGACAGAGACAGGTTTTGCAGACCCGAGGGATCGACCCGGGCCAAGCGTCGGGAACTGTCGGGACGGTCATCAGTTTCACTTTTACTGTCATCTACTGGATAATACTCCTTGGACGCTGTAGCTTCGGGGTAAGACTAATTGGAAAAGGTCACAAACCATGAGTGTCCGCGATGTGGGCGGACGCAGCTGAATGTCTACTTCTCGGAACAGACCGACAACCGGGTGGGCGCATGGTGCGAGTTCTGCAATCTCAAAGCGTACTATTTCGGCGAAAGACTCGTCCCAATAAATTCCTAGTCAGATCGTGTTTGCAAGAGTCTATTCTGGGGGAGTGGCTCCCTCGGGAATGTTCAGAGTCATCTCTCCCTCAACCATCTTTCTCTGCAGTCGGGCGGTGAAAAGCTCCAAGTCCACATTGAGCTCTTCAAGTCTCTTAATCGCTTCAGGTTGTAGTATCGGGCTGACATTCTGGCCGCCTATCCGTCCATAGGCGACGGCTTCGAATGGGAATCTTTCTCCTTTGTAGATCGCGTAGCCTGTTAGGAAATTGGCGACGCCGCCACCCACACCACTCGATTCACCCATTTCGTCGATGAAAATGTCCATGTCGTACTGGAGCTGAGCGTCTTCGGCTTTTCGAAAAGGGTTCTGAGAATTCATCGATGATCAGCCGTAGGCCGGCATGTCTAGTGGGTGCCATTGTTTTGCTCTGAGGCTCCTGACTCGTGACCAGGATAGCCAACCTGTGACGATGGATGCTGCTAACAGTATGTCTAATGTTGTCGCGCTCGCGGTGAGGCCGGTTGCAAATTGGATCCATAGCTGAGCCGCAAACGCGGCGGCAACAGTAACTAGTCCTAGTGTAGCGGGCCAGAGCTTGGGTTTACGCAAGAATATTCCAGACACCACAGCGGCTAAGGCGAGAATTGCAAAGACACCGAGAACTGCGGGATTGCCGAGGTTGAATGATGCTATCAAGCCGAGCCATACTCCTGAAACGATGAACAAGATGCTTGTCAGGTTGAGAACGTTGTATCTCGACGGCTGGATTACCGCTGCGGACAATGGCGGTGTGAACGAGAATGGCTTTCCGAGCGCTTGGTTAGCGTTTGTTGTTCCAAGATGTTTTTTGCCCGTGATCACGTCGACTGGTGCGTTGACGAAGTTTTCAACGAGGATGATTCTATGCTGACCTATGCCTGAGGCGGGACCGGCTTCTATGGAATAGTCGGGTCCGACTTTGAGTTCGAGTTTTGTGTCAGGCGTACATGAGTGTTGCAACGTGGCGCCGGGCTTTGCCTGGATCAGGGTCCAGTTCGAGCCGGTGTTTCTCGTGCAGATTAGTGCAGCCCATTTCGAGCCGGGCTCTATTTTTGGAAGTCCGACTTCGGGGGCGAGGTCTGTCACGCCGTACCGCTTGTCTTCGCAGAAGGTCTGGGGGCAGGACCGGCATTTCCAGACGTCTATCGCGCCCATGACGTAGCCGTTGTCGATGAGGTTGACGACTCCGAAATAGACCACGTCGTGCTGGTGTAACTCCAAGACTGAACTCTGCGAGAGGAGCTTGGTCCTTGAAAAGTCTTGGCACAACCAATGAGGACATTGGTTTTTTTACCGACGGGGAGAATCTTGAGCGCGAACCAGTCTTGCTAGACATCAAGGTCGTGAGGGAGAACCCGGAGATAGTCAGGGAGAGCCTGCGGAAGAGAGGCCTGCCTGACAAGCTGGATCAGGTGGAGCTTCTGTTGAAGCTGGACGCTGAGTGGAGGCGGCTCCAGGCAGAAGCTGATCAGCTGCGGAAGAGAAGGAACGAGATCACGGCCGCAATCGCGGAGGCGAGAAAACAGAAACACGATACCACAGCATTGATGAAAGAAGCAGAGATGGTTCCGGAGAAGATCAAAAGCCTCGAAACAAGAATCGGTCAGGAAAAAGAGAGGATTGAGAATATTCTCATGAACCTTCCTAACATCGCCCATGATAGCGTCCCCTTTGGAAAGGATGAAGACGACAATGTTGAAGTAAGAAAGTCGGGTACGGTTCCAAAGTTTGATTTCAAGACGCTCGATCACATTGATCTAGGACTCAAACATGGGCTCATTGACATCGAGAAAGCCGGTCGCGTCGCCGGGGCGCGGTTCTACTATCTGAGAAAAGACCTTGTCCAGCTCAACTATGCCCTCATTAGGTATGGATTAGATTTTGTCGCGAAAAAAGGCTTCCAGCTCCACCAGCCTCCATACTTCCTGCGGCGCGACGTGATCGCGGGGGCGGTCTCGCTCACCGATTTTGAGGAAATGATTTACAAGATCGAGGGAGAAGACCTCTACTTGATTCCCACAGCTGAACACGCTCTTCTGGCTCTTCACAATGACGATATCATCGATCAATCGAACCTGCCGCTGCGCTACGCGGCAATCAGCCCATGTTTCCGGAAAGAGGCCGGGGCGCATGGAAGGGATACCAAGGGAATATTTCGAGTCCACCAGTTCGAGAAGGTTGAGATGTTCCTCTTCTCGACCCCTGAGGA